>VOFE01002065.1_pt1 | contig 26739 bp, 35 predicted proteins | sample 5384071 | NCBI WGS metagenome assembly VOFE01 (sample SAMN12384724, study PRJNA508395) | human gut metagenome | isolation source: healthy gut D | host: Homo sapiens
TATTCCTCGTGAGAATTTAGCAGATCCATGTTGGCCTCCCAGAGACTGGAGATCGTGCCGACATCTTTCCAATAGCCCTCAAAACGATAGGCAAAAAGCTTATGGCCCGCGTTCAGAATGGCAGGAATGACATTTTTTCCGAAGTCATTTTCGCTGGTACGGTCGGCCTCGTCCGCCTCTAGGAAAGCTTTCAGGACACTCCACTTGAAGACGTAGATGCCCATGGATGCGTTGGTGCTCTTGGGCTTCTTGGGCTTCTCTTCAAATTCATAGATAGAGCCATCCTCGCGTGTATTCATGATACCGAAGCGGGACGCTTCCTTGAGCGGGACCTCACGCACGGCGATGGTACAGTCTGAATCATGCTGCTCGTGGAAACGAAGCATAGCAGCATAGTCCATCTTATAGATGTGGTCGCCGGACAGGATCAGCACGTTATCGGGGTTATAGCGCTCAATAAAAGGGATATTTTGATAGATGGCGTTGGCCGTACCCTTATACCACTCGGAATTCTTGCTCTTGGCATAGGCGGCAGAACCTGCACGCCACCGTGCGAAGAGTTCAGGCCCCACGGCTGACCGTTGCTCAGAAGAAAACACCTCTGCCCAAGTACCGCGCACCGGCAGGCCGATACGGTAGTTATGGCGCTCCACCGGTACAAAATTGCACACGGCAACAAGTTCTCTTCCATCCTTCGATTTCCGCCGGAAGGCAATGACGCTCTGTTTGTAGTCATCATTGCTGATCCATTCGAACCCAGACCAGTCGAAATCCTGCTCCCAGAGCTCCGGCCGGCTGAGATAAAACCTGTTCACCGCCCGGAAAAAGTTCTGGGCGTCCTGGTGTTCCTGGTGTTGAAGCAGGCCCCATTCAGCTCTTTTTTCAAAATTCCACTCGTTTTTCTGAGCAAATTCCGTGCCCATAAACTGCAGCTTCTTGCCGGGATGGGCCATCATATACGTGACAAAACAGCGCATGCCAGCCTGCTTTTTGCGCTTCATCTCCCGGCATTTTATTGACAAGAGATCCTTTCCGTACACCACCTCGTCATGAGAGATGGGAAGGATATAATTCTCGGAGAACGCGTAGAAAAAGGAAAAGGTAAAGGGAACTGTGATTGCCGCTTCGAAACAGCGGATCCAGCGACATATAACGCAGCATGTCGTTCATCCAGCCCATATTCCATTTGTAGTTGAACCCAAGTCCCCCCCATATAGGTTGGCTTTGTCACCATGGGCCAGGAGGTGGATTCTTCCGCGATCATCATCACCTCAGGCTCCTCCGCGAAGGCCGCCTCGTTGAGGGTTTTCAGGAATTCTACGGCCTCCAGGTTTTCCTTTCCTCCGTCCTTATTGGGCACCCATTCGCCGTCGTTGCGGCTGTAATCCAAATACAGCATGGAAGCCACCGCATCCACCCTCAGCCCGTCGATATGGTATTCCCGGAGCCAGAACACAGCGCTGGAAACCAAAAAGCTTACCACCTCGTTGCGTGCATAGTCGAACACCAGCGTACCCCCATTCCTTGTGTTCGCCCTTGCGGGGATCGGCGTATTCGTAGCAGGGCGTGCCGTCAAACCTTGCAAGACCCGCTGCATCCTTGGGAAAATGCGCGGGCACCCAGTCCATAATCACCCCTGATACCCGCCTGATGGCAGCGGTCTACAAAACGCATAAAATCCTTGGGCTGTCCATACCGGGAGGTGGGGGCAAAATATCCCATAACCTGGTACCCCCAGGATCCGTCAAAGGGATATTCCGTCAGGGGGCATAAATTCAATATGGGTAAATCCCATATCCTTCACATAGGGAATCAACTCGTCCCCCCCAGCTTCTCATAGAAAAAAAACGCTTCCGTCCGCATATTTCCTCCAGGAGCCCGCATGCATCTCATAGATGTTCACCGGCTGGGAATAATGGGGGTTCTTTTTCTTCTGGTTCCGCCATTCTGCATCCTGCCAGTGGTACCCTTCCAGGTCGTAATAGCGGGAGGCTGTTCGGGTCTGGTCTCCGTGTGCAAAGCATAGGGATCCGCTTTATAGGTGTCCTCGCCTTGAGCTGTCTTCACATAAAATTTATACAGTTCGAAGGGCTGAAATACAAAATCCGTAAATCCCTCCCAAACCTCATCGTCTATCTTTTTCAAAGGATACTTGGCCTTATCCCAGTTGCAGAAATTGCCCACCAGCGAAACCTCTTTCGCTTTTTTGGGGCCAAACCCTTGCCACCATGCACTCCCTGCCGTTTCGGCTGGTTTTGTGAAGCCCAAATATTCATAGGCCCTCCTGCTCTTGCCGCCGCGGAACAGGTAAAGGGGGAGGTTTTTCCTGCTTGGCTTCAGGCAGCTCTTTCCCCACGTCCTTTTTATTTTCCATAAGTCGAAACTCTCCTTTTCCCGGATATTCCGCTTGTCTTTGCTGTTATCATACCATATACAGGGAAAAATTTCAAGTGGTTTTTAGTGATTTAATTTAAACTTGCGGAATAAATTTTTTGAATATTTGTTATAATCTTACAAATATCTATGTGTTTTTCTGTGTAACGCCACTTTTGCTGTACCAGAACACCTAACACATACTCCATGGGAATTCTGTCAAATTTCCCGGATATTACTTTTTTCCTTTGACAAGCAGGAAAGCCCATGATATGATGAACCCACTCTGAAGGGAGTTTTTTACTATGAAATTCTGCATCAAAATCTGCTCCGTGCGGCTGGCAGCGGTGAAACATTGCACGGGGCTGATGGAATCCTTCACCGGCGGATAACAGAATCGCAAGACAGGCATGCTTAACGCTGCCTGTCTTATGGTGCTGCCGCTGGGGATCAGGGATGCTGTGGGCCGTGGACGATGTTTCGTCCGCGGCCCTTTTCATTTGTCCGGCGCGGAGAGATCCGCTTAAAAAGCCGGCAGCATTTCTGAAAGGAAGATTTTTTGAAACAGAATACAATGTTCGATCTCACCTCAGGCAGCGTGCCAAAACGGCTGTTTCGTTTTGCCCTGCCTCTGTTCCTAGCCAATATCCTACAATCCTGCTACAGCATGGCCGACATGGCTGTTGTGGGAAACTTCGTAGGCAGCGGCGGTCTAGCCGCGGCTGCCAGCGCATCAAAACTCCTGTTCCTGATCACATCTCTGGGCAGCGGCCTGACCATGGGAGGCACCGTGCTGATTGCTCACAGCAGAGGCGGCGGAAGACGGGATCAAATCTGGCCGGCAGCAGGAAACCTGTTCACAGGCTCCCTGCTGACCGCCCTTGCTATTACCATTTTCACCCTGCTTGTCTATCCTTCTGTGTTTCAGTTTATGTCTGTCCCCAGTGAAATTATGCCTTTAGCCTCCTCATACATGCATATCCTCTGTTTCGGCACTGTATTTGTCTTTGGTTATAACGCATGCTGCGCCATTCTCAGAGGCTTGGGGACTCTTCAGGTCCGCTGAAGTTTGTGGCGTTTTCCTCTGTGCTGAATATCCTGTTGGATTTGCTGCTGACCGGCGTCTGCGGCTTCGGCATGCAGAGGAGCGGCGCTGGCGACAGTGTTCTCTCAAGCCGCCTCCTGTGCTGTCGCCGTCATTTATTTATGGCGAGAGGGATGCTGAAGGGACTGAAACGGACAGATCTGTGTCTGCAGAAGCGGGTATCTATCCCTCTTCTGCGGATCGGCTGCCCAGCGCTGTGCAGATGTCCGTACTGAACCTTTCCTACCTGCTTGTCACAGGGATGCTCAATGGCTGCGGCGTCGCTGTGGCTGCTGCGGCGGGCGTGGGGCTGAACCTCAATACCTTCGCCGCCATGCCCTGCTGGGCTGTAGGGCAGGCGGTTACCACCATGACCGGCCAGAACCTAGGAGCCGGGAACATACGGCGCGCCGCCTCCACCGCCAAAACAGGCGTTTGGATGAGCGTGGCCGTCACGACTCCGCTGGTACTGATCATTCAGATTTTTGCCCCCAACTGATCGGATTATTTAATGCTGACCCTGCCGTAATCCGGGAGGGCGCCTACTATCTTCATCTCTGCTGCGGGCTGAATTTTCTGCCCTACACCGTCATGTACCTGCTGGATTCTTTCGCCACCGGCACTGGGATTCAGATTCGCCATGCTCAACGCCTTATTCCAATCCGTTGTCCTGCGTCTCGGGCTCAGCGTCTTGCTGGGAATGTACTGGGCTGGGGCTATCCAGGCATCTGTCTGGCGGAAGCCGTCTCCCCATCCTTCCCGCTATCCTGGGCCTGGGCTATTTTTCGGTGGGCGCTGGAAAAAAGACGCTCCCTCCTCCAAAGGCTGATACAGTCTGGCCGAGTGGAAACAAATAACTTTTGCTATAGGACCGGCCGGCCATTTTACATGGATGGCCGGTCGGTCTTTTCCCGGCATCCCCTCGAAGAGCCGCAGGAGAAGAGAGGGAAGAGAGAGAAGAAGAGAGGGATCTAACTGGATATTAAACCCATAGTGTTCCAGCCTCTTTCATTGACGTCAAAGGGGAATAATGATAGAATGAACTGAATTTTGCAGGCACAAACGGTTGGAAAGGAAGGATTCTCATTTCACCTATCAAAAAGAACTCACTGCACTTTTGTGTTTGTTGACGGCACTGATTCTTTTCTGTGCCGGGTTTTCTTCTGTGCTGCTCCCCGAACGTCTTGATTACGGCGCTACCTGGGGAATGTATGAAAAGGAAAAAAGCATTCGGTTGATTTCATGTTTTCGGGTCTTCTCTGGCTTATTGCGATATCATCCCCTCTGTAATCTATGAGGATACCGGGCTCACCTCCTATGTAATGGCCGGCCCGGAACAGACCATTCCATTGACTTACTGGTATTTGCGGCAGGCCTGTTCCACACAGTCTCCAAAAGTGGTATTTATCGAGGCCACCGGCATGTTCTTTTCCAGCCATTCCAAATCTGTCAAAATCAACCTCACCTATATGCCGTGGAGCATCAACCGGTTGGCCCCTACTTTTACCGAAGCAAGTGAAGACGAACGGGCCGGCCTGTTATTTCCCCTGTATGCTTACCACGACCGCTGGGACAGAATGACCTGGGATGATTTTTCCAGGGGCATCCTGGGCTACGATCCCGACCCTTTGGCGGGATATACCTTTCTGGATGCTGCCAAACCCATCGAAACCATAAAGGACAGGCCTTTTGAACTCCAGGAAGATCTCTATTCCCGCAATTTGAAATACGCTGAAAAAATAGCCGCTTTTTGCAAAGAACGGGACATTCTTCCCATTTTCTATCTGACTCCCAACACTTCCCGGCCAAGCGCCGAACTCACCGCGAAGCTCAGAACTGATTTTGAAGGTCTGGGTGTGGAGTTTAGGAATTATAACGATGCTTTCGATTCTCTGAACCTCGATCTTTCCACCGATTTTTTGATACTTTGCATTTCAATTACAGAGGAGCCTGCAAGTTCTCCGCATATTTGGCTTCGAACTGAAAGAATTCGGCCTCACTCCCTCTGCAGATGCTGACGCGGCGCTCTGGCAGGAGCGCATCCGTCATTTTTCCGCCCTGAAGGACAAGGCGGACAGCGGCCCCGTCAAGCTCAGCGGCGCGGCGGATACCCCATCGTGAGCCGGTTCACGCAGATTACACGAAAGGGCGGTTTTGTTTGAATTTCAATTCGCTTTCCTACCTCATCTTCCTGGTGCTGAATATTGTCGTCTATTATTTGCTTCCCGGCAGATTCCGGAATCTCCAGCTGCTTGCAGCAAGCTATTATTTCTACATGTGCTGGAATCCCAAATACGCTCTGCTCATGCTGTTTTCTACCGCCGTCACCTATTTTTGCAGCCTGTTTGTGCAACGCTCCGTGTGGGGCAAACGGCGGTTGCTGGTTCTCAGCCTCCTGCTGAACCTTGCCATCCTGTTTTTCTTTAAATACTACAATTTCGCTTCCAACGTGGTCACCCGGGCCCTTTCCTTCGCCGGACTCAGATGGACATCCCTTTCCTGGATGTGCTTCTTCCGGTAGGCATCTCCTTCTATACCTTCCAGGCGCTCGGCTATACCATCGACGTGTACCGGAAAGATATTGAAGCTGAAAAAGCTTTATTGATTACGCGCTGTTTGTCTCCTTTTCCCCAGCTTGTCGCCGGACCCATTGAGCGTTCCGGGAATATCCTGCACCAGCTCAAGGAATACCACCCCTTCCGTTTCGACAACATCAAAGAGGGATTCTTCCCGCTCTGTGGGGGCTTTTCAAAAGGTCGTGGTCGCCGACAACCTGGCCGTCATCGTCAACCAGGTTTACAACTCGCCCAAAGAGCACACTGGGGCGGAGTTCCTGGTTGCCACTGCCGCCTTTGCCTTTCAGATTTACTGTGACTTCTCCGCCTATTCCGACATTGCACGGCTCCGCAAAATGCTGGGCTTTGACCTGATGCAGAACTTCAACTGTCCCTTTACTTTGCCGTATCCATCAAGGACTTCTGGCGGCGCTGGCACATTTCCCTGTCCAGCTGGTTTAAGGATTACCTTTACTTTCCCCTTGGGGGCAGCCGCTGTTCCAAATGGCGGCACCGACTCAATACTATGATTGTGTTCGCCGTCAGCGGCCTTTGGCACGGCGCCGCCCTCACCTTTGTGGCATGGGGCCTTCTCAACGGACTTTACCAGGTCCTTTCCGACCTGTTTCAGCCGGCCAGGAAAAAGCTTCTCTCCCTGCTTCACATTTCCGATGAGAACAAAGGGATACAAAGTGTTCGGATCCTTGTCACCTTCTGTCTCACCTGCCTTGCCTGGGTATTGTTCCGGGCCAATTCCCTGTCTGACGCCATGCAGATCTACGGCGCCATCTTCCGCATTCCTCTGTCCGGCATTCACGGCAGCCTGGCCGCTTTCGGCGTTTCCTTCCCCACCCTGGTCCTCATGCTCTTATGCGTTCTCGCCCTGCTTGCCGCCGACTGGTTTATCCACAACAGGAAACTCCCTCAGAAACTGAACAACACCCTCGTCCTTCGCTACGCCGTCTATTTCATCCTGATCGCCGTCATGCTCCTTTTCGGTTCTTACGGCGACGGCTACGACCCTCAGGATTTTGTCTATTTCAGTTCTGACCTCCACTTCCCACTCCGCACTCCGCCTCCGCTTGAGTTCCGGAGGCCTTCTTCTTTGCTCCTTTGCTTCGTTCTTAACTGATTTCTGCAGAATTCTTCTATCGATTGCAGGGTACAGGCACTTTCCCTTCCATAGCTCATAAATATGAATCATCACGGATAAGGGGGATTGAACTTATGTTTTTATCACAGCTCTTGAACTTTCTCTCCGGTATCGTCTATCTGATTTTGCATGTAACCGGGAGGCACTTTCCCAAAAGCTCTTTCCGCCGCCCAGGAACGGGAATGCCTGCAGCAGATGGCCCAGGGAAGCCAAAGCGCCCGGCAGACTCTTATTGAACACAATCTGCGGTTGGTAGCGCACATCATCAAGAAGTATTATGCAAATCAAAACGACCAGGAAGATTTGATTTCCATTGGGACCATCGGCCTGATCAAAGCCATCGACAGCTTTGATGCGGGCAAAAGGATCCGGCTTTCCAGCTACGCCTCAAAATGCATTGAAAATGAAATTCTCATGTTTTTCCGCAGCGGGAAAAAGACCGCGCAGGACGTCTCTATCAACGAGCCCATCGACACCGACAAAGACGGAAATGCCTAACCATACTTGATACTATGGCCACTGACGATACTATCATAGAAAATATAGATATCAAAATGAAAAGTGAACGCCTCTATGGTATTATCCAGCACGCTTTGACACCCCGGGAGCGGGGAAATTATACTTCTGCGCTATGGCCTCTGCGGACACAAACCTCTCCCCAGAGGGAGGTCGCAAAACATTTAGGCATCTCCCGAAGCTATGTATCCCGTATAGAAAAAAAGCTCTTGAAAAACTGAAGGACGAATTCGACGCCGGAGAAAAAATTTCTGTTCGGAAATAAAGCAGGTGATATCGAAAACCGTTCACAGCTCAACCGTTAACCAATATGTTAAAAGCCGATACTGCCCACCACTTTCTCATTTGGGAATTTATCATTCCCTGCCTTGACGGCAGAGACACAATCAAGTATCATAAATACGACGTATTTTTCACATATTCGGGGGAGAGAGGGCGGGAAAACTTGGATAATCAATCTGACAACAGCTTCGGACAACGCCTGGAAAAAGGCAAAATCACTCGCAAGCCATCTGATGCATTTGCATTATTGTGAGGACAGCGCCGAAGAAGTTGCCCGTTATTTGGCACCGCAGGTTTCATGGCTGGGCGCCGGCGAGGGGGAATATCTCGTCGGGCATGACGCGGCCGCAGAAATGTTCCGGCACTATCAAGGCTCTATCCCAAAATGTGAGATTTCGGGGGAAGAGTACGATGTCGTCACACCCCGTCCTGGTATCTATGTGGTGACCGGCCGGATGTGGATTACTACCGCGCCCGGTGTAAAGATGTATCTGAGGGTACATCAGAGAGTGACCTTTGTCTTCCAGGAGACAGAACAGGGGCTGCTCTGCGCCCATATTCACTGCTCCAATCCGTACGAGGATATGGTGAGCGGGGAGCTTTTCCCGGAAAAAATCGGCAGGCAGTCCTATGAGTTTGTTCAGGAGCGGCTGGCAGAGCTGGAGGCCCAGACCCTCCAGCAAAACCGTCAAATGGAGGTTGTGATGTCCTCCATCGCTGGAGGGCTGAAAATCAGCAGGGATGACAGTGCTTATTCCTACGCCTTTGTAAGCAAAGAAGCCGCCGCCCTGTTCGGCTATACGGTGGAAGAATTTATGGAAGTCACAGGCGGCACTGCCGTTGGCGCTGTCTATCCGCCAGACCTGGAGCAGGCCTTGGCTGACTGCGAAGAAGCTTTCCGGGACGGCGGCCTCCTACTCCACCCGATATAGGGTACGCTGCAGGGACGGCAGCCTGAAGTGGATTATCGACAGCGGAAAAAAGCAAAGGACTCAGAGGGCTGCTGGATGGTCAACAGCCTGTACCTGGATATTACCCGCGCCGAGGAGGACGCCCAGCGGCTGAAAGTCCAGTCTCAGCTGCTTGCCAGTATCTATGACACGGTACCCTGCGGCATTCTTCGTTTTGTGTACCACAACAGCGATGACTGCGAACTGGTCTCCCTCAACCGTGCAGCCCTCTCCCTCTTGGGCTATCAAAGCATGGAAGAAGGTCTCAAAGACTGGAAAAACGGCGTTTTGGGCAACGTGCTGGAAGAAGATCGGGAAATGCTTCAGCAAACCTACAGGCTGCTCCATAAGGTGGGCGACCGCCAGGACCGGGAATACCGCGCCCCTGTGGCCGGACGGATCTATTCACTGGCTGGACGGCACCACCATGATTGTGAGCCTTACTCCGGAAGGATGCCCCGTGATGCAGCGCACAGTGGTGGATATTACCTCTGGGGAACGCCTGCAGCGGCAGCTGGAGCAGGAGCAGGAAATGTACCGCGTTGCTATGGAATCCAGCTCTGACGTCATGTTTGAATATCTGTTGGATACCGATACCTTTATCAGCTATGAGCCCAAGTCTCCCCAGGGCGTAGTCCGCCGCGAGCTGCCCAATTATTCCCAGCTGCTTCAGGACAAATCCTTTATCCATCCGGAGGATGCCCCTATGGTGCTCGACAATATCTGCAACGGCCGGGGAGAAATGTTCGAAGTACGGGTCATCACGCCGGATACCGCTCCGGGGACTACCGATGGCATCAGGTAAACAGCAGGCTGATCCGGCACGAGGGGCACCCCAGCCGTGTAGTGGGGACAATCCGGAATATCCACGCCATAAAAGAGACCCTTTCAGAAAATACGGAACGCCTGCATATGAGCCAGTCGGCGCTGCAGGTTATCAGCGGCGTATATGTGGGCATTTTTATGTAAACTTAACCGAGGATCATTACTACGCTGTTCGTCTGCCCCAGCTCAGCGATTCCCTCTCCTTTTCCCGCACAGGCAGCTATTCTTCCGATTTTTGCAGCCGCCTGATCCCCCACATAGGCGAATCCGACCGTTCCAGGATATTGCAGCTCTTCAGCAGGAATACACTTTTGCAGGATTTTCCCCAAACCAGCTATCAGACAGAAGTGGAATTCCGCCAAAGCGACGTTTCCAACTCCAACTGGATGCGCCTGGGGAATCTATCCCGTCTCTATGGAAAAGGCTGAACAAAAATTGTGATTATCACCCTGCGTAACGTCAGTGAAGAAAAACGGCAAGAATTGAGCGTCAGGCAGAGGAGAAGGCGTCAAAGCAGGCGCTGGAAGCCGCTTATGAGGGGCGAGACATGCAAACCAGGCTAAAACGGGTTTCTTTCCCGCATGAGCCACGATATCCGTACACCCATGAACGCCATCATGGGAATGTCCGGAGATTGCCAGGCGCCATCTGGATAACCCGGACAAGCTGGATGACTGCCTGACCAAAATTCAGGTATCCGGCGACCATTTGCTGAGACTGATCAACCAGGTCCTGGACATGTCCAAAATTGAATCGGGCAGCACATGCCTCAGCGAAACGGTTTTTGCTCAGCACCATGCTGGAGAACGTGCGGAAATTATCCTCCCGGATACTCAGCGAAATAATCAACAGTTTACGATGCATACCTGTTTGACGCATGACTCTGTCTGCGGTGATGAGACGAGGGTACAGCAAATCCTGCTCAACCTGCTCACAAATGCCGTAAAATATACGGGAGCCGGAGGCCACATCTCCCTTTCTGTAGAAGAAAAGCCATCCGGACATTCGGAAGTCGGCTGTTTTGAGTTATCCGTAGAGGACGACGGCATCGGTATCGCTCCGGAATTTTTGGAAAAAATGTTTGTCCCCTTTGAACGTGCGGAGGATCCACGGATACGCACAGTTCCGGGCACAGGCCTTGGCCTCTCCATTACCCAGAACCTGGTGCAGATGATGAACGGCACTATCCGGGCTGAGAGCGGCCTCAATCAGGGCACCCGCTTTACCGCAACCATATTTCTTAAACTGGAGGAGCAAAGCTCTTCCTTTGTTCCCTGCGAAGCCCCGCATGAGGAATCCTCCGCTTTTCCGCCCGGAGTAAGGATTCTTTTGGTGGAGGACAATGAAATTAATCGGGAAATCGCCTGGGAACTGCTCTCTATGGCGGGTCTGGAGGTCGCCTGTGCCGTTGACGGAAGACAGGCCGTGGAACTGTTCCAGGAAAACCCGCCGGACACCTACTCCCTGATTCTCATGGATATCCAAATGCCCGTGCTCAACGGCTATGAGGCAACAAGGGAAATCCGAAGCATGGCGCTGCAAAGGCCGGACGCCGCCCGTATCCCCATCATTGCCCTTACGGCCAACACCTTTGCCGACGACGCCTATCGTGCCCGTCAAGCCGGGATGAACGAACACGTGGCAAAGCCGCTTGAGGTAAACAGTCTTCTTGCCACCCTACACCGCTGGCTTCCCTGCCCGTAATTTTCAACATGAAAAACAAATAGCTACTCATAGAAAAAACCGGTCTGTCAGCCTGCTAATAGGCTGACAGACCGGTTTTTTTCCTATTCTTCAGGACAAGGTTTTCCGCCGTCAGACCATCTCAAGCGCCTGGGAGAGATCCTCCAGCAAATCCTCAATGTGTTCCGTACCGATGGAAAGGCGGACTGTGTTCCCACGGATACCTGAATTCAAAAGTTCCTCTTCCGTCATCTGTCCATGTGTGGTGGAAGCCGGATGAATGACCAGGGATTTCACATCCGCAACATTGGCCAGAAGGGAGAAAATTTGAAGTCCGTCGATAAACCTTTTGGCAGCCTCCGCCCCGCCTTTGATCTCTACGGTAAAAATGGAAGCGCCGCCTCTTGGAAAATATCTGCGGTAAAGCTCGTAGCCGGGATTGCTTTCCAGGGAAGGGTGGTTCACCCGCTCTACTTTGGGATGACTGTTCAGATAATTCACGACCCGCAGAGCATTTTCCACATGTCGTTCTACCCGAAGGGAAAGGGTTTCAAGCCCTGAAGAAACAGAAAAGCATGGAAGGGCGACAGTGCCGCGCCGGTATCCCGCAGCAAAACCGCACGTAAATAGGCAGTAAATGCAGCGGAGCCGGCGGCCTCTTGAAAACTGATTCCGTGATAACTGGCGTTCGGTTCTGAGAGCTGAGGAAATTTTCCAGAGCTGCTCCAATCAAAACGCCCGGATTCCACCACCACGCCGCCCATAGCCGTACCGTGCCCGCCTATAAACTTGGTGGCGGAGTGTACCACCAAATCTGCCCCGTATTCGATAGGACGCAGCAAATAGGGCGTTGCAAAGGTGCTGTCCACTACCAGAGGAATCCCATGGGCATGGGCGATTTCGGATATTTTTTCCAGATCGATCAGGTTTGCATTGGGATTGCCGATGCTTTCCACAAAAATCGCCTTTGTATTCGATTGCACCGCTTGTTCAAACCCAGTTTCCTTCGCTGGATCCACAAAGCTCACCGAGATTCCCCGGTCCGGCAGGGTATGGGTAAAATAGTTGAAGGTTCCTCCGTAAAGAGTAGAAGCGGCCACAATATGATCTCCGGCCTTGGCCAGCGCCTCTATGGTATAGGCAATGGCAGCAGCGCCGAGGCCACGGCCAGGGCGGCCGTACCGTTCTCCAGCGCTGCAATTCGTTTTCGAACACTTCCGTCGTGGGATTGGTCAGCCGGCCGTAAATATTTCCCGCATCCGTAAGCCCGAACCGTGCCGCCGCATGGGCGCAGTTTTCGAACACAAAGGATGTACTGGCATAGATGGGAACCGCTCTGGCCCCGGTTGCGGGATCTGGCAGCTCCTGCCCCGCGTGGAGCTGGAGCGTTTCAAAAATGAAGCGATCTATCTGACATTTCTATTTCATCCTTTCTGTACTGACGGAGAACCGTCTGTTCAGCCTATGTTTTCTGCATCCGTTCTAAAGGTATGCAGGCGCTCTTTCAATTCCAGCAATTTCCAGAAGACCTTCGGATTCCATTCTACTGTCCCAGTCTCCGCGATGAAATTGCGCAGCAATTTCCAGAAGACTTTCGGACCCCGAAAGTCTTCTGCATTCGTCCATTCCGATAATTACGACGCAGCATCAATTGGAACAATCCTTCATCAGCTGCCTCCTTTAATTTTAAGTTTTCCTATGGGATTAGTATGATTATAGGCAGTCTCTTTCCTTTTGTCAAGTTTTCTTTCCGTATTGACTTCTTCTAAGATTTTGTCATTTAAAAAGCCGGCATACGGAACCGCCTATTTTACAGGCATTCCCGCCCTGCGCCAAAACCAGCCGTAAGACAGAAACCATCCATAGCCGGAGGTATAAAACGCAAGTACGTCGTCCCTTTTGAATCCAGCAGCAAAAAGAAGCTTCCGCTGATTGCTTGCCGCAGAAAAGCCCGAAACAACAGGATACCAGCCTCGTAAGTTGCGCCGCCATCTCCCCGAGCGGCCCTCTTTCACCGCTTCTTCTAAAAAAGAAGTAGGAAGCGGTTACATGCCGCTTCCTACTTCTTTCAATTGCCGGATTACTGTTCTGCGCCCAGCTTTACAGCCTTGCGGTTGAACTCCAGCATATCGGCCTTGCGGGCCGGAATGCACTTTGAATCGCCTTGTCCAGAGTCTCTTCCTTGCAGAAGCCGTAGTCTCCTTCCGCCATGCAGACCTCATGGAACAGCTTTCCGATCAAAATCATATTGGCGAGGCCGCTTACGCCGTTTTCTTCGGCCAAGGTGGAGGACGGCATAGTACACGTTTATATCTGTACGCTCCACTTTTTATCAATCAGGCTGCTGTCCAAAATGACCGTGCCGCCCGGCTCCACCGCATTGATAAATTTATCCAGAGAGGGCAGGTTCATAGCCACCAGCACATTGGGCGCCGTGACCAGAGGGGAACCGATGGGTTCGTCAGAGATGCAGACGCTGCAGTTCGCCGTGCCGCCGCGCATCTCAGGGCCGTAGGAGGGCAGCCAGGAAATTTCCTTGTTTTCAAGCAAGCCGGCATAAGCGGCCACCTTACCTGCAAACAGCACGCCCTGCCCGCCGAATCCGGCAAAGACCATATTCAGATCTTTCATTTCACCTTAACCCCTCTTCAATATCCTTGTAAACACCCAGCGGATAATAGGGAACCATGTTGTCCTCAGCCATTTTACCGCCTCAATGGGGAGAAAGCCCCCCCAGTTGGTCGGACAGGTGGAAAGCACTTCTACAATGGAATATCCCTTGCCGTCAATTTGATTCTGGAATGCCTTCTTAATGGCCTTCCTGGCGGCATTGACATTTTTACATTGTTGACCGCCACCCTCTGGGCAAATGCCACGCCGTCCAGAGTAGAAAGCATCTCACAGACCCTGACAGGGTAACCAGCCGTATTGGTGTCACGGCCGTAGGGGGTGGTCTGGGTCACCTGGCCGGGGAGGGTGGTCGGGGCCATCTGGCCGCCGGTCATGCCGTAAATGGCGTTGTTGACGAAGATTACGGTGATGCTTTCGCCGCGGGTAGCGGCATGCACCGTTTCCGCAGTACCGATGGCGGCCAGGTCGCCGTCTCCCTGGTAGGTAAAAATCACATTGTCAGGCCGGGCACGCTTAAGACCCGTCATTTCCACAGCAAGGAATTTCTTCACATGCTGAGCGGCTCTTTGCAAAGCGTCTGTTGGGAACGGCCAAAGGGTGATTGGACGGATTAAGCCCGCCTTTATGCCCTCAGCTCGCGGCGTTGACCGCGCTGCGGGCCACACGGGAGGAAGCGCCGTAAGCCACGACTACGATATCTGCGTCGTCTACCAAATATTCTTCCGCCCTCTGCTCTGTTTTTTAATGGTTTCATAGCGTTCGAAACGCTCTTTCACCAGCCGCTCCAGGTCGGCAGGCTTCAAATAGAGGGAATTCACCACATTATGGGGACGCTTGAACTGATGCCCGGTCAGCGCCCAGGGTTTGTCGATCTTAGCGTTTTCCCCTTGGTCCTTAAACTCTACCGGCTCCATCATCTGACCCAGCATACCGTCGGCCAAAATCATGGCGGGCATACGGTATTTATCCCCTAAATCAAAAGCTAGGGAGACAAAATCCACCATTTCCTGCACGGTAGAAGGGGCAAATACTAAAATCTGAAAATCGCCGTGGCCGGTACCGGAACTCTCTCCGTACCCGCCAGGACCGCGCAGCCAAATTTTACCGCAATTATTTCTCTACCGTGATGGCTGTATCAGGACACATGGTGGCGCATGCAGCGCAGCCGACGCACTTATCGGGGGTCGATAAGCTTTGCCGGATGATAGCCCTTGCTGTTGAGCTTATCCTTTGCCAGAGCGATAATTTTCAGCGGGCACGCGTTTACACATGGAGCAGCCCTTACAGACTTTCTCGTCCACAATGATTCTTGCCATTTATTTCCCTCCTTGGCTAAATCTACCTTCTATTAAAAATAAACTTTATGGAAAACATAATGAATCTGCCTTTATTCCCAGAGAAAGCGCACAAGCCGGCTGATCTTTCTGCAGCCCGCCGGCAGCTGCGCCTCCTTCTCCAACGCAAAATCGGGAACAGTGGAATAAAGCAGCGGCAGCCCGGTCAGACGATGCGTCTCTTCCGCATAGGGCAGGGGAATCCAGCACGGTGGAAAGCTTCGTCTCCACGCCCAGATGGGAATTGTTCACAAGGCCCGTAGCCTTTAGACGCGAGGCCGACTCAATTTCCCGCAGCAAAGCCGCGGCTTCTTCCGGCTTCTGAGAAAGCACCCGGTAACGGTTGATCACATAGAGCATTTCATAGCCGGCCTCCTCCATCTGTTCATGCAGGCCTCCCAACGCAGTGATGCCGGCATCATCTCCGCCCACATCAAGGAACACCTGTCCCCCGCCCTCAAAGATGGAATAGATCTCCGGCGGCAGAGTCGGCGTATCCAGCGTGGTGCCCGCAAACACCGGGGCTATCAGCCGGATTCCCCTGCTTTCCAGCAGCTCTCCATATTCGGAGGAGCGGAAATAAGGGTTTACAATATCCATATCCACCACAGTGACCTGCCCGCCTTCCTGTGCGGCCTCCAGCGCCAGATTCAGCGCCAGATTAGTCTTGCCGCAGCCGTAATGCCCGCAGACCACTGTGAGTTGCAGTTTCTTTTGCATACTCGGTTTCCTTTTTTATCTCTCACTTTTCGGCCTGTTGGCCTATTGTTGCTTTTGGAATTACAATATATAGTACCACAAACACATCCTGAGTTCAACAAAAAATGCTACTTTAAAGTGGTAAAATATTGGAACAAATACGATTTTCGTCACTTTTCATAGTTTCATTTAAAAACAGTTCACAATTGACTTACAGAAAGGTTAAATGCTCCTGATACTCCCTTCATATTTATCCGGTAGACTTATGTCATCGAAAGAAAGGGAGGCGATATTACCGGAATTGGAAAGCCAGTCCATACTTCGTTAACTTACTTTCTTTAATCATACTGTCCTTCTATCGGGCAAGAACGGCAGCCGTCGTTCCGCCCAGCGTCCGATAGATGCGGCAGACCAAAAATTCCACCCTGTGAAATTCACAGGGTGTTTCTGATTTTATTTTTAAAATTAGCCTGTACTTTCCTTCTCCGCGCCACGGAATTCCCGTTCCAAAAAAGGCTTCCCGCTGAAACTGCGGCTTCGTGCCAATTCGCTGGATACTGTAACTGAATGTGGGCCGAATTGTTAAAATAAAATTCAGACCTGGTGGAACAGTAAAATTGGGCGGAAAAGAAACCGTTTCTTTCTTTTCAATCCCTGGCCCCGAAGGGAGTGAAAAATATCAAACGATTTAAATTCAATCAAAATCAATTGCAAAAGCCATTCGGACGTTTTCCCTTTCGGTAGGAGCAACAGCAATCTGTATGCTGACTGCATCCGGTTTCCTTGGTCCGGGACTTCCTGCACAGGGCAATGTGCTGGAGGCCTCCGCTTTTAACAGCAGCGGAACTTTAAAGGACAGCGGCGTCATAGCAGCTTCCTCTCATGAGGAAACCCGCTATGTGATTCCTCTGGGCACCACCTTTGGAATCAAGCTGTTTACCGACGGTGTTATTGTTGCCTCTCTTTCTGACATTTATACGGAAACCGGCCTTTGCTGTCCTGCCGCCGAAGCTGGGCTGCGTCCGGGAGATTACCTTCTGGAGGCCGATTCCAAGCTGTTGGAGAGCAACACAGATCTCGCAAGGATCATCGGAGCCAGCGAAGGCCGTGAGCTGCGTCTCAAGGTGCGCCGTGAAGACGAGGTATTTGAGACCTCGGTGACGCCTGTTTATGGAGACGGCTCATTTAAAACCGGCATGTGGGTGCGCGACAGCGCCGCAGGCATCGGAACCCTCACCTTCTACGACCCTAAAACCGGCATTTTTGCCGGTTTGGGCCACGGCATCTGCGACATGGACACCAGCGGCATCATGGCCCTGAAAGCGGCGAGCCCGCAGAAATTACGCTTTGCGGAATCACCAAGGGCGAGGTCAACAACCCAGGTCAGCTCAAAGGTTACTTTTCTTCAGAGGAAGCGCTGGGAACCCTCCTTGCCAACAATGACGCCGGAGTTTACGGCACGTTAAGCACCGTGCCCGCAGGCGCGCCGATTGAAGTACTCTCCCGGAAAGACGTAAAAAGGGCGCTGTACAGCTTCTCTGCAGTCTGGATCAAAACGGTCCTCAGCTCTATGACGCTCAAATTGAGAAGACCGGTCCTGCAGATCAGAAGACAAAAAACCTCGTAATCAAGGTTACTGATCCGAGGCTTCTCTCCCTAACCGGAGGAATCGTACAAGGCATGAGCGGCTGTCCTATTCTGCAGGATGGCAAGCTTGCCGGAGCAGTGACTCACGTGTTCACGGAAGACCCAACCACAGGATATGGTATATTCGCAGAGACCATGTGTGAATATGCTGTTGGATTTGGTTTGTCGAAGTAAATCGAAGTCTTAGAATCTCCGATTTTCGGCGGCCCTTCGCTGTTTTTCGTCAAGTTATTTTTTCCTGATTTTTCCCGTAAACCTCTTGCCATGCCCGCAAGCATATGGTAAAATCGTATCACTTCAAAAAAATACCAGGAGGTTCGTCATGGAAAAACAGCTAAAATTACTGATTAGTACGGAAGACGGCGAATGGGGCCGTGAACCGATGCAGAGATTGGCGGAAAAAGGAGGAGTAGCCGTCTTCGTCAAGCGGGACGGAACAGAGCTGATACGACGGATCAAAGACGAAAAGCCACAGGTCGTCCTTATGGATATGTTTATGCCCGGTTATGACGCAATGGGTGTGATGCACGCCATTTCAGAAGACACCGCCACAGAAAAGCCCATGTACATAGTCGCCGCTTCCTGCCCAATGCCCAGCCTTGAACGGAACTGATCAATCAGGGAGCCACCTATTTTTGCAATTTCCCCGTTCAACAAAACTGAGATGATCGAACGCATCTACTCCTCTATTCCATGAAGGGCAAACATTTTGAAAGCGAACCCTCAATCCTTCTCTCCGGGTCCAAGTCACGGAAATCCTTCACCAGATCGGCGTTCCTGCTCATATAAAAAGGTTACCATTATCTGAGAGATTCTATCATGATGGCCATAGAGGATCCTGAAATCATCAATGCAGTGACAAAGCAATTGTATCCCAGTGTGGCCAAGCAATATAATACCACCAGTTCCAGAGTAGAGCGCGCCATTCGCCATGCCATAGAGGTGGCTTGGGACCGCGGAAACGTAGATGTTCTGAACTCCTATTTCGGATACACCATTCACAGCTCCCGCGGCAAGCCTACCAACAGTGAGTTTATCGCCATGATTTCCGACAAACTTTGCCTTGAGATGGCCAGTGCTTCCTGACATTCATAGCATACTTGATTACGACAAATTTTTTGTCGAAATTTGTGACCTAACATCACTTTATTGTAAACAAAATGTGAACCGGCACTAAATATAGTACGGAATCCAAGTTGATATAAATTTGGATTCCGTACTTTTTCGTTTTTATACAATTTGTCTATTCCATTATTTGCTGTTACTGCTATTTCATCAAGATATTCGGTTTCGTGCTTGGGTACCTTAAAAATCCGCCCATTGCAGAATACAACTTGGGTACTATCGTTTTATGGCAATTCTTTTTGCATTACTACTGCTGTATAAGTATCTTTCTTGCTCTCTATACCAATTTCAACAAATCCGTTCTTTTCAAAAAGCTTCACTTTGTCTGTTCCCCTTGGCAAAAGCCAAACGGACACAAGAATATCCCAGTGTTTCAATATAGGAAAAGCATTCGTTGATAATGGAGGTGCCCGTCCCTTTACCTTGATCGGATTTATCAAGCATAAATAAGCCAATAAAGGCTGTAGAGGAATTGGGGTAATCCAAAATCAAATCGAGAATGGCTACGAGTTTTGTATGGCGGAAAACCCGATATAATATTTATCTTTATAGGTCTTGTTAGGCGGCAATGCTCTCATATCCCCAATAATACTCTCTTTCGTTACAAACGGTGGACAATATTGATAGTAGATAGAGTTGGTAATAGACAAGTCATAAATTGCATTTATATCTGTTTCTGTTAAAAACGCACGACAAATTCACAAGACAGCTTGGTGATGTCCAATTTATTCCCTCAAACATTATTATACGTTATTATACATCAGGAATAGATCTACTCACAAGTCAGAAGTATTCAAAGAAGGTGGGACGGTAAAAGTCCTTTTTCAAAATTTCATTCACTTTCTGCACGCTGGGAAACTTCCCAAAAAAGAAGCGGGACCCTCGCCGCTTCTTTTCGCAGGCAAAAGTGTTTACACTTCGGCGGGTAGTGCGCTCTGTGCAGAAGACCAGCAGCAAAGCCAGCAGCAGCAGGAAGGCTGGAAAGAAAAAAAGAGGCCAAAAGTTCCTGCCGCAGCTCCAAACAACGGCGGCATAAAAGTGGAACCCAGATAGGCCGACGCCATCTGAACCCCATCATGGCCTGTGAAAGGTCTTTGCCAAACACCTCAGGCGTACGGTGCAGCATGGAGGGAATGTGGGCGCACAGCCAATGCCCACAAGGCAGATGCCAAAAACAGCTTCCGTGGGGCAGCGGAAGAAGCAGAAGCAATACGCCGCAAAGGACGCAGGCCTCTCCGGTACGGATCAGCGTCCCTGTCTTTATCGGATTGAGACAAAGCCTGAAACAAGCCTTCCCAGAGTGATCCCAAGAAAAAAACAGAGAGCTTAAGGCAGCGCCGGTATCCGCGTTGACTCCATAAACCGAAACGGCGAAGCTGCTGGCCCAAAAGATTGGTCGTGGTCTCCAGGCTGCAGTAGCAAAAAGAATCCCAACAGTGCCGGCTTCGCGCCGGAATCCGCACACTTGCCGCAGGGGCAGGCTCTTCACCGCAGCCTCTGCCTTCAACTGTGCACCTGAAGCCTTCTTCCAAAGCGGCAGGGTAAGAACCAGCACCAACACAAGCGCCGTCTGCAGAAGGCCGATGGTACGGTAGCCCATGCGCCAGCCGCCTTCCTTGGCCAGCCAAACGGCCATGATCACCGGCCCGCTGGTGGCGCCGATTCCCCAAAAGCAATGCAGCCAGTTCATATGCATAGCCTTATAATGGAGCGCCACAAAATTGTTCGGGCAGCGTCTACTGAACCTGCGCCCAATCCCAGCGGTACCGCAAGCAGGCAAAACCATATTGCAGAATCGGAAAAACCAAAACCCAGCAGCGCCGCAGCAGTCAAACCTACGCTCACCAAGGTGACTGTTCCGGTGCCGAATCGTTTGATCAGCCTTGTGCTCATTAGGCTGGAAATCACGGTGCCGCAGGAAACGATCATGGAATCGCGCCCGCAAAGGAAAGCTGTACACCCAAATCCGAATGAACAGCAGGCCAGGCAGATCCCAAAAAGAGAATCAGGAGTCCCAGACTGATAAAAGAAATGTAAATGATTATGAGCAATACAGTTAACATCCTATTTTCTCCTTATTTCCAGCTTTCCCTGCAGCCTCCGCGCCCAATCCGTAGGATCTCGAACAGCTGGCGGCGAAGCGCACGCAGCAGGAGTTCTTCTATTCCCAGTTCATAATCCTTTTCCGGACTGGACAGAATCTCAGCGAATACCTCATATCCGCCGCCCAGACGAGTCCTTGCCCGTTCCAGGATGGGCTCTCTGTCCTCCGGTATGAAAAAATCCCCATAGAGCGCACATCTACCGGGAGCAGCTACGCTGCACACAATCGCCAGCAAGTCCCCTACTGCCGACCGTACCTGGTCTCTGTCTTCATAATCAACGCAAACCAATCTGTGCCAAAAGGCAGAGATCCTATCTCGCCGGCAAAGCTGCAATAGCCCCAAATAGGGCGAGCCATTGACAATCAGGCCCATCCCCGGAGGAAAATTCCGAGGAAAATATATCCCCGATACCGGATAGGAACAATTCCCTTCTCGAACAGTCTTCTGTAATAGCCATAAACCGTGGCATTGATATCATTGTAGAACACTGCGGGCACCCCGTATTTTTTGCGGCAGCCCTGCAGCAGCTCCGTCCCCAGCAATGTTTTATGGTCACAGAGGGTGATCTCTTCCCCCACCGCCTCTCCCGGCAGCCCAAAACCGATCAGCCGAATCCCGGCAACAGCCTGGAATGCCTTTTCCAACATTTTTCCAAAGCTATCCGGCTGGAGTAGATTGAACCAGGCGTTGTCCTGATAAACGCAGTTCCCCAGCAGATCGATCACATGCAGTCTGACCAGGCTTCGGCCCCGGTCTTGAAAACTGTAGAGTGCCAGCGCGTGCCCATAGCTGCCCCGATACCGGTACAATGTGGAAGGACGCCCTCCTCTGACGGCATCCTCCCTCTTCCTCCGCCTCGCCGTTCTCCTGGAGCCCTGCCAGCACATTGTTTACCGTCATCTGACTTAGCCCAGTCTCCTGTGCCAACTGATATTTCGTCGCCTCACGCAGTTTCCACAGCGCCTGACGTATCCGGCTCTGGTTCACTTTGCGAAGCAAGGGTGCATTCGCCTTTTGCAATTTCATACCTCCCCATTTATTAATTCACTTATTAAAAGTATTATAATAAGTGAGATTATACAAAAACGAGCTTGTTTTGTCAAGCTCGCCTTTGTTTCAGCTTTCCAGCTGTGCCGTATAGAGATGGTAATAATTCCCTTCCTGCCGGAGAAGCTCTTCGTGAGTGCCCATCTCCGCAATTCCCTTGTTGGAGATGTAAAGGATGCGGTCGCAGTTTTAATGGTGGAAAGCCGGTGAGCAATGATAAAGGAAGTTCTCCCCTTCAGCAGCACCTGGATGCCCTCCTGAAGCAGCCGTTCCGTCCGGGTGTCGATGGAAGAGGTGGCCTCATCCAGCACCAGAATTTTTCGGATCGGAAAGCAGGGTACGCGCAAAGGCGACCAGCTGCTTTTGGCCCTGGGAAAGTCTGGAACCCCGTTCGTTGACCTGCGTGTAATACCCGTCTTCCATTTCACTGATAAACTCATGGGCACGTACGGTTTTGGCCGCCGCGATAACCTCCTCGTCCGTGGCGTCAGCCGGCCGTAGCGGATATTATCCATGATCGTGCCGGAGAAGATGAAGCTATCCTGCAGCATGATGCCCATCTGGGCGCGCAGGGAATGCAGCGTCACTCCGGCAATGTCGTGCCGTCCAGCAGCAGCCTTCCGCTGTTGATATTGTAGAACCGGGAAATCAGGTTGACCACAGTGGTTTTTCCCGCGCCGGTGGGGCCTACCAGGGCGATGGATTCTCCCGCCCTCACCTGAAGCTTGAAATTTTCCAGGATATTCACGGCGCCGTCATAAGAGAACGTCACATTTTTTCAAAGGTGACGTTGCCCTGGATAGGAGGCAGCTCCGACGCATCCGGCGCGTCGGCCACAGTGACCGGCTCGTCGATCATTTCGAAAATACGCTCAGATACGCCACTGCGTTGATAAAGGTGTTATACAGGTTGGCCAGGTTCAGGATAGGCTGCCAGAACCTCCAGGCATAGGAAGAGATGGCGATCAAGGTGCCGATCTGTACCTGCGGCCCAAGCATCATCAGCCCTACAAGATACATGGCGCCCACCACCCAAGTGGGAGATATTGTCCACGGAGTACCACACCAGGTTGGAGGTGTACTGGGCCTTCATCCAGGTTTTATAGCAGTTCTTGTTGAGTTTGTCGTATATCCCGGCGTTTTCCTCTTCCGGGTGAAGGCTTGGGTGATCTTCATCCCGTCCAAGCTCTCATGCAGGTAGGCGTTCAGGTTGGAGCTCTTGTTCGAGACGTCCTGCCAGGCTCTTCTCTGGGCAGGTTTAATCAGCAGCACCAACACCAGGAACAGGCACGCCCGCCATCACGATCAGCGCCAGTTTGACGTCGCAGGCGAACATGAAGATTGCAATGAGGATCAGGTTGAAAAATTTCCAGCACGAAATTGATAATGCCGTTGGACAGCGCATCGGACACGCTGTTTACATAATTTATCACACGGGTGAGAATTTTCCCATGTGGCCTGTCGTCATAGAACTGGAAGGAGAGCTTCTGCAGATGCTCAAACAGATCCTTCCTGATGTCATAGATGATCTCCCTGCCCCACCACGATCATGTATTTGGAACGCGCCCGGGCAAACAGGATGGAGGATGATGGATACCAGCATCAGCACAGACAGCAGCACCAGCTCGCCTATATTCTTTTCCGGCACCGCCACGTCGATTGCCCGCTGAATCAGCAGGGGACCGACCAGGGCGCAGGCAGCGGAAATGGCGGAATAGAGCAGGGACAGTATCATTTTTTCTTGTGCCGGCCAATGTACACACCGGCGCGCAGCAGGTGCTTTATATTAAACGGGGTTTCCAGGTTTTCGTCTACGTCAAACCGGTTTCTCGCCATTTCAAATCGCCTCCCCTTCCGTCTCTTCCATGCCGTTCTGCAGCAGGAACACTTCCCGGTAATAGCCGGGTTTCTTTGAAAGCTCCTCATGGGTGCCGTATTGGGTGATTTCCCATGCTCCAGCACGGCGATCTTATCCGCACGTTTGGTGGTGGAAATACGCTGGGCCACGATGATTTTTTGTGCAGGGGAAGTCCAGGCTGGAAGCTGCTCCTGAATATATTTTTCGGTCTCCAGGTCGACCGCCGAGGTGGTGTCGTCCAGGATCAGGATGGATGGCCGGACCGCCAGAGCCCTGGCCAGGGCGATGCGCTGCTTCTGGCCGCCGGAAAGCCCGGTGCCGCGCTCTCCAATCACCGTATCAAATCCATCCGGCAGCTTTTTCCGCAAAATCCCATCCGCCATTTTTGCAAACCTCTTAACCTCCTCTTCAGAGAGGGAGGTATCCCCCATAGGCAATGTTCCGTCTACCGTGTCGGAGAACAGGAACACCTCCTGTGTGGCCAGCCCCACGGAGGCCCGAAGATCGTGCAGGGGATACATTCCTACCGGCACGCCGTCCACACAGACCTCCCCCTTCGTCACGTCGGAAAACCTGGGAATCAGGCTGACCAGAGAGGACTTCCCGAGCCTGTGGGACCCATAATGGCCAGAGTCTCGCCCGGCGCTACATGCAGGCTGATATCCTTCAGCACCTTTGCACCGTGAAGCGTCAAGTCCACATTCCGGAACTCCACCTCCCCTCAGTCTTCCTTCCACCTTTTTTGCATCTGCACGGGAAGTGATGGTGGATTTTGAATAATAGAGCTCAATAATCTTGTTGGCGCTGGCAAAAAAGCGCTGCAGGTCATTGATATGCATCCCCAACATGCGCATGGGGTTGGTGAGCGTCCAGCAGAGGGAATTAAAAGGGTAAACGTCCCGATGCTGATGCGGCCCCAAATCAGGAAAATACCGCCTACCAGCAGAACCGCAATGGCCAGAGACTGGGAAACCCTGTCGATATAAGGGCTGAATTTCAGCCACAGCAGGGAAGCCTTGGTATTGGCCGTCTTATAGGCTTCATTTTTTTCGTCAAACTTCGCTATCTCATAGTTTTCCCGGGCAAAGGCTTTCACCACCCGGTTTCCGGAGATGTTTTCCTGCGCGCTGGTGTTCAGCTGGGAAAGCCTCTCCGCAGGTCCACATAGAGGGGCTGCACCTGCTTGGCAAAAACGCTTTGTCAGCAGGAAAATGACCGGCGTCACCACCAGCAGCGACAGGGCGAACAGCCAGTCCGTCACCAGGAAGCAGATGGAGGTGGTGAGAAACAAAACCGTACAGTCGATGAGCTGGCGGATGATCCAGGCGACCATAAAGCGCACCATATCCATGTCTCCGGTGAGGCGTGTCATCAGGTCCCCGTGCGGTTCCGTGAATAGAAATCCTGGTCCTGCTCCTGCATGTTCCGGTACAAGTCTTTTCCGAAGCTTGTAAACCAGTTTCTGAGAACAGGTTTCATAGGTGATTACGGAAAAATAGGCCATCGTTGTGCGCAGCAGCGTGTAGCCGATGAGCACCGCCACCAATACAATAAGGCGCTGCCTTGCCTCCTCCGTCACCTGCCCCGTCTCCATCAGCGGCTTGAATACCGTGTCCATAATGTTCGCCGTGATGAGAGAGGTGCCAAGCACCATCACCGCCAGCACTACCGTGGAACACAGCGCTGCTATGTACTGTTCCGGCAACCCTCCAGATTCTTCCAGACCCATTTGAGCTGAAACATAATTTTTCCTCCTCCCTTTACCGCACTCAATTTGAATGCGGAAAAGAAATTGCATCAAGCTTCAACTATGCCTTGGACAGGCCAAAAAAGGAAAGAGGATTTGGCAAATTTCCTTTCGGCAGAGTGCCGAATTTTGCAAGTTATCCAGCGCTATTTTGCACAGTAATCCCTTACATCCGGTAAATCGAAAAGAATCCTGGTATTCTGCGCAAATTATTCCCAGAATCCTGCACAGCGCTTTCTCTTTCGGAGATGGAACAAGCGCCGTACAAATCCAATCTGACCTATGGTTCTTCTGAAGAAACACAGCTTCTTTTTCCTTTAGAATAGAAGTTAGGCCAATAAACCGGCAGACGGCGCCCAATAAAAACACGCTTTCATGCGCATACTATCAATTATTTACTGTGGCAGGCTTTCTGCAGACAGGCCTGCCACCAGAAGAAAAAGGGGATATTCATGAAATTCGACGCCGTGTATTATGAACCCGACAGCCTATCCTATCCGTTGGGAGAACAGCTGAAGGAACAATTCTCCCGACTTGCCGTGGATCCCCGGTGGAGAGCCACAACTCCATAGAGGAAATGAGGAAGAAGGAAAATGCTGAGTTTGGGAGAAATGAAGCGGAATTTAGTCATCGGGATTCGCAAAACTCATAAGTATACAGAGAACCATAAAGTATCTGATTATCTGGTTCCCTACACCTCCTCCGGGATGCAGCGCCATGTGCCTGTACTGTTATCTGGTATGCCACTACAACAAATGCGCCTATCTCCCGCCTCTTTGTCAATGAGGGAGCAGATGCTGGAACGCCTGATCAAAAGGGGCCAGGCAGCCTTCCCCGCTGACTTTTGAGATCGGCAGCAACAGCGATCTTATCTTGGAGAACACCATGGCAACAAATCTTTGTATCGTGCCCGTTTTGCCAGAAGAACGCCGGCATGCTTACCTTTCCATCAAATTCCACATGGTGGACAGCCTGCTCGAACTGCCTCATGAAGCAGACTCTGACTCTGTTAGTAGAGGTTCGAGTCCTCTATCCGTAGTTCCTTGGCAGGGGCGACGGATGCCGGACAGTTACTGAGCGTCCGGCTAATTTTATCAGGTGTGGCTCAGCTTGGTAGAGCGCTACG
>VOFE01002056.1_pt1 | contig 26725 bp, 35 predicted proteins | sample 5384071 | NCBI WGS metagenome assembly VOFE01 (sample SAMN12384724, study PRJNA508395) | human gut metagenome | isolation source: healthy gut D | host: Homo sapiens
CAGGTCGACTGTCCCGCTGCCTTTCAGGTTCAGGGAAACATTTAAAGTACCGTCTTTATATTGTGCATCCAAATCCGGAGTCACGCGGATGTCCTGAATGTATTTCGGAGTGCGGGCATAGAGGTAGCAGTCGCGGCCTACTCCGGAGAGGCGGAGGAAATCCTGGTCTTCCAGATAAGTCCCGTCGCACCAGCGGAACACCTGGAATGCGATCAGGTTTTTCCCTGGTTTCAGGTATTTGGTCAGATTGAATTCGGCTTCAAGTTTGCTGTCTTCAATTCATGCCGTACATCTGCTGAACGTAATAGTTCGGTGTGCGCATCATGCGCAGGTTATCGAACCAGATCAAGTCCGGATTCCACTGCCAAGCGTCTACGTGAGCAAACAACGGCGCATAAGTAGCCAGATGAACAACATCCGCATTCCGTTCCAATCCCGTCATAAAGGCAGCTTCGGAAAGGGCGGCGAGGAAGTTGTTATCCTTCTTCGTGGAATGATCGTGTGAAGCATATTCTCCGGCGAAACCTTCGGACCTTTTTACGGTCGTAATTGTCATAGCGTGACGCATTGCCAAGGAACCAATCAGGATTCATGTAGTAGTGTTCGTCCACCAGGTCTACACCGATACGCTTCATTTCGGGCCAGAGATAATCGAATTTATCACCGCTGGCACTCGGGCCGGAGCTACCTACAACCTTCACATTAGGGTATTTCGCACGGATGGCTTTTGTGAAAGCTTCGAGGCGTTCTACATAAACCTTGTCCCACTGTTCATTGCCGATACCGATCATCTTCAGATTGAAGGGTTCGGGATGTCCCATATCGGCACGCACCTTTCCCCACTTGGAAGTAACAGGGCCGTTGGCAAATTCAATCAGGTCGAGTGCATCCTGTATATACGGGTCTAGTTCATCCATCGGGACCACTTCGTTGCTTTCGTACTGGCAGGAGAGCCCGCAGCTGATTACCGGAAGAGGTTCTGCACCGAGGTCTTCGCTCAACAGGAAGTATTCGAAGTAACCAAGTCCCAAAGTCTGGAAATAGTCAGGGAAGGCTTTATGCTTGAAGGTGTAGTTCCAGCGGTTTTCATTCAGAGGGCGGTTTTCAACAGGACCTACGGAATTCTTCCACTGGTAACGGGTTTCAAGACTGTTACCCTCGATGATACAACCAGGAAACGGAATACGCCGGGTTAAGGTCATAAAGGGCTTGTGCAAGGTCGGCACGCAGGCCATTCTCACGTCCTTTCAAGTATTCACAGGAACAGGAGATATGATCCATATCTACCGTACCCTGTGTTTCGAGGACGATACGCAGGCGGGCATGAGCGTCTGTGAAAGGAGATTTCAGCACCGCCGTCAGCTTTTGCCAGTTATTGCCGCTGACTTCGATTTCTTTCTTCAACAGATTCTGTGCATTGGAGTCGACGAGCTCGATGGAGAGCTTCATCGGCTTCGCATCCGGCGTGCGGGCATAAACGGAGAAACGGTATTCTTCGCCTTGCTTCACACCGATGCCACGGTAACCTTCATTATCCAGTCCGGCACGCAGCAGACGACCGTCGTTCACTACACGTACATAGTGAGGATTGCGGTCAAAACAAGGATTTGCATCCTGAACGGTTACATTACCGAAAGGCACCCAACCCACGAAAGGTTGTGGGAATTCAAAAGAACGGTTCTTTACCAGTTCGGCATACAGACCGCCATCGGCACCGAAGTTGATATCTTCGAAAAAGATGCCATACATTTCAGGTTGTATCTTTTGCCGTCGGTTTAGAAACGTCGACGGTCATCACATGTTGCTGCGCCTGCACACTCAGTGCTCCAACAATCATCAGGAAAAATAAAAATCTTTTCATATTATATTCATTTCTAACGATTCAATTCTATTCGATAAATACATCTTTCATCTCCTCTCTGTACAGAAGATATAACTACAGCCTCCACCTGATGCTCACACACCACAGAAAACATACGTTCTGCAAATCCCTCAGAGCAATAGCACATGGCAGGAAGAAGCTTATCCGTATCTTTATTTATTAGCCGGCATACACAAAAAGGTTTCGATTCATCAGCAATAAGCACCTTTTCATTTTCTTCAAAGTGACATTTCCAACCCCACTCTTTCTCTATGAAAGAAATAAAGTCTTTAATCGCCCTTTAAACGGTGCCAGCATAGCCTCCGCTTTCATTTGATTAAAATGAGCTATCGAAGCTGACTTTATCAATAAACGAAGTTGTGATTCTTCTTGAGTTGCACTCAGATTTGTTAGAAGCTCTGCAATCCATACTTTTGCCATATCATTCATATCCAGAACCTCTTCTGTATCTTCCAAAGCCGGAGTTTCTTCTGTATTCGCTCCGAGAAGGCGTCCAAACCCACAGAAGCATAAAGCACCTAAACAGGAGGTTTCACAAAACGCCTTCTCGATGTTTCCATATCAGATATTATTATTTTTTCTTTTCAATATTCTGATGGATACGTATCACTGTAAACGAATAAGCAGGCATTGAGTAAGAAAAGTCATTTCCTTCTACCTTGAAATCAGAAGAAGCGGGTTTAGCTCCTCTGTCTTTCGGATCACCTGTCAATATCGTTTTTGTAGCCGAAGGATTTACCAAAGTAGCTCCGTCCAACTTCATCTGGAAGAAACTTCCACCGGAAGCATATTCACTAACTTCACGATATAATCTCCGGTATTAACGTCTTTCACGACCGATACTCCGACACGTTTCTTCACGGCATCCCAGCCATTATTCAGTTTTACCGTAGAAGACAGGTATTCGGTACCTGCATTCTGACCATACATCTGTTGAGTATAGTAGCCTACTGTGGGTCTTACTTCCGTATTATTGAAATAGATCAAGTCCGGATTCCATTGTGTATGACCATCTTTAGCCAACAATGGAGCATAGGAAGTCATTTCTACCACATCACCGTTACGTTCTACGGCAGTCAGATGAGAGCTTCGGCAAGCGCAGTTTCTACATTATTGGGGCGTCCCGCAAGTGGGCGGCCTATTCGCCCAAGTAAAACTTTCGCTTTACTACGGTCGTAATGATCGTAATATTCCTGGTTGTGGATCATCCAACCGGTTCTACATAGTAATGCTCGTCTACCATCGGTACACCCATCGGTAGCAAGGTCCCAACCTACTTCATAATCCGTACCTTCGTAGAACGGACCGGTAGTACCAATCACGGTAACTTCAGGATGTTTTGCTTTTTACGGCATCGAATATCATCTTAAAGCGTTCCACGAAGACAGGTGTAATCATGTCCTCATTACCGATACCGATGAACTTCAGATTGAACGGTTTCCGGATGTCCGGCTTCCTGCACGCTTCTTACCCCACACGGTTTTGCGGGCATCTCCGTTGGCATATTCTATCAGGTCGAGAACATCTTGGATGTATTGATCCATTTCTTCCATCGGCACGCCACCCTGCTGCCCCATGCAAGTCAGTTCATCCTTGGAATGGTGAGCGCAGGTACCAGAGTTCTGACAAGGTACACCGGCTGCAAGCACAGGTACGGGCCCGCACCCATATCTTCACAGAACAAGAAGTATTCGTGGTATCCCAGACCGCGTGTCTGATGGTATCCCCAAAGATTACGAAGCGGCTTGCGGGCTTCCAACGGACCGATAGAGCCTTTCCAATCATAAATATTATCTATTCCATCGCCATGAGCCACACAACCACCGGGGAAACGTACGAAACGGGGATGCAGGTCGGCAAGCGTTTGTGCCAAATCGGCACGAAGTCCATTCTTACGACCTTTGAAGGTCTTTTGCGGGAAGAGAGAAATCATATCCAGCGCATACTTGCTGACAGCCCTGGGGAACAATGGACAGAGATGCAGCCGCCGCATCGCTTGTGGCTGTCAGGACTGCTTTCTGTTGTTTCCAATCTTTAGATGTTACATTTACGGCAGTTTGTCCTATAATAGTTCCATCTTTATCAACCAAGTTCACAAGTACCTTACCTCCTTTACCCTCAAGTACTTTTACCAAAGAGTGAGAAATCATATTTTCGCCTTTCTTCAAGGCTATGCCATCGAAACCAGCATTCACCAATGCAGTTTGTTCAGCTGCATTCACAACGAAGACGGCATAATGGGGATTATTAGGATGAATAGGATTCTCTGTTGCAATGCTCAATGTAGCATCACTGCCCTGAACACTCCAGGAATGAGTACTATTCCAGTTCTGATCGTTACCACGGTCGGTCGGGGTATATTCAAAGTCGCGATTCTGAACCAGTTCGGCATACAAGCCGCCGTCAGCTCCATAGTTGATATCCTCAAAGAAAAAACCAATCAGGTGCTTGCTGATTTCTTTCGCCTGACCTGCATTTACCTGGATAGTAGCCTCTACAGGCTTGAGATTGGCAAAACGTACAGGGTCTTGCTCGGTACGTTCGGCATTCAGTGACTGGCGGTATTTCTTATGTTCGGCATAGCGGATGATCTGCTGCACGGTAGTATAGGGAACTTCCTGCACCCAGCCTTCTTCTTCGGAACCATTCACCAATACCTTCTTCTGAGTGGTGGGGTACACATCTTTGGGTTCATACTTGCTACGTTCTTCGGGAGAGAAATAACTCTGTGCTTCCCACTTCTGCAAGTCGGGAGAGGTTACATAGGCAAGTGCCTGACCAGTATTCGTAGCTTCCCAGATGCAATGCCATTTGCCATCGGCACGGGTTTGCATCAAATGGGGCTTGAACATAGTCTTTGCCCGTCCCCACGGACCGAAGTCGGAATTCACATAGGCAAATCCATCGGCCACGCTAAACCACTTCTCTCCGTCGGGACTCCAGTGCAAACTTCAGGCCGCTGCGTCCGTCACGGTTCGAATAGGAAAAGAGGTACACCTGATTCGGTTCATTCGTCACGCCCTCCACCTTTGCCTGCACAGGGAAGACAAAAGACAGAAGTAAACATACACTTAAAAATCTAATCAATCTGTTCATGGTATTATTTATCGGGTTATTTGTTTTTCCAATACTTTCTCAGCTTCTCAGCCTCTTTCTTAGTGATGTGGATTACTGCTCCATGTTTCGGTGAAGAAAGTTAGTCGCCTTCATCACGCCCTCGTTGAAACGTCCCAAATCTTTGAAGTTCACAAAGTCAGTGGTTTCACTGAAACCGAAATTATGAGGATTGATACCATAGATGTCATACATTACCACCCATTTGTCTTCGCCAATGCGCTTCCACATGTTAGGAGCTTCGCAGGCTTTCGGTTCCGGGTCTACCCATTCCGGCAGATAAGTATATCCACGGTTGATATATTTCGAAACAGCTTGTTTGATACCCGGTGTTCCGTCGTGAGCTACGTAGAACATATGATACTTATCACCTACTTTCGTAATATCGGTATCGATAGCTGATTTGGTAGCATCAGGATATTGGAACAATAAGCGGGGTTCTGTTTCCAGACCGTCGAAGTCTTCGTTTACATAAGCATAGTACAACATATTCCGTGCATTGCCCATGCGCATGGTGAAGTAGATCATTATTCTGCCTGCATGTTCATCGTAGACCAGTTCAGGTGCCCAGGCACAACCGATCTCATCATATCCGGTGGAAAGTCTTGTCAATACGAACCACATGGTGTGTCCAGTTTACAAGGTCTTTTGATTTCATCAGGACAAAACCACGGTTGTTGCCCCAGCCATATTTGGCTCCGTCACGCTCCCACTCGGTGTTGCGCAGACCTTTCTGTTGGGCAAAGATATGCAGGTCGGTCATGGCAATGTAGAAAGTACCATCCGGTGCACGATAAATATGCGGGTCACGGATACCTTTCTGTTCGGCAATCGTATCACCGGCGATAATGGCTGACCGTTATTTACATCCGTAAATGTATATCCGTCATCGCTGACTGCGAAATATAAACTATGTGTATCGTCTTTGAAATAGGTAAACAGATAGGCTCCCATTTCCTTCTCATTCGTTTTCCAGTCCTGAACCAGTACGGCGCCACCTTGCGGTTGGAGGGTCAGTTGAAGTTTGCCATCAGCTTTCAGTTTCAGAGTTTGCAACTGGGGTTGCAGTTCTTTATCATCATTATAGAATGAGAGAGTCTCTCCTGCCAGCATAGGTAATTCAAGTTTCAATTTCAGTACTTCTTTTGTACCGTTAACGGCAGCTACATACCATTGCTTGCCGTGACGACGTGCAACAACTGCATATTTTCCGGGATAACCATCAATAAAACGCGTTTCATCCCACGTAGTAGGCACTTGTTTCATAAAGTCCAAGCAAACTTGACCATCAGTCCATGATCATCCGCATCGCTCAGGATGGCTTCGTACAGACGCATGGTTTCCTGCTTGTCACCTCCGAAGAAGTCTACTTTGATTCCTTTTACTCCTATATTATGCAGCCATTTCATTTCCTTTTTACGGATAATGGGATTGTCCATATAATTGGTAGGACCTTGCACTATATCATTCCAGTAGCCGCTGGAACTATACCATAAAAATACATCAACCTTCTTGCTGTGTGCATAGTCTATGAAGTCTTTCATACGTTCACGGCCGATGTTGGTATCCCACCAGTTGTCTATCAATACATATTCATATCCCATGGCGGCGGCGAGGTCTACATATTTTTTCTGGTCATCGAAATTGATGCTTCCATCTTGCCAAAGTATCCAGCTCCAGGTTCCGCGTCCCATTTTGTATGTATGCTCCGTTGGGTAAAGAGGTTCCACGACATCCCATGGAATCGTTGTCTCTACAATCGGCTTTAGGTTTTCGCCTACAGTAATAGTACGCCAGGGAGTGGAACCGGGCAATGCAAGGCCGGGAGATGCCGTGCCGTTACCGTTGTTTTCTTCGGGCATGGGGAAAGCGATGGTATAAAGTCCGTCGGCAGTAGCATCGCTTAAGTGTGAGCCACAGTATTTGCTGTCTACTCCGGTTTCACTGATAAGTGCCCAGCCATTTTCTCCTACATGGAACAGACAAGGAAATGTGTAACCGTGCCCATATTGTGAACGTACATTCATAGGAGCGTCAGCCTTATATTCTTCCTCATAGCTGGGTTTGGTGCGTTTCCTCTTCTTGATGGAGATCATATCTTTATTCAGTTCGGCGCCGGCCATGTAGCCATTACCCCAATATAGATAGGGTTTACCGGATACGGGATCGGTAAAGACATCCACGTCTCATCTGCTGTCCGTGTCCTACAGGGGAGTCTGTAATGATGGGCTGTCCCAGATCGGTAAACGGTCCGGTAGGTGAGTCGGCCATTGCTACGCCGATTTGCTTTCTCCGCCTTTGGCAGGATTGCCGCTATAATAAAAGAAGTACTTGTATTCTCCCTTGATGAGTTTTTTCTTCAATACACGGTGCCCAGGCATTCCCATTCGCCCAAGGTACCTGTTCGGATTTCAAATCCAGCATAACGCCTTCATAGTTCCAGTTCTTCAGGTCGGTTGAAGAAAAAACAGTGAAGTACCATCCGCCCCAGCCGGGTTGTCCGTCTGTTGTGGAATAGATATAATATTTCTTTGTCTTGTTTGAGTATAAGATTTCAGGGTCGGCATGAAATCCGGGCAGTACAGGGTTATTCGGTATTGCACCCATCGGCAGGCTTGCCCCATTTATCCGTGATACGGATCAATTCATCGCGCGTGATAGGAATAATCGTTCCGTGACGGGGATGGAAGTTCATCTTCACTTCACTGTCTATCACTTTGAAGTTTTTCAGATCGGTAGTTTCCGTAAACTGATATTTGCCTTTCATGTATACATCATACATTAATATATACTTATCCTGATTTATCAGTTTAAATGTACCGGCTCCTTCTACAGCGTCCTTTGTCTGCTGCTTGTAGTCCGGTTCTTCTTCCCATTGACCGGAAGTCAGTGAACGGGTGGTCGCCACTTTAATGCCGTTTCCATGTCCCTCTGTCTTATAGAACAGGTGGAAAACACCGTCTTTATAGACAATATCCCCGTCGATACATGATTTCTTATTCTCCGGAATGAAGAGTGGCTTCGGTTCACCAATCAGATCTGTAAAGTCGTCGTTGGCATATGCATAGTAGATGATATCGGCTCCACCGGCATACTGCATAGACCAGTACACCATATATTTTCCGGCTTCAGGATCAAAACCGTCTGCGGTGCCCAAACACGTTTCAGCTTTTCCTGTCCTTTATAACGTTTCTGCATGTTGATGATGGAATGCGTCCAGTTTACAAGGTCATTGGACTTCAGCAGCACCATTGCACGGTTCGAATCCCAACCATTGTCAGATACCATATCTGTCACCACCATATAAAAGGTATGACCGTCCTGGCTTTCAGGATATGCGGGTCGCGCACACCACCGGTCGAACTGATTACTTTTGAATCAAGAACGGGCTTACCGTCATTCAGTGCCCAATATGTATATCCGTCCATACTTACGGCATAACATACAGCTTCTTCACTGATGTGGTTACCTGTAAAGTAGGTAAACAAATAAGCCACATAATCTTTTTTCAACGATAGGATGTTGTTGGGAAAAAGAAGGCAATGTCATTGCCAACATTAAACTAATAGCAACTGCAAAATGTCTCATAGTGTTCCTCATAAAATTCACGTTAGTTATTGGGTGTCAAAATACACATAAAAAAGGGAATATACTACCACGAATCATGCAAAAAGGGAATAATTTTGTGTCATTTCATTAAAAAACAAAGATTTACCCAGGTTATTAAACCAAAATGGAGCTTGCCAATGCCGACAAACTCCATTTCGTATCTTCTGGAAAAAATAGAATAATCAATTCAGGAATCGTACCATTTCGCAAGCCGCCAGTAAGAAAGCCCCTACTCCAAAGTTAGCTGTTGAATTGGCATCTACCACTTGTCCCGGAATGGCCTTCTTCACCGATAGGCTGCACATAGCCGATACGTCCATCTGGCTGCAAAGCAACAGTTGTCAGGTACTTCCAGGCTTTTTCTACTACAGGCTGATAAGTAGCCTTATCCAAAAAGCCATTATTCATACCCCACAGCAGACCATAAGTAAAGAAAGCAGTGCCACTGGTTTCCGGTCCGGGTGCATGTTCCGGATCAAGCAAACTCCGTGTCCAGTATCCTTCCGGCTGCTGACAGGCTGCCACAGCTTTTGCCATCGCGCGGTAACGGTCTATATATTCTGACGGTATTTATCCGTTTCAGGCAAATCTTTCAGGACTTTAGCCAAAGCAGCTAAAACCCATCCATCTCCACGAGCCCAAAAATCTTTCTTACCATTCACACTTTTATGTTTAGGATAGAGATATTTTCCGTCACGATAATAAAGCGCATCTTCCGGATCGTACATCAGACTGTCGGCAAATGCCCAGTACTCATGCAGTTTCTCCAGATAAAGCGGATTTCCGGTCACCTTATACAGTTTAGTCATAACAGGCATCACCATATAGAGACCATCAGCCCACCACCAATAATCATTCTTATCCGTACTCATCTGATATTCCATCACTTCGCGGGCACGAGCTATTTTTTGAGTATCCGGTTCTATATTGTATAAATCGGCATACGTCTGAAAACAAATCTGATAGTCACCAAAAAGCACATAATCGTCACTCTCGCCATAGCTGTATTTCCATTCAGCTTTATTATCCGACTTAGCACCTTTCCATTGATTATGTTCAGCCCAAGCCTTGGAGTAGTTCATGAAATCGGAGTCACCGGTCAGAAAGAACGCTTCCATGTTACCACTATGGTAAGCTGCATTGTCCCAGAAAGAGCGTCCGTGCTCAGGATTCTGAGTTTGCCAGTAGTTATTCACTTTATAAATAATATCCACAATCTTTGGCCTCATCCTTTGGGGATGCAAGCGGACATTCCACTCCAGCAAAAGCCCCAATCAGGATGTTTACTAAATACTTATTCATACTCTTGCTATTCTTTATCTATTTACTATACTAATTGTCTGAGCGTTTAATGTTTCATTCTGTTTCTCTCTATTGAAACAATATTTCCAACATGGCGGAACCAATGTTTCATCGTGCTGAAACGATTATTTCTCCTTGGTGAAAATAGAGTTTCATCACGTTGAAAACAGAATCATCTTATGTAAGGCTTTCAATCGCCCTTAGGCTTTACAACTTCCAGCACATATACCGGTTGAGGGGCAAACTCTACCCTACGTTCTCCATCACCTTGTTTGGTGTGCTGCACAAAGAGATGAAGACGACATTTTTGCTTCCACAATTCCGTATCGTGAGACGGTTCCCAAGCATCTACCGGGAAGTTGGTCAGATCGGTAAACGTCCACTTACCTACTCCCACAGCCGCAGCGTGTGCCATCGATACCCGGCTTCCCGTTCTTCATCACGGAAAATATAAAATATCTCGCCACCATCCACCACGATACGCGGGCGGCAATAGGGATCATCTTTGTACCGCCACCTTTCAGAGAAAAAGGAGTATGGCGGTTCGAAACCGGCGATTATGCCACATCTGTCCGTCATGCCACACAATACGGTATTGCGGCACTTCGCTGTCAGGATCACGCCAATACGTGGCAATGTACGGGTTACCGCTTGCATCAGCACTCATACTGGTCTGATTGATCAGTTCTGAGTTTTTGCGGGATGCGGCAGGCATATTCCGCATTATTGTACCGGATAGGTAAATCGTATTTCTTGCCATTTGCTTTGTACCAGGTCACACCATTATCGTAAGAACGGGCATAACAAAGATCATGATTTGTCTCCACGTGCCACGTTTCGCGCCACACCCAAGATAGGTGAATCGTGCCTTGTTCGTCCACATAGAGTTGCCAGTAGGCATTCCGTTGGTCTTCACCATCTATCAGTACATCTTGTACACGATTCCACTTCTTCTCCTTTACAGAATAATGGTTCATCACCAGATTCCCCGTCCGGAAGAGCCGGAGCGATAAACAAACAGCAAATCTCCCCCCATTCAGCGGATAGAACTCCGGATAAGTCACATTACCTTCATCCACACCGGTCATCGGTTCCTTATCTCCAAGTTCCAGCGTATAAGGGACGGTGCTACGGCAATAATTCAGTTTATGCCCGTGATGGTCGAATGAGAGATGCAAATAGCCATCGCCATCCAACATCATACTGATTATGTTATGGGCATCTTTCACATTTCCCTTGTATTGTGTCCGCTTCAGTGTCCATTGGTCAGAGTCCAACTTCCGTTTACCGAGCACCAGATAGCCGTCGCCGTCATAGTAACTGATATACTGTTCGTCTCCCTGCGTCACAAGTGAATTGTTTCTGAAGACAGTAGTGTTGACTGATGTCTGGCTATACCCATTCCCCACTTCCACGAGCGGGACTGTTGTGCCCGGAGCGTGGTAAGTGTCGAGAGAATCAGAAAGAAAAAAAGAGAATGTATCTGTTCATGATAACTTATTTCTAATAGGCGTGATCTTTCGGGAAGTCTTCTCCACCCCACGCTTTCTTTGATGTCCACGGTTGCGGGGCATCTGTCCAAAAAGGAGCGTCAGCGGGCAATCCTAACGGAAGGAAAGCAAGTGAGGCCAAATATAGGCTGCCATTATTGGTATACCAATCCGATATATTAGGTTGGGGAACCGTTGAAACCTAATGTCAGATAGCCTTCCGCATTGAAGTTGCGATTATCACCGAACATACGCTGAATGACAGCGGTCATTGCCGCACGTACCTGTCCGGCAGGCAACTCTTTGGGTAACCAGCCACGCAATGACAGCAAGGCAAGCGGTTGCAGTACGCCGGTACGGTAAGTAATCGAGCGGCCAAATACCGGGAAAGTGCCTTCGGGAGAAACAAAACGTTCCAATATCATGCCGAAACGCTGCATACGCTTCAAGGCATTCGGAAAGTTTCCGCCTTTCACATTCCAGATATTCTGCTTTCCGCCATTTGTCATCACTTCAAGGCATTCCACATACATGGGATGAATCACAAAACTATTGTAATAATCGAAGGCGAAATCCTCTCCGTCACTGTACCAGCCATCTCCTACATACCATTCATCGACTTTACGCAAAGCTGAAGTGATACGGTAATAATCCGTCTGGGCACCCGCCTTTTTCAGGAAGCACTCAACAGTTGAAGAGAATAATAACCAATTCGTATAGGGTGGATCCACCCGACGCAGTTGCTGGAATTCAGCAATATAACGCTGTTTTGTCAAATCATCCAATGGAACCCACAAAGCGTCATATCCGCGCAAAAAACTTTCAGCTATATAGGCGGCATCCACCAAGGGTTGTCCCTCTTTCCGCCACAACAGATAATCTTTACTTTTCCGGATCTACGGATTGAGCATAGCTCTTTAATGCCCATTCACGCAATTGTTTGCGTTGTTTTCCTTCTGCCGTATCATCATCAGGCAGTGACAGCCACGGAGCCAGTCCGGCCATCAACCGTCCGAAGCATTCCATATAAGTCACCCGCTTATCACGACCGTCCCATGTAGGGCTCAACTCCACCAGCATATTTTCCTGCAACTTGCCTTCGCTCATATTACTGAGTACAGGCGCTGCCATCTGGTACAGAACTCCCGCCCAAAGTTCACGATCAGACTTTACTTTTCCGTTTTCTTTTTTGCCGAAACATTGAGGGGAACCAGCAACGCTACAATCAACAGTAGCCACAAATATTTCCACGTTTTCATGATATTCAATTATAAGTTGTTTTCATCGTTGCAAATATATTCGTTTTCAGATAAACCGAACTGCTAAAATTATTTCAAAAAGGGTACATAATCGACCATTCTATAGGAAAATGGCCGATTTTCACTCCACACTCACCACTTATCCACCCACTCTATAAATGGAATTCCTTTCCCATTAAAACGAACAGGCAGCCAAATATACCTAGAATCCGACAAGCTTTTCGGACGCCACACATCTGCCATAAACATGTATCCACCATCCTTTAGTGGCAGTATGTAGGTACTTTGTCCTCCAAAAGTAATTTTCGCATCTTTACCTACACAAGGATTGGGTAATTGCGACCATTCCCCCAGAATTGAAGAAGCAGTCATCAAACGGGCTTCATTCGGCTCCCATCCTGTACATCCCGAAGCTATCATCCAATAAGTTCCATCCTTCTTAAATATAGCCGGCGCTTCATTATGTCCTCCGGGAAATATACGAATGTACTTTCCGGTATGGCTCAGATAATCATCAGACAATTCTGCGATATGGAGTGTCAGGTTCTCTTCCGAGGAATAAATATGGTAGGCTGTGCCGTCATCATCCACAAACAAAGTCATATCACGGGACATCTGTCCGTCACCTTCCAGTCACGTTTCACAAACATTCCCTTATTGACAGCCTCACGCCACTCCGGAGTCCACCATTCATAATCTTCCGGATTCCAAGTAAGCTTCTGCTCCTCCTGTGTCATATTTAGCGGATAGACACCGGGATTCACGCGCCCTGAACGGATAAACCGATAAGGTCCCGCCGGGGTGTCGCTTACTGCAACTCCGGCACGGGAAGGCCCATATCCTCTTCCTTTAAGTTCCAAATGGAACCACATTACGTATTTTCCTGTTTTCTGATTATAAATAACTTTAGGACGTTCTATGATACATCCTTTCTCTATATCACTTCCTGCTTCGTCAGATACAGCCAAAGCTACACCTTCGTACTTCCAGTTACGCAAATCGGTTGATGAATAACATGTCACTCCCACCTGTGTTGTAAAACCGGAAGAAGGCCGGTGCTCTCCAAACCAGTAGTATTTCCCGTTGTTGAAGAGGATACCGCCGCCATGGGCGTTAATAACATTACCGTCTGTATCTTTCCAGACTTCACCGGAAACAATATCTTTCGTACCAATCGAAGTATTTTGTGCGGAAAGAATGGTTTGAAAGAAGAAAGAAAGGAATAAAAAATATCCTGTTATATTCAAATGCTTACTCATATCTTCATATCTTAAAAAAGAAAAGAGGTTGTGTCAAAATCACTTTGTGTATTCCGAACGAATGACGATTCGCCTCTACAAGCACAGTACTTTAGACCCAACCTCTTTATTTAAGAACTAAACCTATAGAAATCCTCCAACCTGGTTATTCACTCTTATCCTCATCAGCAACAGCTTCTTCCCAAGTTTCCCACATCGGTACACTAGCATCATATCCATCGTAACCGTAATTTTGAGCTAGCTGTCCTTTATTATTCGCAGTAATAGCACTATTCGGAACCGGCCAGAAAAGGTTACGCTTATCCATATAATAATTCAGAGTCTTGCCATTGGAAACGATGTCACCTTTATTATACAAAGAATAATGAATGATACGTTGATACCAGTAGCTTCCGCCAACATTATCCGTACCCTGTTGTTTATCCCAATTGTCTTTACTATAAGTATTTCCCCCATTCATCAGGTTTGCCGCTCAACGCCAGACAAAGAGATACGCGGGTCAATTCTACATTGCGCCATTCTTCCAGATAAAGTTCACGAGCGCGTTCGTTCATGATATCACCAATAGTCACGGTTCCAACTGCATAAAGTTGTGAACATTTAGCACGTTTACGTACTTCATTTACATCTGATGTAGCATCCTTACCTTGATAATACTTAGCTTCAGCACGCAGCAGATAAGTTTCAGCCAAACGATACAGATACCAGTTTGCATTAGCACCGGAACCGGCTGCACCTTGAAAGTCATTGGCACCCATATTAGCTTCATTGCGCACATCCTCCAAATAGATCTTGTAGTGAGGGAAATCAAACCAATCACGAATTGTATCATTACAGAGTAAAGCTCCTTTTATGAGTTGTGATAACAGGTTTACCATCCTTATCTACCCCCAAACATCTTCAGGTGAATAGAGCATAAAATTCTGACCATAATATTTAGAATCCTTGTTATTGTAAGTCAAGTCCTCCATATTTACCCAGTTTCCAACTTTTTGAGTTATGGCGGAGATCTTCCTTATCTTCCACACCGTTCACTACCCAAAGTCCATGTTGAGCAAAATGAGTAGCACGAACAGTGGCAATGCCACGACCAAAAAGCACGTGTAAAGTCAGTAGTAGCTTCATATTTGCCATTATTACGTGCATAACGTTCACCAGCTGTTTTACTATCAGGTGTTTTTCAGGTTACCGTCACTCCAGAATGGACCGAAAATACGCATAGATAGAAAGTTCACAAATGATTCGTCCGTACAGTTAGGCATTCCCATGATGACCTCTTTATTCGCAGCGATCATCTTGTTTTCAGGGCGATGCAAGTCCCAGATCACGTTACGGGTAATCTTCCAGGTATTCGGTTCACCACCATCATTTGCATTACCAAAGCTCTCTGTCATCAGTGATAATCCTGACTGATCAATCAAAATGTCAGCTTGCTTCTCAGCCTTTTCAAACTGGCCCGTTGCCAAATAACATTTGATAAGCAGCTGGCGACATGCCTCTTTGTTCACCATACCAATGTAACGGGTATCATTCTGCACAGGCACCCACTCCACAGCTTTCTCCATATCCTGGGTAATCATATCCAGAATTTTTCTTTCTTGGTAGACCGATAGTTTCGCTTAGGTACTTCCAGTGTCTTTGTTACCAAAGGAATATCACCAAACTGCATCACTAGGTTCAAATAACGGTAAGCACGATGGAAATAAGCACGCCCTTTATAGGCATTTTTTGTTTCCTCACTCAACGCAGTCACTTTATCTATAAAGGACAATATAGTGTTGGCATGCTTAATACCCGTGAAAACCTTCATTCCAGAAGTACATGATTCGGTTGTCATCACCGTTGTTCAAACCACTGGTAGGTTGCAGTTGATTGGCAAAATTACCATATACCCCCCCTGTACCATCAGTTTTACCATACAGAGAAAGTTCAGAAAATAGATATTCCGTACCAAGAGGTATGCTTATATTACAGTCACCACTACTATAGTGGAATGCCCAAGTGCGAAGATGACGGTCAGCCATAGCCAATACGGCCTCCAAACCTGATTCAGTAGCAAATGTTGTCTCAGGTTCATAAAACGACAGAGGATCCGGTTTCAAAAAGTTGTCAGTGCATGCACTGAATACTGCTATTCCTGTAAGGAACAATACCCCTTAGAGAGCTTATTCTTAATATAATTATTCATTGTTTCAACAGTTTAAAGAGTTAAGTTTAATCCGAATGTAAAGGTACGAGTAGCCAAGCCACCGGTTTCCGGTCTGCATATTCCCAGTCTGCCGCCCAAGTCGCTACGTTACGAACAGTACCAAAGAGTTTTACGCGTTCCAACTGTATCTTCTTCGTCCACGCTTGTGGCAAGGTGTAAGCCACAGAAATATTGTCCAGACGGATGAAGGAACGATTGTGCAACTTCTGTACACCCTTAGCACCATTCGGACCATAGGCATCGAGACGTGCATACTCATTAGTCGGATTTTCAGGTGTCCAGTATCTCTTCTTGAAAGTATTGCTGTTATAAGTAATCAATGAACCGCCATTATCTTGATTCAGATAATAACCTTCCAGACTCTTATGTCCCATATAGGAATACATGCTGAAAGAAATATTAAGGTCCTTCCAGAGAGTGAACTCATTACGGAACGACCAGTGGATAGGCGGATTTTTCTTACCCAGGAACACTTTATCCTTCTCATTGTAAACCGGTGTGCCATCTTCTTTATCGTCAGCAGTATAGTGGTTCACTACTTTCGGATCACCCGGGCGTTGTCCTACCTTAGCAGCTTCTGCTGCCTCATCAGCCTGCCAGATACCATCCATCTCATAATCCCAGATAGTACCAATGGATTGTCCAATAAACCAACCGTTGCTTGTGTCGTCCATCTCTTTGCGACCAATTACTTCTCCAGCTTCATTGAGCACGTCTTCATATTCATAATAAAGATGCTTGATTTCATTCTTATAGATGGAGAAGCTTAAAGTAGAGCGCCATTCGAAATCCCGATTCTGAATATTCAGGGTATTCAATGAAAGTTCGAAACCTCTGTTCTGCACTTCACCCAAATTGGTAGTAATGCTTCCAAATCCGGTAAATCCCGGCAGACGTTGTCCCATAATCATATCATGCGTCTTCATAATATAATATTCAGCACTACCCGTGATCCGATCATTCATGAATCCGAAGTCCAAACCAAAATTTAAAGCTTCCGTTTTCTCCCATTGCAGATTCGGATTAGACAAACGGTCCATACCCAAATACTTAACATCTACTGTACCGCCATTAGCAACCAAATACCCCATTGTAGCCCCTGCTCGGCCCCCAGATTGGCAAGAGCAATATAAGGGTCTTTCAACGAACGGTTACCATTCTTACCCCAAGAGACACGCAATTTACCGGTACTCATCGGCTCCCAATTAAAGAACTTTTCATTAGTAAAATTCCATGCAGCAGATATAGAAGGGAAGGTAGCCCATGGATTGTTAGCACCGAAAGCGCAATAACCATCACGACGAACCGTACCAGTAATCATATAGCGATCATCGTAAGAATAGAACAGACGTGCCATATAAGCAGCAGCCGTTTCGTGCGTATCATTTGAAGAAAAACTACTCAGCGTCTTGCTACCATTGCTGGTATTATGAAATCCCAAGGCATCCGAGGGTATATCTTGCGTGCGTTAATTTTATCCTGCCAAAACGGCGTTCTTCTGCCTCCTGCACCAAAGTAAGAATAAAGTGATGCTTTTTGAGCCAATGTATAATCCCATGTAATAGTATTATTCAAAGACCAATCAAAACGTTTACTTTGTTCACGATTTACCCCTGGCTATCCGGATTAGAATCAGGTTTGGCAGCTGACATAAAGTAGCGATCATAGAAAAATTGATAACGAGGAGCTATATTGAAATCATAAGTGATTCCAAAAGGCAATTTTACTTTTGGCATTGAAAATAGTATTCAACACAGTATAGCCCTTCTCCAGATCCAGATACTGACGCTCAAAGTCATAGTTGTAGCCCCACTTCTTATTGGAACCCATCGGATATTGGCAATAGCTACCATCTTCGTTACGATAAGTAGAGTAAGGACTGTTTCGCAACATATTGGCATCCCAGTAATCCGTACCAAGATTTACAGAAATATCACCGTCACTACGATCCTGAAAATTAACGTTCGTTCCTATTTCCAACCAGTCGGTTACTTTGCCATTCACCTTCAAATTGGCACGGATAGCATTGTAATCATTGCCTCTCACGGCTCCCTCATTCTTTAGGTAACCGATAGACATATAATAATTCATCCGATCACCGGCTCCGGAAATACTCGCTGTATAATCCTGATTGATACCTGTCCGGAAAGTACGATCGTACCAGTCGTACGTGTTTCCGGCCAGATAGTTAGCTAAAACACCATCTTCCAGTCCTAAACGCTTTGCATAAATACTGGCGTCCGATTCTCCACTCTCATTTGAAGTGAACGCTCTCCATTGGTCAACGGAGATACCATACCGACCTAAATTCGCAGGATTATCATAATAACCGGCAGCACGGTTATATATATATTCTTGTAAGGGTTTGCCATCAGAGCCTATTATATCTTTACCGTTCTCATCCTTCTTGTTTTTCCATTGTCCGGCTGCATACGCTCCATAAACACCGGTAAAGGGTCAGTGGCATAAGTATCTTTCTTATACCAATCTTCACGATATCTCATATAGCCGTTGGCATCAAAACATCACGATATTCACTCTTTGTATTGATACCAAGAGTAGCAGTAAAATTGATAGTCGGCTTACCTGATTTACCTTTTTAGTCGTAATAATAATAACACCATTGGCAGCTTTAGCACCATAAACAGCAGCAGAAGAGGCGTCTTTCAATACATCAATCTGACCAATGTCATTCGGATTAATTTCAGAAAGTTCACCATAAAACTGCATACCATCAAGGATAATCAACGGATCATTATGTCCACCATCCGTATATACAGAACGCTGACCACGAATCTGCATAGAACCACCGCCCTTAGCAGAAGCATCGTAACCGACATTCAAACCCGGTGTACCACGCAATACATCTTGCACAGTCTTGGGAGCCTCATTCGCTAATTTATCTGGACGAATCTGGATAACAGAACCGGTCAGGTCTTTTTTACGCATTTGACCATAACCCACAACCACAACCTCATCCAGCATTTCACTATCCTCCTGTAGTGTCACTTTCACATTCCTTTGCCCTTTTACAGGAATTTCCACCATTTTATAACCAATAAAACTCACTACCAACGTAGCATTCGGGTTTACTTTTAATGGAGAAGTTACCATCAATATCGGTAATTGTTCCATTAGAAGCTACGCCTTTCTCAACAATACTGGCACCAATCACAGGACCCATCGTGTCCTCTACTTTACCCGTTACTGTAACTTGGGAATTTTGAGCGCCCAGATATGGGACGTTCATCATTAGAGTCATACAGACCATTAAGGTAAAAAAGTACCTTGCTTAGTCCTGCTCTTGAGGAAATCTTTCGTTTTTCCATCGTATAATTTTTAAGATTAAAAATAATATAAGTTCTCTATCTTCAATCCGGAAACTGCATGCCTGGCTCCCGAACTGCATGGCAAATGTATGGAAAGGAAATACATTGCGGCATTACAAAAATGCCAGAGATGTTGAAGAATGGTGCATGAAACATTCTCCCATCAATAATGCACCATTCTTCAACAATCTGACTATTTATCTATTGTCAGTATATCCTCAATCAGTTGTTCCAGTCACTGACAGAGTTTGAATTTCCTCCGTAGGTTCTTCCCCGGCTACGTCCATAACCAGAACGTGCACCGGATTTATCTGTCCGCCACCAGTAAAACTGCCAGTCATGACACAACCTTCATTCTCCATCGAAATCAACTCGACAGTTGGCTTCACATAAGTTTCTTTTTTCATATACTTGTTCATTTTAAAATTTACACTTTATTTTATTTGGAATATATCACAGCCTTCTGACCTTCCACAACATAGAAACCGGGAGCAAGACCAGTAACAATATTCACACCTTCCTGTAATTGTACCGTACGTACCAATACTCCATCCACACCATGAATCTGAACTATAGTTACCTTAGGGGAAACAATTTTCAGATTGCCAGCTTCCGAATACACACGTAATTTGCCAGCATGATCCTTAGTCCCATTCTCTAAACCGGTAATTTCGCCATTTCCACCACCTATGCTAAAGCTTTTCGGCATCGACATCGATTCTACATCCGGAAGCAAGTAGCAGCGGAAAGGTTCAACTGTAGCTCCATCATCATATTTAATGAAAGCATTTCCCTCAGCATTTAGTCTATAATGAGCTCTGACAGGTTGAACAACTGCATAAGTTCCATTAAAGCTATAATCATCTGCCGTAACTTTAGCAATGCCCTTAGTGGCTGATACAGTTACATCCGTACCACGAATCTCTATTTCCTTATCTTTAATACTATTTTCCACTCCCCAGCGTTCCCCTGGCAAAGCTATGATATATGGTATATCAGCTTCAATTGAGCTTGCATATTCAAAGTTCATAGCCTCGTTTGTTTTACCGGCAAATCTCTTCAGCCAGTAATTTCCGGATGCGTCATCATCACTAATAAAAGGATTCTTGGCATCTTCACCGGCATACAAGGTTCCTGCAAAAGGCAGTACAAGAGAACTCCAACCATTTGTACCATCGGCATATACATATCCGGTCAGGTCACGTCGATAGACAGCAGATGTAGCCGTAAAACTGACAGGCGAATAAAAAGGCTGTTTATCCGTAAGCAATAAACTGGTACAAGAATAAGTGTTTGCCGCATTCTTTACGACAACGTTGTTCTGTCCCTCCGGAAGGTTAATACCATCAGCATCGTCCACTACGGCAATAGCATTGCCGGTTAGTATGTCAGCCAGACCACTACCATCCTTATATACTTCTACTGTTTCTCCGGTACTATTGCCTTTATAAACAGAAACAGTTACCATAGCATCAGCCAGTTTTGCCACTTCCAAGTCAGACAATGCTTTATTATATATCCTAAAATCATCATAGATATGGTCGCAATACGCATCGCTCGACCACTGAGATTTACCCAAATAGTTTTGTGTAGTTATTCCCATATCCTTAGGAGAAATTTTATCCGCATTTTCGCCTGTACCCACACAGATACCATTCAGATAAAACTTAACCGAAGTACCCGCCTGTGTCATAGCAAAATGTATCCATTCCTTAGTTTTTATCGTACAAGGAATGGTGATATCGAATGTACCAGCTCCGCATGTTATTTTATAGCGTATCTTAGTTGTAGCCGGTGCCAGCATCATAAATGTGCCTGTCCCGGTGCCAAAATCAAACAAGCGCCCTATTCCTCCGTTAAAGTTAATCCAGTGGTAATGGTGAAATCTTCCAAACTGCTAAGTGCACCATCCTGCAATTGTATATAAGAACTTTTGCTCTTGGTGAGTGCTACTGCGCTTCCTGTTTTACCGGTAGTCCATTCAGCACCATTCACCAGTGTTCCATGATATCCACCCCATGCATCAAAAGCTGTTGTTCCTGCATTTTCATCAAACGAAAGATATACATGTTGCCCGGCAACAGGTATAGCTGACAGTATTTCGCTTTCCGGACCATCACCGGCAGTATTATAGGCTTGCACCTTATAATAATAAGTAGTACCTTCAACAAGCCCATTATCCACATAGCGCGTAGTCTCAATAGCATCTGCTATTTGTTCATATGAAGCATCCTTCTCCCTCGGCACGTAATACCCTATATTTAGCATCATAAGCGAAATCCCAAGTTAAAGTCAAATGCCCGTCCCCTGCTGCTATACGCAGTCCGTTTATCGCCAAAGGAACAGCCAATGCCTTCGTACTTACGGTTAAAACATCAGAAACCGGTTCTGTAGCTGCTGTACTCAGCGCATAAAGCCTATAATAATAGGAGTATTCACTGCTAAATTCTCATCCATATAAGTTGTACCAGTAAGTAGGTTTGCTATTTCCACATATTCTCCGTTTGCACTTTCCGCACGTTCCAATCTGTAAGAACGAGCATTATCCACAGCACTCCAAGTCAATTTTATAATTTTAGAAGAGAGTGCTTCACCTTGCAAGATAGGTTTATCGGGTACGGCATCTCTGGTCACACTTGCTGTACGTGAATAAGAAGACTGTGTATCTTTATAACTCAACGCGATGACACGGTAATCAACCTTCGATGTGCAATCAATTTCTTCGGTATAAGAAATCGTACTTCCATATGTATAGACCAAAGGATTATCAGGATTCATGTCAGTTGCTGCAATAAAGACCTTTACATCTGTCCATTCTCCACCATCCACACTCTTCTGCAATGTGTAATTCTTACCCGTCTCCATTGTGATCATACCAACTAATAGTTATCGACTTATAGTCTTTCGACAAAGTATAGCTGGGAAGAGGAGGAGCAATTTTCCGTATGGGTATACTCCCGCGCTTTTGAAAAGCCCACTTTCGATTTATATGCTGCAAAGTTTTTCCCCGCAGGAGTCAGTTTATTGTCCAGCACTATAGCTCTTGCATCCTGTACCCAGTTATAGAGTGAATGTCGTTCAAGATATTCACAACGTTCAAGCCCATTCAGCGCATCCAGTATCCACGTAGCTTGTTTTGCCGCATTTTCGGGCGACAACGGTCTGGTCACTGTTTTTTCATTTCCATCCTCATCATAGATGATGTTCAAATCCGCATCTCTTTGAGGTCCCGGAATTAGTAGGCCAGTTTTCAGTTGTCCAGTTGGCACCGTTGTTCCATTCAGTTATCCACATCGGACGTCCTCCATACAGGCGAGTGCAAGCATCCACCACTCCATTATACAGCTTTTGTCCCGATTGCCCATTCCAATACATGTGTCCCACCACAAAATCAACACGATAGTTCAAACTATCTGCCAACTCCAGGAATTTGACCAACCAATCTTTTCTAATAGCATCAGGTGTAGGCGATCCAAGCCGTAAACCCGATTTTAACAGCTCAGGCCACTGCCTAATCGCTTGTATCGGGTACAATTCTGCCTGGTCAGTATGATCCGGTTCGTTATAACCCCAAAACATGGGATACATTGTTCCTTGTATTGATAGTTTCAAAAGAGTCCCAACCTAAATTATGACGCATAGGAACATATTCAAAATCAGGATTATCCGTAGCACCACCAGCAGCCCAGTCATTGTACCAGGAAGAATTAGTGATTGCAGCAAGTCCGCCGTTACAAATTCCCTTCTTGCTAACCCATTCCCAACGGAATACACGCACAAATGAAACAAATTCTAATCCTTCGGGCATTTCGGGTACTTCAATATCTGCATCGCTGGCAATGTACACTCGTGAAAAGCCCGTACCATCAGGATTATTGGCAAGCGTGCAGGAATAACCTTTCTTCAGTCTGAATGAGCGGATTTTGTTATCGAAAGTAGCTCCAAGTTCGGCTGTCCGATAGTATTTCTCCACTTCAAATTCCATGGATTCACCTCCATAATTATTTTCTGTATAGGCTATCAGAGCATGTTTTGAAACTTGTTTCCCTTGGGGAATAATCACTGTACCACTTCCGTAAATGGCTATACGATCCGTTTCTGCATTGAAAGCTTGTCCATTGATTTTTATAGAACTCAAATAATTGGAAGTAACTTCCGAAGGTTTAACAGATTCAAGATAGAGCCAGGCATTGTCCGAAGCAAGATTAATATTACTGCCCACCAGCGGACTTTCGCTTGAAATGTGTAATTCAGAAGTTCCATTAACTGTAATATTCATATATTTAGCAGATTGAATGGCAATCGTTTCATTGTTTATGGTAAGGCTCGTCATGGTAGGATTTCCATCCGGTACAAACCGTGCATAAATGATTGTATTCTCCAGAACTGGAATATTGAAATTAAAAAGTGATGTATAAGTATTGTCCTTATACCAGCCACTAAATACATAGCCGTTTTTGGTAGGTTCAACAGGAGGATTTACCACATACGATTCTCCTTCTACAAAATATTGTGTAGCAACTTCACTTCCTCCATCAGTATTAAAGGATACATTGAGGGCATTGCCCACTTCTGTAAGTAAAAAGAAATCGGTAGCTATATTTCTATCTGTGCCATTTGTCGTTTGCCATACCATATAGTATGTGCCGGACACTGCTGCCGCAAAGTTGAAGTTAAATGTCGATAGTGGTTCCACTTCGCAGAAGTCTTACTTTGGGAATTCAACATTCTACCCATTGCATCTTTCGACATATTGATGCCAAACATAGTGGTACAGGTACCGTTTACATTTGAGTTGCGACAAGTGAAATTATAGACTTTACCTCCGGTTAGAGAAACCGGAAAAGAAAAGACATTATTATTAACAGGATGGGTAATCACACGACCAACACCACTGCCAAAATTATCTCTATACCTATATGCATAAGTGTCGTTACTATTATCTGCATTCACCCATGTCACGTCACTACTACACTTCCAACCAAAGTTGCTCGGAATATCTGTAGTTGTCCCCATGCCGTTACCATCCCAAGCAGCCATATAATTTACTCTAAAAGTTACTGTGTAAGTTTGTGTAGAACCGTCACCAGCCGTAACTGTTACCACAGTACTGCCCGGAATGGCAGATGCTTGTTTAATACTGGCCGATGCAACCGAAGCTACAGCCGTAGCCGTAACTGTTGGAATGGAAGCACCCGGAGCAAGATCATAGGTATATATGTAAGTTGTAGCCGAGAAACCGGGAATAATGCTCCTCTCCACCAACAGTTCCTTTAAAGAACAATCACGGTAAATAGCAAGAGCAGTATTTAGGTTACTAATGGCTGTTGTGAAATCACTGATTGTAGAACCGGAATTATCGACAATCGCCTGCGCTTCTCCGATAACAGTTTGCAGATAGTTTATTCCGGCTTCCGTACCACCTTCTTTAGCACTTTCCACTTCAGATATCAACGTTTGTAGCTGAGTTTTTACCACACTCGCATCTTCCCACTTAGCAAAAATGGTTGTTGCAGCAGTAATAGCAACCGAGAAGTCGTAAGGTATAGTAAATTCTTTATCGGCATACCAACCATCAAAGGAGAACCATCGTCTTTAACAGGATCGGCAGGTTTACTTATCGTATAAGATTCCCCCTCTAAAAAATATTGATTGTCTACTGAACTGCCTCCATTGGTATCAAACTTTACGGAAACAGCATTACCTAATTCAGTAAGTTGCAAAAAGCCAGATGCCAGCCTCATTCCAGTTGCCACCATTAACATGAACATCCCAAAGAAAATAACCCGACGTAAAACCCTCCGGTGCAACAAAACGTAAACTATTGAATGTATTTACTACATTGTTTCCCGAAAGAGTCAAAGATTTTTTTGAAACAGGCTTTGTTGCCAACAGATCGTCAGCAAAATAAAAATTGAAGGTTGCACTTCCAGATCCCCCATTTCTTCGCCACGCTTTACCAGAAAGTTGATAGAATTTGTTTTCCACCGGCTTTACCGGATAACCGTACTTGGTATCCACCTCTGTTATATACAACATCTGATCTGTACCATTACTGGCAGGACTACCTACATTTATACGATATCGATTGCCAGAAGAAGCTGCGAGATTTCCCCAAGTAATAGAGATACTTTCATCGACCCGCCAACCGGCGTCATAAGGGAGTTCCAGCTGTATCGTCCCAACCGGTAAGTAAATTTTGCGCCTGTATCGGCACACTCATCACCAGAACTATGCAAATTATCCAAGCTGAAATCATCTTGCACAATCCAGTTTTTTGCTTTTGTTTTTCCATACGTAATAACTTTTAAGATTAATATTCTGCGAACGAAACAAGTCTTATTGTTTCAAATTCATAGAAGCAAAAAGTTATTCATAAGCGTAAGCAATACGTAGAAATGTTTCAAAATGATTTAATTATGATGAATGGCACATACGCCTCTATTTTTTGCACCTTTCCTCAACCGGGTTTTACTCTCCCTCAATCGTTCCTCCCGAAGTGAACCGTTCCATATACTCAGAAGGCTGCATCCCTATTTCCTTTTTAAAGATACTACTAAAATAACGCGGGTCATTATACCCTACTGCATACGCCAATTCCGAAATACGCACATGTTTTTTCTCTTCCATAATATGGCAAGCCGCTTTCATACGGATATTACGGATGAATGAAACATAAGTCAATCCGGTGAGAGACTTCAATTTACGGAAAAAGGTTGATTTTGTCGTATTCATCTCTTCTAAAAATTGAGTTTGATCAAATCCCGGATCATCCAAATGGCGATTTACACAATCAATGGCACGTTCAAGAAGTCTTCATCCATACTGGTATAGTTCAATTCTTTCGCCTCGAACACCAGTTGTTTCTTAAAATCTTTCATAACCCTTTCACGTGACTAAATTACCAATACGGGCATGGTACACTCAAATTGAACGGTTTTTTGTTATGAATGCATCCGCTTTCCCGATTCATAGGCCTCCCACGGTCCTCTTCCTGTTTTTAGCAGTCAGCAGAATTAATGGAATGTGGGAATCAAAAATTTCCTTTAATACTCCTGCAAAACTCAATACCATCCATCACCGGCATCATTACATCAGATACAATCAGGTCGATATCTTTGCGATTCTACATTTCAAGCGCTTCTTTGCCGTTAGTTGCAGTATGAATTTTATAATCAGTACCCAAAGTTTCACCATCAAGCCTAATAGATCTTCATTATCTTCAACTAATAATAAGGTGTGGCTCTTTTTCTGCCACATTCTGTTCTGCCG
>VOFE01000458.1_pt1 | contig 26465 bp, 29 predicted proteins | sample 5384071 | NCBI WGS metagenome assembly VOFE01 (sample SAMN12384724, study PRJNA508395) | human gut metagenome | isolation source: healthy gut D | host: Homo sapiens
GAAGGTTGTCTGGGGAAAAGGAACCACCGCTGACCAGTACATTGTTAATGGAAGAACTCAAACAAACCAAGGACTGGAAGGTTCTACCTTATCGTCACTGTTGTCCCGACTGGTTGACCGCGGTTATCTGCGGACGGAGAAAACGGAAAGGAAAGAACGTACTATCCTTTGATTACAGAAGATGAATATCTTCAATTTGAAAGTCAGGATTTCCGTCAGCGCTACGCTCAGCGCAGCTGGATCAGTCTGATGAACGCGTTTTATGACGGCGAGGCGGTAAGTGATGAAGAACTGGATCAACTGCAGGCCTGGCTGGATATGAAACGGAAGACAGACGGATGAACGGGGCAGAGCTGATATTCCGGCATTGTCTGCCGCATTCGCTGTTAACGCTGATCGTGCTCTTTATCCTTCGCCGCACGCATCATCAATCCTCTCGAACCGCTTATGGAATCTGCATCATTCTGCTGCTGGGGTTATTGATTCCTGTTAAGATTCAGCTGCCCGTTTTCTTCGGAAATCATCGAACCGGTCAGGTCGCTGCCGTTGGGGGAAGTCTGGATAGAATCCCAAGCCGGTTTCTTCTATTATACCGACATTGGCAGCGTCAAATCCATCCGAGCCAGGAATGAACGGAACTCAGATCGTTACCCTTTTATGGCTGGGGTGGCTACGCGGTAGCTCTGGGAATAAATTTGATCCGCAACCGGGAAAGTCTGAAATGGATCCGCCGTTGGTCAAGGTCGGCAGGGGGCCTGATGAACTTGAATTATTACGCCAGCTTCAGTCACAGATGAAGCTGAAACGGCACATCCGGCTGATGACGTGCCGCGGGATCGCAACGCCGTGCGCACTGGGATTGATTCATCCGACTTTGATTTTACCGGAACAGGATTGGGAAGGGGAGGAATTAACACTGGTCCTTACCCATGAGTTGATTCATATCCGGCGATATGACAGCTGGATAAGATTGTTAAGCGTGATCGCTCGGGTTATTTACTGGTTTAATCCGATTGTCTATCTGTTGGAAATTCAGATGAATCAATATTGTGAACAAGCCTGCGATGAAACTGTAATCCAAAACTGCACACCGGAACAGCGACATCGTTATGGCAGCCTGCTGCTGAGGCAGGCGCGTTCCTCGCACTCGCTGCCGATTCTGTCCACAGGCTTTATGCGTTGAAGCCGAAACAGCTTCAGGAGCGGCTGGCGCGGGTCATGAATCAGAAGCATTTTAAAATGAACTGGGAAAAGGTGCTGATTGTGGCCGCTTTGGTTATGATGGCAGGATGCGTGATGAAAGAAAAGGAGATTCGAATTTCCTGGCAACGCCGCTGGCGAATGCAAAAGCCTGAGAATCATGCGATTTATTTTGAATTCAGGTAAATTACAAGGGTATAGAAAACAAGCTGAATTTGAAGAAACATTCATTTTAGAGAATAAAGACTTGCCGTTAAATCAATTTCGGGAAAAGATGGAGAATGAAGTTGAAAAGTCTCCGTACAGAAGGCTTTTGCGTTGAACAGTTTAGTCGTTTATCCCAACAGGATTCAGCAGATTGTTTTGCCTCAGTCTGTAACGATATCATCCATAATTTATGATTCTAAGATCAATAAAAACCGTCGGATCGATTTAAGTTTCATATTTGACGGGGATAATGATAAGATTACCTATAAGCAAAGTAATCAGATGTATGCGACACTGACGGACGTGACGAATGATTATTTTGATAACCTCTCCGAATCTCAAAAGCAAGATTTTCTTTACGAAGATGGACAAGAGTCCGCATTGAATTTTATTGAACAAAATTTGAGGAGCAGACGAAGAATACAATGTTCAGCATCCGCCAGCTTTCATTTACTTCGATTGAAATTGACGAGAATTTACCGTCTGTCAATGTCCAGCTGAGCCAGACCTTAGAAGAATTGCGGAACTTGAGCTACGATGAAATCATGGCGCTTGCGCAAGTTGAAGAAGGGCCTAGTTATACGTTGATTACTGCTGACGGAATCAAAATCTATGGCATCGGCATCGGCTTCTATCAACCAATCAGCTCGATTTGTAAAAATGAAGAAGCGCGGATTTCCGCGCAGGCTTATGTTAAGTTTTATGAGAATGAAAGCGGGATCCAATATCTTCAGGAAATTCCTGACTTAATAAACAAGGTTGATCAGATTCTCAATGATCGTCTGAATAACTTGCAGGAAGAAGATCATTCAATGCTGAGTGAAAATTTAAGAAAGCGAATTGTGGAAGAACTCAATGTGGAGAACACTCTTATTTGGGTTGATGTCGTCAAAGATTAAGAAGTTTTGTCACAGCGGACTTCACTGTAAATTGTGACGATAAACAGGACAGTTTCCACGGAAGTGGCATCTTTAGAATTTTCATCGGAATTCGTTAAAAATTTGTAATGATTGATCACGGAACGATCACTGAAAAACCATTGTTATCCCGTAATTTTTTCCTATAATACAGTCATAGGAAAGGAGGCATCCAAGGAGTACAGCTTAAAATTCAAAATATTTTCCTCTTCTCAAAATATAGAATTAAAATAGTTTTCCCTCTTCTCTTAAATTAATAATCATGATCCCGATGAAAACCCTCCCCTGTTTTCACGGGAGAAAAGGCTGCGCTTTCCCCGGTGCGGCTTTTTTTCTGCGCTCGTCGTTTCTTACGAAAAGGCCGGAATTTTGTTTGTTTTCCTTAAAGATTGCTCACAAGCGCTTTCACAAAATGCACGATGCGTTCAAAACGATTTTCTATAATAACACCATCCAGAAAGGAGGCATCCAAGCAGAAGCACAACATAACGTTTATTCAACTTTCCACAAGCTTAAAATTATAATTTAAATTTCCCTATTCTAAAAATTTGTGTCTTTGAAGCAACTTCTGAGTCCCCCCTCAGAAGTTGTTTACTGTCGAAACTGGCGATCATGATCTAGCCCTGATCGCTAAGTCATCCGTTAAGGTTTTGATGGACAGAACTCAATTGTTCGTAATCCGTTCAATATCACTGCTTGATTTTTTCACAAAAAGTTCACGATGCTTCCATAAACAACACAGAATTTCGCTATACTAATAACGTAAACAGAGAAGATTAAAACATTTCTTCATTTCTAAAATTTTCCTTTCTTTATTAATTTAAACCTGATCTTCTCTGTTCATAATAAGTACGAAAAGGAAATCCCCCGTTTCCTTTCTCCCATGAGAAACCGCAACTTTCCCTCTTGCGGTTTTTTTTCTGTTTCCAGTGTCAACTTAACCCTGTTTATTAAAGACGGCCATGCAGATAAGGCGCAGGAAATGGAGAACCGCGGATCTCAGGATATGTCCTTTTTGTCATGAAGAAACCAAATCTCGAAAATTTGTTGAAGTTCACATTTCAATGACATACTTTTCCCATAATTTTTCTTATAATACAATTTGTCCAAAGGATAAGACCAACAGAAAATCCCTTCAGGACAAGATGTTTTTCCCTCTCAACCTTAATAATTATCAGGTGATCAAGGCTCCCCTCCTTGGTTGCCGGAGAAAGCCCGCCTTCCCCTGGCGGGTTTCTTTTCCGTTTTCAAGAAAGCGATATAATGAAATAAAGGAGCAGACAGATCGAAGCATCTTGAACCAGATCTGCCAAACAATCGAATATGGATGCTAAATCTTATACTTATGAAGAATTTCCGGCTTGTGAACTCCACGGCTCTGCATCAAACTGAAATTGAAATCGATCCACATCAGCGAAGCGTGCGCTGCCGCTGCAGGAATATGCCCGGGCGGGTGAACGGGGCTGCATATCCGATTTTACAACCTTCGTTTGTCGCTGAGGAAATGATTGAAGGTCAGCGGTTTCCGATCATTCTGTTTATCCAGGGCTCAGGCTGGCGTTGGCAGAATGTGGAGTCCAACATCTGCAGCCTGGGAAAGATCGCGCTGTCCCACGGCTTTCTTTGTGGCGATGATTGAATACCGGGCAGCGAATGCGAACCGTTTCGCCCAATTGATGGATGTCAAACAGGCGATTCAATATATCCGTGCGCAGGCGCCGGGCCTTCATGGCGATCCAGATCAGCTGATTTTATGGGGCGGTTCCTCCGGCGGACATTTAGCGGCCCTGACAGCGGTCAGTGAAGCGGCAGGGGCGTTTCCACTGGAAAACGGCGAAGCCTTTCTGCCCGCGATCAAAGGGGTGATCGACTTTTACGGCCCGGTAAATCTGCTCAGTATGGCGGATCAGCTGTCAGCCAAGGATCATGCGGGTTCCGATTCCATCGCCGGAAAGCTGCTGGGCGGCGTTGCGGTTAAAGAATATCCGCGGAAGGCGCGCCAGGCTTCCGTTACAACCTATATTGGCAAAGGCGGCGCTGCCTCCATTTTTGATCGTGCATGGCGACAAGGACCGCAATGTGCCGATGGCGCAGAGTGTGGAATTGGTGGAAGCCTATTGAAGGCGGGACATGTAGTAGACTGGATTAAAGTCAAGAATGCCGATCATGGCGGGGCTGGAATCTGGAATGATGCTATTCTGAGCCGGTGCCTGGACAAGATCCAGTGCTGGCTGGCAGGAAAATAAGCCTTTAAGAAATTCTTTAGAAGTTCACGGAACCTTCACCCGCTTTTGATCATAATCCCATAATGTTTGCCTATAATACAAAGCATACAAGGAAGGAGGCATCCAAGGTAATTCAAGCTGAAAAAGCATAAAGCATAAATTCCCTTTACAAGTAAAAATATTTTCCCCTCTTATTAAAATAAAATAATGTGCGAAGGCGGGCTTCCCCTCCCGCCTTCCAGGAAATCCTGTTCCCTCCCTGAACAGGATTTTTCTTATTTAATAAATTGGAAGTAATTACAGATGTGGTTAAACATGGATAAAACCGGAAATTACCTGGGATAAAGTTTCCAGGTTCTGAGATTGATCGGCTGCCGGGCAGCCTTTTGTCTTCACAGAATCTCTCAAATTCATCATTTCTTCACAGAAACTCCATTTGGTCACCACATCGGTTTTCTATACTAGATTCAGAAAAGGAGGATCGCAGAGTAAATTAACGCTTTAAACATTTTTCCTCTTCTTAAATTTAAAAGATAATAGGAACGGACGCTAATCCCTGAGCGGAAGTTCCAGCGCGAGTCTGCCGAATCCCTGCGGAAGACCGACGCAAGCCGAGAGTTCTGTATTCCCTGACAGAACTCTTTTTTTGCCTTTCGTGTTGAAAGAAGGGAAGATTTCAGAATTAATTGGAAATTCGTTCAGAATTTGCGTTTCCGGAACCGGAATGTGCTAAAATAAATTCAAGAGAAAGGGGCTTTTTATGATCTATAATGTACGCTGAATCCATCGCTGGACTACTATGGAATTTGATAAAGTAGAACTGGGGAAAACGAACCGCAGTTCGCTGGAATACTATGAAGCCGGAGGTAAGGGCATCAATGTTTCTATCGTTTTTAAATAATCTGATGATTCCGTCCGGGCGCTGGGCTTTGTCGGCGGGTTTACCAAGGATTTTTTTCATCAGCCTGCTTCAAATATGAGTATATCGAACCGGTGTTCACCTTCATTGAAGGTCACACCCGGATTAACGGAAGGTTAAGGCGACCTGTTGGAAACCGAGCTGAACGCCAAGGTCCAGTATTACGGAAGAGATATGCGGATGATGTTAAGACGGGTAGAACGCCTCAACCGCAGCGATATTTTTGCTGTCGGGCAATTGTCCGGATAATCTGGTCGATCTGACGGAAAAATGATTCAGCTGTGCATTGAAAACGACGTGAAGTTTGTCCTTGACGTCAATCATGAGCTGCTTCTGCGATTGTTGAAATACAAGCCGTTTTCTGGTGCGGCCGAATATCGAGGATCTGGAAACGATGTTCGACGAGGTGATCGCCGATCGAAACAGCTGATCCATGCCGGACGGCGCTGCGCGGAAGCTGGGCGCGGAGAACGTCATCTTAATGATGGGGAAGGATGGCTCGCTGCTGATCAACCAGACGGTGTATACCATGCCAATTCGATCGACGCCGAGGTTGTCAATTCTGTCGGTGCGGCCGACAGTATGATCGCCGGCTTTTGATGAATTATCTGCGTTCCCGCGATATCATTACAACCTTTAAATACGCGAACTGCTGCGGCATTGCGACGGCCTTTTTCTAAGGGGATGGCGACACGGGAGAAAATTGAAAGCCTTTATGACGAAATTCTTGTAACAAAGATTGACGAAAACGAAGAGGCTTGATATCATAGATCAAGATGATGCGAGGTGAGAGGATGTACAGAAAATAAGACGAAGAAAATTGAATTTCTGAAATCTTGTTTTTTGTCGTTCTTTTTTTACCGTTTACCGCCTTTGCGAGGAGGTGCGGATGTTAACTGTAAATCAACTTACAATTAAGACCCTCAAAAGATAGAATTCTGATCGATCATTTAAGCTTTACGCGTCCGCAGGCGATAAAATTGCGGTGATCGGTGAAGAGGGAACGGCAAAAGCACGTTGTTTAAAGCAATTGGAATCCAGACTTGATTTTCAGAATATACCGTGATGGAAGGCACGATTGACCGCCGCGGGCGGTGATCGGCTATCTTCCTCAGTCGCTGGACGCGCGGTGGGTTGAAACATCAGGTCTGGATTTTTGTATGAGCGAAACTCCTTCAGAAATTCCCTGATTATGAAAAGATCGGCGAAATGTGCGGCTGGAAGACGTCGGGGCTGGCGCCGGCCTGCTGGAAAGAAAAATGGGTCAGCTGAGCGGCGGGGAAAAAAGTCAAGCTGCAGCTGGTCAAACTGATGTTAAAAGAACCAGATTTGATTTTGATGGATGAACCGACCAATGATCTTGATCTGGAAACGCTTGAAATTTTGGAACAGTTTATCTTAACCAGTCCGGCCGGCATTCTGTTTGTTTCGCATGATGAAACACTGCTGGAGCATTGCGCCAACGGGATTCTGCATCTGGAACAAATCGTTGCAAGACCCAGGCCCGGCATACGTTTGTGCATCTGGGGTATGCCGATTACGTGCGGCAGCGCGAAGCCCTGGCAAGCCGGCAGGATCAGCTGTCAGTGAAGGAACATCAGGAGTACGCGGCGCAGATGGAGCGCTACCGGCGGTTATATCAAAGCGTCGATCACGCGCTGAATTCCGTCTCCCGGCAACAGCCGCATGCTGCCAAGATGCTTTAAACGCAAGATGCGTTCGGTCAAGGCGCTGGGGAACGGCTGGAGGACAAACCGCTGACGCATAAGTTTGAAGGCGAGGAACAGATCGAATTGTTTTTGATCCGGAAGTCAAGATTGCCAATTCCCGCAAGCAGATTCTTGATTTCCACCAGCCGCAGCTCTGGGCAGGGACGCATCTTTGCGCAAGCGGGATCAATCTTCAGATCGTCGGACCGCAGAAGGTCGCGATTATTGGATCGAACGGCTGTGGGAAAACGACGCTGCTGCGGCTGATCTGGGGAACAGCTGAAGGACCGGACAGATCTGCGCGTCGGCTACATGCCGCAGAATTATGAGGAACAGCTGCCGATGGATAAGAACCCGGTCGACTTTTAAGCGAAGGCCAGGATCAGGCGTTCCGGACGCGGATTCAGAATCATTTAGGCTCGCTGAAATTTACACCGGAGGAGATGCGTCAGCCGATGGGAACCTTTTCCAGCGGTCAGAAAGCCAAGATCTTGTTGGTGAAGCTGGTCGTCGATCACAACGACGTGCTCCTTCTGGACGAACCGACGCGGAATTGTTCGCCGTTGTCCGCCGGTCAGATCCGTGCGCAGCTGGCGTCCTTTCCCGGCTGCATCCTCGCCGTCAGCCATGACCGCCGCTTTTAGCCGAGGTGACGGAGCGGATTCTGCGCTTGACGCCGCAGGGGCTGGAAGAAGATTCATCGATAGAATTCTAGCCAAACGAGAGATTTTGATTTATACTAGTACTGTTATGGCAAGGAGGCAGAAAATGAAAAACAGATTCTGAAAAGGTTTAGTTCTGTTAGGCTGCTGCCTGTTGGCGCTGAGTGCCTGCAGTCAGAAGGATAATACGCCGGTTCATTATTTAGACGACTTAAAGATGGTGGACGTCGATATGAGCGGGTATCAGGGATTCAATGTGGCGGAGCATCAGTTCAAGCGGGTTACGCTGAAGGAAGCCAACCGCATTTATAAAGAAGGCGGAAGCGGTATCCTGTACTATGGTTATACAAGCTGTGCCTGGTGCACGCAGGCGGTTCCGGTGATGAACGAAGTTGCCAAAGAGCTGGGCCTGACGATTTATTATGTCGATATGGGCACGGACGACGGCAACACGGAGGAAAGCTACAACGAATTTATCGATCTGGTGAAAGATTTCCTGAAAACCGATGACGATGGTGAACCGGCGCTGTTTGTGCCGCAGGTGTTCGTCGTGAAAAACGGAAAGATCGTGGGCGATCATCTGAGCACCGTCGATTCGTACAGCCCGAGCCAGGGCAACATGACCGACAGCCAAAAAAAAGAGCTGAAGGGCATTTACAAGAAAAAATATTTGAAAACTGAAATAGGATCTTCGCGATCCTTTTCTTTTACCTGATTTTTCTGCCGGGCGAAAGGAAAAGACAAAGTAAGCGCTTGTGAAAACAACATTCAGGAAGACGTAAGAAAAACTTAAAAGAAAAGCGCATAAAAATTGGGTATAATACGGTCGATGTCAGGAGTGTGATCACAATGAAACGCAGACAAAAACGTAATATGATGCTTTTAGGATTGATCCTGGCCCTTCATTTCATTTATATTCTGGCGGGTCTGGGCTTGCGGAAAGCCGGGATTCAGCTTAATTTACGATGGTTGTTCTGGAACCTGGGCCTGGCGTTCATGCCGGTGGCGCTGGCAGTACCGGCTTATTTGCTGACCAGCTGGCGCAGACACTGGGGACCGATTTCACTGGGGCTTGCGATCGGCTGGCTGTTGTTTTTGCCCAACGCCTGTTACATGGTCACGGATCTGATCCATCTTCAAGGTTCGCAGCTGATCGGCGGCAATGGTGTTTATCTGCAAAGCTTATCCGGCTGGGTACGCTTGATTTATATCGTCGGCGGGATTTTAATGGCGCTGGTCGACGGCTTGTTTTCCACCTCGTTAATTCATCAAAACGTCAAGTGGCGCAGAAATAAGGTGTTTAACTTCTGCTGGATGAGCGTGATCAGTCTGTTATGCGGTTACGGCGTTTATATCGGCCGGTTTCTGCGGCTGAATACCTGGGATGTGCTGCAGCCGAAGACGCTGCTTTTAACGCCTGCTGCAGAACATTGATAAATTTACCATTCTGTTTTTCCTTTATGTTGGCGGCATTCTATTTCGCGGCCTATCTGATCTTTGATAAACTGATGCGCTCGGAACCGCACGCCTGATCAAACGATCAGGTTTTTTTTTCGCGATATATCTTCGTGGCGTGTCGAAAAGCTTTCGACACTGCGAATTTACAGGATGCCGCAAGGAAGAAGAAAACCGGAATTAACGTCAGAAGGGTCCAAATTTCTGATTTTGAACAGAAAAAGAATGAAAAATACAGGAATTCCCAGCTTTACAACCCTTTGTTTAAATGAAAGTAAGTTTCTTTTTTGAAAATAGGCTAGAATGGCACACTTTTTGCTTATATATTTAAAAAGGAGTGGTGTCTATGAAGTTTGCGAGTTTATTTCAGCCGTTAAAAATTAATTTCTGATGATTCCCAACCGGATTATTTCCGCGCCGATGAACGAGGCGCTCAATGACAAGCGTGTCCGCTGCGGAGCAGGGATTTTGATTGCGGGCTGTGGTGGTGTGGATCTGCCGAACGCCTGGTTTGATCCGGGGTATTTATTTGCCAAGGCACAGATTCAGAATACGCGCCAGTGGCTGAACTTTATGCGTCAGGGAGGTTCGGCAGTATCGCTGGAGGTCATGCACATGGGCGGCGTCGGACGCGGGGCGCATCCGGATGACGTGCTGTGGGGATCGACTGACGGTGTTAATGCCTATGGCAATCGGGTGAAAGCCATGACACCAGCGGAAATGGATCAGACGTCTGCAGCGTTCGCGCAAACCTGCCGCGACGCTAAAGAACTGGGCTTCGATATGGTCATGCTTCATTTCGCGCATGGCTGGCTGCCGGCACAGTTTCTTTCACCAGCTCTGAATCATCGGACGGATGACTATGGCGGGTGTCTTGAAAACCGGATGAAGTTTCCGCTGGCGATTATTAAAGCAGTACGTGAAGCCGTTGGCCCGGATTATCCGGTGGATCTTCGAATCAGCGCAAAGGAGTGGATTGACGGCGGGATTGATCTGAACGAGGTTCTGATTTTTTTGAAACAGGCCGAACCGTATTTAGATATGGTGAATGTGTCAGCTGGACAGGATATGGACAAACAGGGCAACATCCACATGGCGACGTCCACGTTGGAGCCGCATGGCGTCAATCGTCAGCTGGCCCGCGCAATTAAGCAGACCCTTACGATTCCCGTTGCGGTGGTAGGGGCGATCTTAACGCCGCAGGAAGCCGCCTCGGTGATTGAGGAACAGGATGCCGATCTTGTGGTTCTGGGACGGGCATTGCTGGCAGACGAAGACTGGATTCATAAAGCGGAAGCCGGCCGGGATGCGGATATTGTGCCTTGCCTGCGCTGTGGCAGCTGCATGCATTGGACGACTGACCGGCGCGATCATGGCTGTTCCGTGAATCCTGCCTATATGAACGGAAGCTGGATGTCTTCTGAGTGCCTGCCGGTTAAAATTCGCAAGCAGGTTGTCGTGATCGGCGGCGGACCGGCCGGGATGAAAGCGGCGCTGACGGCGGACCGGCGGGGACATCAGGTTACACTGCTGGAACAAAATTCCAGTCTGGGCGGCGCGCTGACCATCTTTAATCAGGAGCCGCATAAACTGGATTTACGGCGTTACCGGGATTATCTGATAGAACAGATCGCAAAGTCAGGGGTTAACGTCAGACTGAATACAAAAGCGACGCCGGAACTGGTGAAAACCTGAATCCCGACCATTTAATTCTGGCGTTGGGCGGAAAGTGGGCAATTCCGCCGATTCCGGGAATCGAACGGGGACTGACGCCGGCTCAAGCCTATACAGTCCGATTCCGAATGGAAAATCCGTTGCGATTTTAGGCGGCGGCGCGATCGGCTGCGAGCTGGCGCTGAAGTTTGCGGAAACCGGGTGTCCGGTTGCCTTGATCGAACAGGAAGTGAGCTTCACCGCGGGGAAAATCTGCTTGTCGGTTTAGCGCTGGACGAGCATCTGAAACGCTGTGAAAATTTGAAAATCCTCCGGGAAACATGCTGCGTGAAAGTAAATTCCGAGCATATCGTTGTAGAAAAAACGGGCGTTTTAATGACGATTCCAGCCGACGTATTGATCATCTGCACAGGCATTGAACCGTTAAGCGAGGAAGCTGATCGTTTTTATGGAATTACCTGCCACACTTGGAAAATCGGTGATGTTAAACGGCCGGGAAACATCAAGGCGGCAACGTTGGACGGCTGGATGGCGGGCAGCCAGGATTGAGGCATCCTTCCACTTTTCCAACGACCTTCTGATTTGAAACCAGCTGAAAAAATGCTGGGAAGTGAAGACATAACGAACTGCCTGCTTTTTAAAATAAATATAACAAGAAATACCCGTTTACGCGGTATTGGTTTGATCGGTATGGTTGCCGCCATGACTGAAAAGAAGGCGCTAAATCCAGCTGAATTTTAAAGCGGCTGGACAAGGATTTATAAGCTGTAACGAAGCAGAGAACTTCAGTTGAAAACTGGAATGAATCTCAAGGTTACAGCTTTTTTGTGGAGTTCTGAACAACCGGGCAACTTGGTGACCTCATTCCAGAAGAACTGCATCGATTCGCCAAAGATGAAGGACTGTCTTTTATTTCTCTTATCGTTGTTTTTTTAAATCGTAATCCCTAATAAGAGGGAGGATTAAGTTAAATGACCTTGATTTATATTTCAATCAGAAATGTTGTTGACAGGATTTTTATATATATCTATAATAGATATATCTTAAATGGATATATCGTGAATAGACTGTGAGGAATAGAAATGCCAAACAAGATACCTTTGAAACAGAACAGCTGACCGACGCGGCGTTTTACATCTTATTAGCGCTGATCGAACCGCTGCATGGTTATGCGATTATGAAGTATATTGAACAGCTGACCGGCGTACCGGGAATGATCGGGCCCGGCACGTTGTATACGCTGCTGAAAAGATGTGCGCCAACGAGCTGATCACGCAGACGGCGGTGGAAGAAGGAAAGAAGTCTTACGTGCTGACCGATAAAGGTCGGATCTTACTGCGCCATGAATTAACCCGCCGGGAAACGATTGTCACGACGGCCCGCAAAATAATGATGGAGAAAGGAATATAACCGATGAAGAAAAAAAATTATATTAGCCCAGGGTCTTGTATTTGAGGAAGAACAGGAAAAGCTGCGGCTTGAAAAACTGGCGCAGGAGGGCTGGCTGTTTGAGAGTGTAGCCTGGGGTGGTTTAGGCTGGCGGCTGGTTCGGGGCGAGCCGCAGTTCAGACAGTATGAATTTGATTATCTGCCTTCCGATCCGGCTGAACGGCAGGAATATCTGGCCTTGATGGAAGCCTCCGGCTGGCATTCGGCATTTCGTCAGATCCGATCGTTTTATTCTGGTCTGATGAAAAGCGGACTCCGATCCATACGGAGGCATCGACGAAGCTGGAGTCCTATGTGCCGCTGGCCCGTGGCCTGTCGCGGATCAGCCTGGTTCTGGGCGGCTTGTTAATCGCACTTTTGTTCTCTGGACTTAAAGGCCGGGGATCGCGCTGATCTTTCTGACCGGGCTGATCGGCTTTACGATGACGACGATGTGCGCTTCCGGCTACCGCATCCGAATGCAGCTGCTGAAACGCCAGGTGTCGCTGCAGGAGAAGCTTGAGGATCGGCTGCGGAAACAAATCATTACGCGGACAGCCTTCGCGCATTTACTTCTGCTTTTGTCGGGTTTATACCTGTTGATGATCGCTTATGCCCGCAAGCCGATGCCCGTGGGGTTATGGCTTCTGATCGCGCTGCAGGTCAGCGCCGGGCTGGGACTGAAATTAATTTGCTGGAAACAAATGAAAGAACTGGGCTGAATCCACTAAAACTGAGATTAGAAAGGCAAGGACGGAAAACGATTGTTTCTATATTAAAATATGAGAAATTGCTTGACCTGTCCCTAACGTCCGGGCATAAGTTAGGGGCAAGGAGGCGAACCGGAGTCGAATGTTAAGAATTTGTAATAAATAAAATAAGAAAAATATGCTAGAATAAGAAACATAAAATGGGAGGATGATTTCAATGATTGAAGTCTATCACGTCACAAAAAAATACGGCTTGTTTAAAGCGGTCGACGATCTGTCGCTGACGGCGAACAATGGCCGGATCACAATTCTTTTAGGTCCCAACGGAGCGGGCAAGTCCACAACGATCAAAAAGCATCGCGGGGCTGCTTAAATTTGACGGCAAGATTCTGATTGACGGTTTCCCAATTCGTCGGTTGACGCGAAGCGGCGGTTCGGCTATATTCCGGAAACACCGGTGTTGTATGATCAGCTGACAATCCGGGAACATATCCAGTTCATCAGCCGGGCATATCAATCTGAACAGGGCGAGATCCGTGCCCAGGCGTTGTTGGAACGGCTGGAGCTGGCGGACAAAACAGAAAAAAACAGCCCGCGAATTATCCAAAGGAATGTCGCAGAAGCTGTCGATGGTACTGGCGTTATTGGCCGATCCGGATTCGATTTTGATCGACGAACCGATGATCGGACTTGATCCGGCGGCGATTGAAACTGTGCTGCAGCTGCTGAAAGAGCTGCGCGACGAGGGAAAAAGTATTTTGATTTCCACGCATATTATCGACATGTTTGAATCGCTGTGGGATGATGCGTACATTCTGCATCAAGGAAAAATCGTGCGCGAGGTCCGCCGCGAGGATCTGGGCGATCAGTCGCTGAAGGAAATTTTCTTTGCCTGCACGCAGGGGGAACAGGGATGAATGCGCTCAGCTATTTGTTTTTTGTCAAGCTCAAAGCGCAGCTCCGCCGGTTGTTTTCTAAGCCGACCTCGGCGATCGTAACACTGCTGGTCGTGGGGGTTCTTCGGATTTTCTATTTATTCGGCGGTGCGGAATCGGGAAATGATGTCGGCAATGATGAACGTTCAGTCAGTGCAGGGCTGGATGATGTTGTTCTGCGGTTATGTGCTGTTTTGATGACGATTATGATCCTGCAGAAGCGTTCCGCGATCGTGACGCGTGATGACGCCCAGTTTATTTTTGCGGGTCCGTTTACGCGGAAGCAGACGCTGGCCTACTTGTTGATTGAAACGGTGGAAGGCAGCCTGCTTTATGCGCTGATCGCCGTGGCTTATATCTTAATGATGATGAGCTCCACTGTGATTCTGACGGTTCCGTTAGTGCTTTCGTTAATCCTGAGCAGCTTGTTGATGTTTTACTTCGCGTTTGCCCTGTTTACCTGGTTTTATTTTCTGGAATTGGTGAAGCCGCGGGCGAAGTGGTTAAAATATGGATTCCTGGCGGTGCTGCTGGGGTTTATCGGCCTGATCGCGATTCGCAACGTCGGTTTTGACGGCGGCGGGATTCAAAGTACAATCACCCGGTTTGTGGCTGATCCGTTATTTAACTGGGTGCCGGTGTTCGGTTGGTGCAAAATGGCGCTGATCGGCTTAGTGAGTCAGGATATGACGACCTGCCTGATCGGCTTTGCGGCGACGCTTCTTGTCTGCGCCGGGATCACCGCGCTGATTTTGAACGTTAAGGGTGATTTCTACGAACAGGCGATTATGGACGCGGAATGGATCAGCGAGCTGCGGCAGAATGCCCGCGTGCGGCGGTCTTCGGGTGGAACGAACGAAAAGGTTGTGTCAGTGAAGCAGGCGCGCTTTGGCAGCGCGCGGCGGCGCTGGTTTCCAAGAATCTTCTGATCCTGCGCAAAACACGGCGGCTGTTATCGCTGCAGGAAGTGCTGTTAATCGCAATTTATCTGGGGATTGTCTGGATGAATGGACAAGGGTTCGGCTTTTATCAGTTCTTCGTTCTAATCGTCCTGTTCACCAGTGCGACGACGGATCGGATCGCCCAGGATTTACGGGTGTTCTATCTGTATTTGATTCCGGACCGGCCGCTTAAAAGCTGGCGGCCCTGATGGTGCCGTCGATGCTGCACATCGTGGCGGTGGTGTTCGCTTCGTTAGTTTTCTGTCCGTTTGTCCTGGGCTGCAGCTGGACTGAAATCATACCGGCCGCGTTGATGATGACGGGTTTTGGCTGGTTGTTTCTCAGCGCTTCGCTGGTTTGCCTGCGCTTGATGAAAAGCCGCTCGACGCCGTTGATGGAACAGATGATCAAGATGGTTTTCTGTCTGATCCTGGCGATTCCTTACGGCATTACGGTCGTGGCGCTGATGTTCGTACCGGGACTGCCGGCGCTGGCTGTGCAGCTGGCGGGTTTGGCTGTCAACGGCTTGATCGGACTTGCCTGTCTGGCGCTGGCGACGCCGCTGTTGTCCGGCAACAACCTGATGGCGGACTGAGCAAGCGATGCGGGCCGAAAAGAAGGCTGGATAGACCAGATCGGCTTCCTCATTCTAAAAAAACAACGTCCAGGGGAAAGGCTTCCCGACGTTGTTTTATTTTGTGAAAAATTGCGGAACAGATAAACTGGATGTCGTGTCAGAACCGATGCATAGTTTGTCAACGCGGCAGCCGTTTTCCTGCCTCGGGATCGCTGTCCCTCTGATTTTGCGCTGATCTTGAGATTAGGATTTATCCGATTTTCGGACTGGCGGACGGCGCTGGCTGCGGGGAAGCGGAAGGCAGGGGAGAGGTTGTGGACCGCGGAGAAGGAGACGGGGTGGTTTTCGAATTTGCCGGCGGTCCGTCCAACGGATTGACGAAGCTGTCAATCTTCCACATGCCCTGTTCTTTTTCAGGATAAACTCGGAGGTTTCCTCGACCATTTGCCCCTGAACCTGCCATGCCGACGTCGCGTCGAAGGTCAGCTGATCTTCATCCTGTTTGACCAGAGTGAAGCTGGTTTTGATATACTGTCCGTCGCCGGCGGGCGTCTGCGCGCCGATCCAGCTGACCGTATCGTCCGTAATTATGACACGCTGGGCGAACGTGGAGGCTTCCAGAATCCGGCGGCCTTCCGCGGTGAAGAAGGCGTCGAGGATCGCGTCGTAATTCTGAATCTCGACCTGCTGATCCTCGCCGGCCGCGTCCAGAATGAAGTAATTCGCGGATCCCTGGCACAGCTCTAATATTAATTCCAGGCAGGCCTGCGCTTTTTCTACCGGATCCTCGCTGACCTTTACCGAAAGCGTGAATTCAACGGCATTGCCGGAAGAATCCTGGAACCTGCCAGGCAGGGAATACGTTCCCGGTGTCGCGTAATCGACGTCGCTGATCAGCCAGCGGAAGTTTTTGACCAGCGTGGATTCGCGGTTGAAATTATCCTGCAGCAAAATCCCGGCGGTCTTCGCCGTCAGTTCAGGAGCTTCGCCCGTTAAAAAGACCGGCGGCTGCACCGGCAGCACATAGGTTGGAGCGGTATGATCGACCGTCGTGACCTTCAAGGTTTTCACATCGTAATAACCGTTTTTATCCACCGCCTTGATCTTGATATAAGAGGTCCCGAGCAGGGAATTATTGGCGTTGTTCAGAAAGACGACGTTTTCCGCAGGCAATTCGTTGCCCTGACTGTCCACAGCTTTAAAATAAGCCCGCAGCATATCTTCTGAAAAATCAGGCTGATTGACCTCGATGACGGCGTCTTCTAAAATCGTAATCTGCGGCGGTCCGGGATTTTCTACCCGCCTGGCGCAGCCGCCCAAAAGCAGAACACATAAAGCTAGCACCCCTGTTTTTTCTCATCATATTTGAAAGCCTCCTTTCCCGTCTTGGATTTGTTCGCTCTATAATTAGTCTTATTCTATCATATTCTGTTCATGCGCTTGCAACGTTTGTCAATTCGTAAAAGAATTGAAAGAAATCGCGGAATGGGACGAAACTTGTCGGGACTTCTTCCAGGCAAAGGCATTGTCACTTTTTCCTGATTCTGGTAAACTGAAGATAAGAAGGTGAAACCATGCAGGAAATCACAATGTTTGTCTTAAAGAATTGCCCCTATTGCCGCCAGGCGCAGAAAGATCTCGACGTTTTGCTTGCGGATCCGCGCTATCGGAATATCCGCATTACGAAGATTGATGAAGGCGAAAATCCGCAGCTGGCTGATCAATACGATTATTATTATGTCCCGACCTTTTATCTGGGCGCGCAGAAGAAACTGGAAGGCGCGCTGACACGCGCGCAAATTCAGGCGCTGCTGGACGAAAGCGGCCGCGGGCTAGGCGGATGAAGGTTATGGACTGGCTGTTTCGCAGAGAGGTGCTGACCGATCAGGAAATTGATTTGATCAAGGTCATGGAAGTCAAAAAAGAGGCGGGCCGCAACGATGTGCCGTCCGTTGTTTTGAAATCCGCGAACATGGAAAGCACGCCGCTGTGGGACGCTGCGATCTGCGGATGGGCATGAATGAGGAATTATATTATGCCGGGCAGATCGGCTATACCGTGTACCCGATGTACCGCGGGCATCATTACGCGCTTAAAGCCTGCCGCCTGTTGTTCCAGCTGGCGAAGCAGAAATATGGCATGAATTCGCTGATCATCACGTGCAATCCGGACAATCTGCCCTCGCGGCGGACATTGGAAGCACTGGGCGGAGAATTGAAGGCGATCGTCGACGTGCCGAAGGAGCATTATCTGTATCAGTACGGCGACGTTCAGAAATGTATTTTGAATATCACCTGTAACCGGCGCTGCCGGTTCTTTTCATATCTTCCGGCTTGTTCGTTCAACGAAATGTTGAATGGCATGCCCTTGGTGAACATTTTCTGCGCATATTCGATTTCCAGGCTTTTCCAGCTTCATTTCTTAGGCTGATCTTAAGAAAGTCTTTCGTGCAAATGGGCACGGATTTCGCTATAATATGACGTATTGAGGGGTGAAAGCATGCCGGATTTTAATCTTCATACTCATACCGCCCGCTGCCGTCACGCCGTCGGCACAGATGAAGCGTATGTTCAGGCGGCGATCAAAGCCGGATTCAAAGTTTTAGGCTTCAGCGATCACTGCCCGTTCGCGTGTTTGAGATCAGCGCGACCGCATGAATAGCGAAGAAAAAGCAGGATATCTGAATTCGATCGCAAGCTTGAAAGATAAATACCGGGATCAGATTACCATTCTTACCGGATATGAATTTGAATATTTTTCCCTCCTTGCGCCAGGAGCTGCAGGAACGCCGGGATGAAACGGACTATATGATTCTTGGCAACCACTATCTGACCCCGGCGGCACGGATTTCTGCGAAGCGGCGGAGGATGAAAATGTATTGCTTTATGCCCGCCGGATCGCGGCGGCGTTAGCGGAAGGGTTGGCGGATTATGTTGCCCATCCGGAATACTTTATGTTAAGCCGCGACCATTGGTCGCCAGCCTGCGACGAAGCGGCGCGGATCATTTGTGCGGCGGCGGTGAACGCCGAGGTGCCGCTGGAGATCAATCTTAAGGGAATGAAGCATGGCAAGCTGGCTTATCGGGAAGGCTGGCGTTACGCTTATCCGTGGGCGAGGTTCTGGGAAATCGCCGGAACCTTCGGCTGCACTGCGGTCTATGGCATGGATGCCCATGACCCCCGGCAGTTTGCGCTCATGCCGCAGCGGATCGCCGAGGTTCAGACGTTTATTGATTTGACGGGCGTGCGCGTCAGGGAACAGTGGGATGCGCTGCAGTTTGGAAAGAAGGAAAAATGATGAAAAACTATGGAACATCATGGCGAACCGACTTTTCATCGTGGCGGTTCTTATCCTGCTTCAGCTGGGCTTGATCATCGGCGTGATGGTGAGCCTGTCCGGGTTTAAGCTGGTCAGCGACCTGCTTCGTTTCATCAACTTCTTTTTAATTATCTACATCGTGAACAAACAGGAAAACCCGTCATATAAACTGGCCTGGATCATCCTGGTGCTCGTCTTCCCGCTGTTCGGCGGGTTATTTTATCTGATGTTCGGCGGCCGGAAAATGCCGAAGGCGCTGCGTAGGGAAGCGATGGCGGAAGCGGCCCGAACCCATCCCGTCCTGCCGCACAATGAGAAAATTTTGAAAGAAATTGAGGAACAGGACAATCAGATTGTCAAGCAGTTCCGGTATGTGCTCAATAACGCCTACTATCCGGTATATAAAAATACGGAGGCGACCTATTGCCCGACCGGCGAGGTGAAGTTCTGGCACATGCTGCGGGAACTGAAAAAAGCGGAGCGGTATATCTTCCTGGAATATTTTATTGTCGATAACGGGATCATGTGGGATTCAATCCTGGAAATTTTGATTGAGAAGGTGAAGCAGGGCGTCGATGTGCGGATGATGTACGATGATGCCGGCTGCGTTTATACCCTGCCGGCCAACTACCGTAAAATCTTAGAAAAACTGGGAATCCGCTGCGCCGTGTTCAATCCGTTAAAAGCCCGGCTGGTGATCCAGATGAACAACCGCGATCACCGCAAGATCTGTGTGATCGACGGGAAGATCGGCTTTGTCGGCGGGATCAATCTGGCCGATGAATACATCAACGCTTATGAAAAATATGGTCATTGGAAAGATACGGCCGTGATGCTCAGAGGCGAGGCCGTGTGGAGTCTGACCGTCATGTTCTTACAGTTCTGGAACTTTGTTTATAAAGATATGGCGCCGAGCAACTATGACGATTACTGGCCGGTCTACAAGCCTGAGGAACAGCTGCAAAGCGACGGCTATATCCAGCCGTTTTCCGACAGCCCGACGGATGAGGAGGAAGTCGGAGCCACGATCCATTTCAACATCATCAATCAGGCGCGGCATTATGTCTACATCCATACGCCTTATTTAATCATCGGCTATGAGATGCAGCGGGCGTTGGAAACGGCGGCCAAGGCCGGCGTCGACGTGCGCATCACCGTGCCGCATGTACCGGATAAAAAGCTGGTGTTTATGGTGACACGCGCCAATTATGAACCGTTGCTAAAAGCAGGCGTGAAGATCTATGAGTACACGCCGGGCTTCATCCATTCCAAATCCTTTGTCAGCGACGATGAGATCGGTCTGTGCGGTACGACCAATATGGATTACCGCAGTTACTATCTGCATTTTGAATGCGGGGTGCTGGCATACAAGAGTTCGATCATCCGGGATATGAAGCAGGACTACATCGAGACATTAAAGGATTGCCGCGAAGTGACGCTGGACGACTGCCGCAAGACTCCGGCTGCCGTGCGGTTAATCCGGGCTATTCTGAATCTGTTTGCACCGATGATGTAAACGCCGGGGTTCCCAGCGTGCAGCCCCATGGAATGAAGTTTTAATAAGGACGTCAAACATTAGAATAAGTTGAAAAGGAGTCGGAAATGAGCGAAATTAAGGTTAGCTTTCAAGCCTGCGCCGAGGCTATACCCTGAAATATGTCGTTATCGTTCTGCGGGATGGCGATCAGGTGTTGTGGGCGCGGCATCGCCGGCGGTCTGCCTGGGAAATTCCTGGCGGACATCTTGAACCGGGAGAAACTCCGCGTCAGGCGGCTGAACGCGAGCTGTGGGAGGAAACCGGCGTCACGCAAGCTGAACTTGAGCCGGTGTGCATTTATACGGTGAGCCAGGACGGCCGGCAGGACAGCGGTCTGCTTTTACGCTGCGTCCGCTGGTGTCCAGGGCCCCCTTCCCGCGTTTGAAATGGCCGAAACCCGATGGTTCAGCGAACTGCCTGAAGAACTGACGTATCCGGAAATCCAGCCGTTGTTATGGCGGCAGGCACGGCAAGTCCGCGGCCAGGGAAACGAAGACGAACTTTCGCAAATGACGGATATTTTCAACGAGTAAAAATTTCAAGGCGTCTTCACACAGACCGGATTTCCGGGCTGTTTCTTGTTGAATTAGGAGAAAGAACGTTCACGGATCGTTAAGGGTACGCCGCAAAGCCGTGCTATGCCGGTAAAGTGTCATCTTTTTCACTCATATTAGAACTTTTTTGCGACAGAAGACAGCGGAGGATTTTGTATAATAAGCACAGAAAGACGAGGAATAGGAGAATGAGAAAAAGATTGGTTTTCAGGGTCGATGACGTCGGCTATACGCCGGCTTATGACATGGGGGCGTTTAAGGCATTTGAATGCGGGATCGCGTCGTCCGCGGACGTGATCTTCGATTCGCCGGATACTGTCGCCGCGTTAAACTGGCTGAAGGACAAACCGTGGCTGTCGATCGGCTGGCATCGTCATCTGTGGGAAAGTCCCGTCCTGCCGCCGGAGGAAGTTCCTTCTTTTAGTCAATGAAAAAGGCCGGTTTAAATGGGGACACCGGCATCCGGAGTTAATGCAGGAAGCAACCTATGAAGAGACTTATCAAGAATTCAACGCGCAGATGGAGCTATGTTATTGCATTCTGGGCAAAATATCCTGATGTCGCCAGTGTGAAAAACAGCGAGCTGCCGCTTGAAAAAGCATTTAAAGCGGTCGTGGAAAAACACGGAATCGCCTATAATATTTTTTCCTCCGCGCCGGATCATCGCCATCCGACGGAATGTGATCCGAAATATAAGGCATTGCGTTATTATTCTTCCGGTCTGGCAACAAACCCCAGCTATAAGCTGGAAGATTTCAAAGATTATCAGCCGTTAGAGAAAATGATGGCGCTGCGGTGGACAGACGCCGAGGAAGTTTTCATGTATGGCTGGCATCCAGGCTATTGCGACGATCACATCATGGAAGAATCGACCTGTAATCTTCACCGATGCAAAGAGCTGCAAGCATGCACGAGCGAGGGATATAAAAACTGGATTATTGAAAACAAAATTGAATTGGTGAATCAGCGCGACGTTCTTTATGGAACGAACGAGTTTCAGGATCATTTGAAAGCGATCGGCAGTCCGCTGTGGATCGGAAATTTCAAGTAAATTCAACACCTGCGCCACTTTGTCGAAAGCGGCCGGAAAAACAGGCGGAAAGGCTTGCATCTTCATTCTGTTTTGGTATATTGAACATACTTCTTGAGGGAGTAGTTTGCGTGGGGAAACCTGCGTGTCAAATCAACACAATGGCGGTTTGCCGCCTGGTTTGGCTTAATGAACAAGACTCAAGCATAGGCTTTAACGAGCTTATGCCTGGGTCTTTTTTTAGAAGAAAGAGGGAAATGTATGGATGCAAATGTTATGGATGCGGTCACGTTAGTCATGTTAGCGGTCGGTTTGGCAATGGACGCGTTTGCGGTGTCGATCACCGACGGCTTATGTTATGAAAACTTTCACCGCAAAGAAGCGCTGATCACTTCCGGGCGTTCGGCTTGTTCAGGGAATCATGCCGCTGATCGGCTATTTCTGCGGCCGGATGTTCAGCGACGCGATCAGCTCAATCGACCATTGGATCGCGTTGATCCTGCTGGGCGTGATCGGGCTGAATATGATTAAAGAAGCGTGGCAGGAAAGCCGGGAATCGGAATGTGAAAACTGCGGGAATAAAACGCTGACGCTGCCGACGATCCTGATGCAGGCAGTTGCCACCAGTATCGACGCTCTGGCAGTGGGAATCAGCTTCGCGGTCATTCATGTCAATATTTTTACCGCCTGTCTGTTGATTTGCGGCATCACTTTCGGACTGAGCCTGATCGGCGCGGCAATGGGGAAACGTTTCGGTTCGATGGTCAAAGAAAAAGCCCGGGTTCTGGGCGGTGTGATTTTGATTCTGATCGGGCTGCGGATCTTTGTGGAACACATGTTTTTCTAAAATTTGCGGAAATATCCTCATGAAAGTCATTGCAAAAAACTTCTTACGCGGGTAAGAGTTTTTTTAAGAAAAATTGAAGCGAGTCAGCGCAGCCGGAACAGAATTTCCCGGGCAATGGACCGGGGTTCACGTCCGGTTGTTTCTATTTTTCTGAGTCAATGTCGTCATAATGAGGCAGCCGGGCCAAAGCTGCGCTCAAGACAGTCCGGTGTTCGCAGGCCCCGGTCGATGTCAGACTGCAGCTGGCGGCGCAGCTGAGCAGGGAAGGCGATAAGGTAAAATGATAGAAAGTAAATTCGCCGAGAAGCCGGTTTAAAATCGAACGCACGGTTTCGGGGTCGTCCATCACCCAGCTGAACAAAATATAATCGAAGTCCGGCTGGGCGAGGAACTGATTCAATAAATAGGTAATATTGTTCAGAACCATCGCTTTAGTTTGATCATTGACCTGAAACGGATGCATCATCCAGCACCAATCCCCATCCAGCCAGACGCTGCGGGTAAGCTGTTCGCTGCATAAGCGGCTGACCGTGCTTTTTCCGCTGCCCATCGTACCGCTGATAAAAATAACTTTCTTCATATTCACTTCCTGCCTTTGTTTTTGATTATAGCATGTTTTAGAAAGAATTAAGAATTTCCTTCGGTGTTCGGCAAAGGAACATGTTAAAATAAAATAAAGTTTATTTCGCAGATTGGGGATGTTTTATGAATACTCAACAAGGAAAAACCGCCGCGCGCCAACGGGCGGTTTCCTCGCGTTCTTCGTCAGGAAAACAAAAACGGGCGCATAAACGTTACCGCCTGAAAGCGTCGGTCCGCCGCAAGCTGGCGATTCTGGGCGTGCTGGCGGGATTGATCGTCATCGCGCTGCTTTTGTTGTGGCTGTGGCCGGCACAGGGGAAAAACGGATCTATCATACCGAAGGCGTGCAGCTGCAGACGGTCAACGGCATTGAAGTTGTGCATGATTACATTCTGAGGGACATCAGAACCGGCCCGGGATTCAGCGTGAAATCCGCTGGATCGTCATTCATGAAACGGACAACGAAGCGGCCAGCGCGGACGCCTGGCATCATAACGAATATTTAAAGACGAATGAAACGGACATCAATTCCTGGCATTATACAGTCGACGATCATGCCATTTATCATTCCCTGCCGGATGAGGAAGTCGGCTGGCACGCGGGTGATAAAATGACGGAAAACGGCGGCAATATGACAGGGATCAGGATTGAGCTGTGCGTCAACGAAGGCAATGATTTTGAAAGACAATGGAAAACGCGGCCGCACTGTGCGCCGAGCTGATGAAGGCGTATGATCTGCGGATTGAGGATATCAAGCAGCACCATGATTTCTCAGGCAAGGACTGCCCGCACCGGATTTTATCCGCGGACCGGACGGAAGAATTCGTAAAAAATGGTTCAGAAGCGACGAAACCATGATTTTGTAGTGGTAAATTCAGTTTTTTGTTACAATAAATGACTGGATGATTGAGGTGAATTTTATGGGAAAAACCGGACTGGTTTTTAGAAGGCGGCGGGATGCGCGGCGCCTATACGGCTGGGGTTTTGACATGGCTGATCGACCATGAGATCGAATTCGATTACGGCGTCGGCATTTCAGCCGGGGCGATGAATCTGTGCAGCTTCGCAATGCGGAATAAACAGTATCTGTATGATGTCGGCGTCATCTACATGCCGGACAAGCGGAATGTAGGACTGAATCCTTTATTGAAGGAACGGCATTATGTCGGATATGACTTCATGTTTGACCGGCTGAAGGACACGATCCACTATGAGCTGGATGCGCTGCGGAAGGCGCCGATGGAGATTGAGATCGGCTTGTTTAATTTGAATACATCGAAAGTGGAGTGGGTCAGAAAACAGGAGCTGGACGACGATCTGCGGCTGTTAAAAGGCGCGTGTACACTGCCATTGGCCGGTGCGCCGGTGCCTTACCGCGGCGGGCTATATATGGACGGCGGCGTGACGACGATGGTGCCGATCAAGCGTTCGCTGGGTTATGGCTGCGATAAGCATCTGGTGATTGTGACCAAGGATGAGAGCTATGTGCGTAAGCCGAGCAGCAAGATGCTGCTGAATACCTCCAAAGATGGCGTATCATAACCAGGCGTTGATCGACGCGCTGAAAATCCCGCAGCGACGTGTATTATGAAGAAATGAATCTGGTCGATGATTTGCAGAAGGAAGGCAAAGCGTTGTTGTTAAGACCTTCAAAAATCTCGGCGTAAAGCGGTTCTCCGGCGACGCGGAAGCCTTGAAGCAGTTATTTGAACTGGGCAAGGCCGATTGTGAAACGCGGAAAGCGGAGCTGCTGAGTTTTTTTAGGCAAAGCTGAATAAATTTGAAAGAAGACGGAAAACGATTTCTGGATAAACCGGGATCGCTTTTTATTTCCTGCGGCAGAAAGTGGCTGGTTCATGAAACTCAGGGAGGAAAGACACGATAGTTCAGGAAGTTGCTTGACGAGCCTGGCAGACAGGAGTAATATGGTGTTATAAGTTATACAAGTTATACTTTTTATACAAGGAGGAAAACATGAAATCACAGGTAAAGACGGAAAATATGAGTTCTGTGAAGGTCGGACCGAAAGGCCAGATTGTTATCGAAGGAAGTCCGTGATTTGTTTCAGATTCAGCCCGGCGATACGCTGATGTTGCTGGCGGACAGGGGAGAAGGGCATTGCGATCGAACGCTATGACGTCTTTGAGAAGATTGCCGACGCGATTTTTGCGGGCAAGGCGAAAAAGAACTCTATCCGGACATGCCGGAGGAAGATTCAAAAGTATTCGCGGAATCTATCCGTCAAACGAAAAGTAAAGGTATTGATTCTTTTTGTTCCATTTGCGTCAAGATTCTCACCGGCGTTCAGCCAAAGGACGCGGCGTAAAATAAAGACCGAGGCCGGCTTTGGAGGTTGTTATATGGCAACCATCGCATTCTTCTGCCTTCCTGCTTACGGGCATACCAATCCGACATTAGAAGTCGTCCGGGAACTAACGAAGCGGAATCATCAGGTTGTGTACTTCTCATTTTCACCATTTCAGCGGATTGAGGAAGCGGGCGCGGTTTATTAACTGCGATGCGGAGCTTCCATGGATAAGGCGGGAGCGATGGCGGCCAATAGTGATGTCGGCGGGTCGATCAAGCTGCTGACAGATACGACGCTGGCGCTTGACAAAAGATATGCGAAACACTGCAAAGCCTTGCGGCCGGACTGCTTGTGGCCGACTCGCTGGCAGTCTGGGAAAGTTCGCGGCCTTGAAGCTGGGAATTCCCTTAATCTCGTCGACAACCACGTTTGCCTTTAACCCGGTACCCGCCAAGATCATGAAACAGAGTTTTGGCCAGCTGTTCAGCCTGATCCGCTCGATGCCGCAGATCCGCCGTCAGATCCGCCGGCTGCAGGGAACACGGCTATCCGGTTAAGAACCTGCTTTCTATCCTGCAGAATGATGATCAGACCTGCACGATCGTTTACGTCGCGCGAATTTCAGCCGTATGCGAAACCTTTTCCGAACGGATTCAGTTTGTCGGGCCTTCCTGAACAAATTTCAACCAAAGCGGCAGACGTAAGAACGGCGGTTTATATCTCGCTGGG
>VOFE01002285.1_pt1 | contig 26285 bp, 57 predicted proteins | sample 5384071 | NCBI WGS metagenome assembly VOFE01 (sample SAMN12384724, study PRJNA508395) | human gut metagenome | isolation source: healthy gut D | host: Homo sapiens
GAATTCTTCTATCATAGTGAAAGACCTCCTTTCACTATGATATTATACCGTGTTCCTTTTTACAGCCCTTTGACCAGCGGGAGCAGTTCCTCGATTCGCTTGAACAATGCGGTGCTGCTCGCTGAGCGGAGGAAGCGGAAAGAGCGCATTTGCAACTTTATCGCTGTTCAAGTTTTTTACCACGGCACCACTAACGCTATCGCAGAACTGGTAGTATGCAAACGGCGATGAAAGAATGTAGTAAAGGAAATCCACAGAGTAGCAATCAAATCTATTTGACAAAACGAGCCAACCGTCGTGGATACAACCGTCAGTTTTGAGAATATAGGGGCGTCCGAAGCTCATTGAGTTTGTGAGTAAAAAGTCGCCACTATGAACCATACGACTTTTTACAACCCCCTCCGGGCGGATTTTTTCCTTCGTTTTGTAAATGTACTTTCCGCCTTTATCCGTATCGCCGATTTTGATCCAGTTTATCCCGTCTGGCTCGGTTGTAAGATATTGCTGAATTGGTCGGGGCGAACCTCCTCGTGCTATTTCCAAAACAGTTCCAAGCCGCACCCATACCCACGAATCAGGTATCTCAAAGGGCAGTTCATCATCAATGCAACGCTCCACACCGGCCAACTTCTCATAATGAGAATTATCCCGCCCACGAGCCCGTGAGGACTACCTGATTTCGAGTCAGGCCCGTTATGACCCGCACTGAGCCGTAGAGCTCGGGAGCGGTCCAGCGTATCCAATGAGGTCACCGCTGGTCTGTAGCTGCGCAGAACTTGAGCATAAAGGGCGCTGATGCTGAGCGAATCATCTTCTGCGAGGTGGGGAATGAGCCGGAGAATATCAATCGCTGGTAAGCCTGCCGGCCAGTGTTCTTCTCGCCCTAGACCCAGCTGTAAGTCTTCGGAGGCTCCGGCCAGCGCGCTCTGATGGGGCGCCGCATCACAGCTGGTCAGGCGCGTTGGCATTGGTCATAGCCTCGCGGAACAGCATGTCCGCATCCGGCAGGTCGGCGGCACTGTCGCAACCGGCAAAAATCCGGTGACCAAGAATATAGAAAGGAAGACGGAAAGGATTTTCAGTCGGCGCTTCATGGGCATTCTCCTTTATTGTAAAAAATGGATATTTGTTGTAAACACGGGGAAAAAACCGGTTTCTTTTTATATTAACAAACAATTTGTAAATTTACAAGATAAAACTTCCGCTCGCTTGACACCATGTGTGGAATAAGGGTACAATAAATTTGATTTTATGAAATGAAGGAGCACGATGAGATTCGGCGCGGCGGCCTTTACAGGCCTATCGATGCCGGAGGCGGTTTGCTCTGTATGAAAAATTGACAGATTTTACCATTTCAAATAGAAAGAATGATTATACATGATGACAAAAAGCAAAAGAAGCAGCCTGCGCGATGGCCTCCCTCTCCGTCTACAGGGGAATTTTTGAAAAGGACGGTGCCGAAGGCGTTGTTCCGCCTGCTGTGGGCAGAGGACGAAAAGGCATTTTTACAGGCTTGGGGCTCCTTTTGGCGGTCCTGTGCGAGCGTGGCTTCAGTGAAAATTTAATGGAATGTATTTCGCAGACGGCGCTGTTTGATGAAAATGCATTTTCTCTGGCGGCCGCGGCAGGAAAGACGGATTTTCCGCCTTCGCTGATGGCGGCCGTAGAGCACGACCTGAAAGGTCATTCTGAATATTTCCGCCCTGACGCCGGAGGATTTGCTGCGCGACTGCCCTTTTTGAGGCGGTGCGCGGAATGGCGTTGCCGCGCTGGCAGACGGAGAGCCGATGGAGGCGCTGCGGGGCCGATTGGCGATTGTATTCCCCGGATGGCCGCCTATTACCGCGCCAACGGCTGCGGCATGTATGCCGCTACCGCGCGTTTATCTGGCGGGACGGCGCGCGATTCAGCCGGTCGCCTACCCGGATAAGACATGCCTGCGCGATTTGAAGGGCTATGAGGTTCCCCGGCGTGAGGCCATTGAAAATACGCTTGCCTTTTGGAGGGGCTGCCGGCGAATAACTGCCTGATGTATGGCGACCGCGGAACCGGGAAATCCTCTACCGTGAAGGCGTTGCTCAACGAATTTTATCCCAAGGGCCTGCGTGTGATTGAAATGCCAAAGGAATCGCTGATGGATTTTCCCAAACTGGTCGACCAGATCGCTGCCATCCCGATGAAGTTTATCATTTTTATCGACGACCTGTCTTTTCCAACCAGGACGACACCTACGCGGCGCGCTCAAAGCCGTTTTGCAGGGCGGATTGGCGGCTCAGCCGGATAACGCGCTGATCTATGCCACCTCCAACCGCCGCCACCTGCTGCGGGAGACGTTTTTCCGACCGGGAGGGGGACGAGCTGCACCGCAATGATACCATTCAGGAAAGCCTGTCGCTGGCCGACCGGTTCGGCCTTGCCATTAATTTTCTCTGCCGGATAAACAGCAGTATTTGGAGATTGTCCGGCTGCTGGCGGCTCAGCGCGGGCTGGCAGAGCATATGGAAGAGTTGGAGAGCGGCGCCGAAATGTGGGCGATTGCCCGCGGCGGGCGGTCGCCAAGGTGCGCGCAGCAGTTTATTGCCGACGCGGAGTCCCGCATTCGGCGGGGAATACCCGTACTGGACCCATAAACCTGTTTAAAGGAGGCTGCTATGAAAAAAAGGAAGAATTGGACGTTTGTCTTTATCGCTGCTTTTATGTGCCGCGATGATGCTTTTTGTGCCTGGTTCCCCTGACTGCCTGCGGCGGTCACGATGTGGAGTCCGGCGCAGGGGAGAGCGATTACCCCGTCACCATCAATGCGGTGACCCTGTCCGCGGAGCCGGAGGGTGTTGCCGTTCTGTCGCCCAATTTGGCCGACGTGGTTCTGGCGCTCCGCTATGAGGTGTCCCTCAAGGCGAGAAGTGAAGACTGCACACAGAGCGACCTCGCCATTCTGCCGGTCGTCGGACTGGAGGACCCGCAGGCCATACGGGACAAGCGGCGCCACGTTGGTGCTGACGGAGGAGACGCCGACGGAAGAACAGAAAAAAGCCGCGGCGGATGCCGGGCTGACCATTTTAGTGTTGTCCCCCTGCCACAAACCGGGAAGATCTGACGCGCCTGTACACCCAGGTCGGCAGCGCGGTCAAAAGGCGCCGCCACGGGCTACCATCAGGGGAAAAGATCGCTAAAAATATTCTGATGACCATTGACGATGTGCAGCGCGTCATTCCAGAGAGCGATGTCGTCGTGACCGTCTGTTTTTACTGGTTGACCAGGGCGGCGCCGTTACCGGCGACAGCTTTGCCGGTAAGCTGATTGAGAGCCTGGGCTTTGCCAATGCGGCAAATGACGGTACCGGCAATCAGGTGGAGCTCTCTGTAATTGCCAACGCCGGCCCCTCCTATTTGTTCTGCCCCACCGGCATGAAGGACACCATCGCTGCCGCCGAGGCCTTCAAGGACCTAGAGGCAGTTCAGCAGGGACGGATTTTTTTGAAATCGACCCCAACCTGCTGCAGTGGCAGGGCAACAGCATCACCCGGGGTATTACAGAAATTGTCGGCTCCATCTATCCGGAGCTGCTGAACGAGCCCAGTGACAGCTCTGCCGCCTCACAGCCGCCGGTATCATCGGGGTCGCTGAGACAACGGCGTTGAAGCCCGGTGACGAAAATGAAACAGTTAAAAATCTGCAGTTGCGCCTGCAGGAGCTTGGCTATTTATTCGTCAACCCGACAGGCCTTTACGGCGAGGGAACGGAGCAGAGCGTTAAGGATTTTCAGCTGCTGAACGGTTTGGAGGTCACCGGCATTGCCGACGAACAAACCCTTGAGCTGCTCTATTCCGACGCGGCAAAACCGCGGACAGATTAAAACCATCCGGGTGGGAAAATAGCGGGCCTCTGGACTGTTGGGCTAAGGAGCTCCGTAATTCTATGATGCAAGAACCATAGAGCAACAGAATAAAAACGGCGTTACGGCATAAAGGCCGCAACGCCGTTTTACGGTCTAAAAAAAGGGCTAAAAAGGCAAAAAGTCCGGGATGGAATGCACACAAAGATTTTTGGGCCGGTCCGCGCAAAGGCGCCGCCCGGAAAATCAGCCTTTGGGCAGACCTGTAATAGGAAAAACGCTATTCCCCTGTGTAAAGCGGGTAACGATACCGGTCCTGTTCCGTAATAGGACGCAGCACCCGGCAGGGAACCCCGACGGCAACTACATTGGCTGGGATGGACCTTTGTAACCACGCTGCCCGCTCCAATTACGGTGTTGTCGCCGATGGACACGCCGGCGAGCACGGTTGTTCCCGCGCCGACCCAGACGCTGTTGCCGACGGCGATCGGTTTGGCAATCTCCATCCCCTCATTGCGTTGCTCCGGGTCAATGGCGTGCTCGGCAGTGGTAAAAAGCAGCAGTTGGGCGCGATGAAACATGGTCGCCAAAGGTCACGCTTGCCCCGTCCGTGATGATGAGGTTGTGGTTTGAATAAAAATGATCGCCCACGGTAATGTGGTAGCCGTAGTCACACCAGAACGGCGGGGTGATGAAGACGTCCTCCCCATTTCACCGAGCAGTGCCGCAAGAATTTCCCGCTGCGCCTCTCGGTCGTTGGGGTTTAGCTGGTTATAGCGGTGGCATTGGTCCTTGCAGCGGCTGATTTCCGCCTCAAGCGCAGGGTTATAGCAGGCCTTGAACAAACAGCCAATTGGGATTTTACTTTGTCTTCCATACGCTCAGCTCCTCAACCCCGCCTGTCGGCGGGAAACTTTTTCCCCTATTATAACGAAGAGTTTCGAAAAAAGGAAGCTCCGGGAAGGGGAACCGGGTTGCTGTGATCGAAGATAATTTGTGTACCGGATCGCTCTCCGGTTTACCGGGAGCAAACAATGCCTTTACAGAACTGCGCCGTTTTATGGCTAAGCCCAGCGGCGGATAAGCGCCTGCCACGCCGGCCCGCTGCCGCCTTGGGCCCGGGCCCGGCATCGTCCGAGTTTTATACGAGCTTAAAATAACGGCCGAAAGTTTAACAGACATTTTCCTCAAACCCGGTTCGGCTCTTACCTTCACTTTGTACGATGAAAACGTAAAAAGTGAATAAAAGGAGAAAGTAACCATGCAGAAAGCAAAGGGCGGCTGAAAAGGGCCGTCGCAGCATTGATGGCAGTGCTGATGGTCGGCAGTGCCGCTTACCCGGCGCTTGCCGCCGAGCCGGCAGAGGAAGACGAGCTCAAAATCGCCGTTCTTCTCGGACACCCACTACCTGTCGCCGGACATGATCAAGGATACCGCCGATTACACGGAGCACCTGAACAGCGACCGGAAGATGTTTACCGAGAGCTCGGCTATTCTGGAACAAATGCTGGAGACCATCCGGGAGGATCAGCCCGACGTGCTGCTGATGATTTCCGGCGACCTGACCAAGGATGGGGAGAAGGAGGGCCATGAGGCGCTCGCGGCGCAGCTGGAGGCCCTGAAGGAAGCCGTTCCCGGCCTCAAGGTCTATGTTGTACCGGGTAACCACGACGTGCGCAACGCCAACGCCATGAACTTTAATACCGAGGACGGCGCCGCGGCTGCCGGGCGCACGGAGCCGGAGGATTTTAAGGAAATTTACAACGAAGTAACCTATGGGGATGAAAGCATCATTGCTGCCTATACCCGCCGGAGGGCAAAGGAAGCAGGCGGCCTCTCCTACGCTGCCCGGCCGGCAGAGGGCTATACGGTGATCGCTATCGATTCGGCCCGCTACAGCGCGGATAACACCGACAGCGGCCTGGATGAGCATGAGACCAGCGGCGCCATCAGTGCGGACCTGGAAAAATGGATTCTGGAGCAGATCGCTGCCGCCAAATCCCGCGGCGACACGGTTATCGGCCTGCAGCACCACGGCTACATTCCCCACTTCACCATGGAGCCGGAGCTGCTGCCCATGTACCTGGTCATGACTATGAACGCCTGAGCACGGCGTTTGCCGACGCGGGCATGGGTTATATTTTTACCGGGCATATGCATGCCAACGATATTGCCGCCATGACCACCGAAGCGGGTAGTACGCTCTATGACATTGAGACCGGCTCGGTCGTCACCTACCCCTCTCCTATGCGTTTTTGTGACCATTAGCCGCAGCTATGACGACGGTATGGTCCAGGAGCAGCTTGATGTGGAGACAAAGACACACCTCGGCCCCATTACCTTCACCAACCCCTGTTACCGGTCAGGAGCAGACCATTGAGGACGTCACCGCCTATGGTCAGCAGCACGGCTTCAGCAACGACATGCTGTCCACCACCGTCAACGGCTTTCTGAATGGCTATTATCAGCAGATTGCTCAGTCCGGCGGCATTAAGGTGGCGCTGGAGGGCCTGCTCAACGACCTGCTAGGCGACAGCCTTCCCATCGACAATATCACGGTGGAGAAGCTGGTCGACGTCGGTCTGCCGCTTTTACTGCCGGGTGCGGACAGCGGCAGGCGCTTTATTATGATACCGACGAGGGCGGCATCGTGGTCAAGCAAAAGGTCTCGATCCTCAACCTCAACGTGGTCATTCCGTCTTCCGCGCTCAAGCAGACCCTCAATGAACTGCTGGAGAAGATCGACAACGAGATTCTGACCAATCCGGCGCTGCTGGATGCCGTTGTGGAAAAGCTGATCTCCGACCTCACCGCTGTTCCGGTCGCGGATGGCAAAAACCTGCTGGATTATGCAAACTATATTTATCAAAGCCACCTGGCCGGTGCGGACAGCGGCGAGCAGCCTGAATGGGTAGCCGCCGCCACAGAAAAATTGAGAACGGCCAGCTGCTGGAGGCGGTCCTCCAGGTCGTCATCGCCGATGTGGCGGATGTGGCAAACCAGGTGCTTGCCAACCTGCCGCTGGAGGACGTTCTCGGTGCGACTGCCTGGAACAACACCACGAAGGAGTTTGTTGCCATCGACGGCCGTACGCCGCTTGTGCGCGGCCGCTGGATAAAAGCGGGGAGACTGCTCTTTCCCTTGCGCTCGGCGTTCTGGGCGCCAAGTGGCCGGTCCGACAGCTCTAAGCGGCGAGACCATCTACAGGCATGCCGGAGGGCTCCAACCCGACGTAGGCTACAGTGTAGCGGATTTTCTTAACGCACTAAAAAAATATTTTGAGTTGGACATCGGCGCCCTGCTGGATGACCTGATCAACGGGACCCCGGCGGACCCGGAGGAAGGCACTGAGGCCACCGAGGGACTGCTGACAGCTGCCCTCAAGGGCCAGATCAACACCTGGCTGGCCGGCGTAGTGACTTCTATGGGTGAGGACACCAATTACCCCAAAGATAACGACACCGTAATTTCCTCCGAATGGCGTCTGTCCGACCGCACCGGGCTGAACGCCGCGATTGCTGAGGCGGAAAAGAAGCTTGAGAACAGCGGGCCGCTATACGGTTGAAACCGTTGATGCGCTGCGCCGGGAGCTTGAGGCTGCCAAAGGGACTTGCCGGGGATGCGCTGCAGACGGATGTGGACCTTGCCAGAGAGAAGCTGGAGGCCGCTATCAAGGAGCTTTGCTGAGAAGTCGGAGGATAACGGCAGTACGCCGGACGGCAACGGCGGCGCAAGCAGCACGCCGGATGACGGCAGGCCCGGCGGCGGTGATCCGGATACAAGCGTGCCGCAGACCGGCGAAAGTTCCCCTGGACCTCTGTCGTTGTTGTTCTGAGCGCCGCGGCCGTCGCTGTGGCATTGGCCGCCCTGCGCAGAAGAAACGCCGAGGGCCGCTGAAGCTAAGAAGATAAGCCTGACCGGCAACGCCTTTTGCCAGGCGCAATATAAATGATCTTCACTTAATAAAGTGGGTGTACAGCACCGCCGCTAAGCGAGGCGCCTTATCCGGAGCCTTGCCTAAGGCCCAGGGCATAGTCTCGTCGATATATTTGTTGGAGCGGGCGATCAGCTTCCATACCTCCGCCAGAGCGTTGGAAAATTGGAAGCCGTCCATGCTTTCCTCATAGCGCCCGCGCAGGGAGGTTGCCATAGCCACCAGGTCTTGATCCAGATCCTCGGCCTGACGCTGGGCGGGAATGGAGCCGCCGAAATATTTCTGCACCATAGCGGTAGTCCGGGAAAGCAGATTGCCCAGATCATTGGCCAGGTCGTAATTGATGCGGTTGATCAAGGCTTCGTTGGTGAAAAGACCGTCGGCGCCGAAGGGAATCTCCCGCAGAAGGAAATACCGGATGGCGTCCACGCCGTAGCGGTCGCAGAGGATCACCGGGTCTACCACGTTGCCCTTGGACTTGGACATCTTGCTGCCGTCTCCGAACAGGAGCCAGCCGTGGCCGTAGACCTGCTTGGGCAAGGGAAGATCCAAAGCCATCAGGATCGCGGGCCAGATAATGGTGTGGAACCGGACGATTTCCTTGCCCACAAAGTGGACGTCCGCCGGCCAGTATTTCCGATAATCGGAATCGTCGTCAGAGCCGTAGCCCATGGCGGTGATATAGTTTGTCAGCGCATCGACCCAGACATAGACCACGTGCTTGGGGTCAAAGTCCACCGGAATGCCCCAGGTGAAGCTGGTTCTTGATACGCACAGGTCATCCAGGCCGTTTTTGATAAACTGAATCATCTCGTTTTTCCGGCTCTCCGGCTGGATAAAGTCCGGCTGATCCTCGTAAAGCTTCAGCAGCCTGTCGGCATAGTTTCCCAGCTTAAAGAAATAGGCTTCCTCCTCGGCCCACTTTACCTCACGGCCGCAGTCGGGGCATTTGCCGTCCTTCAGCTGGGTTTCCGTCCAGAAGGACTCACAGGGGGTGCAGTACCAGCCCTCATATTTGCCACTGTGCAGTAAGTGTGCCCGATGTGTGCGTTACCCGACGGATAGTAAATCGGGGTTGTGATGTAAAAAGGTTTTCCGTTCCATGTTCATCCTCGCCTTCTCTTTTCTTCTTTTTACACGCAATCGCTTGAGTATAAGGGTATTCTTATTTATTATATCAGCCGCGGCCTGCTTTTTCAACTGAAACAGCATTCTTTTTGTGGAAAACCCAGGCAAATTTCCCACGGTTGTTTATTGGCCGTGCAAAAGTGCTTTTTCCGCTTGCCCCCGCCGGCCCGCCATGCTAAAATGGAGAAAATCGCACCCCGATACGGCTGCTGATGGAAACAGGCTGTGAGGACGCCGGGAACGGAAAGCCGCCGGTACAGTAGGCCGGCATAGGTTTTGAGAGGAGGAGCTTGTATGAACAAGCCGAATATTTTATGGGTTTTTGCCGACCAGCATCGTTTTTGCGACCTGGGCTGTTACGGCAACCCGCAGGTGGAAACCCCGCATTTGGACGCCTTTGCACGGCAAGGGGTGGTGATGGAGAATTTCTACTCAACTGTCCGGTCTGTGTACCGGCGCGCGGCACCATGTTCACCGGGTACAGCCCCTGCGGCACGGTGCGGCGAGCAACGACCTTCGCATTTGCCCGGACCAGGAGAGCATCGCCGACGTGCTCAGCCGCGCAGGCTATGATACCGCATATATCGGCAAGTGGCATCTGGGCGGCGTTCCCCGCGACCGCTTCATCCCGCCTGAGGAACGCCTCGGCTTTGATTACTGGCGGGCGTGCAACTGCAACCACGATTATTACCATGCCTGGTATGACGACAACGACGGAAACCGCTTCTGCATCGACGGCTATGAGCCCGCCGCTCAGACGGAGCTGGCCCTGGACTACCTGCGTACCCGCGCAGAAGACGGCGCGCCGTGGGCGATGGTGCTCTCCTACGGGACGCCCCATGACCCCTATGAGCTGGTGCCGCAGGCGTATAAACAGCGCTATCTGGAGCGGAACCTCGATTTCCGGGGAAATATCGGCTTGCCGGCTGTGCTGAATCAGGAGCGGCACATCCAGGCGGATGAGCTGCGCGACTGGTACGCCGGTTATTACGCGCATATCAGCGCGCTGGACGACCAGTTCGGACGGCTGACAGCCTACCTGGAGGAGCATGGGCTGATGGAAAACACGGTGGTTCTTTACACCAGCGACCACGGCGACATGCTCGGCAGCCAGGGGCTGACCAATAAGCAGCTTCCCTATGAGGAATCTGCGCACATCCCGATGATCCTGCGTTATGACGGGCATGTCCAGCCCGGCCGCCGCCGGCAGCTGATGAGCCTGGTGGACCTGGCTCCCACCTTGGCGGGGCTGGTAGGGCTTTCCTTCCGCGGGGAGGTCGACGGGCTCGACCTGCACGACCTGTTCTTGCGGCCGGATGCCCCGGCGCGCCGCTTGTTTACCTTGCCGACCTGATCCCCTGCCACCAGGCCTGCGACCGGGGCGGCCGCGAATGGCGCGCTGTGCGCGACGACCGCTTTACCTATGCCCGCACGCCCTACGATGCGGGCTGGCTGTTGTTTGATAATCTTACCGACCCGCTGCAGCAGGAAAACTTGATTGGCCGCCCGGAATATGCCCGCGGTTCAGAGCCGGCTGGACGCGGCCCTGCTCGGGCAGAGCGCCCGCTTTGATGCCTTTCTTCCCTGGGACGCGTTGGTGCGGCGATTCGGCCTGACAGAAGGCTGGAATGAAAGCCAGGCCTATTTCGGCCGTCCGGCGCTGGCAACCTCGGGGAATGGGGACGGGCCCGCGCCGCTTTAACGGACCGTATTTAACGGACCAGCACCGTTGCGCGCTCACGCCAGTCCGGCCGTTGATACGAGGGCTTCTGCATCGAAACATATTGGGAGGGACCGGAGAGACCCGCGAATGCTGAACGTCCTTTTGTGAACCGGCCGGTCAGGTCGGGAGAGGAAAAGGGACTGCATGAAGCAGCACGGCAGGGGTGGCATATCTACCCTTGTTTTTCGGTTCCACAGTCCGAGTAGGCGTGCTTTTTAAAAGTTCAATAATAGGCGAGCATTAAAAACCGGAAAAAGACACCCGGCCTAAACAGAACCGTCAAATAGATATTGAAAAAAACCTCCAGTCGTAGGATAGAAGTACGGTTGGAGGTTTTGCCATAACGAGGATAAAAAGTAGGCTCGGGCAGTGCGGCTGATTTCAAGCAGTGTATGTAAATGCTCAATATTGCAACGGAATCACCTCGCTGATCATGTGCGGCGTATGAGGGAAAGTATTCGGGGCATGCCGGAACAGGGCTGTGTGAAAAAAAGGGCCTGCAGGGCTTGTAATTTTTGTAAAGAGATTAAAATAGTAGCGTTTGGACCGGGTGGTTTTTCCCTCAACGGCGGCCCCCGGTACCGGTAAACGGTTATGACAACGTATGAAGAAGGGTTGGGTTAAGCTATCGTGAAACGATCCTATGAAATTGACATGTGCAACGGACCATTGCTGGGAAAAATTTTACTCTTTTCTGTTCCATTGATGCTGTCCGGTATTTTGCAGCTGCTTTTCAATGCGGCGGATATTGTGGTGGTAGGCCAATTTACCGGCAGCGACGCACTGGCGGCGGTGGGGTCGACCGGTGCATTAAATAATCTGATCATCAATGTATTTATGGGTCTTTCCATCGGTACCAGCATCATGGTGGCCCGGTATTACGGTGCTCAGGACTGGAAAAATGTACACGAGGTGGTTCACACCTCTATGTTGGTCAGCGCCGTTTGCGGCGTTGTTTTGATTTTATCGGCGTTATTCTGGCGGCCCCGCTGCTGGAGCTGATGGGTACGCCGAAAGATGTGCTGGACCAAGCGGTGTTATACATGCGCATCATCTTTGCGGGTATGCCGGCGCTGATGATTTATAATTTCGGCGCGGCGATTTTGCGTGCGGTGGGCGACACGCAGCGCCCGCTGATTTTTTACTGATTGCCGGCGTTATCAATGTAATTCTGAATTTGTTCTTTGTCATTGTTTTTTCCATATGGGGGTAGCGGGCGTGGCGTTGGCAACGATTATCTCTCAGTGCGTTTCCGCCGCCCTGGTGGTCATTTGTTTAGTCCGCAGCAACGGGGGCCTACCAGCTTCATCTGAAGCAGCTCTGTGTGAAAAAAGATAAGCTGCTTCAGATTATCCGGGTGGGTCTGCCTGCCGGGATCAGGGCGCCGTCTTCTCGGTTTCCAACGTCCTGATTCAGTCCTCCATCAATTCTTTTGGTTCGATTGCAATGGCCGGGCAACACCGCTGCGGGCAATATTGAAGGGTTTGTCTACACTTCCATGAATGCCCTGTATCAAGCTTCACTCAGTTTACCAGTCAGAATGTGGGGGCGAAAAAAGCTGAACCGCGTGGTGCCGGTACTCATTCGTTGCCTGGGGGCTGTGATTGTGGTCGGCGTCGCGCTGAGCAGTGTGGTAATCCTGTTGGGTAATCAGTTACTCGGCATTTATTCTTCCGACCCGAAGGTAGTTGAGTACGGTGTGGGCCGCATGGCGGTGGTGTGCAGCCTTTATTTCCTCTGTGGCATGATGGACGTTGCCTGTGGGTCTATGCGCGGCTTGGGTTCCTCCATTATTCCAACGGTGGTTTCCTTTGGCAGGCGCCTGCGGGCTGCGGATTTTTATGGATCTTCACCATCTTCGCCGCGAACCGCACGCTGTTTTGCCTGTACCTTTCCTACCCCATCACCTGGGCGGTCACCTTTGCCTGTCACCTGGCGTGTTTCCTGATTTTCTGCATGTTAAGAAAAGGCGTGAGGCCGAGGCGTTGCAGCAGGAGCAGGCCTGTATGCAGGCGGAAACGGAATAGGTTGCCGGCGGGTTGCGGACAGAAGAAGAGCAGGTCGGTGTTGGCGCTAAAAATAAAAAACCGGCTTATTTATATTTTTGTTATGAATTGACAAACAAACGCCTTCCGTTTATACTTGAAACAGTGGAGGAGTTTTCCTGTTAGAGGAGCTACCGCTTCCTTCAGGTCCACTGTTGGCTGCCCAGCCTTTCGGGCGGTTTGTTTACCATAAATGGGCTGGGTTTAAGGACAGATTTTGGAAGGAGTTGAGTGCGATGACATCAATTGACCCGTTGCTGCTACTGGATAATACCTCGATGATGTCCGTCATGAACAAGGGTGTGTTCCGCTGTACGGACGTAACTTTTGAGGAGGCCAAGGCGATTATGGAGTCCACAAACAAGAGGACATCCTGCAGTGCTTCTCAAACCTCGACTTGGAGGCGGTAATCTATGATTACCTCCGGATTGAAAAGCGGGAATTCACGCACAAACGTGTGCGGGATATGCGCGTGGGGCAGGATGGACTGGTGTTCAAGCTGTATACCACAAGGTCGGAGACACAGCCGGTTATTATAACGGATAAGGGCAATGAAGCGAAGAAAATCCAGAACGTCTATGTGTATTGCCAGCTGGTGTCCAGAATCGAGTAAATACATATTATAAACAAACAGCCGGGCCCATTACGGGCTCGGCTGTCTTTGCAATAGGCGATGTTTTCAGGCTGCGGAAGGGAGGGCGCGGTCTAGAAAAGATGGATTATCCCCATCGGTTCCCGCTACTCGACAAAGCCGATGCCGTCCTCGAGGGCCCGGATCATCTCCTGCTTCCGTTCAGGGGAGATATTCTGCCGGGTCGTCCATTCCTCACCGTAAACCGGGCGGGTTCGCATCCGCTCTTTCTGCTTTTCCAGGTATGTCGCTGTGGTACACAGCGCCTTGGCGGGGTTTCCGGCAGCCACGGTGCCGTCCGGCAGGTCTTTTGTCACTACGCTGCCTGCGCCGACAATACAGTTACTGCCGATGCGGATATTGGGCAGAAGGATTGTGCCTGCGCCGATAAACGTGTTGTCGCCAATGATTACGCGGCCGATCCTGGCGTAATTCAGCGCCCTTTTATGCTGGCATCGTGCGCCAGAATATGGACGCGGGGCGCCAGCGTCACATTGTCCCCGATCTCAATCAGCCAGCAGTGAGAGATGTCGAGAATGCATTCCTGGCCCATGCTGAAATTCTTGCCCACACGCAGACCGGCCGCCTGTAGCCGCTCTAGGTCCGGCTCCCCGCGCAGCCGCCAATAAGCCTTCTGATTGGATTTTTCATGGTAGGTTCCTCTCGTTACTGAAGATATTGTATATGGAAATCCGAAAAAAGTATCAACGGAATGGACGACAAAAGCGACCGCATGGCCTTCGAAAGGCTTTTATTTTTTTCCCTGCATTTGTTTTCCAGGTCCCGGACGCGTTTTTCCAGCAGGGCGTGATCTTGAATCAGCGCCCGTAGTTTGCGGTTTAATCGGACACAATAACAGAAAGTGAAATACATATACACAGCAGAAAGGCGCCCTGCAATAAAAAAATCATATTTACAGGTTCGACAATCCCTATGGTTGAGGAAAGTTGCAAAAAAAGAATTCGGGAAAAACCAGAACGATGATCATAAAAGCCCGGAAAGCTTATCAAAGAAGCGCATATTTTAGCTCAGCTTGTTTTTTCTTAAAGGTTCATAATAAACAGAACATAAATAAACACACCGCAAAACAGAAAGATTCTCAGTACAATATTCATATTTAATCACCTTTTACGGCCAATTGAGGCCTTATGTAGCGAAGAGTAACCTTTTACGCCAAAATGAAAGAGGAACCTTGATCATGTAATAAATCGATTTCATGGAGCTGATAGAAGACACTCCTTCATTCCGCTCATGCATATTGACGGGAACCTCTTGAATGCTCCAACCATTGAGAACTGCCGACACAATGGCATCCGGCTCGGGATAATCCTGGGCATAATGGTCTGCAAAATAATGAATGAGCGCGGCATTACAGGCACGAAAAACCACTGGTACTGTCATGGATCTTTTACCGCAGCAGAGTTTTATGACGAAGTTAATAAATTTAATTCCCAGGCGCCGGAGGCCGGATGACTGAAAGCCGGTTTTTTGTATAAACCTGGAGCCGATAGTCATATCGGCATCGCCTGATTCTACAGGTTTGACAAGTTCCCTCAAAAGTAAAGGGGATCATGCTGACCATCGCCGTCCATCTGCACGGCAATATCATAATGCATCTGTTTAGCATATTTATAACCTGCCTGTACAGCCCCGCCAATACCTAAATTGGAGGAAAAAGAAATATAATTAAAACCGCTGCTCTGTAACAGGGCCTCTGTGTCGTCCGTTGAACAGTCGTTAACAATCACATAATCCAAAAACCGTCGGCTTTTTTCATGCAAGCTTCTGATTACCTTTTTGAATGGACTTACTTTCATTATAAGCGGGTATGATGACGAGTTTCTTCATTGTTTCTCCTTGTTCCTTTTTGCTTGTAAAAATCAGGATCTTGCTGAATATATAATTTAACACGACGACAGCAAAGCAGATGACCACTTTGCTGACATTAACAGGGAAATTAAAGCCGTCAACCGCCGCAATTAATGCAAGGGTTTCAAAAACGCCTGTTAAAAGACGGACCGAAACAAATTTGATAAATTCGGACAGGGCCTGTTTTAAAGTCCCTTTCTTCTGAAAAACAAACAGCTTATTGGTAATGAACGCGAATAGCACGGCTGCGACCCAAGAGATAACCTGAGAAATCAAGTATCGGCTTTCACCCAACAGTTTATTTGAAAAAAAAGAAGAGAAGTTGATGACAGTGGTCAAGACGCCGAATATTAAATATAAGAGGATTTCTTTATATTTTGTTACTAGCTTTTTTATCATCGTCGACAGTTACCTCATCATTTTTAGAAGACTTAAAATAGACTGATCATAATGCCAAGCGGCATTGCTATGAAAAAATATAGAATACCTTGATACATGGTTTACAGGAGCGGATACCATAATTGACAACCAGGTTGCAATCAGCGGCATCCATACGATTATCAGTGTTGGCTTCTTTTTTTGTAAAAGAAGAATGCAATCAGAAGACCGGCAGCCCAAACATAGACAGCCATATTATTTAAGCACCAGAGAAAAGGGTTGTCATAGGCCTTTTCGGGCTTTAACTCCCGGGAAATGAACTCTCTGAGTCCCGGAATGAGATTTGCTTCATAAATCCCATTAGGGTTTTCATATACATAGCATCTGTGATTTCATTTTGTATGTCGGGGTACCAGTAACCCAGTGTTTGACAAAATAAGATTCAAAATATACGCTGGGATATTTTAAAAGCAGATTTCCATAATTTTAAATACCCCCCATATTCTGATCCAGTGCAGACGCGTTATACTTTTGGGTTAAATTTGATGGAGTCGTAGCCCTCGGGCCTATAAACCTCAGTGATATCTGTGCCTACAAGGTCGTCGACCATTTTCTGTTGCTCATCTGTAAGGTCGAGGCCCAGCGCCGCTACCCGGCAAATCTGATTCATAGAATTCCGAGCGCCTCGGTTCGAGAGGTTTGTTCGATGCCCAATCCGGGCAGTAAAATAGTTTGATAGGCTATAACGACAACCAGACTCGCCGCCGCAAGCAGAGAGAAGCGCAGTTTCTTTCGGGGAGGAAAATCAGCACGGAGACTAAAGTGAGGAAGACGATCATAATCCGTTACTTCTGAATACGCTGATAAGCATAGAGAGCACAAAAACCAGATAACGTGAAGCGGCTGGTTGAACCATTCGCCCTTTTGTCTGGACGACCTCAATTAAGCAGGGAATTAGCAGTAAGAGAAAACAGGAGAAAATAAAATCCTTCCACATGGTAACCGCGAAAAATCCGTTTACAGGAAGCAGGGCGAAAAAGGCAACTGTACCGATAAAAACCATTTGGGCGCCCTTTTTCTGAGAATATAGGTTGAAACATAGGAGAAGACTGCGGACATAAACAGCATCTGGCAGAGGGTATAAATCGCTACACAGGTGTTGTTGCCAAATGAAAGAAGATGGCCCAGCTTAAAGCACACCCATATTAAAAGGTATGGGCAATGGGGTGGGCATTGCTGTAGGCCCTGAGGGATAATACCTGACGGATTTGATTGTAAGAGTCGTTGCTGACAACGCCGGGGTAAAGCCCGATAAAATAAGGAAGATAGCAAATAAAAATAATCAGCCAGCAGATTAAGAATATTTTGATATATGACCTTTTAACGCTTGCAGAATCATCCAGAGTGGGAGCTTTTGTACCAGGAATACAAAAGCAGCAGAAATAATAATATAAAAAATAGCCATAATCCTGCTGTGCAGATAATATTGATCAATTGGTCATGGTCCAAAAAAGGAACTTTCCCATTGTCGTGCAGCTGTATTAGCCGCCCTATGGACACAAACAAAGCAAAAAAGAGGGAGAGAATTAGCTGAGGCTTACGTTTAGATAGTGGGTTGCAATAAAGATAGTGGACGCCAATTGATGTTATAGCAGCAATGAGCAGCATAAATAGAGAGGATGTACCGGTGTAAAATGGCCAAAAGAAAGTGCGGTAATGAGAGAGCAAAGAACGCTCACTATAACCGGATGCTTATTTATAAGTATTTAATGTCTGAACCATTTTCTTCTCCTTATTTCGATCAACTATTATAAACATTTTATTACAAAAGCGCTTGGATGTAAAGAAATAGTATTTGAGATTGTTTTAATAAAATCCGAAAGAATTCTTTACTAAAAGAAACACGGTTAGATCCATCTATAAAATATGCGGCTAAATTTATTATGGCAATAGAGTTTTAAACTTAGTCAAAAACAACGGAATCGAAATTCCGCACGGATTTTCATTTCCATCCCCGGTAAAAGATGGTACAATAGTCGGGAATAAGAGTTCCCGCTGTGTTTCTTTATCGGGGCTGCGGGGATAAGAGGAGGCGCTTTCTGCTTTTGTCCACGAAAATCATCCTTATCCGCCACTGCGAGTCCGCCGGAAATACCGGCGGGACCTTTAGGGGCAAATCGACTGCGATATCAGCGAAACCGGCAGGAAACAGCTGGACCTGCTGGCGCTGCGCTGCCGCAACCTGCATTTTGACGCCATTGTCTCCAGCCCGCTGCGGCGTGCCTATCGGACCTCCGAGGCGGTAAACCGCTATCGGAGCTCGAAATCCAGACCGACGTCAGGCTACAGGAAATCGGCGGCGGCGCCTATGAAAACACCCCCTGGAGCGAGCTGCCGGTGCGGTTTCCCGAGGAGACGCGGCGTTGGTATGAGGACCCCGGTTCGTTTCAGGCCCCCCGGCGGCAGAGCATGAAGCAGGTGTACGACCGGTGTGGGCGGCGTTGCTGGAGCTTGTGCGCCGGTATCCGGGCGGGACGGTGTGTGTGACCTCGCACGGCTGCGCCATCCGCAACATGCTGTGCCACGCGCTGGGTTATCCGCTGGCGCGCATCGGCGAGGTGCCCTGGTGCAACAATACGTCCCTGACCGGCCTGGTTTTTGCGGACGACGGGCAGGTGCGGGTGGAATTTATGAACGATTATTCCCACCTGACCCCGGAAACCTCAATTTTTCAAAACAAAAATGGTGGAGCAGGCCGCCGGCTGAGGCTGGCGGAGAAGTAAAAGAGGAGGGAAGCGGACAGTGATTATAATGGCAGTGGATCTGGGAAAGGCCCGGACTGGACTGGCCGTATGCGACCGGTCGGAATTTCTTGCCTCCCCGGTGGGGACGGCGCCGTCCTACCGACAGGAGGAGCTGTTGGAAAAATCTGCGCCGAAGCGGCAGGCCGCGGCGTAGAGGCCTTTGTGGTCGGTCTGCCCCGCAATATGGACGGCAGCGAGGGCGAGAGCGCCGCTGCCGCGCGCGAGTTTGCCGAGCAGCTCAGCCGGCGGAGCGGCCTGCCCGCCGCGCTGTGGGACGAACGGCTGACAACGGTCTCCGCCCATAACGCCCTGAACCGGACCGACACCCGGGGAAAAAGCGCAAGGCGGTGGTGGACACCGTCGCCGCCACGATGATTTTACAGAATTATCTTGATTACCGGCGGAATCACCCTGTGCAGCCGTAGCAGGACGAAGCGGGGAAAGGAGGAGCAAAATGGCATTTTCAGCGAAAACGCTGGATTTTTGTTTGAGAACCGGCTGAACAACAGCCGGGAGTGGTTTGAGGCGCACAAGGAGGATTATCGCAGGCTGGTGCTGGAGCCCCTGCAGGAGCTGGTACGTGCCCTGACGCCGTGCGCGCTGAAAATCGACGGCGAATTTGTCACCGAGCCGCGGGTGGACCGCACCATCTGCCGCATCCGGCGCGACGCGGTTTTCCCACGATAAATCGCTTTACCGGGACAATATGTGGGTAATCTTTAAGCGCGGGCGCATGCATGGCGCCGGATGCCGGGGATGTATTTTGAAATCGATGAACGGGGCTTTGAGTACGGCTGCGGCTATTATGCCGCCTCCACCTCCATATGAATACCTACCGTTCGCTGATTCTTGCGGGCGACACGGCCTTTGAGCGGGCCCGGTACACGTTTGAACGCCAGGCGGTCTATGAGCTGACCGGCGACTGCTACAAGCGCCCATTACCCGGAGCAGCCGGAGCAGCTGCGCACTTGGCTGGAACGGCGGCAGATCTGCTTTACCGCACAGAGCGCGGACTTTCCCCTGCTGTTTTCGCAGGGGCTGGCGGACAAGCTGGCAGAGGACTTCCGGCTGCTTGCTCCTATCTATCAGTTTTGCTGCACGCGGCACAGGTGGAGCGGCAGCCCCGCACGCCGTGAGCATCTGGTCCGGCGGTATTTTTAAAGATGATGAATAAAGGGAAGGAAAACATGAAATATACGTTGATTTACGACCCCACCGCGCCGTTTGACGGCGTACGACCCTCCGATGCCGACCTGGCACAGCTGTCGGAGCAGTTTAATCTGATGTCCTTTACCGGGGCGCTTCCGGCAGAAACTGCGGTGCTGGTGAATTTGCATGGAAAATATTTTCCAAAGGGGTTGTGGAAGGAGCTGTCGGATGGGCTGAAGCGAGGAATGGGCTATCTCTCTTTTTCGGCGGAAGCGCCGCTTTCCCGCCCGGTTTACCGGAGCGGCGGGGAATGGTATGCCGAGCGCCCACAGACAGCCTACCATAAAAGGCTGATGATCAGAACAGCATTCCCATTGAGCGGGCCCGGCAGAAGCAGCTCCGCTGCAACACGGATTTTCCGGTACTGGACGACAGCCTGCAGGCCTTTGAGCTCACCGATACTCAGGGCTTGATTGTACAATTTACCAGCGCGGATGACCACCCGGGCGCTTGCGGTTCCTCCGGGCCGATTGACGGCGACATTGTCCCGCTAATCCAGGCGGTTGGGGCGAACGGGGCCCGGTAGCTGCCTGTGTGGAGATGATCGAATGCTTCCGCGGCCCGATGGCGGGCGCCCGCCATATCCTGATCACCAACATCCGTCCGAAACCTTCTGGGGCCACGGCGGCGTGGAGATTCTCAGGCGGCTGGCGGACCTGAAGCGCCGCCGGAGCCATCCGTTTCTACCCGGAGCCCGGCTACGCGCTCTATTACCCGCAGGAGGCCCCACGCTGAAGTTGACCCATGAGAGTCTGCAGGGGCGCGAAAGGCCCGGCTCAGCCTGACAGTGCAAAGGACGGCAGGACGCTCTGGTCCCAGGAACGGGCGCTGCGGCTGGAGACGGAGATCGGCTATGAGCAGCTGGTTCTGCCCCTTGCCGTGGAGGCAGGCTTTTACCGTGTGGAGGCGGCCCTCACTGTGGAGGGCAGCCTGCCCGGCGGTACCGCCAGGGTTTTTGGGGCTATGATGCCGGTTTGCTGACCAACGCAGGCACGGTTAGCTGCGGTCGGGATTACTTTCTCAAAGACAGGGAAGACGCTGCCGGTGGTGGGCATGACCTATATGCAGTCGGACCTGCACCGCAAGTTCCTTCATGCCCAACCCCTGCCGCTGGGATGAGGATTTCGCGGAGATGAAGCGCGCCGGCATCAATATGGTGCGCACCGGGGTATGGACGGCCTACCGCCAGGTGATGTTTATCGACGGGCGTCCGGACGAGGGGCGTCATGCGCGCATTCCAGGCCATGGTCCACACCGCCTGCAGGCACGATATGCCGCTGGTGTTCTGCTTTTTGCCTTTACCCCGGAGCAGTGGGAAGGGGTTAACTGCTACCTGGACCCCGACTGCCTGCGCGCGCAGAAGCGCTACATCGCCGCTTTTCTGGACAGGGCGGAGAACTGCGGGCTGGTGTCCTGGGATCTGATCAATGAGCCCTCTGTCTGCAACCCGCAGCGGCTGTGGTCCTCCCGTCAAACGGCGATGCCTTTGAACTGGCGGCCTGGCGGGAATACCTGCGCCGGGTACATGGCACAGCCGAACGGCTGCAGGAGCGCTGGAATGTAAGCACGGATGCCTGCCCGGACTTTGAGTCGGCCCCGCTGCCCGAAGAGGGCTGCTTCAACGACGACCCCACCTATGCGCAAGCGGTCAACGGCTTTCCGGCCTTTGACTACCACCTGTTTACTATGCAGGTGATGAATGGGTGGATCCGGGAAATGTCTGATTTTATCCGCCAAAGGGCAACGCCCAGTTGGTCACAGTGGGGCAGGATAAGAGAGCTTGCCGGGCAAAAAGCCGCACCCGCTGCTGTTTAGCTGCTGTACAGACTATGTTTGCAACCACTCCTGGTGGCTCATGGACGGCTTATCTACCAGGACGGCGTGTTCGCCAAGCCTGCAGGACAGCCCGCGCTGATTCAGGAGACGGGCATCATGTATGTGGCAAACGCCGACGGGCGGGCCGCCGCAGTTTTAATGAGACGCGCAATATCCTGGAGCGCAAGTACGGACTGGCCTTTGGCGCGGGCTGCGCCGGCGCTGTCCACTGGCTGTGGAACACCAACTGCCAGATGGATAACCTCAACGAGGCGCATATCGGCGCGATCCTAGCCGACGGCAGCCAGAAGGCGGAGGCGGATGTAAGCTATGATTACGGGCGCTTCATGCGCGCTTGTGCGCCCTATATGGGAGATATGCGGCCGGAAAGAGTCGCGGTGGTGCTGCCGTTTTCCAATCTATTTTCCGTGCGCAACCGCGCCGAGGCAAATTCTCGTCACAGTGTCGCGGGTACTGGGCTACGAGCTGAAAGTGCCGTTCCAGGCTGTCAGCGAATATGAGCTAAGCGCCGACATGGACTACGACGTGGTGATTGTTCCCTCTCCGCGGATTCTGACCGACGGCTGTTTTGCCGCGCTTTCTGGCGGAGAAAGGGGACGACCTGACCGGCGCTTACAGTCAGGATGAATACTTTATCACCAGAGGCGGAGCGGTTGGGCAAGCTCAGCCGGGCGGCGGAGGTTCTTCCGGCACAGCGGGAGGAAAGGCTGCAGCTGGATGACGCCGTCTATTTTGCCAGCTACAGCGGCGACTCCCTTGCCTTTGTGGACAAGGCGGTGCCGGACGGCGGCGGCAATGCAGTGGTGCAGGTTCCCAGCGGCAGGGGCCGGTGGGTTTGGTGCTACCCTTGGAGCTGAGCGATAACCACGCGCTACTGCGGGCATTTTACAGCTATGCGCTCGGCTGTGCCGGCTACGTCGACGTCGAACCGGCGGCATTTGAGCCGGGTGTGATGCTCCGCAAGCTGAAATTTTCCGCAACGGGCGCCAGCCTGTTCGTGGCGGTCTCTGAAAACGGTGTGGACACGGATATTGGCTTTACCGACCGTGAGACCGGAAGGGCCTACCGCTTTGCCGTAGAGGCCGGGCGCGCGGCATTGTTCTATGCGATGCAGACGGTGTGGTCTTGCAGACCTACCGGGATTTGAGGATTGAAACCTGATGCAGTGGCGCGGGTGGCTTTAGGGAGGAGGCTCTCCGCTGACTGTGCGGGTTTTGATATCAGGAAAAGTCAGTCTATAACCATTCATCTGAATTTACTTGAGGAGGAGAAAAGCAATGACATCCAGAGAACGTGTTCAATGTGTATTAAACAATCGCCTGCCGGACCGTTTTGGCCCTTTAACTTTTGGATGGACCGGCTGTTGATGACCCGGCTGGACGAAAAATTGGGGACAATTTCCGCGTCACCTACTACGGCGCCGACGTCATTGAGACGTTTCCTGCGGTTCCGTGGTTCCCGGAGCTGGCAGGGCGGGGGAATACATCGAGGACGAGCGCAAGATTGTATGGACGAAAAAATACCCGCTAGCAGGACGTAGAGGGACCTGGATTTACTGGTTATGCCCGACGTGGACTGCCCGCAGATTTATGACCCCATCCGTGCGGACCGGGCAAAATATCCGGACAAGGCGCTGTTTGCTCTGATCAGCCACCCCTTTGAGGTGCTGACGGGCCAGTTGGGCTTGAAAACCTCTTTTTATATTTTTATATGACGGCGGGGACAAGCTGCAGGAGGTCCTGCGCCAGCTGACAGAAAAAATTATCAGGATTGCGGAGCATTGCATCGAATGCGACGTGGATGTGATTTATCTGGCCGGGGATATTTGCACCACAAAAGCGAGATCTCTCAGAAGAGATGTTGCGCCGTTTTTGCTTTGAGCCGATGAAGCCCATCATTGATGCGCATCCATGCCTGCGGCAAAGGTGTTTTTTCACACGGACGGCCGTGTGATGAATATTCTGCACCTGTTTGTCAGTATGGGATTGATGGGATTAACCCCCTGCAGTCCAACTGCAACGACAAGGCTGCATTTGCGGAGCATTACGGCGACAAGCTGATGGTTTATGGGGGAATTGACAACTGCTTTACCATCCCCAACGGAACAGTGGAGGAGGTGCGCCAGCATATCCGGGAAAACTTCCGTCTGCTCGGGAAAAACGGGCGGTACATCGCCTCCAGCCACGATATTCGGAACAGGTGCCCATGGAAAACATTGAGGCCATGGTGGACGAGTTGAAGCGTTGCGTCTACAACCGGGAAGAATAATTTCCGCTTTGCCGCAGCTATTACGCCGGTACACAGCAAGGCGGCTGGTGCGGTCGCTTTGTCAATGACCAAGGCGGAGAAATTTTGGTTGTTCAGAAGCCGGAAATCAAGATAAAATTATCCCAGCAGTATTATGATGTATTTATAATACTGCTGGGATATATTTTTATCAAACTGCCAATCAGCGGACAATCATTACAACCAGAGGTGTAGGCTGTGGGTTCTCTCAGCTGTAAGCGCAATGTCATTGCATTGGTATTTTTCTACCACGGAGCCCTTTTTCGGCTTGGTTTTCCACCAGGCGGTGCGCCAGGGTGAGGGGATGTTCTCGTTGCGTGGATTTGTCGAACGCCATGCAGGAGTCGCGCATGGCGAGCAGCTTCTGACGGTCTTCCAGCAGGGTGCAGGATCACCTCGGCACAGTGCTTGCCCGGAATCCAGCGGTACGGGCCATATTGCGGGAGATGAGAAAAATCGGCATTATCCTCCTCCTGCCCGGGAATTGCGTCAAACACCGCCAGGGGAATATTACAGGCCAGCGCCTCTGAAACCGTGAGACCGCCGGGCTTGGTAATCAGCAGGTCGCAGGCGCGCATGTAATTTTCCACCTCGTTGGTGTAATAACAAGCTTGACGGGCTTGGGGCTGTGGGGAATCATCGCTTCAAAGTCCGCATATAGTTTTTGTTCTTGCCTGTAATGATGATGAGCTGAAAAGGGTGGGCAGCGCGACCAGGCTCTGGTAAATCTTTTTAATGTTATTGACGCCGAAGCTGCCCGCCATAATCAAAACGGCGGACAATCCGGGGTTAATTCCAGCTTTTTTCAGCAGCTCTTCCTTGTCGGCCTTGGTGAAAAGACGCCGTTGACCGGAATACCGAAGGGGTAAATTTGCTCTTTGGCGACCCCGAGCGCCTCCATGCGCGGCACCATTTCCTCATTGGCCACTACATAGGCATCCACCCCTTTGGCAATCCAGGTGCGGTGGGGGCCATAGTCGGTCATCAGGCAGATGAGCGGAATGTCGATTTTGCCCCGTTCCTTGAGCTTTGAGACCATCTCGGTGGTAAAGGGATAGGTGGAGAGAATGAGGTCCGGCTTTTTTCCCGGATGAGCGCAGCAGCTTCTGGCTGATGAGGCGATTGAAGCCGTCCACCAGCCAATAGAGCGGGTTTTCCTCGTTGGTGACGCGATAGAGCTGGCCGAATATCTTCGGCGTTTTGTGGCGAGGAAATGGTACCCGCCGCAGCAGGTCTTGTCCAGCATGATGTTAATGGCCTTAAGGGCATCGACAACCTCGACGGTGTCGCCGGGGCTGTGCTCGGCAATATAGGACTGTATGGCATAGGACGCCCGCAGATGGCCGCCGCCTGCGGCAGCCGACAGGATTAAAGATCTTCATTGTTTCAGGTTCCACCTTTCACGGCGATGCCGCCGTTTGTGCAGGTTTTAACAGGCCCGTAAGCGCGCAGGCTTGCTTTTGTCTGGGGTTCATTCATTTCTATTATATATGATTTTGCCGCCAAAAGCCATCAGTTCGTCCGAGGTAAAAGTTTTTGTTTGCGATACGGCGTATATCCGAGATTTTGTACCTGCCGTCCCACTGTAGGCATAAAGAATACCGCACGGTTTTTATGAAGATGTTATAAAGCTGTAACTTTACTTTTTAGGCAAAATGGACTATGATTAACATATCTCAAAATGATTATTATTTTGGAATTATTTTAACCCAAAGGGCCCGTACCCGGCGCCCCTTTCGATTAATTTGGAGGAAGCCCATGTCCAAAGATCAAAACTACAGCCGTAATTTGGCGGATACACAGCAGGATATCTATTCGAATTCACCGGGGTCGCCGGCAAAAACGGCGGGCCCAATAAAAAAAATATATGTTGGCATCGGCATTGCCTGTACCATTTGATTGTCGCCGTGGCAGTTGCGGCCTTTTTGCTCTCAGGCAACCAGGAAGGACTGGCTGACGTATCGTCTATGACGAGCTCAGGCGTGTCCTCCGGAGCTGGAGGCGCTGAATACCAATACCTTTTATGACGGCATTCTGATTGGCGGCGTCGACGTGAGCGGCATGACGAAGGAGGAGGCCCGGAAGGCCCTGGAGGAAAAGCTGCCGCAGGCGGATATGCCCAACGATGTGGAGCTGACCTATGGGGAAAAATCCTGGCATATTACCAAGAAAACCTCGCTTTTACCTCCAATTTGGACGAGGTGCTTGAGGAGGCGTTCGAGTACGGCCGCAAGGGCACGGATGAAGAGCGCCTGGAGCAGGTAAAGGCTCTAAAGAAAAAGCCGAAGGATTTTGAGGTGAAAACCGAGCTGGACGAGGCCAGCATCGATGCGGCGCTTGAGCCCATCTGCGCGGAGATCAACCGCGAGCCGGAGGACGCCACCATCTCTGCGTTTAACAGCAGTACCGGGAAATTTACCTTTACAGAGGGCGTTAAGGGTGTGCAGGTCGATGAAGAAAAAGCTGAACAAGATTGCGCGCCATTCTGCTTGACAGCGAGAACGGAACCGGCACGGTGGAAATAACGATCAAAGGAAATTGGCTTCAACAATTCAACGACCTGGCGGGGAATATCCAGAAGCTGCCGGGAATCCACGCCGCTATTTCC
>VOFE01002537.1_pt1 | contig 26254 bp, 30 predicted proteins | sample 5384071 | NCBI WGS metagenome assembly VOFE01 (sample SAMN12384724, study PRJNA508395) | human gut metagenome | isolation source: healthy gut D | host: Homo sapiens
GTGGACGAATTGCTGCTGGTAAACTTTGCCGCAGCCGCCGCGCTGCTGCTGGGCGCGGGGCTTTTGCGGGCGCAGCTGCACCGGGCTGCGGCTGTGCGCGGGCAGCGCGGCGGCTGCGGTCAGCACCCTTGTCCTGCTGGCCCCGCCGTGGCCCGCCCCGCTGGCGGTACTATATAAAATCGCCAGCTGCTGCGGGGTGGTGGCGGTGTGCTACGGCGTGGCCGGGGTGCGCAGCTTTGCCCGGCTGTGCGGATGGTATGCGGCGCTGAACGGCCTGCTGTGCGGCGCGGTGGTGCTGCCCGGGGTACAGGCCAACAACCTGAGCGTGCTTTTACCGGTGCGCCCGGGGCAGCTTTTGCTCTGCTGCGCCGGGGTGTACGGACTGTTGCGCGGGCTGCTGGCGGTGTTTGGCCGCCCGCAGCGGGGCTGCTTTGCCGCTGTGCTGCAAATTGCGGGGGCAACAGTGCCGGTACAGGCCTACCACGACACCGGCTTTACCCTGCAAGACCCCCTTGCTGGGCGGCGGGTGGTGCTGGTGCAGTACCCGCCGTTGCGCAGCCGGCTGCCCGCACCGCTGCGCGCCTACTTAGACAGCTGGTTTGCCTCCGGCACTGCCCCGCCTCCGGGGCTGAGGGTGCAGTTTGTACCCTGCGCCGCCGTTACCGGCCATTGCCTGCTGCCCGCCGTGCCCGCCGCGCTGTGCCGTGGGCAGCGCCGCGTGCCCGGCCTGCTGGCGGCCTTTTGCGCCCCGGACGCCCCCACCGGCGCATGGACGCTGCTGTTGGGGGACGACGTGGCGGAGGAGGTGGGGGTGTAGGAGTTTTCCGCCCTCTCAGGCGCTCCCGCGCCAGCTCTCCCGGAGGGAGAGCTTATAGCATTGCCGTAATCTTTTATCATTCATCCGATACTTTTTCCGTCATGGCAAAAAAGCTCCCCCTTTGGGGGAGCCGGCACGGCGTAAGCCGTGACTGAGAGGGTTCAGCCCTCCCTGATGCAGTTTCCTTATAATACATATAATAAATAGTGCACAGGAGGGATATCCATGTTGCAGTTTTTCCGCAAGGTCTGGCAGCGGCTGTGGGGGCGTTTGCGCTACTGCGGCGCGGTGCATTATCTGGCGGGCGGGCCAAGCCTGCCCCCGCCCCTTACCCCCGAGCAGGAAAAAGCCCTGCTTGACCGCATGGCTGCCGGGGACGCTGCCGCCCGCGAGGAGCTGATCACCCACAACCTGCGGCTGGTGGTGTATCTGGCCAAAAAGTACGAGAACAGCGGTGTGCCCGCCGAGGACTTGGTAAGCATTGGCACCATCGGGCTGATCAAGGCGGTAAACACCTTCACCCCTGCCCGCAGCATCAAGCTGGCCACCTACGCCAGCCGCTGCATCGGCAACGAGATCCTGATGTACCTGCGCAAAAGCTCCAACCGCCGGCAGGAGGCCAGCATCGACGAGCCTTTGAACGTGGACGGCGATGGCAACGAGCTGCTGCTCTCGGACATCCTTGGCAGCGATGCCAACGCGGTAAGCCAGCAGCTGGAGCAGGACGCCGAGCGCGCGGTGCTGCGCAGCGCCGTAGCGGCGCTCTCGGCACGGGAGCGGCAGATCATGGAACTGCGTTTCGGCCTTACCGACGGCGTGGAGCGCACCCAGAAGGAAGCCGCCGATGCCCTTGGCATCAGCCAGAGTTACATCTCCCGGCTGGAAAAGCGCATCATCCGCACCCTGAAAGCCCGCCTTGAAAGCGAGTAGCCGCTGGTGCATACCATAAAATTACAGCTTTGTCTATAATGCGCCCCTCTTTTGCGGAGGGGCGCACAATTTTTTCCACGCATAGCGCCCGGCGCGCAGAGCCATACTTCCGGTAAAGCTAAAAGACCGGGGGCGTTTGGATGTACAACAAGGTGGAGCTATGCGGTGTGAACACAGGGCAGCTGCCTGTACTGACCGAGGCGGAAAAGCGGCAGCTGCTCACCCTTGCCCACGCCGGGGACAAAGCTGCCCGGACGCGGATGGTGGAGGGCAACCTGCGGCTGGTGCTCAGCGTAGTGCAGCGGTTTGCCCAGCGGGGCGAAAATCTGGACGATCTGTTTCAGGTGGGGTGCATCGGGCTGATCAAGGCCATCGATAACTTTGACCCCGCACAGCCGGTGCGGTTTTCTACCTACGGCGTGCCCATGATCATCGGGGAGATCCGGCGGTTTCTGCGGGACAACAACGCCCTGCGGGTAAGCCGCACCCTGCGGGACACCGCCTACCGCGCCATGCAGGCGCGGGAAACGCTGGAAAAGCAGCTGGGGCGCGAGCCAACCATGGACGAGATCGCCACCGCAGCGGGACTTGCCCGGCGCGAGGTGACCGCCGCGCTGGAATCGGTGGTGGAGCCGCTCAGCCTTGACGAGCCGGTGTACACCGACGGCGGCGATGCCATGTATGTGATCGACCAGGTGCGGGACCCGGACAGCGAGGAAAGCTGGATCAGCGGGTTGCAGTTCCGCGATACGGTAGCCGCCCTTTCGCCCCGGGAAAAGCGCATCATGGAGCTGCGATATCTGCGCGGTAAGACCCAGATGGAGGTGGCGCAGGCCATCGGCATCAGCCAGGCGCAGGTCAGCCGGTTGGAAAAAGGCGCGTTGCAGCAGTTTCACACCGGGGGATGAAAGCAGCCGCTTGAAAACCCTCTCAGCAAAAAAGACCGCTGCGCAGTGCAGCGGTCTTTTTTGGGCTTCAGCGGCGGCTGTATCTGCGCCGGGTGGCAGCCCCGCCCCGCAGGTGGCGCTCGGCCTTGTTGCGGGCCAGCACGGCGCGCACCTGCCCGTACAGCGCAGGGCTGATGCTGCGCAGCCGCACGGCAACGTCCTTGTGCACGGTGGACTTGCTGCACCCGAACGCAGCCGCCGCTGCACGCACCGTGGCGTTGTGGGCGGCAATGTACTCCCCCAGCTGCACGGCGCGCTGTTCCGGATCGGCTTTCATATCCCGCCTCCCTGCGTTCCAGCTTTGCAATGGTATAACATACGCGCCGCCGGGGCGGATTATGTCTGCGGACTTGACTTTTTGTCCCCCGGCGCGTATACTGTGGGCGGACATAAAAACAGGGGCGCCGTAAGGCTGAGATCCGCATAACGCGGAGTACCCTTTACCTGATCCGGGCAATGCCGGCGTAGGGAGTTTGCGGAACCGTCCGGTACGTTCAACAAACCTCCATGCGTCTGCTGCCAGCAGACGCATTTTGTTTTTGTGTACTATTATGAGAGAGGAATCTTTTTATCATGTCCAAAACCTATTCCAAGACCCGTATTCTGGTGGAATGCGCCCTGATGATCGCCATTGGCACGGTGCTTTCCAACATCAAGTTCTTCACCATGCCCAACGGCGGCAGCGTTACCCTGCTGAGTATGCTGCCCTTTGTGCTGGTATCCTTCCGCCACGGCGCAAAGTGGGGCCTGTTCACCGGTTTCGTGAACTCCTGCCTGCAAATGATCATGGGCTTCTACCCTCCTCCCGCTTCCACCTTCCTCTACTTCCTCGGTGAGGTGCTGCTGGACTATGTGCTGGCCTTTATGGCACTGGGTCTGGCCGAGCTGTTCGCCCGCCCCTTCAAGAACCGCACCGTGGGCGTGGCCGTGGGCACCTTTGCCGCCGGTTTCCTGCGCTTTATGTGCAGCTTTTTGTCCGGCGTGCTGGTCTGGGGCAACCTGAATGATGGTCTGGCCGCATGGACTTACAGCCTGACCTACAATGGCAGTTATATGCTGCCCGAGACCCTGCTCACCATGGTGGCCGCTGTGCTGCTGTGCCGCGTGGCTCCGCAGATCTTCGACCGTCAGGCACGCTAAGGCGTAGTTTTTCCAAAAAGAGCACTCCCCCGCTTTTCGATCCCCGCCGGGCACACGCCCTGCGGGGATCTTTTGCTGCAAAAAATTTTCAAAAAACTGTTGACAAGCGCACCTCCGGCTGGTATAATTACACACGTCGTCAGGCACGAGGACAAACATCTGGGGGTTTAGCTCAGCTGGGAGCCCAAGCAGTGCGCTCACGCACCCCCACGACTGAACTTCATAAAACGTTTCTTGTTTGAGTGTCTCTTTTCCAGAGGTTTCTACTTCTGGAAAATTATGGGGGATTAGCTCAGCTGGGAGAGCGCTTGCATGGCATGCAAGAGGTCACCGGTTCGATCCCGGTATTCTCCACCATTGGCTCAAATAAGAGTTACAAACACCGTTGATTTCAAATCGAAGTCAACGGTGTTTTTGTGTTTGTCAGCAAGCAAGTTCATCGCTATTCTCCAAATACTGTGCAAGATCAAAGTTGAAGTCCACATGGATTTGGTATCCGCGATAAACTTCTACCCTGCGGATAAGCTGGCTGACGATCATCTTTTTTGCTTCAAAGCTGGCACTATCGTACAGGTCTGCGTAAGAGATCAATTCTTCGTACAGCTGCGATACATTTGCCATCAATTCAGCGTTTCGCTCCAGTTCTGCACTGGCTTCTTCACACAGAGTGTCCAACTCCGTGTGCTTCTTTTCCTGTGCTGCGATCATCTCGGCAAGAGTGTCTTTCGGAAAAGCACTCTCCCCTTTGATTACAGCCAGAATCTCAGTTTTTAAGGCGAGCAAGTCTTTTTCGGCCTTGTCGCGTTCTGCTTGAAGGGCTTGCAGATGGTTCTTGCGCTCCGCAGTTTCCTTCGCATAGCGGCTGGTGATAAGCTGCTCTTTTGGGATACCTCTCAAGCGGGAGAAAATCTGGCGAACCATCTTGTCGATGATCTCATCCAGAATGTGCATAGTGTAGCCGGTCTGTCCGGTGCAATCCGTCTGCTTGCGGAGTTTTCCGTAGCAGGTGTAGCGAATGCGGAGCGTATCGTCCAGAGTACCATCGGAGAGCTTACGCCATTTCCGGCTGGTCGTCAGGGCGAGCCTTGCACCACAGTGGCCGCAGTAAACGTTATTGGAAAGCAATGCCTGTCCACGGGTACGAAGAGGAACATGGTGTTCGGCTTCTTCCGCTGCGTGGGCAGAGCGATCTTCCCGGATACGCTGTGCAGCTTCAAACTCCTCCTGCGGGATGATCTGGAGTTCGGGCATCAATTCGGAGCGGGCATCTCCGCAGCGGAGAACGCCCATGTAGGTCAGGTTGCCGACCATTCCTCGCAAGCTGCCCGGATGCCAGCACTTTCCAGAGCGGGCACGGTATCCAGCATTGTTCAGATAGGTGGCAATCCGCTGTGCGCCGTAACCCTCGTATACATATTTATCGAAGATCAGCCGAACGATTTCGGCTTCCTGCTCGTTGATATGCAGTTCGTAGAGTTCGTGCTTGCGCTTGTTGATGCGGCCACTTTTCACAAGGTCATAACCATACGGCGCACTGCCGCCCTTGAAGTGTCCTTCTTCCACAAGCTGCCGCAGGCTGGTGCGGGTACGGACAGAAGTTTTTTCGCTCTCGCCGTCTGCCTGCCAGAAGCGGATGTAGTTCAGCAGTTTGTCGGTGTGGTTGTCGAAACGCTGCTCCCCCTCTTGGGTACTCCATACCCGGATGCCGTTCCGTACAAACCATTCTACCACAACAAATGGCGTTTCATCTGCGATGCGTCCGATACGGTCGAACATGAACACCAGCAGAATATCAAATTTGCCCTTTCGGGCGTATTCCTTGATGATTTGCAGCTTGTCACGGGCTTCTGCGCGGACTTTGTGGCCAGACACGCCTTCTTCCTGTTCTTCATGGACGATGACCCAGCCCTTTGCTTCGGCAAATTTGTGACACGCCTTGCGCTGCATGGGAAGGTCTGCTTCATGGTTCGAGTTGAAATCCACCTGCTTATCGGTGGAAACACGGTACAGGCAGCAGACACGGTTTTTATTTTCAGTCATAGGGGGTTCCTCACTTTCGCTATAAAAGCGAGGATGAACGATATTCGGTTATCAAAGAACGGTTGGTCGTGGTTCATGGATTGCTCCGAATACCACTGCCATCCTCAGTATAGCGCGTTCTTTTGTCCTCGTCCACGATGTCAGCTGGTCTTTTTGGTATAGCTGGTGGCGAGCAGGATGTCACGGACACGCTCAAAGACACCCGGATTGGGTTCTTTTGCAAAATTGAGGACGACAGGATAGCCATTGATAACGGTATATCGGCGATTCGGGTCGTTATTGGTCACCGGAACGTTGCCAGCGACCTGCGAAAACTTATCGACCATTGTATCATCACTCCTATATATTGTAATTTTCAATATGTAACAAGGGACATCCGCAGCTTGCAGATGCCCCTTGGCAGAGAGAATATGTTTTAGAACTTCATCGACAGAGCGTCCTTGCGACCTTTGCCGTTGTAGGCCATGTAGATGGGGAAAACGTATTTCTTCCATCCGGGCAGCTTGGCGGGATTATCCCTGCCGACACGGTAGATCTCCATAGGATGGACGTTGCCCAGCGCACGGATCAGCCGTTCCTCGCTGAACTCACCGTGGTACAGTTCCACAAAGTGCATCATGCCCCGCAGGACAGACGCCCGGAACGAATCGGGCTTGCCCTCCCATGCTGCCACGATGAGCCGCAGAGAGCGGTGCCCACGCAGCTGATGCGGTAGTCGCTCAGCTGCATACTGTCATAGTTGAAGGCCAGCCCCACCCGGTTGGTGGCTGCGAGAAACGCCTTGGAAGGCGCATCGCCGCCCACGACCTTGGCGCGCAGCTTGATGCCCGCAGACAGGGGTGCGGAGTGACCGTTCTGCTCAGCAAAGAGCAGGGCTTCCTGCTCCATCGTCAGACCGGTGTAGACCTTACAGAGGATCGGCAGATCTTTGCCGCCGTTGCGGAGGATGCGCCCCTCGATAGTGTGCTGACCGTCCACCACATAATACTTGCCGTTGCGGAAGCTGACCTTCGGTTCGTTTGCCACATATTCGTTGAAGTCCGCAGCAATCATTTCCACCCGCTTGCGCTCTACGCCCCGCTGATACAGTTCACGGGGATAGATCAGCATCTGCTGTGAAGCACCAGATCTGGTAAGGCGGGTTGATACCAATGAAAGTATTGTCGTGTCGTTCAGGCGCATCGCATTTCCTCCTTGATTCGCCAAATGTACTTCTCGGCTTCCTCAGAATCTCAGCCACCTGCTTCTTACGCTTCGGGACGGTGAGCAGGCTGGGATTGAAGGTGAAGCTGTATTCGAGCCGCTGGATCATGGCATGAACAGCGGATTGCAACTCGGTGTATAACATCATTTCCTCGATGCTTCCGGCGTTCTCAAAGGACGACCGGATGGGCGTATAGGGGTAGACGGGCGGCTTACCGTCCACCACTTCAGGCGGCGCGTAAACCGCTGCAGAGCGGAGGATGGGCGGAAGCCTCTGAATACTGCCCATCGGGTTCAGCGCAAGGCTGGCACGGACAGCATCATCGACCCGGCGCATCTCCTCTGGGGTCAGATGCCCAACATAATTCTGGCACGGCTCTTGTCGATGGTGAAGATCTGCTCTGCCTGCACAACGGACGGCATATTCAACCCTGCGTTTTCCAACAGGCAGTGGGTCGGCTGGTTTACTTTCTTTTCCGCCTTGCTTGTCAAAGTCGCAACGATCAAAGTCGGAGAATGGGTGTTTCCTACATCGTTTTGCAGGATGACCGCAGGGCGGGTTCCGTTTTGTTCGGAACCTGTGCTGCTGTCAAGTCGGACGAAGTAGATGTCTCCGCGTTGGAATTTCAGAGTGGATTCCAATTGCGAAACCTCCATCTGGATATGTAAGAAGCCCGCTGTACCTCCTAGGCAGCAGACTTCTGTTAAAATATGAAAGCTGTTTTATTTATACGGTACGAGCATCACCTCCCATGATTGGAATGAAGCACCGGCATCAGCGGTGCATGACAACATAATCGTGACCGCGCCGCATCTGGCAGACGGTGCATGTGTCCATACTCCTGTCTGCGCTGGGCACGAGAGCGATTTTGAAAGCCTTGGCTTCTACGAAATGCCGCAGACAGGTACCGCAGAGAGTTCGGATGGACTTGACCATCTCAGGGGTCAGCTCCATCTCCTCGTAGATCTCCTGCTCGCGCACCGTAGGATTCAACTCGTCCATTTGAGCAGTCCTCCGTGTTAGAAAAGTGAATGGCGGATAAATATGTAAAAGAACAGGAGTGACCGGAGACCGAAAACAGCATTCGGCCACGCCTGATTTAATAAGTTAAGGTCTCGCATATTCGCCCTCGGCTCCCTGCGAGTGCATAAACATCTGGCAGCGGACTTGTACCGCTTCATTGGCATTTCAGCCACCCCGTCTGCTTTGTGACCGGGCCGCGAATTACGGAAGTATCATTATCTGAGTACCGAACAACTGAACTCTTCAATTTTCAAGGTTCGTGAGTGCGGACGTTTTGCCAGCGGTAAGAGCCGCTTTTTGAAATTGTCCCCTCACTTGGTAGCCGACGAAAATGCCGTTTAGACAACCCTGATTTGAAAGTTCTTGATAAAATTAGTAATTCTACGGATTTTCTTACTTATATTTTGCTTTGTTGTGCCAAACAGTTTAGAAATTTCAACAGTGTCATACTCTTCATAGGCGTACAAAGTTATAAGTTCTAAGTCAGAATCCGAGAGTTGCTCAAGTGCAGCAAGTAGATTCTCATCCTCGATTTCACCAATCCATGCAAAGCTGCGCTTGGTTTCGTGGTATGTATCTGTTGTGGTAATGGCTTCCTGATAGCGCAGCATTAGAGGTGAGGCTTCTTCCTCGGTGCTTTCATACGCAGGTGCAGTGAACTCCTGCGTTCGCTCAATGCGGGTGCGTTCGGAATTGAACTGCTGACGGTCATAGTCGTACATCTTCTGAATGGCATCTTCCGTCATTCCTGCCGCTGCGTATTCGATGCGCAGCTTTTCCCAGTGTGCTTCAAACTTTTTCAACTCATAGCCCTTATTAAAAGCCATCGTAAACCTCCAAATTTTCGATAAAGCGTGAAAAGTCGAAAATTTGGAGTGCTATGGATACCGTGCGACCAGTTCCAGCCACGAAAAAAGGGCAAAAAGAAACATGAAGTATCCTTTCCGCCGGATGCGGAGGTTGAGGACACTTCACCGCTGTACAGCTTGCGGGCTTTTCTTGGCAACAAAAAAGAGATGCACTAAAGAAAAGGGTACCGACACTGTTTTCCATCCGAAAATGGAAAGCGGTATAAGTATCCCCGGCCTTTAATGCATCTCAGGCTTCGATATGTTTTTGTTCTGACGCATCGAAGCCCATAAAAAAGAAAACCGCCGTGCGATCAGCTTACAGGGCATCGATTCGTGCCCTGTAAGCATATCACACGACGGTGTTATGAAAGTCATCTGGCGGTGTTATGAAAGTGTTATGGAGCCAAAAGGTCAGCAGACGGCTGATTTTAGGAGATTTCAGGTCAGACTCCGGCAGGACACCGTGGGAAGTGTGGATTTTCAATTCTCCGAACAAGCTGATGAAGACATCATGGCTGCTCTTGATATTTTCTGGCGAGAATGCCATGCTCAGACTGTCAGCCATTCGCTTATCGTTGTATGCCGCCAGTAACACATAGGCCAGAAGTTTAAGCATACTGGTCTGATGGGTGTACCGCTGAGGGTTGCGCACGGCAATCAGGGCGATTTGCCGTGGTTCCAGTGGAATCGCAAGGACGGACTTAATACCTAAGCGCTCATACAACCGGTATTCGTCCGGGTAGGTGTCCTTGACATCTTCTGCATCAGAAACGACCATCGGGGTTCCTCTGCGCACTGCCTTTACCCAGCGGTCGAGAAATTCAGACGATTCAAACTCATTTGTAAGGATAGTGGTTTTATCTTCTTGGCATTCATTGTGCCACCAGAGCGGCTTCCACAGCCCCAAATCCAGATCAACCTGAATTAGACCGCACCAGTCGGCATCATAGAATTTACAGGCCGCTTCCATGACCCGCAGAGCAACTTCCTTCGGCGGCAGATGGCGATAGTATAACTGTGTCTCCAGCTCATTCATTGTGTTCTCAAAATCAAGCGCACACTGAACGTTCTCCGTGTCAAGTTCTTCGCTCACCGAATCAGATTGCCGCATAACAGACACCTCCTGAATAAAAAGCAGCATCCGGGCATTCTTCCGCTTAATACGGTGAATCCCGGATGCTGCTATGTAAAGCTATCTCTCCACCGCATAAGCTGAAGAATGCCCCATCATTTTGCTTTTAAATAACAAAAACCGCCTGTGAGTTGAAATCTTCACAGACGGTTCTAACATGGTAGAGGGATAAAATTATCCCATTCAAAAAGCAACCAGCTGCCATGACCTCGTATATGAGATTTTAGACTCATTTGGCTTTGTTGCCCTATCTTTCGGTAGGTTTACCAAGTATTAAGTTCTTTGATAATTTACTTTTTTACGATTGTTTTTATAAAAGCCGTAAGTGCATTGATCTGCTCGGCATCGAACTGTTTTAGCTGGTCAACAAGTGCATTCATTCCATTGGAGGTTTCCTCGCCGAAATTAAAAAATTCTTGTGGAGTAATGTTGAAATATTCGCAGATGTAAAAGAAATTTGCCATCGTCGGAAAGGCAGTACCACTTTCGATTGCACGAATATAGCCGGGATTCTGCCCGATTGAGAGGCTCATGTCTCTTGCAGACACACCCTTCTGTGTGCGCAGCTCAGTAAGCCTCTTAGAAAACTGTTCTTCGTACATGGCCACCACCATCCTTCTCAACTCTATTGTAGTCGAGAGCATAGCTGAAACCGAATGATTAAATCTATTATTTTTAATTGATATAATCAACTACCTGTGATAGACTAAAAGAAAATGGAAAAAATAAAAACCATGAATTTTTACATTCATGGTTTATGTTTCCTGTCGCAGAGTAGCCCACTCTGCGACAGGATGATTCAATTGAATTTTACCGCCGATTACACGGATGGTCAAGAGAAAGCAATCTGAAATTCTGAAAAAAAGAAAATAATGTCGTACTTACTCGACAATTTCAACAAATTCGATACAATCCGATTGTATGCTCCGTCAAATAAGCCGTCAACGAAAGGAAGGTTTTTGTGTCAAGAAAAGGATTGAACATTTATAAAAGGAAGGATGGCCGCTGGGAAGCACGCTACATAAAGTCGCGAAATGCGCTGGGAAAGCCCAAATATGGTTATCTGTATGCTTCCTCCTACCGCGAAGTGCGATGTGATCTACAGCACACGCTCCAGCTCCAAGGTAAACCATCCGGAAGCGAGGAAAGAACCAGAAACAGTACATTTGAACTTGTTTCCATGGAGTGGCTTGACGCCTTTTCCATTAACTTCAAGGAATCCACCTACATTCGTTATCGGACGCTAATCGAATGCTATCTCATGCCATCATTCCACAGTAAAAATCGAGAAGATCACAAAAGAAATGGTAAGGAAGCTTTGCAAACACCTTGAACTGCACGGAAAAAGGATAAAACCGGTCTTTCTCCCAAGACAATCTCGGATGTGCTCTCTGTTCTGCGTCGCATTCTGAATTATGCAGGAACACTCGGTATATTCGTAGATTCGAAGGTTCTTGATATCAGGGTCAAGCAGACGCAAAAGTCGTTGCCCATTTTAAGCCTCCCAGAGCAGATGATTTTGCAGCAATATCTAGAGGAACATCCCGATGCTCTGAATCTGGGGATTCTTCTTTGTCTACTGACAGGAATACGTATCGGGGAGCTGTGTGCGTTGACGTGGGAAAAGATCTCGATTTCGGAAAGGAATATCTATATCTGTCAGACGATGCAACGTATCCAGAATCGGGTACCTGGGAGCAAAAAAACACATATCGAGATTGCATCTCCCAAAAGCAGCTCCGCTAATCGGAATATCCCAATCTCAAATTTGCTGTTCGGTTTTCTGGAGCGCTATTCCCTGAGTCACACCGGATTCTTTTTTGAGCGGTTCTCCTTCGAAGTTTATCGAACCGCGGTGCATTCAGCGAAGATTTCACAAGATTTTGGATGCCTGTGGATTGGAAAAAGGAATTTTCATGTTTTAAGGCACACTTTTGCCACACGCTGTGTGGAAGCAAAAATCGACATCAAAACTCTGAGTGAGATTTTAGGACACTCATCTGTTACCATCACAATGAATCGATATGTTCATCCTTCGTTGGAGCTGAAGCGGGAAACGATGGAACAGCTGGCAGATTTTATTTCCGTCAAATAAGCCGTCAATCCGAATTGCCAAACGAATTACCGTTGTTTTTTCGCCATTATCGCAGAGTGGGCTACTCTGCGACAGAAAATAATCCCAACAACTCACCTGTGCATTGTTGTACACCGTATAGATTCGGGTGTAAAGGGAACTTTTGATTCTACGGCAGAAATTCGTCTGCTGAGAATATAACAAACTTTTTACTTGAGGAGGACTTTATTATGAATTTGATGAAATGCCCCAACGGCCACCACTACGATGCTTCCCGGTTCAGCAGCTGCCCCTTCTGCGGCATGGAAGGTGTGAACGTTGGGCCGGATCAGACGACGGTTCCTTTGGACGTCCCGGTGTCTCAGCCGGGTCCCAGCGTAGCGACTGAACCTCTGAGCACTGCAATTCCCGATGACGATGACCGCACGCTCCCTGTAACTGCAGATATGTTGGACGGTGCTACAGAAAAGTCGGCACCAGTTGTTGGTTGGCTCGTCTGCACGGAAGGTGTGAATAAAGGGAACCGACTATCGTCTGCATCAGGGCCGCAATTTTGTGGGTCGTTCTTCGGAGATGGATGTCTGCATCCTTGGCGACAACACGGTTTCCCGCAGCTCTCATGCGATTGTTGTGTATGATCCGCGTAGTAATGTGTATCTTGCGCAGCCGGGCAGCTCTAAAGAGCTGTTCTATGTGAACGATAAGCTTGTGCTCAACCCAATTGAGCTGAAGGCCATGGACCAGCTCAGCATCGGCGACACGAAACTGATGTTTGTTCCCTTGTGCAGCGAAAAATTCCACTGGTAAAACGAAATAAGGGGAATCGTTGTGATAAATCGGGCTGGAAATAAAGAAAAGGCAAAACGTGTTCTGAATGAAAACGGAAATCTGTCCGGAATGGTCGGCATGGAGATTCTGTATCGGGTGATTGCGGCAATCACAAGTGTCCTGCTGGGTGCGATGATCGCAGGCGGCATTGGGGTCGTGTCGGCGGTTGTGTCGGCACCGTTCAAGCTGTTTGGTCTGGCGGGAATCATCATTGCCTATGTGCTGATTACTCCGATTGCAACGCTCGTCGGTGCTATCGCCGGTGGAGCAGTTGCCGGGCCGTTTGAAGTGGCACGATACCGGTACTATCTTTCTCTGCGGAAGAATGGAATCCGACCAAAAAGTCACCTGCATCTTTGATGCATTTGATTTCTTTATGCAATTTGCCCTTGTTACAGGAGTGCGGATGCTGACGATCATGTGGATCCCGGTTCTGATCCAGTTTGCTACGCTGTTGCTGGCGGCTGTTGTTGCAGCGGCTTCTCGGAGTTATCTGGCGGCAATGCTGCTGGTGATGATCGGCATAATTGCAGCTCTCGTTGTTGCGGCCTATCGTTCATATCAGTTCTGGCCTATGGCTCTGGTGCAAGCGGACCATCCGCAGCTGAATGCAGAACAGGTCATGGAGCGCTGCAAGGCGATGACGGAAGGCCGTAAATTTGACCTGTTTGTCTTTGATCTCAGCTATCTCGGCTGGAATATTCTGAGCCTGCTTACCGGCGGGATTCTTTCTGTCCTGTATGTTGCACCGTACAAGATGATGGCAACTGCTTTTGTTTATGAAGAAATGAAGGGCCGCCCGGTCATGGTGGATGACATCAAACCGTCCACTGACGGCAACGGAATGACGATTGCTGTAGATCCGAAAAAATTGATGGGGATTGGCAGCACCGGTGGAAAGAAGCCGACTTCTCATATCCCGGCTGCTTCCAGAGCTGCGGGAGCAGCTCTGGAGGGGGTCGCCGGTATGTATGCGGGCTCGAGCTATCCGCTGGAGCCGAACCAGCCGGTCATTCTGGGCAGAGACCCTGCCTATGCGAAGATCGTTTTTTCTCAGGGTGCGCAGAAGATCAGCCGCCGCCACTGTGAGGTCATGTTCAACAGTCAGGTTCAGAAATATCGTGTTACCGATTTTTCCAGCAACGGCACCTACGTAAACGGAAGCCGCCTCCCTGCGAATTCTCCGGTGCTGCTGACCCGGGGAACGGAGCTTGCATTGGGCGAGAACAACAATATCATCCGGCTGAGCTGAGTGATGCAGTATGCCTGAGAGGCGCAGAAAAAGAACGAATCAGGATCGCGGAACAGATGAGGTGAAGCAGGATCGGAGCTTACTGTTGTATGTGCTGCTGTCTTTCGTGACGTTTTCGGTCTACCATTTTTATTTCATGGACTTGTGGGCGAAGGATGTCAACATTCTGTGCGAAAAGGATGGAAAACATACGGTGGGCGTCGAAAAATGATGCTGTTCAGTGTCCTGACATTCGGCGTGTACAAATATGTGTGGCTTGCGGAGATCGTGGACCGCATTTGTGACAATGCGGCGGAATACGATGTGGAGGTCCGGCAGGACAGCGAAACCTTCTTTGTATGGATGATCCTGGTTCCGGTTCTTGGATATCTCGTCGCAATGTATCGAGCAATCCGGGACACGAACCGACTGGCTGAGGCATATGAGCGGAGCAGGCAAAAGCGCACGGAAGTGCACGACAACCCTAACACGAAACCTCCCCGCCCTGTATGCGGGGGAGACTGTCTGGGTTGACCGGAAGTTTGGCGGGCAGAAGCTTTGAGCTGATACCCGGACGATCGGTGGAACTGGGTCGGAACCCAGCGGAGGTGTCGCTTATCGCAAGAGGCGAAAAAAATCAGCCGGATTCACTGTACGGTTCAATATAATGGAAAGGATCTTGGGTTTAATGTTACCGACCATTCCCGGAACGGGGTATTCGTCAATGGGGTGCGTATTCCTTATAATGTGCCGACTTATGTGTCCGGGAAAAGTATTGTCGCACTGGCAGATGGTGCAAATAAGTTTCAGCTGATAGAAGCGGCGGACGAAGATGATAGGAGTCCGGCTTTAGGAGCAGACAATGAAGAGTAAAAAATCATCGTTGCAGCACTGGTGGCAGTGGCTGCAATAGCACTGGCAGGATGCAGTCCGAGAAGCTCGATGGCAACATTATCCACCGATTCAGATTCGGAGACGGCAGAGGTCTTTTCGCTAGCCAAGGTCTTGAATCTTGGAACGAACTACTTGACCTCGCTGGATTACGATAACGCAATCTTGCAGTATATCGATATCATCCAGCACGACCCGACGAACAAGGAAGCCTATGCGGGCCTGTATGCCGCTTATGCAGCACAGGGAAAAGCCGATGAGGCAAACAAGGTCTTTGAACAGGCGCAGGAAGTGTTTGATGACGAGGCGGACTTTCTTCCAGGATTTCTGGATGATGCAAAGCTGGTCTTTGAAAGCGGTGGCGGAAACGTTCCCTTCCAAATGCTTTCGGAACACTTTTGGGATGACTTGAATTCGGTCTTTGCAAAAGACGTGGGCGAGGCGTGGATTGCGGCAGACCCGCAGAATGCCGACCCCTATGCCCTGCTGGGAGCACACTATGCGGCACTAGACGATGAAAGCGGCATTGAGAAACTGCTCCAGAATGCGGAAACAAATGGCGTCGATTTCAACACCATCGATGCCAAGATCAAAACGAACTCGGATGGAACTTGCACGCTGACGGTACAGATTAATGATTTCCTGAAGGATGAATCGGGGCAATCGGCATCTGTAAGTGTCAAGGTTGATGCGAAAGACAACGCTAAGACGGTCACCCAAAAGGTGGCCGAGAAAGCAGCGGACAGCGCAGCAAGCAAGGTCGTGGAAAAAGCGGACTCACCGGCGAAGCGGCCGGCATCGCAAATTCGATGGCTCAGGAGGCTCTCCGAAAAGGCCTCGGCAGCGCGGGAAGCGGACAGGGAACCGAATCGTCCGGGACAGTGACGGCGCCTACCTATGACCCGTCGCAGGACAGCGGCGAAAGCGATGATTTTGACTGGTCGCAGATTCAATCGGAGTTTGATAGTCTGAAAGACGAATTTCCGTCTTAAAAGTCGTGTGGGAGGATGTGCATGAATTATAACGAAATCAGCCAATGGGCGGCGGATCTTGGGAGCGGCTACAGTGCGATCCGGCCTCTTGGCGAGGGCGGAATGGGTACGCTTTACCGTGCGCACAAAGACAGTTTGGATGTTGACGTCGTTATCAAGCGTGTGAAACAGAAGTTCAAGGGACGGATGGATGAGCGCGCGGAGGCCAACATCCTCAAGACGCTGAAGCACAAGTATCTTCCGCGCATCTATGACGTGATCGAAAGCCCGAGCGGCTATGTCTATACCATCATGGACATGATACCGGGCGAGAACATGCAAAACTACGTCAAAACACACGGTCCGGTCAGCCAGAAGCTTGCGTACCGGTGGGCCTGGCAGCTCTGTGAGGTGATTGCCTATCTGCACTCGCAGGTACCTCCGATCCTGCACTGTGATATCAAGCCCAGCAATATCATGATAACACCCGCCGGCGATATCTGCGTCATCGATTTTAACACATCGCTTGTTTTTTCAAAAGGCGTACTGGCAATTGGCGCAACGCCGGGCTATGCGGCACCGGAACAGTATACCCGTCCGGGAGCATCGCCCGATACGATCGAGACGGTTCCGCTTGAAGAAACCATGCCGCTGCGAGGATACAAAGATGCGTTCGCCTATCAGAATGTCAGATCCAACAAGGATCCGTCCGGCAGAGGTGTGAGCAATTCTGTCACAGCGGCGCAAGCAACCAATGCGGGTGGTTATGGCACTATCAGCAAGAGAACGGACGTTTATGGCATCGGTGCGACTCTATACTATGCAATCACCGGGCAGCAGCCCGGCCATTCGCTGAAGGATGTTCGGCCCATCACGAGCTATAAACTCAAATTCAGCCGTAGCTTTTTGCTCATCATCGCCAGAGCGATGATGAAAAGGCAGGAAGAACGCTTCTGCGACGCACAGGAAATGCTCCGGGCACTGCAGGATATCCACGCAATCGACGGACGCTATAAAAAGGTGGTTCATTCTCAGCGAGTTGTGGCGGCGGTCTCTCTTGTCCTTGCGGTATCAGGAACTTTGGCTATCCTGTTTGGCGTACAGCGAATCGGCGTGGAACGGTACGCCGCTTATGATGCCCTCGTGCGGAAAGGCCGGACGGCCGCCGATGAAATGCGCTTTGATGAGGCGGAGCAGGACCTGCAGCAGGCTATCGCGATTTACGATGACCAGTTGGAAGCATATGTGGAACAGGCAGTCCTTCTCTATCGGCAGGGAAAGTATCAGGAGTGCATCGATGCAGTGGAAACGACGCAGTCGCGTGAGCTGAAATATTACAGCAGACAGAGCGTGGCAAACCTGTACAACGTGGCAGCGGAGGCTTACTACGAGCTGGAAAGCTATGAATCGGCTGCGACGATGTACCAGAAAGCGATAGGATACTCTCCTGATATCCTGAGCTATTATCAGGGTGAGGCGACCGCCCTGATTCAGCTGGGCGATTATTCTGGCGCGGATGAGGTCCTTGCAGAGATGGCGAAAGCTGTCCCTGACGCCGAACAAAGCGGTGCCTATCAGGTCGTTCAAAGCGAGCTTCTGAGAAAACAGGGAGACCTGCCGGATGCGCTGGATGCCGCCCGTAAGGCAATCGGCTCGGCGGACGGCAACGACCAGCTTGCACGCGCGTACCGTCTGGCAGCATCGATCTGTGAGGATATCGGAGACTCCATGCTTTCGGAGGAAATCAATCTCCTGAATCAGGGCATTGAACAGCTCCCCGATGGATATTACAACGCGCTGGCCGGACAGCTGGCGTCCGCATATATTCGTCAGGCGGAAGCGACCGGGAATCCCGGCTATCAAAAAGATGCCTTGCGAACCTATCAGCAGCTGGAGAAAAACGGAAACACCACGCTGGAAGTCCGGCTGAATATCGCAATGTTGCAATATCAGCTACATGATTTCTCCAAAGCGATGGAGATGCTTCAGGCACTGAAAAAGATTACCCCAAGGACTACCGGGTGTATAAATGGCTCGCCTTTGTTCAGGGCGAACTTGATTTGCAGAACGGAGCATCCTACACGAAAACGCTGGGATATTACGAAACGGCTGCTGAACTCTATCGTGCAGAGCAGGCATCTGGCGTGTATGACCCGCAGATGGATGAGCTGGACCGCATGGCACGGAACAACTGGCAGTAAAAAGAGGTGGAGAAAATGACGGTTGGACAAATCATGGTGGTGTGTGGTATCTGTCTGGTGCTGGTTGCTGTTTTATTGGCCGTGGTCGGGAGCGTTCTGCTGCACAAAAAGAAGAAAATGGTTCTTCTTGAAATCGAACACGAATACCGCTGAGAAAGCAGGAAAAGGAACATGAAATATTGTGCCGCATATTATTCCGATATCGGAATACAGAAGGAAACGAATCAGGATTCTCTCCTTCTGGTGCAACGAGGTCAGACTCAGGACGATGAAGCTGTCCTCGCAGTGATCTGCGACGGCGTAGGTGGACTGAAAATGGGCGAGCGGAGCAGCGCAGCGGTCGTGACAGCCTTCCGGGACTGGTTCGATGAGCATGTCGAGGAACTATATGAACAGGAAGAACCGGAGACGGAGCTGTTCGATGACTGGGACAATCTTATCCAATCGCTTCATATCCGGTTGAAAGACAACTCCGAAAAGGCCGGATTCCGCAGCGGAACGACAGTGGAAGCTGTTTTTTTATGAAAGGTCGGTATTACATCTGCCATGTCGGAGATTGCCGGACATATATCATTTCGGATACCCTCACGCAACTTACGACAGATCATACCATCGTCCAGCGTGAACTTACCGAAGGAAAACTGACACCGGAACAAGCCCGGAAAGATTCGAGACACAGCCTCCTGCTTCAGTGCGTGGGAGCGGGCAAAGATGTGAAACCGGATTATCTTTCCGGTGAGGTTCTGCCGCACCGGACGTTTCTGATCTGCTGCGACGGGTTTCGCCGCAAGGTGACAGAGGCTGAAATAAAAAAGAGCTGCAGGTATTCTTCCAAGGAAAAAAAGTTACATGAGGCTCTGGAAGAAACAGCACAGCTCTGCATGAAACGAAAAGAGACGGACAATATCACAGGCATCCTTATCAGCGCGGTCGGAGAGAAAAAGGTCTTTTCCCATTATGGAAAAAGGCTACGCAGACTGCGGGGAAAAAAGGTAATAAAGGATATCTTGCTGGAACACTCTACTCCGGCGGATAAAATATTGTAAAACAAAGGAGACATTATTATGGAGGACAACAGAAAATTTGCAACATTCTTTGCGGATGCCCCCAAGGGTAAAAAAAATTGGAGCGGTTCTTTCGTGGATTGCAACGGTGATTTTGCTTGTGGCACTTTTTGTGCCGGGGTATCAGCTGAGATACCAGATGAAAACGGAAAAGGGGACCTTTAAGGATATCCCTGCAACCATGACTTCTGAGCTTAAACAGATGAAAGAAGCAGCAAAGCTGAATTTTCAGTTCGGTGCGGGCACTACCTCCGATAAGATCGATGAATTCGTTGAAAAAGGCAGTACGAGTGTATTTTCCTATCTTGTCAGTCCCGATTTGCAGAAGGCAAGGCTGGTAAATCTTGAAACCATGAGTGATGCCTCGGATGATATCTCTAAAATTTGCGTGGCACTGTTGGTACTGTTCTTCGTGCTGGTCGTCGCAGCGGCTATTGCTAGTGTGTTCACGATAAGCTGGTGCGCACTGGTGGCGAACCTGATTGGCATCATCGAGTTGCTGGCAGTGTACTTCTTTGTGTTTGCGGGTAAATTTTCCATCGATCCGACGGACACTTCGATAACCAGCCGTGTTGCCCCTGCACTGACTATGATTCTGATTGTGCTCCTCGTACTGGCCGCAATCATGTCCGTGGCTTCCGTGATCGTTAGCTATGCGGTGCATGAAGACGAGGAAGCGTTCGTGGACGACTGGAACAGCAACGATCCGAGTCGGGATGCCGAGACGAATCTGGTCGATGACGGCAATGCCACAACCGTGCCGGCAACGGACAACTCGATGACAGTCGTGGCCTCTTTGATCCAGATGAACACGAACCGGAGTTTTGCAATCTACAATAACACAGAGGTTGTGATCGGCAAGGGTTCTCAGGCAAACATCATCGTCTCCAACCCGATCATCAGCCGTGCCCATGCGAAGATTAGCTGCCGCAATGGTGTCTGCACCATTCAGGACCTTGGCTCCAAAAATGGCACGTTCGTGGGCGACGAGAAAATTCTGGGCAGCAATACAGTGACGCTGGCGAATGGTATGTATATCACGCTCGGAAACGAAATCTTCCAGTTCAAAAACTGAGCCGGGAAAGTATTAGGACGGGGTGAGATAAAAGATGGCGGGTCTGGAAGAAAAACTTTGTCCCGTTTGCTTTCAGGAAGCGATGGAGCATGGGGAGTGTCGGAACTGCGGGTATCATGCAGAAGAATCTTCTGCAGTGAAAGACTATCTGGCACCGTTCACCATTCTGAAAGAAAAATACCTGTTGGGCAAGAGTTTGGGACAGGGCGGTTTCGGAATTACGTATCTTGCTGAGAATATGCAGAGCGGCCTACGCTGCTGCATCAAAGAGTACTTCCCGTCCGGTCTGCTTCAGGGGAGGACACCAGATGGTGCCCTCATCCTGGCAGATGAAGAAAACCGGCCTGAGTATGAAGAGGGAAAGCAGCAGTTCATTGAAGAAGCATGCGCCCTTCAGGAGCTTCGAGAAAATATCTCTGTCGTTGACATTCTGGATTTTTTTGAAGAAAACGGGACGGCATATTTTGCAATGGAGCTGATTGAGGGTTGCAATCTGCGGGTGTTCCGAAAAATCATAATCCGAAGCAGACGCTCAAGATGGCACTCCAGATGCTGTTCCTGCTCGGAAGTTCACTGGCAGAAGTCCATCGTTTCGGCATGATCCACGGGGATATCAGCCCGGAAAATATCCTTATCACACAGGACGGTGAAATAAAGCTCATCGATTTCGGCGCGGCACGCTCGTTCCGTCAGGGGAGCGATAATAAAGAAAGAAAAAAATTTACCTGAAGCCGAACTACGCCCCTTACGAGCAGTATACGCAGAAACCGTGTCAGGGACCGTGGACGGACATTTACGCACTGGCCGCAACTTTCTACTTTATCGTGTCAGGGCGCAAGATGCTGGACGCACTGAGCCGTGCGAAAGGAGCCTCCTATCCCCCGTTGCACGAGCTGTGTCCCGCTGTCTCCCGACAGCTGTCGGACGTGATTGACAAGGCGTTGGCGTTCGACTACCACGACCGTTATCGCAGGATGCTTGATTTTCTGGATGCACTGGAACAGGTCGTCCGGCCGGAGGACTACGACATCGATTTGGGGGCACTGATGCCGAAATCAAAGGCATCGAAGCAGGCGGAAATTCATGTCGAGACTTCCGACGACTCGGAGAAGATGTGTCAGGTTGAGGAGCAGAATATGCCAGAGCCGAAGCGCCTGGCCGCATTCTTCCATCCGAAAAACGCAGGCTGGCATATCTGGAGCTGACGATGCGGAAATCGGGTGGTCACATTTCCAGACGGCGGTGGATAATCGAGCCGAATCGCACGGTGAAGGTCGGGCGTTTGGCGACGAGCGACGTGATGATGCCAGCGGATAACCAGATCAGCCGGAATCACTGCGAGGTGTTTTACAACGAGCCCAAGCGGGAATTTATCGTCAGGGACCTGTCCAAATATGGCACCTATCTGGCGGACGGAAAGCCAATGGAAAAAGAAAAATCGTATACACTGAAAGATGGCGATATTTTTTGTGTCGTGTCGCCCGAGTACACATTCAAGGTGGTGATTGAAACGTGATGTCCCTGTTCAAGCGAAAAAAGGCAGGCGAGGAAGCCAATACCATTCCCGAAGCGATGGATGATATCACACAGACTCTTCTGATACCCGTAAAAGACGAAGGAGAAAAAACGATGTGTGCCGATGCCTATGAGACGAGTCAGGCGGAGATCGCCAGCTATACGTCGATTGGAACCCGGAAAAGCCAGCAGGATTCGATATGCTTTGATTTTGGGGATTTCTGCACAGTCTGCGCTGTGTGTGACGGTATGGGCGGGCTTACCGGGGGCGAACGTGCCAGCGCTTTGGCGGCGCATGGGGTAACGAGATACCTGCTGGAACACGCTCAGGCGGAAGATATTCCTACGGAGATGGGACGCGCAGCACTACGACTGAACTAGGAAGTCAAGAATCTCCGGGACCCGGCCAACCAGAAAATCGAAGCGGGGACGACTCTGACGACAGTGTTTCTCCGTAACGGGAAGCTGTTCTGGTGCAGTATAGGAGACAGCCATATTTACCTGTATAGAGATGGTACGCTAGAGCAGTTGAACATCGATCACAATTTTGGTGCCCAGCTTGACCAAATGGCACTGGAGGGCAGCATAACACAGGATGAGGCACTGCATCATCCGCAGCGTGCTGCTCTGACAAGCTATCTTGGGATTTCGGAGCTGACATTGATCAGCGGAAACCGGATGCCGTTCCAGCTTCGGAAGGGAGATGTGCTCATTCAATGCACGGACGGGCTGTACCGCTATCTGCCGGACAGCACTATGTGCAGAATTTTGGCCGTGACGGGAAATCTGAAACAGGCGGCGGAACAGATGGTCAAAACGGCACTTGCTGTTCCCGGAGGGCACGATAATACGTCGGTTCTATTGGCAAGATATAAAGGCTGAGATCGGAAAATTATAGAAAGAAAGGGGTGCAATAAAAAACTGGAAGAAGGCACAAAATAAAAGGAGTGTTGCTTTATGGCAAACAGCAAACTTCAGATGCCCGCTAATTATATGGCACTGAACGAAAGTGAAATGTCTTGTGTTGAGGGCGGCGGTATCATTTCTCAGGTCTGCTATGCTTTCGGACGTATGTTCCGTAGCACCTACTACGATAAATGGGAAAGCGAATCCAAAACGCTTGAGCAGTCCCATGGTGCTGTCGTTTCCAAGAAAAACGGTGTATATACTTACTCCGATGGTTATACCCACACAATGTCTGGTGGCAGCAACTGGGGCTTTACCAGTCTCGGTGACTTCTTCTATGGAATCGGCGATCTGTTCGCTGCATTCTATCTGTAAATTCTGAGCTTCTGCGAAGCATCGCAGAGCTTTAACTTATGGCATTCTTCCAGTTTTTTATTGCATCACAAATTTCGATAACTCAAGCAAAGGAATATCATTATGAAGAAATCTACTGCGAATCATATGCACAGAAAGCGCCGTAAGAACAACCTGACATGGCTCTTTGCTCTGCTTGGCATTCTTGTACTGTTTCTGGGAACGATTTTGGCTTTTTGATTTTCAGCAATTTGTCGTCTAAGCCCACTGAAACTGTTCAAGAAGTCTCTGCGGTGAATGTAGAAAAAGACATCCCTGAAACGGACATGGGTGATCTGATTTATCACGAACCGGCAGCAGAAAATGTTGTAATGCAGGGCGGTTTTGGATATGTTAACAACGAGCTTCTGGTCACATTGGACAGCTCCGACAGTCTTTCTGCACTGAAAGACTATCTGCGGACGATTGGCGGTGAGGTCGTTGGTGAAATCCCTGTCACTGCGGATTACCAGATTCTTCTCCCTGCTGCGCATACGCAGGAAGAACTGGAGCAGATGATTGAACAGCTCAAAGCACTCCCCTATGTGAGACGTTCTTCTCTGAATTATGCATTTGAGCTGGAAAATGACGCAATTTCGGGTTCTTCGGCGTATTATCCAAATGATAAAAAATGGGACGATTGGAGCGGAAATTCTGGAAACAACTGGAACATGAAGGCCATTGATGCGCCGGGTGCATGGGTATACCGTAATCAAATGCAGCCGGTCAATGTTGGCGTGATAGACGGCATTTTTACCCATACCATGAGGATCTAAAAGATGTCTTTCAAGAAATGCCGCTTGGAAATGCTTCCGCTATGATGAATCAAGGCTTGAGTATATGGAAAGGAAAGTGGTCAGGCAAAGGGCATGCAACGCATGTTTCCGGAATTATTGGTGCGGATTTTGATAATGGAAAAGGTATTTGCGGTGTGGCTCCAAATGCAAAACTATACGGAGTGGATTGGTCTGACTCACCATTATATCGTACCATTGATAAGAAAAAACCAACCTTTGGAGATGGAAGTAATCTGTATTGCATGAAAATTGCAATGTTATATCTTGTTGTTGAAAAACAATGTCAGGTAATCAATATATCACAAAGTGCATTTGGAGTAGAAGTAAGGTGCAACGCAAGCAACAATAATGATGATGCTATTAATGTTATAAATAAATTTAATGAAGAATTTGCATCATTTTTGAAATATGTCCGAGAACTTTCAAAGATGGAATTTATCATTTGCAAATGCGCAAATAATGATAACAACCATGATCTGTTTTTTTTCAAAAGATGCAGATGATGATTTCAATCTTCCATATATTTTGTATAGTGACTATTTGAAATATATGAATGGTGAGTTCGATAGTACGGACGATGAAACGAAAAAATATTGGGATGAAAAGTTCAAACGATATGCTGGAAGGATTTCTAAAGAAAATTGTAAAACTCACAGTGTAAACGCACAGTGGGATATGATTAGCGGTATTACAGATCCGGAAATCGAGGATATGATTATTGTTGTTGGTGCGGCACAGAATACAGGAAAGCATTCATCTTGGGGAAAATGTAAGCATACCGGTTATGAAGTAACAGCTTACAGCAACCGGGGAAGCAGAGTGGATGTGCTTGCGCCAGGAGGAGAGAAGACTATTGACGGAATACCTGATGCGTCCATCTATAGCACAGTTCCTTATGGAAATGGCTATGATGGCCTTGTTGGTACTTCCATGGCGTGCCCTCACGTTGCTGGTGTTGCTGCAATGATTTTTGGCATTGATCCTACCTTTACCGCCAAAGAAGTGAAGGATATTATAATAAGCACTGCAACAGGAAGTTATGGAAGTGTTAAGGAACAATATCCGTTGTTAAACGCGCGTTTGGCGGTGGAAAAGGCAATCAAACTGAGTAATGAGAAAGCCAAAGGTCAAACTGGGGATGATTTGCCATTTGAACCAAGTGGCGAGCACCAGTACAGAATTTTCTATGATGCGCTTACATGGGAAGAAGCAAAAGCGGCCTGTGAAGCCAAAGGCGGACACCTTGCAACAATTACTTCAGAAGAAGAACAACAGAAGTTGAATCTCTATAATGCTGGAAACCACAAACTCTGGATCGGCGGCTATAAAAACACGGAGGGGCAATGGTGTTGGGTGACAGGCGAACCATGGGAATATGAGAACTGGGGCGACGGTGAACCTAATAATTCCAGTAATGTCGTTGCGGGAGAAAGCTGTGTTGCCATGTGGCCGGAAAAATGGAACGACCTTGCGAATAGTAATGTTTATGAGCAAAGCGGATACATTTGCGAATGGGAAGCATCCGATGTGGCCGAGGAAACACAGGTCGAAGGTTACACAGGACACCTCTATGAGTTCTATACATTGCCCGAATCGGAGTGGGAGGCCGGCCCAATCACATGGCAGCAAGCAGAGAGACGCTGCGAGTGGAAAGGCGGTCATCTGGCGGTCATTGAATCGTCAACGGAAAATTTTCTTCTCTACAGTGCAATGAAAGCAAAAAGGGTACGAGAATGCCTACTTTGGTTACAGCGATAAAAGCTCTGAAGGAAACTGGAAATGGGTCAATGGAACCAGCACCGCTTATACAAATTGGCATTCTGGTGAGCCGAACAATCAGGATGGTATTGAGCACTATGCAATGTTCTATGAAAATTTTCAGGATGGGACATGGAATGATGCAGATGGAATAATTGATGCCGGATGTGCCTACATCTGCGAATGGGACGACCCTACAGATAAAATATCCCAAGGAGATAGCTTTACAGATCAGCAGCTGCGAATCATTGCAAAAGATTTGGGTGTTCCGGATGACCTTAATGTAGAGATTCGTCAATCGCCGAAAGCATATTGGGAGTCTGCTGGCCTTTGGGATATTTATGTTGAGATAACTCATAACGGAAAACTAGTGGCATCGGGAAGCTTCGATGTTGAAACGGGAGAGATGGGACGCAACATTTATATCTATACTCCCGTCTGATACTCTTTTCTTCAAAGCTTCTGC
>VOFE01002484.1_pt1 | contig 26162 bp, 52 predicted proteins | sample 5384071 | NCBI WGS metagenome assembly VOFE01 (sample SAMN12384724, study PRJNA508395) | human gut metagenome | isolation source: healthy gut D | host: Homo sapiens
GCCGCCGTGTGCCCACGGCCGCTTTGCGCCAGCACCCCGTCGTCCATGGACTGCACCCCAGCTCCACCTGCGGTAACACCATATTTTTTCAGCTGGCGGATTGTCTTCCCCGGCAGGCAGTCCGGACGGGTTGCTGATGCGGATGCCCGCAAAGCCAAATTCCTTTACCAGCCGCGCCGCCCCCAGCAGCGAAAGGCGGTACGGTAATCCCTCCACTGCGGTGAAACTGCCGCCGAAAAAGGCCCGCGGCCCCAACTGGGCAGCCGATTGTGCGGCAGTCTCTCTCACATCCGCTGCAGCAGGCGCTTCAGCCTCCCGTGATGGCATGCTGATTGCAGAAACTGCATTGGCGGGGACAGCCGACATGAGGAACAAAAATTGAGATATTGGCGTGTTTAATAAACCCATCAGCTCCAATGCTTCCCTTTGCAGCCTGTTGCTCCAGCCTCTTTCTTGCTGCGTCCGCCGCCCTTGCCGATCACATTGCTGTTCAGATGAACCTCTACGGTAAAATGCTTGTCGTGGTCGGGGCCGCTTTCCCCAATCACCACATAGTTGAGCTTTTTCCTCCGGGTTCTGCTGGATGATCTCCTGAAGGGTGGTTTATAGTCCTTAAACGGTTTTACATTCTGGGCTTTGGCAGCAGGGGCAAAAAGGTGAGAATAAATTTCTTCGCCTGTTCCAAATCTCCGCTGTCCAGATAGATTGCTGCGGTGGTGGACTCGAAAACATCCGCCAGAATACTGGGCCTCTCTTTTCCTCCGGAATGCAGCTCACCATGGCTCAGCCGCAGGAAATCACCTGCCTGCAGAGATTTTGAAAAGCCGCACAGGATTTTTTTCGCAGACCAGGGCGGCACGGTTTTTGGTTAGCTGTCCCTCAGGCAGCTCGGGAAAATGATGAAACAGATATTCCGCCGCCACAAACCCCAGCACAGAGTCTCCTAAAAATTCCAATCTCTCATAGCTTTTGCACTTGTGTTCGTTGGCATAGGAAGAATGGGTGAGGGCCGTCTCCAAAAGTTTTCTGTCCCGGAACCTGTAGCCAATCAGCTTTTCGTATTCTTCCAGTGGTCTCATAACGTTTCTTCCTTTTTGCCCACTGCCCTGGCAATCTCTTCGATAATACCGGACTGTGCGTAGTCTCTGGTCAGCCGCAGCGCATTTTTGACGGTAGACGCTTTTGCACTGCCATGAATTTTGAACACAGGTTTTGACGCTCCCCATAATGGGCGCTCCGCCGTATTCATTGTAATCCATGGACTTTTCAAGGCTTTCATGTCGCCGTACACCACTGACGCCGCCAGCTTGTTAAGGAGGCTTTTTTTTGAAAGACACCCTTCATTTTATCCATCACAGCCATAGCCACGCCTTCATAGAGCTTCAGCATCATATTGCCGGTGAAACCGTCGGCAACCCACTACGTCGGCCGCGTCATAGGGGATATCCCGTGCCTCCACATTTCCCACGAATCGGATGGACGGACAAGCTCGCAGCAGCGCCAGCGCTTCCTGCCTCAGCTCGTCCCCCTATGCTTGTCTTCAGAACCCACGTTAGCAAGGCCTACCGGGGATTTTCTATCCCCATCACCTTCTTCATATACGCCGAGCCCATGATGCCGAACTGCAGCAGCATTTCCGGACGGCAATCCACGTTGGCGCCTCCGTCGTTGAGCATAAAAAGCCCCTCAAATTTTGGCAGAATCGGAGCAAAGGACACTCTTCTTACACCGCGGATCCGTTTGACGATGGTGGTGGCCCCCACCACCAGGGCCCCGCTGTTTCCAGCGCTGGCGAAGGCATCTCCTTTTCCTTCTGCCAATGCTTTCAGGGCCTACGGCCATGGAACTTCCCTTTTCCTTCACGACGCTGGCAGGCTCGTCCTCCATGGTCAGCACCTCAGAGCAGTGGAGGATTTCCATATGGGCAAGCTGCTCTGACAAATTCAGCTTAGCCGCTGCGGATTCCAGCCTCTTCTGATCGCCGGAAAGCAGGATTTCCACCCCAAGCTCTTCCATCGCCTGGGCGCACCCCAGCAAAATTTCCTCCGGCGCATGGTCCCGCCAAAGGCATCGACTATGATCTTCATATTTCACACATGCTCCCTTCCAATGGAAAATCCGTCCGGCTCTCAATCGGTTCCTTTTGCAATACAACGCCTGCCATTTTACAGTACTCTTCCAAATCCGTCAGCGCCCGGACAGACAGAGCCATATAGCGTTCCCGCTGATCTCTTATCTGTTCCCTTAGAGGCGGCAGCACGCCGAAATTTGCCCCCATAGGCTGAAAATCCTTTCCCGTATATCCGGCCACATAGCGGCTCAAAGCACCCATCATAGAGGTTTCCGGCAGGATCAGCGGTTCCTGTCCCCTGATCCTGCGTACCAAAATTGAGCCCCGCTAAAATCCCGGAGGAGGCGGATTCCATATAGCCCTCCACGCCGGTGAGCTGGCCGGCAAAAAAACAATTCAGGCCGCGGCCGCAGGGAAAATCTCCCTGCAGAACCTGAGGAGAGTTGAAAGGTATTCCGGTGCATGACGCCGTACCGGACGAACTCAGCATGGGCAAGTCCGGGTATCATGCGGAAAACCCGCTTCTGCTCGCCAAACTTCAAATTGGTCTGAAAACCAACCAGGTTATAAAGCGTGTTCTCCAGATTTTCTGTGCGCAGCTGAAGCACTGCCCAGGGCCGGTGCCCGGTTTTGGGTCCCTGAGCCCTACCGGTTTCATGGGGCCGAACCGGATGGCATCGTGCCCCTGGCCGCCAGTACCTCGATGGGCATGCATCCCTCATATACCTTGGGGTTCCCCCGCATCAAAGCTGTGTACCGGCGCACGCTCCGCACGCACCAGTTCATCGGCAAAGAGGTCATACTGTTCTTTATTCATCGGACAGTTGATATAGTCGCTGTCCTTTACCGTACCTGGACGCTGCAAAGCATTGTTCCATGTCAAGGCTTTCCCGCGTCACTATGGGGCCGCAGCATCAAAGAAACACAGACTGCCGCCGCAGAGCCTCTGAATCTGTTCCGAAAGGGCCTCTGAAGTGAGAGGGCCGGTGGCATTACCGCCGGTCCCCGGGGATTTCCGTCACCTCTCCCCGATGAATTTCGATGAGGGGTGCCGTTCCATTTCCATGGTCGCCAGCCGGAAAATTCTTCGGTCCACCGCCAGGGCCCCTCCGGCGGGCACCTGGCTTTTGCGGGCGCACTCGGTCAGCAGAGAGCCGAAGCGACGCATCTCTTCCTTCAGCAGCCCAGCTGCGCTGTCCAGCCGGGCTGCCTTCAGGGAGTTGGAACAGATCAGCTCCCATGAAGCCCTCGCTCCGATGGGCGGGAGAGTACTTTGCAGGCTTCATTTCCCACAGTTCCACCAGTATGCCATGGTTCACGCAATCTGCCAGGCGGCCTCACAGCCAGCCAGGCCCGCCCCCCAGCACCTTTACCTTCTGATCAGCATCTCCGCCGCTCCTTTTCCGATCCAGCTTTACATCGGCCCGTATTCTTTTCCCCTGCGCCCAGGGTTCATTCCTCGGTGTCAGCCGGTTTCTTCCCCTCGAAAGGGCAGTCCGGCGTCACGCAATACAGGGTCTTATCTTGCTCTTTTTCTGCAGCAGCGTCTTCCCGCAAACAGGGCATTTCTCCTTCGAAGGCGGATCCCAGGAGACAAAATCACATTTGGGATATTCGCTGCAGCCATAGAACACGCGGCCTTTTTCGATTTCCGCTCGATGATTTTCCCACTGCATTTGGGACACGCCGCTCCTGTGTCATTGACAATCTTTTTGATGTTCTTGCACTCCGGATATCCTGGGCAGGCCAGAAATTTCCCGTACCGGCCAACCTTTACCACCATGTTCCTGCCGCATTTTTTCGCAGATAACGTCCGTCTCATCCTCTTTCAGACGGATCTTGACGCCATCCATGTCTTTCTTCGCGGCTTGCACAGTCTTGTCAAAATCGTCATAGAAGCGGCGGAGAGTTTCCACCCACTCTTCATCGCCCCGCTGCACCAGGTCCAGTTCATCCTCCACCTGGCTGTAAATTTCACGTTGACAATCTTTTGGGAAGCGTTCCTTCATCAGCTTGGTGATCACTTCTCCAAGCTCCGTCGGCTTAAACGCCTTTCCCTCACGGATCACATATTCCCGACTGGTGATGGTGGAGATTGTGGCGGCGTAAAGTGGAGGGCGGCCAATCCCGTTTTCTTCCAGCGTCTTGATCAGGAGGCTTCCGTAAAACGGGGAGGCGGCTGTGTGAAGTGTTGGTTTCCCTTCAGATCCTTCACCTTCAGCTTCATGCCCTTCTTCCAAGGGCGGCAGATCCTTGCCAGCCTTTTCTTCCTCGTCCTTGCTCTCCTCAGAGAGCGGTAAAACCCTCAAACGCCACATTGAAGCCGGACGCCTTGAAGATATACTTTCCGGCGCTTATGGTTGCCTGTGTGGTATTCAGGACACAGTTGGCCATTTGGCAGGCAATGAACCTTCCCAGATAAGTTTGTAGAGCTTATACTGGTCCGCAGTAAGGGAATCCTTCACCGCCTCCGGCGTAATGGCAATGGAGGCGGGGCGGATGGCCTCATGACCGTCCTGGGCATTTGCCCTGGATTTGAAGTGTCTGGGCTTGGAAGGCAGATATTTTCCGCCCCATCTGGTTTCAATATATTCCGTGGCTTCCCGGATGGCATCTTCGGAAATGCGCAGTGAGTCAGTCCTCATGTAGTAATGAGACCCATAGAGCCCTGGCCCTTGATCTCACGCCCTCATACAGCTCCTGGGCCGCTTTTCATCGTGCGGCGGGCCTGAAAGCCCAGCTTTCTGGAAGCGTCCTGCTGGAGGGTAGACGTGATAAACGGCGGGGCGGGAGAACGGTTCTTCTTCCCCTTTTTTTCACAGCGCTGACAAGGAATTCTTCCTGCTCCAGCTCAGCGAACAGTTTATCGGATTCCTCTGGAGCCGATTTTGATTTCTCCGTTTTCATCCCCATAGAAGGCGGCGGCAAAGACAGCTTTCAAAGGGGAGCAGTCAATTTTGCATCAATGCTCCAATATTCCTGAGGCACAAAGGCCCGGATTTCCTCTTCACGGTCCACTACCATCCGCACAGCTACAGACTGCACACGGCCCGCAGAAAGCCCGCGGCGAATGGTTTTTGGCCAGGAAGGGGGCTGAGAGTATAGCCCACCAGACGGTCCAGAATCCGGCGGGCTTGCTGGGCATTTACCAAATCCAAATCAATTTCCCGGGGATTCGACATTCCCTCTTTTACGCCGTGGTCTTTGTGATCTCATTGAAGGTCACACGATCCTGCGCATGCTCGTCAAGGCCCAAAATATAAGCCAGATGCCAGGAGATTGCCTCTCCCTCTCTATCAGGGTCAGTGGCCAGGGCACGCCGTCCGAATGAGCGGCGGCTTCTTTCAGCTCCTTAACCAGCTTCTCTTTTTCCTTTGATAATGCTGTACTTGGGCTTAAAATTATCTTTGACGTCCACGCAGAGCCTGGCTTTGGGCAGGTCCCTCACATGGCCCATAGAGGCGATAACCTCATACCCATCGCCCAAATATTTTTGAATGGTTTCGCCTTGGAAGGCGACTCCACAATCACCAATTTTGACATGAAAATGACCAATCCTTTCTTCGGGATTCCCATATTGTGCGGTCTGACAATATGGCCCCCAGTTAGAAAACGCTTCCAAACATTGCTTCGCCGCCTGAGTTTCAGCGGTGCGAGTAAACTTTATTATTTTACACTATTTATTATGGAAATTCAAGCGCGGCTATATCGCCGACCAGGGTAGGACCGGATGATCCCTTCCAATTCCAACTCCGTCAAGACAGCCAGCACAGAGGAGGCGGCAGACCGTTTTTTCTTCCAGCATGGAGACATGAACAGGCGTTTTCTCCAAGACGCCCAATACCTTTTCCGCATTTTCCGAGAGGGTTCTCCCGTACCGGAATCAGCCAATTCTTCAATCCGAGGAAGCGGAACTTCCAGTTCGTCAAACAGGCCGGTTAGATCGATCGGCTCGGAACTTCTCGCTGCCTGAATACGATGTTGATTCCTCCAAAATTTCCTCACCGCAGGAAACCGCCTTGGCCCCATCCTCCAGAAGCAGCCTGCTGCCCTCATATGACTCATCCCCTGGTTTTCCTGGATAAAACAAAGACATCCTGGTTCTGTTCTTGGGCATGGTGGGCTGTAATGAGAGTACCCGCTGCGCCGGGCTGTTTGAATGATAAGGGCGCCCCAGCTGAGACCGGAAATGATTCGGTTGCGCACCTGGAAGGTTCCTGATGGATGTTTTGTTCCGTAGCCTGCTCTGTCAAGCAGGCAGCCGCCACGCTCCAGGATAGAACTGCGCAAAGCCGCGTTTCTGACCACATAATTGCTGTCAAGCGACGTGGAAGCACGCTTTTACCGGCGTTCCAGCAGCGCCTCAGAGCACCCATCAGTGAGGCGGCGTCAATTCCCAGCGCACACCCGCTCACTACCACCGCCGCCGGAGGCCAGCTGATACCCGAACGCTTGGCAGCCCTGACGAAGCCTCGGCCGCTTTTCTGGCCCCCACTATGGGCCACAGTGGGAATACGGTCCACGTCAGGCAGCTTACCTTTTAGATACAGTACGCAGAGGGTCAAAAATATTCCTCAGTGCCTCGGGATATTTTTCACACCCGGCGTGATGACCTCTTGCCCGCATTTATTACAGTACTCCAACAGGGCCTGCGCCTGAGAGATTCCGTAGGAGTAGAGCATTCCCGCTTCCCGTTCCGAAACAAGCTCCATCCTGTTCCATAAAGAAGGTCCGCCCGCATAAAACTCACAAAGGCCGCCGGAAAACGCCGAAACAGCTGCCAGGGCTTCGGGACTGCCCGCTCTGAAGGCACGCTGCGTCCAAATCCAATACACACGAGGATCCATTCCTTCCTTCATCTTCACGACCACACTCCTTCTCCGGGCTGCCGCTTCCTGTCTGTCTTATGCAACAGAACCGATATGCGGCTTAACGCCGTTCTCAATTATACTTTTAATAACCGGCTCCACGGTTCATTTCCCATAGCAGAATGGTAGCGGCAGCCGACGCGTTGAGCGATTCTGCACGGCCAGCCATTGGAATGGTCAACCGTATATCACAAAGAGCAACCGCTTTTTCGTCAGCCCGTTGCCCTCATTGCCAATCAGCACGGCATGCAGGCCTTCAGAAAAAATCAATTGCCGTTACAGGACTTGCAGCAGCATCCGGAACAGCCGCATACAGGGTGGTATCCCCTGCGCTTCAGCAGGTCTCTTAGCCGGACTGGTGACGTCTCAGCAACTACTGATATCCGAATACCGCCCCCATTGACGCCCGCAACACTTTGGGCGACAGCGGGTCGCAGCAATCTCCGCAAAAACACGCAGCCTATTCCCAAGGCTTCGGCTGTACGCAGCACCGTTCCCAAATTTCCCGGATCCTGAAGATTTTCAAGCACCGCACAGGCGCCTGAAAAAGCCTGTTTTCCCTGTTTCAGATTCTCTGGCGTTTCACAGACACAGAATATCCCCTGCGAATTTCTGGTGGAGGAGAGAAGATCTGCTACATGTTCTTCCACCAAAAACTGTTCCTGGGCGGCCGGAAGAATCCGATTCAAATATTCGCCATACCGCCGCTGCGCCTGTTCTGTAAAAACAGCGGTCAATCTGTACCCCGGAACGCGCAGCATCCTCAGAGCCGGGCCCCTCGCAGAGAAAGCGCGCTTCCTCCCGCCGTCTTTCTGCCGAAGCAGCCAGAGCCGCCGCCTCACGAATCAATTTATTCCGGGCGGCTGGAAATATGCTCGAACCCCATATCCGCCCTTCTTTCATACTAAAATAAAACGGAACGCCCAAGGCAAAATCTGCCTTAGGCGCACTCTCAGATTTTTATAAAGCAGCCTTTGGCCTTCTCGACAAGAGCGGTAAACGCCGCCTCATCTGCAATGGCAATTTCAGAAAGCATTTTGCGGTTCAGCGTAACGCCAGCTTTCTTGAGGCCGTTCATGAAGGTGGAATAGTTGATATCATTCATCCGGCATGCTGCGGAAATTCTTGTGATCCACAGACGGCGGAAATCTCTTTCGTTGTTTGCGGCCGATATAGGCATAATTGCCGGACTTCATCACGGCCTGTTTGGCCATTTTAAAGTGGCGGCTCTTTTTGGAACCCCAATACCCTCTTGGCAAGCTTCAGTACCTTTTTTCCTTCTTTTACGCGTCATAAGCGCGCCTTTGACTCTAGCCATTTATACTCAATCCTTTTCTTGTCATCGAAAAATAAATCTGAAAACGTCCCCGCACCATTATTTATAAGGGAGCAGTCTTTTGATCGCCGCGGTGTTGGTCTTGTCGGTGACAGTGGTACCACGTGCATGGCGCTTGGTCTTAGGGGTTTTTCCATGACCGTTGGCAAGATGGGTCATGTATGCATGGCTGCGAATCACTTTTCCGTTCTTGGAAAGTTTGAAGCGCTTTTCGCGCCGCTGTGTGTTTTAAGTTTCGGCATTTTGCAGTCCTCTTGATTGTTTACGGTTACTTAACGGGCTTGGGGCAGGAGGAACATAAGCATGGTTCTACCCTCGAGCTTTGCAGGCTTTTCCACATTCGCCACCTCTGCCATGGTTTCGGCAAGCGGCGCATAATCTCCAAACCGTGCTCGGATGTCCCATCTCTCCTCCGCGGAACCGGATGGAAACCTTCACCTTATTCCCTTCCTCGAGAAAACGCACGGCATGATTCTTCTTTGTTTCAAAGTCGTGCGTATCGATGTTGAGGAGGCGAATCTCCTTGATCTCAACGACCGCTGATTTTTCTTTGCTTCCTTTTCCCGCTTTGCCTGTTCAAAGCGGAACTTGCCGTAATCGATAATCTTACAGACCGGCGGGGTCGCCTGCGGTGCGATCTTTACAAGATCCAGATTCTTCTGTTCGGCGAGATCCATGGCCTGCCGCAGGGACATAACGCCCAGCTGTGAGCCGTCGGAATCAATCACACGAAGCTCTCTGTCCCGGATTTGTTCATTGATCTGCAGTTCCTTGTTCTTTAATGGGTAAGCACCTCCATCACACGTGTTCACTTTATCATTGTTTCAAAAGCACCGACGACACAAAAACGGGCAGAATACACTGCCCGCAAATCCTTTTCGCTCGCTTGGAACCCGCTTGCACAAAACCGGTTCCGCCGGATCGAACTATTGACCTGTGTCAGATAGTACTGCGCGGGTGAGAGCCGCCGACTCTGCTTTGTTTTACCTTAAAATTATAGTATCAATTTCATACTTTGTCAAGTATTTTTCAACTGATTTTTTTCAGCCGGTAAGCAATTCAAAAATTCCCCCAGTTTCTGCTTCCGGGATGTCCCTTCCAGAATACCGTTTGCCATACTGCTCAGCAGCCCACCGCTGGGCAGCCACATACAGAACTTTCCGCCGCATTTTCCAAGGAAATCCATAGCAAGGTATGATCCTGTTCTACTGGCGCCTGAATCCGCTCCCGAGATTTCCAACATAATAATGCTGCAATAAACGCAAGGGGCCCAGGGCCTCATGCAGCAAATACTGTTCCGCTGTCCCCAGATACCCTTTATCGCAGCAAGCCGTCCTGTCTCCTCCAGGCACTCCCGGCGGACCGCCTCCTCACAGGTCTCCTGTTCCAACCCCTCCCCCAGGCAAAAAGAGCCCTTTGGGAGTGCGGACCACCGCCAGACAGCCATCTTCCACAGCAAAGAGATAGGCTCCTTCCCGATCCAGATAGCGAAGCCCCTGTCTTTCCCCAAAACTTTTCTGCACGAAATCCGTCAAATCCAATTCCCTCCCCGACAGGCCTGCGCCAGCGCCTGGTCCTATCGGATATCATACACGCTGCGCAGGCGGATACCGTCCGTTTTTCCAGAGAGTACTTTTACCTGATACTCCCCCGGATCCATGTCAAAGTAGTTGTCGGAAAGCAGGAGATCCTCCTCTTCGTTTTGAATCTCCACACTTTTAGCGTAGGCCTTTGCAGTCACCACAATCTCCTCTCCCTCTACCCGGCAGCAAAGTATGGGATCCGGGTAATCGAAATACTTAGGCAGAGAAAATCACCGTGCCCCGGACGTCCGGACACCGGAAATCAGCAGCTCATAGCTCACATAACTGCGGGGAAGGATCCGCCTCGGGAAGCTCTACCTTGTCAAGCCATACGCTCTGCAGCTTCGGCGCCACAAGGGATACAGTCTCCTCCGCAGAATGCGCCCGCTGCGGTCACGCAGCGACCCACCGCACCGTGCAGGCATGGTCCTCCATTGTCTCATTGAAACTGAAAAACGCGCTCTTTTCCATTTTGTAAGGCTCGGCGTTCACATTGGTATTTTGGGTGAGCATCCCTCTTCACAGCAGGAGAGCAACACCGGCGCGAAAAAGCGCTTGGCATAATAGTGAAGCGCCTTCCAGCGTCGGTATAATCGATGGAAGCCCAGGAAGCCACCGCCAGCAATCGTTAAGCTGCCAGTAAATGGCTATACAGATCCCCTGATGCCGGAAATGCTCCACCCCATAGCGAATCGCCTCTCCTGCAGCAGCTGGGAGGCATACAGCGGTCTCAAAAGAAGTGGGGTAACGGAACATCTGCTGCAAATAAGCCATAGTGGGGCATTGCCCCGTTCGCAGCGCTGATGCTTTTCCATCACATAGGAAGAGATTCCTGTCTTCCGGCAGCGTATAGGTTTCCAAATAACCGCCGCCCCACACACGGACACAGTTAAAATTGGCACGTTTGCAGGATTCCAGAAGATACTTCTGGACCTCCGGTGTGATCCTGGAATAGATGCAGTCCTCCGGAATATAATTTCCCCCCATGGCAAAAATTTTCACGCCATTGACACAGAACGCGAACTCTTTTCCCCAGAGATCTTTTTCCTGGCTGATGGTAAGGGTACGGAGACCGATGCGCTTCGTTATGGTTTCCAGAACTGTGCCATACTCGTCCAGAAGTTCCACCTGAACTTTATATAACGGCTGATCGCCGTAGGGTGTAAAACGCAGCCTGTATTCGTAATCCTGCTCCATCACCTTCAGGGCGGCAAGCTCATTGTCCCGCCAATAGGATCCTCCAGCTTCCCGTTGTTCAGCAAATCGGCATATACAGACCCCGGAACCGTTGCCGGAAGCCTTTCCCGGGATCCCACCGATTCACCGTCCAGTTTTCCTGCAGCATCTGTCTGATCATGGATATGACCTCCTTTTCCAGGAACACGGATAGGTTTTCCGGCTTCCACACCGGGCACAACAGCCTGATCCCTTCAAAAAATTTTCCCTTTCAACTATCCTCATCTTACCTTTTGAGGAGAAATCCGTCAACGTTTTTCTTGAGACAAACCAGCTGTTTTCTACCTTGAAGCTTACAAGCCATGCCGTTTCAGGTTATCTCCTCATGGTATGACCTGGAAGACCCCTTCGCTGAGATAAGTGGAATAGAGAAACAGCTCTCCCACCCGGAGCCCCGTCACCTGTTCCATTGCACAGGCATACAGCCGGATTTGTGTTTCCATACCGTTCCAGAGCTCTGAAACCGTGTTGATTTTGTCCGTTTTGAAGTCGATGATGTGGAGGCTTTCATTCTCCGTAAAGGTACAGTCCACTGCGCCCCTGAAGGATCACCGAGACGTCTTCCGCGCCCACGGCTCCCGCCATGGAGGCCGGATCTCCGCCGTAAAGCGTCGTTCCTTCTGCAGTTCCTGCGACGCCAGCACGCGCTTTCAAGCTGCCGGAAAAAATTTTTCACCCGGGCAAGATCCACCGCCTCCGCCTGTTCCGGCGTCAGGTAATGCTTTTCCCGGAGCCGCATAAGCTCCTTTGCCGCATCCTCCGCCGCTGCACGGAAGTCGGCATACTGCATGTAATCGTGCAGGGCAATTCCCTTTCAGCCGGAGTCGTCCTTTTCACCCAGCCAGGCTGGCCGCGCAGGCTTCCCCATTGTTCTCCCGCCTGACCGGCCGTCAGCTTGAGGCGGACACCTTGGCGGGAACCCTGCACTGATTCTCATAGGGATAACAGTAGTTTACTTGTTGTTTCAGACGCCCAAAAGCTCCGGCTCAGATCGGCTGCAGGAGTTCCCGCAGCGGCAGCTTCGGCAGGAAGCTCCTCCGGCTTACAGGTTTCCAGGCTGATCTTCAGGGAGTATAACCCTCCCGGCACACCGGCGTTTCCTCCGCGCCGGCCATTTGTCTCAGCACAGCTCCATCGGGATGATTGAGGGCAGAGCAGGAGCCAGGGCCGCGGTTGCGCACGCTGCGCACCGCATAGGAGAGATTCCCTGTTCCGTCACCCTGTGGGCTAGACAGAGCGGGCGCAGCCCGGAACCGGAGCCTACGAGAATCAGTTTTTCCTTTGCCCTGGTCATGCGACATAGGAGCACCCGCTAACCCGCAGTTCCTCGAGGCTTCGTTGCGTGCCGTTTCCAAACGGATAGCCTCCCTGCCGCCGTCGTAAATCTGGCCGGCAGGCAGGATCCCGCAGCTTAACGCCCAAACCCAGTTCGGATGCAGCAGCACATCGAATGTGATCTGTTATAAAGTTTCGTCCGCACCCGCCACAATGCATACCGGAAATTCCAGCCCCTTGACTTGTGGATGCTTGATCCGCACCATATGTTCCTCCCCCCAGCCGGCGCTTCCCCGCCTGCAGAATCGGAATCGCTCTGCCGGAGCCGGTCCAGAAATCTGACAAAACCAGAGATACCGTTGTAGCCGGAGGCCTCATATTCCCTGGCGTAACGCTGCAAGAGATGCAGATTGGACAGCCTTCCTTCACCGTCTCCATAGCGTAAAGAACCAGATCTGCGTACCCGGTCTTGCCATATAAAAAAGCTGACAAAGGCATCCGAAGGCATGGTGGCGGCAACCGCCCTGTACCGGGCGATATCGGAAACCACCTGCGCGGAGCGCTTTTCTTCCCCAGCAGCCCGCAGCAGAGAAAGATACAGCGGAATATCCCGGTTTTCCAGGCGAAGGGCTGCCATATCATCCGCTGTAAAACCGTAGATAGGGCTCATCAATACGGCAAGCAGCGGATATCCTGATTGGGATTATCCACACACGCAGGGGAGAGCATCACCGCAACCTCGGGGGCGGCAAAAGCCTCCGGTGATGGAAGCCTTCGCGGGAATGCCCTGCTTCACGAGCTCCTGTGCATACCTGTGGGCATACTTGTTTACACTGCGTAACAAAAATACAGAAGTCACCGTAATGAGCCGGTCTTTTCCTCTCCTCCCTCGCAGACGGTAAAGCCATCGGCGAGCATTTCCCGCCTGGGCTATTGCTGAAGCCTCAGCCTCCTCAGCTGGCATGCCCGCTTCACGCCCAGAAGAAGCAGCTCGGTTTCACAGTCATCCTTTTCCGGATAGGCAGCGCCGCAGACCAACTGTTCTCCTGTATAATCGATGTCTCCCATATCCCGGGACATAAGCCGGGAAAAGACGAAATTCACACTGTCCGTCACAGGTTTCTGGAACGGAGTTCAGTCCAGGACAATGGCGGCGGCGGGGTATCGGTCCAGCGTCCTGTCATAGGAGGGAAAGCTTTTCTGCAGCGCAGGAAAATTTCAGGCATCGCCCCGTGAACTCCATAAATGCTCTGTTTACATCGCCCAATTACAAAAAGGTTTTCCCGTTTTGGGAGATTGCCCGGAACAGGGAATCCTGCACATCATTGGTGTCCGGTATTCATCAATCATGATCTCATCGAAGCGCCGGGAAACCTCCCCGCGCTGCAGACGTCCGCTCTCCGTCCTCCTGCAGGAACAGACGGATTGCCAGGTGCTCCAGATCACTGTAGTCAAGGAAGCCCTTCTCCTGTTTTTTCTCCTCATATCTTTGAGAAAAGTCCAGCGTCAGCCTCTTCAGGTCACAGAGCAGCGGATAGGCAGCGCAGTTCCTCCCGCATGCCTCGCCGTCTGGAAGAAAAAGAGTTCTTCAACTCCTGCAATGCCCCTTGGCCTCGCCGCGCAGCAACTCGCCGTTCCTTGCCGGTCCTCCTCGTATCCGCGCAGTGTGCCTCTGCGCGGGAAGGTAAGCGTCTGCAAAAAATTGAGGGAAAGCTCGTCCCAACTCATCCGCCTGCGCCAGACTGCGCACCCTTTCGGCAAGCGCCAGATCCCCTGCAGAGCCGGCAGAAAAAGCTCCGAAAGCTTCTCATCCGCACAGTGTTCCGCTTCCCGACAGCGGCTGTTAACACGGATACAGTGCTCCGCCGTCTCCGCTGCATAACGCAGCAGCACTCGCCCCATGGAGTGGTCTCAATTGGCCCCGGTTTCGGCAAACATCTCTGTCTTCCTCCAGCCAACTCTCCGGAAACGGGTGAGACTGCATGACCATAAAGCTGCAGGATCATTGCCGAAAGCCGCCAGTCGTCCGCTCTCCGGTAAAAAAGCACATCAACCCAGCCTTTCAAGGCTGAAGTTTCAAAGGCATCGGAGGCGTCTCATTTTGGGCCTCCTGCGTCAGGTCCTCTCTCTGCTTGTCCGAGACAATTTTAAATTCCGGCGCAATTCCAGCACATGAAAAATTCCCGCACCATTTCCGCGCAAAAAGCTGTCCACCGTTCCGATATGCGCCTGGGAGAGCAAAAATGCTCTGGCGACGGAGCAGCCGTTTTCCGGTGTTCCCGCAGCATTTCATAGAGCCTTCGTTCCAGCCGGGCCCGCATTTCCGCTGCGGCCGCTTTTGGTGAAAGTGACGATGAGCATCCGGTCCGCCAGGTCAGACCGCCCGGATCCGTAAGCCGTTCAATCGCCCGCTGCACCAGAACCGCCGTTTTGCTGGAACCCGCTGCGGCAGCTACCAGCACAGAGCCCTTTCTGGCAGAAATAGCGTCTGCCTGGGCTTCAGTCCAACTGACTGCCATCGTTTTCATCCCTCCCCATCTTGCGGCACAGAAGCCTGCAGAACCCTTGTCATCTCAGTGAGAACCTCGTCTTTGGAAAGTTTTCTTTCTGCACATCCTGCTTCCATATTCCTTGGCGCAAACCGCCCCATAGGGACAGTAGCGGCAGGCGCTTTTATTTTTCAGGTTGGGGAGCGCCTCCACGTTCCCCCTGCCACAGCTCTTCCGCCATGGCGGCGATCAAACGTTTGGAATATTCCAGTACCCGGGTCAGTTCTTCCTTCGTCAGCACCATGCTGGTGGGTGGGCGCCCATCCTTGTTGAGCGCGGCTGGAATGAATTTCCCTTTGCGCCATCCTCCATGGCGGTGATAATTTCAGCGTCGCTGAGCACCATGCCGCTCATACGCAGCTGTTTATCCGCCTCCTTTTGACGGCTGCTTCATCCATCCCTTTTTGGGCGGAAACAGAGGGCTCTGCAGCCGGCATATAGAGAATGCCAGCCGGCAGAACCTGACCGTTTTCCACCAGGGCGGCCAAAATATACCAGCATCTGCATGTTGAGGCCATGGAGCACGTCAGAAAGCCGGAATTCTTTTTTTCCTGTTTTATAATCCACAACCCTCACATATGGGTTCCCTCCGAACGGTGGTAAGCGTCCACCCGGTCGATGGTGCCGCCCACCGTCACCGTTCGGCCGCTCCGTTTCCACCTTCAGCGCCGGATATCCGCTGCCATGTCCCAGTCCCAATTGAAATTCCGACGGAAACTGTTTCAGTTCCTCTCCACATGAAGAATCAACAGCACCGCGGACCTGCCCATCCTTCTGAGCCTGTATTTTTCCCGGCCGGCAAGCATGGAAAACCGCCCAGGCTGATATCTGCATACTCCTGGATCAGACTGTCCACCAACTGGCGCAGTTCCTTCTCCGAACGGGATTCCTGAATCTCAACCGGCTCGGAGAACACCTTTTTCGAAGAGATAGTGCATCAGCGTGCCGTACTGCATCACATCCACTTCAGCAGGCCTGCGTTCCTTGGCATTGATTCCATACCGGCAGAAATATTTAAATTTGCAGTCGTAATAGGTTTCAATCTGCGTGGCTGAAAGATAAGGGGCAGAGCTGAACAGCCCGGCAGCCAAAGCGCTGTCCTCCAGGGCGCGCGCAGGCCGTCCTGCAGCCGCCCTGCGCAGAGCCTCCAGCCTGCCCTGGTATTGAGGATCTCCGGCAAAAGCTGTCTCAGCGCTGCGGCTTCCGGCGTATTTTCCCGGAACCTTGCCGCCATCCGGGTGAACGCCGCCTCTTTGGAATTGACAAAATATTCGTCCGGCAGGCCTCTTTCCACCTGCAGGGCGGGAAATATACTCAGCACAGCCGACACCAGTTCGCTCTGCTCCCGATCCTCCCGTCGGCACTTCTGGGATAGCTGACATAGAGCCGTTCGAAGCTGCACAGGACACCGAATAGGCCAAATACCTCTCTTCGATCGTCTTCTGCTCCAGAGGGTCCCCCCAACGGAAGTTCCATGGCAATGAGTTCCTTGCGCTCCGCATCGGAAAATACGCCTGTAGATTTGGAACCAGGGAAATTCCCCCTGCACCGCCCGATCAGGAAAACTATCTTGGGCGCGGACTGCCGTACCTGCTCCGGCGTACCGAAAATCACCTCGTCCACCGTCTGGGGATCTCCGAAACATCCTCTCCTGCAATCACCTCTTTGAGCAGGGAATAGTACCGCTCTCTGGCCACCTTCCTCCGGCCCAGAATACTGTGCATTTGATCGAGCACTTCCATCAGCAGTTCCCATACCCGCAGCTGCTTGGCTGCAAGGGAGTTTTCCCCCGCCGCCTCCAACTCTGCACAATAGGCTGGAAGATTCTTCTCCATCTGGAACGCCTCCAACAGGGAGAAAACCGCCTCGGAAATTTCTTCCCCGGAAGCATCTCTTATCTCGCGGCAAAGTGGGAAAGGGGCTGAATCAGCCGGAGACGCAGCTGGTTCCAGCCGGTTCAGCGTCTCCTGATCCTCCTCTGTAAATTCCTGTCCAAATCCCCGGGATGACGCACAAATTCCTCCCGCCAAGCGCCGCCCTTTACTTTCCAGAGAAAGGCGTAGTTTTCCAGCTGAGAAATCTCTCTGCAGAAAAGCCGGAAACTCCGGTTTTCAGCATCTCCAGCAGGGGTCGCTAAATCCGGACTGCACCGCTTCAAACGCACCCAACACAAAGCGCATCACCGGCTCTGCATCCACGCGCCGGCTCAGACAAAACAGGGGATCTTGCAGAGCCACATCAAGGTAGCCGAAATAACGTTCCGGCATACGGCAGATCACGGAAAAATCCCGATAACGGTACCCGCCGCTTTCCACCAGCCTGCGGATTGTTGCGGCATATTCCGACTCTTCAAACACATCTTTAGCGGAAAATACATGTATTCCCTGCGCGTCCTCGCTCATCAGCATCTCAGAAGCGCAGAACAGCTGGGCCTCCAGCAGCTTCAAATTTTCATTCCGGAACCGGGGGGCGCCGGTAAGCAGCACCGGCGGCAGCTCGCGCACCCCATGCTCTTCCGCCAGCCGCTGCAGGCGGTATCTACGGTTTACCAGCGCAAACAGGCCTGTTCCGTCTTCCGGCAAACTGTCTGTGCAGAGGGAGAACAGCACCGTCTCCTGCCCTGCGCAGGATCTGTTCCAATACCGAATTTCCTGGGCGGTAAAGCCCTCAAAGGAGTCCACCGCCACCGTGGCGCCTTCAAAAATCACTGGTCTCCAGCCTGTCCGCCAGACGGGTCAGATCGTCTCTGGAGTCGAGATAGGTGCCTCCACCAGCGCCTCATAGGCCCCATAGTTTCGAAAGCTTTTTTTCCCAAGCCCCTGCCGCCAATCATCTCTGCAGCCAGCTGCTTGGGGAAATGGCGCACCATTGACCGCCGTGAGCATCAGGTCGCTAATCCTTCCGCTCCTGGCCGCGCCCGCATTCAGATGGTCTCGCTGGCGGCGATGGCCGAAGACATGAGAATGCGCCTGCCGCCGTCTGTCAGCCTGCGTCCGCAAAGCCTCCTCTTCCCGGAATACGGCCTCCGCCAGACGGGTAAAGCTGTATACCTGAATGGACGCTGCCCCAGGCCCCGCCTTATGCAGTATCTCCGAAGGAATACTGCTCCGGCACCAGCATTCAGCTTTTCCCCGCCCTGCCGGTTTTTTTGCCAACAGTTCTCTGGAGATATTCGGTTTTTCCGGCACGGCCCAGGACAAATTGCAGCAAAGGGAACGCCTCCATAAATAAAGAATGGCCTCAAAGCAAATTTGCTTTGAGGCCATTATATCACCTGCGGCCGGCAGTCACGCAATTCAGTTTCCACGGCGCTTCGGCCTCCCACCTGCGGCGCAGGCGTTGCCAGGGGGCTTCACAGAAATCCCCATTTCTGAATCAAAGGTTTTCAACTGCATATTCCTTCAAATCAGCAGACGGAAAACATTTGGGGAATATCAACGATCAAAAAACTGCACAGTTCTTGATACCATTCCACTGCCTTAAATTTCGCGGTATTTTCCCGGATGCTTTTACCAGCTCCTGCTGGCTGTCCGGCAATTCGGCCAGCACATCATCCTGCCTCTGTTCCGCCGCCGGCAGACAGAGAGCCGGAAATACAACGCACCACCAGTTTTTCCCTTCTCCGCTGCCGATTGTCACCCGCAGCGTCCGGTATTTCCCGGCCGGCAGGGGAAAAGTTTTCATACTCTCTGGTAGTAAAATACATCTCGGTCACCTCTGCTGCTGCAGTCTGCCGTACTCCGTTTTCCAGCAGGACTTCCCGTGCCGCCGCCGTGATGGATTCCAGATGTGTGCACACAGCGGAGTTTGCCTCCTCCATTGTCCGTGCATCCTCGTACCATCTGGACGCTTCCCTGAGCACAGCGTCCCGTACCTTGAGTTTGACCGCTTGATCCTCCGGAGAATCAGAATTGGCATCACATGCAGGCGTAGCACATTTTGGGAAGTTCTCGCAGGAGGCTGCAAAAGGGAAAAAGACAGCGGCTATGGTAAGTAAAATCCACAGACAAGGGATTTGGCCAGAGTGCGGCGCGTCAAATCTTTCATAAGTACAAAAAATCCTTTCTGTTTTTAAGCTGACCAAAGTATGAACGACTTCTTTCCCGCTTATACTGGTGCATACGGTTTTTAAAAATTTCCTTTTTCACAGCAACCTCCTATTCCGTATTTGACAGAATCTTCCCGGGAGGTTAGAATGAAGAAATCATGAGGTTTCTCCTCGAAACCACTCCGTCTCAGGTTTCCATTTTTCACCGGTCTCCCCTCAATTGGGCAGCGCCGCTATCCGGTGTCTGAGTCTTCTGGTTTTCCTGAAAATATAGTTGTTAAGAAAGGTATTTTGTATGTTGGATGTTCTTCTGGACGCCCTTTGGATACGCTAAAAACCCTCCTTCCTGTTTGGGGCCTACCTGCTCATCAATTTCTGGAACATAAAGCAAGCGATAAGCTCACCGGCGCACTCTCCCGCATGGGACCTCTCGGACCACTGGGCGGCGCGGCGCTGGGCTTGGTACCGCAATGCGGTTTTTCCGTGGCGGCCGCCAATTTTTATGCGGGCAGGCTGATTTCAGCAGGCACGCTGGTTGCAGTGTTCCTGGCCACCAGCGACGAAGCCCCCTGCCCATCATGCTCTCCCGGCCTGAGGCTTTCCCTGTTCTCCTGAGATTACTGGCGGTAAAATTTGTGGCTGCCGCAGTTTTCGGCCTGCTGACCGACCTGGTGCTGAAGCGGTTTCTCAAGCCGGACCGACAGGAGCCCTTCCACGACCTGTGCGAAGATTGCGACTGTGAGCACGAGGATTTTCAAATCCGCCCTGCGGCACACGGTCAAAATCGCCGTTTTCCTGCTATTGATCAACCTGATTTTAGGATATGCCATATACTTCATCGGAGAGGCGAACATTTCCGTTTTCCTGCTTTCCGGCAGCATTTTCAGCCTCTGCTGGCGCGCTGATCGGGCTGATTCAAACTGCGGCGCCTCTGTTATTCTGACGGAGCTGTTCCTCTCGGCTCCCTCTCCTTCGGCTCTGCGGTAGCAGGAAGGCTCTGCATGGGGGCAGGCCTGGGTCTCTGTGCTCTTCCGCGCCAACAAGCGCCCCCCGGGGAGAACCTCTGTATTCTGGGAGCGCTGTATGTGTTCGCCGTAATTACCGGTGTGGCCTGCAACCTGTTTTTCCCCGGCTGATGACAGCAAGGGGTTTATTCCGTAGAAGAAAACTTGAAAACTTCGGTGTAAACTGACTCTCATAACTGACAATTTGGAGGCGGTTTCCGTGCCCTATCGAATCTTAGTGGCAGACGACGAGGCTGACATTGTTCATATCTCCGCGACCTTTCTCTCTATGAAGGGCTACGAAGTGCTGGCGGCTTACGGAGGAGAAGAGGCACTGAAGCTCTCGGGCAATCCCCAGATTTAATCCTGCTGGATGTCAACATGCCGGACATCGATGGATTTTCCCTCTGCCGGCGGATTCGGGACTTTGTCTCCTGCCCCATCCTGTTCCTCACGGCAAAAATTGAGGATGCCGATAAAGTGAAGGGCTTCGCTTCGGGCGGGGACGACTATATTTTGAAACCCTTCAGCAGCGCCGAACTGCTGGCCCGGGTAGCCGCCCACCTGCGCAGGGAAGAACGCCGCCAAAGTGAAGTAAAGGTAAAATTCGATCGGGGCTGGTAATCGATTATACCCAGCGCTGTGTCTTTCAGGACGGTGAACCTGTCAAAGCTTGCAAAAAGGAGTTCGAAATTGTGGAGCTTCTCTCCACTCATCCCTCGCAAGTATTTGACAGGGAACGGATCTATGAAAGGCCATTTGGGGCTATGAGGGGAGGGCGACAGTGCCGTGGTGGCGGAACACATCCGGCGGATCGGGCCAAGCTCACCGCTGCAAGCTGCGGCGAACGAATTGAAACCGTCTGGGGAGTCGGATATAAATGGAAAAAGTAGAAAAGGGAAAAAAACAAAGCGAACCCGGGATAGAAAAAGAACACTCCCTGGTATAGGAGGATTTCCATCAAGGGGGCGTTGGTCTGCACCACGCTCTGTTCCATTGTGCTGGGTTTTTCACCTGTATGGCAGAGGTTTACACGCTCTCCACCATCCCACAATGACATTTACGAAACCTATGTACAGCCCTATCTGCCGGAGGAGTATGCAGACGGGTATTATTCCATCAAAATAGAAAGTATATCTCCTGACGGCACTACAAAATATGGTACAGCGTTCCCCAAACGCCTATGTAGACCCCGAAACAGGTGAACTCTATCCCATGGAACAGACGCCTTCCCTACACCTTTTATACCCGCCGGATTTTTCGTTTTCTCTACCAAAGCAGCGATTTGGTCGCCATCATTCTCTGTTTTCTGACCGCCATTCTGTTTTTTGTGCTGGATGCCTCCTGGTTTTACCGCTGAAAATCCGGAAAGCCGTTGGGGGTTTTTGAACCTTGCCTCTCAGAAAATTTCGGAGAACGATTTGGATTTCACCATTCCCCAGCCCAGCACGGATGAACTGGGGAAAGCTCTGCGGCTCCTTTGAAAAAGATGCGGCTGTCACTGGGAAAACAACAAGGCCATGTGGAACGCCATGGAGGAGCGCCGACGGCTTAAACGCAGCCTTTGCCCATGACCTCCGCACACCGCTTACCGTCTTGCAGGGCTATAGCGATTATCTGCTGGACGGCCTGCCCTCCGGGACATCACTGCGGAAAAGGCTGAAGGGGAGACTGTTGAGACCATGAAGCGCAGTCTTATCAGGCTGCAGCGCTATGTGGAAGGAATGAATTCCCGCAGAAGATGGAAGACATGGCAAATCCCATCAGAAAAAAGACCGATTTCGGCAGCCTCGCTTCCCAGCTCCGGGAAACAGCCTCTATTTTGTGCGGTCGGACAAGCTCGTCTTTTCCGCCGACGGAAAAGGCAGCCTGCAGTTGGATACCGAATTGATTTTTCCAGGTGTTTGAAAACCTAATGTCCAACGCTTGCCGTTATGCCCAAAGCGGATACAGGTCTGCGTCGGACAACGGGAAGGGTTCTTCCAACTGTCTGTGACAGACGACGGACCGGGCTTTCCGCAGGGGAAGCGCTCGTTAAAACGAGCTGTCGAACCCTATTATCGGGCTGACAAAAACTGGACGGTACTCCGCAGGGAGCCAGCATTTTGGGCTGGGACTTTTACATCTGCCGCATCCTCTGTGAGAAGCATGGCGGATGGCTGAGCGTCAAAAACGGCGAGGAAGGCGGAGCCTCGTCACTGCAGTCTTCGAACCTGAAACAAATCGGGTTTCGGTTGTGAAAGTTGACATTTGTGCGGTATCCTGAAGGCAACAAAATCAAAAGGAGATCATTCCATGAATACCGAAATCGTGATTTCTCACCTTTGCCAAAGCTATGGTCGAGTCTTGGTCTTTGCAGACGTCAGCTTTACAATTCCCAGGGATGTTTGGCCTGCTCGGACGCAATGGCGCCGGAAAAACCATTGATGAAACGCTCGCTACACTGCTGGCGCCGAAAGGGGCTCTGTCCGGTATGCGGAGTCCCCGTATCGCAAAGCCTGGGTCAGGAAATGACAGGCTATCTCTCCCCAGGAGTTTTCCATGTACCCATCCATGACCGTGTATGAAGCGCTAGACTATTTGTCTGTGCTTTCCGGGATGCCGAAGCAGCTCCGGCAGAAGAGAATTCCAGAACTCTTACTGAAGGTAAACCTATCTGACCGGGGCGGTACCAAGGTCAAAGCCCTGTCCGGCGGCATGAAGCGGAGGCTGGGAATCGCCCAGGCCCTGCCCACGACCCTCAGGTCATCATAGCCGACGAGCCCCAACCGCGGGGCTGGATCCAGAGGAACGGGTCCGGTTCCGGGAGCTGTTCCGGGCTTTTTGCCTTGGGAAAAGACGGTACTCCCTCTCCACTCACATTGTCAGCGACATTGAGGAATCCTTGAAAATCTGGCCATTTTGGATCAAGGCAAGCTGCGGTATGCAGGCAGCAGCAAAGGCCTGTTGGACCAGACTGGTACGCAGAGCATGGAACAGGCCTATCTCGCCTGTATCCACGGTACAAAAGGAGATGTGATTATGTTGGAAAAAGAGTGGCAAAAAAAGCAGCGTTCAGCATCCCGTTTCTGCTGCTTGTCCTTGTGTAACCTTTCTCATGTACTGGAGCCAGATCGGCCTGGATTACCTTTCACAGAGTAAGAAGCTGACCGAGCCGCAGCCGGGTGAAAACTATGGAACCACCGGAAAGCAATGACCCGGAACTGGTGATGCCCGCAGCCCTGGACTCTCTCTATGCGGAATTCACCGCAAACTCTTATACCACCTACCCCATCGGATTCTACCACACTGTCAAACTCAGCGGAAAAGATACTGAAAAAATGGCAGGACTGCTTTCAGAACTGACCGGAAAACCCCGGAAGAGCTTTTTGGCAAGGCTGGATACGGACGCCTACGAGCCGAATTCCGTGCTGGCCGTCATCGGAGGACGGAGAAATCATCCCCACTGCACCTCAAAAACGCACAAACAGCGTTTCCCCGGTTCCGGGGCTCGCCTATGACAGGTTTGAAGAGCTGATGGCTCAAGCCGATTCTCTGCTGGGCGGTGGGTCCGACTATGCCCCCTGGCTCTCTCAGCGGCTTTGGACGCCGGGCCAAAACCTACGAAGAGGCCTTGGCAGATTATCGTGCCGCCAAGGAGATAGACCACTTTTCCGGGGCGCACGCACGCCTGTTTTCAGATTATATGACATTGTTTTTCCGCCCTGCTGCCCGCATTTCTGATGGTTTCCGAATGCCTGCGCGACCGCCGTGCCAAAATGCGGGATTTGATCTGGGCCAGAAGAGTTTCCTCCCTGCGGATTGCCGCCGTCCGGTATTTCTCTACAGTCCTTCTTTCCATGCTCCCGATTCTGCTTCTGGCAGCTGTGGATACCGTCCGGTCCGCCTTCCTTTATACAGGCCAGACAGTGGATCTTTCGCCTATTTCAAATATACGGGAGGGTGGATTCTGCCACTGTCATGATCTCCGCAGCTACCGGTATGTTTTTGACCGAAGCCACCGACACCCCAATCGGCCTGGCCGTGATGCTTCTCTGGTGGTTTCTGGATCTCAACGGAAACATTTTTCAGATGGGCGGTGGGTATGCAGGCTTTTCCCTCTGTCCCAGGCACAATTCCATTCTGGGAGCACAGGTTTTGCCGATCACTTCTGGGCGCTGGCCGCAAACCGGATCCTGTTGGCCGCCCTCAGCCTGATTTTATTGGGTGCTTCCGCCCTGATACTGGAAGCTAAAGAGGAAAGGCAGGTGGTTCTCTTATGACAGCTTCAAAGCGCGTTTTAACAGCCGCAAGGCTGGATCTGAAGCGTAATTTTCTCCCCTCATCTGTGTCTTGCCCTGCTCCTTGTGCTGCTGACTCCCGTACTGTTCTGGCCTCAACGATCTGGACACACAGGGTTCCGCCGTTCCGCTGGAGCTTTGATGCCGCTGACCGGCATCCTTCTGCTGACGCCGATTTTCCTGCCCGAACAGGGATCCCGCTGTACGGATGTAGTAGCCGTACGCTCTGTCCCACTGTGGCAGATTTACAGTGCCAGAGCTCTCTTATTCCTTACTTATTCCTCTGTTTGCTTCCTGCGCTCCTGATTCTCTGCATGGCTTTCTGCGCAGTCAGGTCACGCCTGACCTATGGCTCGCCGCAGTCTCCCCCTCTTCCCTGCTCCTGGGAGGTCTTGGAGCGCCTCCTATACACTGACAGACAACATTGCCGCGGCCTATATGGTCCCTGTCCTCTATTATGTGGTCAATTTCGGCCTGTCCAAGCCATGCCTTCTGGCTTTTTCCTCAGCTATGTCCGGCCTCCGCCAGCAAACTGCCCCAACTGTTTCTGGGCCTTCTACTCCTTGCAGTCTCTATTCCGTTCAGAGTGCATGAGAAGACATAAAAAGCCAGACTTATAAAAGCAGCATTCTCCCGGTGGGGAGGGATGCTTTTTATTCGTCGGACAATGTGTTCCTGTGGCTTTTTTCTCTTCTATAACGTACAGCAGAAGTTTTTGCAATACTGATGAACGCCCGGCTATACTCTGAAAGATATCGCCGTGGGTGAGTCCCAAGGTATAATGTACGGGTGATGCTTCCTTTAAAGGGATCTTCTGTACTTTTTGAGGATAGCAACGCCTTCCAGGACGTCTCTGGAATCATGGCAATCCCATTCCATACTCCACCAGCATCTTTAAGGTGTAAATATCAGACGCCTCAAAAGCTATAATTGGCTCAAAATCAGCCTTTCTACAGGCTCCTTCCAGGATTTCCTTACCGTTCCTGTCTTCATTGCAATAAAAGGGCGGTTCCGCAGCGCTGATACCGGCACCGGGAATTTGAAAACTCTTCCTGCCGTGACACAGCCAGGCACATTCGTTCCTCCAGCAATGATATTCTATCTACATTTTCCGGTTCCAAAGGGAAGAAAAAGGCAGAGCTCCTCCTGATTGGAAAACATGGTCATTTCTGTGGGGGAGTTTGGCAGCAACGCCTCAAAAATGTACATCAGGATACTCTTCACGAAACCCCGCTGCTATTTGAGGGAACAAGTAGGATGCGGCATGTGTACCGCTATTGCAATTCTGGTATGTCCGTTTTTTCCCATTCTCTTCTGCCTCAGCTACCGCATCGTCAATTTGAAGAAGCGCAGACTGCACCTTTTGATAAAATGCTTTTCCAGTCCGATTCAATGTAAGCTGCCTTCCGTTTCTGTCAAACAATGAAGTTCCAGCTCCCGCCCAACTGAAGAATCATTTGCTCAAAGCCGGCTGAGAAATATAAAGCTGCGAGGCGCTAACTGTGACAGATTCCGTCTCTGCCACATGGCAGAAATACCGTAATGCTAACAAGTTCATATGCTCCTTGTTATAAATCAATTAGTTATCATTATATACGGTTTTATGTCTTTTGTTGTTTATAAGCATATCACTTATAATAATAACATCAAAGAGAAATATAATATTTTTTAGTCAAAAGGAGAGGATTCTTATGTCATCGCTCACCCTGCGTTACTACTATGAGCACTTGGGATGAATACCGCAGTATCCTTGTTCTCCCGGAAGAAAATACAGAAGCTAAAATGTGTCTCCCATTGGTTTATCTTCTTCCAGACGAAGGGGAGGACCATACCAGGTGGATCTGGGAAACGGAATCGAACGTCGTCCTAGTCAAAAATATAAATTTGCTGCAGTAATGCCAGGCTGTGCACA
>VOFE01000125.1_pt1 | contig 26127 bp, 37 predicted proteins | sample 5384071 | NCBI WGS metagenome assembly VOFE01 (sample SAMN12384724, study PRJNA508395) | human gut metagenome | isolation source: healthy gut D | host: Homo sapiens
ATGACAGACACCATGGGTCGTATGCACTCAGACGCTCAGTTCGCTGGTTCTTCATCAGTTCCTGCCCACGTAGAAATGATGGGATTCCTGGACAATCCTGTAAATGCTTATAAAGAATAAGAACGAACGAACCCATAATACAGAGCGCAAAGAATGGTGGTAAAATTTCTTGGATGAAGAAGAATTGAGGAAGATTTATCTTGGGCTTCATTTGATCCACTGGGACAAAACCCTGCACAAACAAGATTGGAACGAGCTAAAGATATGTTTCTCTTTGGGTGCTTCACAGGGCTTAGCTACATTGACATTAAGACCTTGACACCAGAACACTTTGAGAAAGATAACACTGGCAGAATATGGATTAAGAAACGTAGGGTTAAGACAGGGGTTCTATCACGCATTCCCCTACTCCCCATCGCCAAACTGATATTGGATAAGTACAAAGGTGGAGAGAAATTACTCCCTATTCAAGACCCTGCGGACATCAACAAATATCTAAAGGATATAGCTATACTTTGTGGAATTAATAAACGAATTTGCTTCCACACAAGTAGGCACACCTTTGCAAGTACAATTACTTTAGCCAATAACATATCGCTGGAAGTTGTTTCTAAGATGTTAGGACATACCAATACACGAATGACTGCCCACTATGCAAAGCTGATAGACAAGTGCATAGGTGAGCAGATGGATAAACTCATGGATACGTTTACAGGAGCTTCTGATTACTAAAGCATATCCTATCCACAAATTCCTCACTTGTAGCAATGCAGGTGGGGATTATTTTTTAATTTTGCCTTAAACTAATAATTATGGAGAAGCTAAAGGAAGATTACATAAGCATTGATACTCGTTTGGAATACATGGAAGCCATAGCCGTTAAATATGTTCCAGACGTAGATATAGACCCAGCCACAGGAGAAAGATACGTCTGCGGCACTACCGCCTTACCCCTATTCATAAGAAGATACAATCAGAATGAACTATATGGTAATTTCACATACGAAGATTATATAGCCAATGAGGACATACAGAATACATTGAAAGGTTTGGGAGTTGATATAGATAAGTTCTGGTTTCTACTTCTGTTCATCTTTGACTATACTTGTGGAACGTGCTTGGACGGAATGAAAGCTACAGGCATTGGAATAGAACAACTCATCAAATTCGCCAAAGCCATAGCTGACAACCATAAGGAGATTAACCAATTTGGAGTAAGTTTTAAAAAGCCTATTACCGTCTCTGTAAAGATTGAAGGCAAGCATCAGATAGTAATTGACAATGCCAATGCAATAGGTTACTTGGCTACTATCATTGCCAACAACCTAAAAGAGATAGAGGAACATCCTTGGATGCAGAACCAACAAGTCAGCATAAGCACCCATGCAGAAGAAAAGGAATCCGTTCAGATATGGCTGTTCTATAAGATGTTCAATGACTTCTTCAATTTAGAGCCATATAATAAGCTGTTTAATGTCAGACAGAAGAAAGGAAGCACCATATCACTTAGTAAGACATTGCTCATATCAAGGCTTATCTACTTCACTAAGCTATCTAAACATAGTAAATTCTCAGATGATGAAGATGTCCTAAAAGGTTACATCAAGCAATATAAAGACAAGAGAATTGATACTGCGAACAGCATATACTTCTAATAAACTTCTGATAATTAATACAGTCCTGCTCCGTACCATTAAGAGGGTACATAAGAGCAGGACTTTTTTTCTCTCTTTTAATCCTGCCATTATATCCCATCTTTGCAGCGTCAAAACGATAGCGGACGAGCTGACAATTAAGAGGGGAAGTAAAACCACCCATTAATTTCTCTCTTTTAATCAGCCCAGAAGCAAGTAGTTTTGCAGCGTAATCAGAAAGCCAAGTGCGCATAGGTTGGACGGTTACAAAGAACTTAATTTGATAATTAAAAACAAGATGACAATGAAAACAATGACTAAGACAGCAGGAAAGACTGCAACCAGCAAATCAGTAGCTAATGCTAAAGCAGGAAAGGCAGTGCGCACTCTCAGCTTACAACAACAGTTGATTAAAGCTGAAAGAGATTTGAAGAACATAGTTAACAGACAGTTGGGAGAAACCGTTCTACACGCCCAAGAGTTAATTGTGAAACAATTAAAGCAGGCTATTGAAGAGAAGAATAGTAAAGCCCTCACACTTAAAGACGAACCTATTACATTCCAATTAACTAAAACTGAGGAGAAGGTCTCTAAGAAGATTGCCTTTGTAAAACATAACAGAAGCATTGATTCAAAGAAAGTAGATACGTTCATTGCTATTATTGACAATGGCAAATATGAAGAAGCCTATCCCATCATCGTGATAGAAGCTTCAAAACTAATAAAGGCAGGATATGTCGTAACAGATGTAAACGGTAGAGTTCTGACAGAAGAAGAGGCAGAAGGCTACTTTGTAATCTTGGACGGTCAACACAGAAGCACAGCATTTGCCAAACTAAACTCTGTCAAAGGTAATATGACTATCCCCAATGTCTTTGTTAAGGATATTAAGGATATAGGAACTTATTTGGAAGAAATCAACAGAGTTGGTAATTGGGATATGAAAGCCAAGATAGGGGTTGCTGCCTTGACATCCAAAGATGAACTCTTTGAGAATATGGCTGAACTAATCCAACAGGGATTCAATCCTACGACAGCAGGTCTGATTTATACCAAGAAGAACATTCCAGAGAAGATATTGAACAAGGTTTTAAGAAGAGAAGAATACAATCTACCAAAAGATGCCATAGTTGACATCAAGAGAGGTAACGATTTTATAACTCTATGCAAAGCTGCCAAAATCAGCGTCACATTTCTCACTAAACGTTACTTCATTAAAGGATTTAACAGTTATGCTAAAGTACATGGCGAAGAACAAGCATTCAAGGCTTTGGATAAGCTAAAACAATTAGAACTTAATGATGACAAACTAAAGAAAATAAAGGAAGATGATGATTTTCAAGCAATGCTACAAAATGCTTTAGAAGCATAATACATACTACGGAGCAAAGCCCATGTGACAGGTGGGCTTGTTCTCCCCAAGTTCTTAGAAATTCTGAATAGTCTAAAGTCTGATTACTAAATGTGTGGTCTTATCATTAGTTTCTCACTTATGGAGTTACTATCTTTACAGTACTACAAGCAGATAATCCCACCACATAGATTGACGGACTTACAAACTATTCAGAATATCTAAAATGGAAGAATTTACTTATGAGCAGATAAGAGTTAAGGCTCTTAAACAGGGAGTGAAAGATAACAAGGTTCACATTGGATTGTGGGCTAATCTTAATAACTATCTAAAGACAAGGAGAAAAAAGAATGGAAAGGTTACTACCTATTATATTTCATTGCAGAAACTATCTTATTAATTTACTAATATTTAAACTGACATGATAATTCATCTACCAACAGGAAAGAAGTTTCACAACAGAAAGGAAGCCAAGATATATTTTGGCACTGCCTACTATTACAAAATGGAACGTGAGAAAAAATATTTAGTGTTTACCAACAATGTTCAATCAGCAACTAATGAATATGAAGATACAATTAAAGTACTTGCAAAACAGGACAAGTAACATTAGGCAGGATTATGCTACCATTAACAAGTCTATTGTAGATAAACTCAATCCACCCAATTTGTACAGGTTCTTCTGTCTGTCCTTATATAGAAACGACTATTATAAGGTCAGATGGAGAATCAAGGATTTAGCTAAGCGGACTGGAGAGGAAGAAACTGCACTAAAGAATTTCAATAAGGATATAGAAGCTGTGTTGGTTAGAAAGAGATACCCTGTACCAATCAACCACCCTCTTATTGATTTTACAATGAGAAGTCTTTACTGCATCCTACCCATAGACCGCCCCAACTTTATAACACTGTCCCACCTCTTTATGAAAGTGGATTTGAATATTAAAGTGAAAGGATATTATATCAAGCTCCTATTAATAGCAGAGAACAACAAGATACTGCTTACTCCTAATAAGTTGGCTGACAAATTGGGAATGGGTAAGAAGAATGTAGAGAGTTACAATCTGGAATTATATAATGCAGGTCTGTTAAAATTCATACCCAAAGGGATAGAGCTTACTCCCAATGAACTATTATTAGACAACAACATAGCCAAACAGCGCAAGGAGTGGAATCCAACCAACTCAAAAAACGTGGTTAAGATAGCTTTCAAGTCCAAATAACAGGCAAGTAGGATTTTTCGTACTGTTTATTAATATATTAAGAGATAGTACGAATAATCCCCACTCTGTCTTATTCTGACTTTAGAAGCATCTAAAGTTGAATTTCTACGATAAGGGTAAGCAGCCCTTATGAATGCTACTTCGTAATGACAATTTTAAACCATCAGAGTAATGCACAAGACACCCCTACCCACATAAACACCCCTCATAGCTCTTAAATAAAAAGAATGCTTTAGAAATGCAGTCTGATAGTTGGCAGGAATAAGCATTCTTATTAATCCAAGAGCAGGCACGATGCACTATTGCCATAGCTAACCAATAATTTACTAATGCTCCTCATTTCCTTTGAAAGAATCTTTAGGGAAAGACATAGGACAGCCTAAGATACAAGCGAAGAAATTCACTTGTGTTTTAGGTTTGTTCCTATTAAATCCATTCAATCAATAACCATTTAATTCAATTTCATTATGAGAGATTTAGTAATTATGCCAGCTATGGCACAGCGTAGAGAATCATTAAACATGGGTGAGTTTGCAGAAGAAGCAATCATTGTGGAAGAAGTAGCAGCACCCAAGAGAGTAAACCATTTCATTGAAGCCAACACGCAGGAAGTAACCTTACAGCACTTACAGCAAGACTGCATCATTCCAAGTTTTGCATCAATGGAGGAAACCATAAGCCACCAATCCTTTATAGGTGCAGTAGTAGATGCAGCTAAGGATTACTTTCATGGAGAACAGTTTGATATGCCAGAGATTAGAATCTCACACCCTATCAATGGCAGAATACCAAGTGCATTAGGTAAGAAAGCATCTGAATTGACAGACGAAGAGAAAACTTTGTTCTATCAGAGAATGTGTTTCTGTTTTGAAATTCCATCCATTGTACATGATGAATACGGTAATCGTTTAGCGTTATCCATTGGTGGAGTGAGAGCATATAACGAGATTAACCTATACAGTAAGAAGTCTGTTGAGAGATTTAAAATCTTCATAGGCTTTCGTAATCGTGTGTGCTCAAATTTAATGCTTACTACTGACGGCTTGCAGGATAAGATAGAAGTCCTAAGCGTACAGGAACTATATGCAGCAGCATTGAATCTGTTCCACGCTTACAACCCATCCAAAGACCTGCATTTGTTAAGAACACTTGGACAGATGTCAATCTCAACAAGCGAATTTTGTCAGATAATAGGCAGAATGAGATTATATCAAGCTCTTACACCCAACCAACAGAAACGCTTACCTCGTCTATTGTTGGGAGACAGTCAAATTAATGCAGCTTGTAGAGCATTCGTTTCTGATGTGAATTTCAAGAGTACTGGGGACAGCATTACAGGCTGGCAGCTCTTAAACCTGCTCAATGGTTCTGTAAAGTCAAGTTACATTGATAACTTCTTGGAAAGGAATCTTAACTGTACAGAGTTTGTACAAGGCATTCAACGTGCCAAATTAGGAGATAGTGAATATGCTTGGTTCTTGGGCTGAGTGGATTGTTGATTGAGAGAGGAAAGGACATCATTAAGTTGGTGTCCTTTCTTTATTTCTACCAACTTATTAAACATTGTACATTATGGATATAGATTATACTGTGGGTGAAGTGGAACTGTCCTACAAACCAAAATTTAAAAGTCTGCATCAAGTAACTTGTTCAGAGGATGCTTATAAATACTTGCTTCCTACCTATAAGGAAGGAACTATCTGTTACAAAGAATATTTTAAAGTACTGTTTCTTAACCAAGCCAAACAAGTTTTAGGTTACACTCTTATATCAGAGGGTGGAATTACTGAAACTTGTGCTGATGTAAGAGTAATTCTACAAGCTGCATTGCTCACCAATTCAGTAGCCATTATCCTTGCACATAATCATCCAAGCGGTAATCTGAAACCAAGCAGGCAGGATATGGAGATTACTAAGCAGGTCAAGGATGCAGCCAGACTTATGAGGATTACAGTTACAGACCACCTCATATTAACAGATGCAGGATATTACAGCTTCTCTGACGAGGGAGAATTATAATAAGGTAAATGGCACTCAATTTTTAAGTTGGGTGTCCTTATCATATTCACTTTGATAATTAGTGAATGTTCCTTTAGTAATCAGTGAGTTAGTAAATCCAACTCAGAATTAATATTCACTTCTATTCATTTCATTATAAAACAGAACATTATGTCACTTAAATATTCAAGCACAACGGCAGACTATCTTGTTTGGTCTGATGCAATGAACCTCATAAGGAAGTTAGCCAAAGACGAGAATTATAAAATCTCACTCCTTATAGCTTTAGGATGCTTCACAGGATTAAGAATATCTGATATTCTATCTCTAAGATGGAAGCAGATATTAGATACTGACGAGTTTACAGTAATTGAACAAAAGACAGGCAAGGTAAGGACTATCAGACTAAACCCACAATTACAACATCATATTAAAGAGTGCTACGAGCATATAAATCCAGTTGGAATCAATGCGCCAATCCTTATCAGTCAGAAAGGCACTATCTTCACAATTCAGAGAATCAATATCATTCTTAAAGAGGTGAAGAAGAAGTACAGGCTAAAGATTAAGAACTTTAGCTGCCATTCTCTTAGAAAGACTTTTGGTAGACAGGTCTATAACATGAACAGTGATAATGCTGAACTTGCTTTAGTAAAGCTGATGGAACTGTTCAACCATAGTTCTGTTGCCATTACTAAAAGATACTTGGGATTAAGGCAGGAAGAAATCTTACAGACTTATGACTGTTTGAGCTTCTAATTGATTGGGACAGGATTATTAAGATACATCTTTATAGTGGTCTGAATGGTTCTGTCCCAAATCAATGAAATATTGAGCTTAGATACATCTAAAGCCCAATCTTGACAGTTTGGCATTTCAGCCTTATAGAAGTAATGCAATTCCATTAGTTTACAGAGTTTATAACTATCTCAACTCTTATTAATCATGTTACAGGTAGCACTTCTTGAATATCCAACAATATGCTGACCTAAAGATAATAATTCAAGGTAGGTAAGAATATTCAGAATTTAGTCCTTATATGGGGAGAAGTGAATTTGATACCCACATGGATTTAGAGAGTTCAGATGCAATTCTGCTTAAATATCTTATTCAGACTATGTTTGAGGGCATAGAATTTACTATTAATCCACACTTCATGCCTATTAATTTAGAACCTTTCATTATCTTTGCATCAATTCCAATGAACTAATGCGTTAGGGAGTTGGAAGGACATAGTTAACGAAAGGTGTTATTGAAATTATCTTCTACTGACAAATTCTCGCAAAATTTGAAATGGAGTGAAGATGATAGCAGTAGCACCCACACTTGGATATATACCTACCTCATAGTTGCGAGGTTTCTATATGCCCTTTGGTGTGGGTCGCTATTGTTTTATCTACTCCAAAGGCAATGCGAGAAGCCCGTCAGTAAGATAAAGCAAATAGTGTTCCCACATCTTTTTTATTTATGCTCATCTTTGGGAACAGATGAGCGCAAATATCCTAATTATGACTAAAATGCAATATAATGGGGAAGACCCCAAATTATCAGAATTCTTTGTTATCCTTATAGTTCTGGTAGTAATTGGAATAGCAGCATGGCTGTTCTCTTAATAATTGAAAGGCATACTATGAATAATATATTTGCCAGACTATTCTGTTCTAAGAATCATTCAACAAGTGATGAAGCATACAATATTGTTGAGAGCATGGCTAAAGCAAAACCGCTATACAAAGAGCTTATCAAACAAGCTCACCCAGACAAACACCCCAACAATAAAGATGTAGCAGAGGAACTAACAGCAATGATTAATAACAACAGATTCAATTACAGAGAACTCTTAAAGATTAAGGATTTAGTAAATGATAAATTAGTGTAATATGAATATTGTCGATTTCTTTAAAAACTTACTCAATTCTTTAGTAGGTACTTCATTGGAGCGAATGAAGTTGATAAATACGATGAATCAAACTTTCAAAGACAGCTATTGTTCTGGTGCGTTAGATAGATTCTGCAAAGTCTCTATAACAGTTGGAGATACAAACTATGCGCATGAAATGAGTGCATTCTTTTTAAGAAGTGGGTTTAAAATCTCCATAGAGAACGATAATAATATAAAGGATTCTGAATTTAGAGATATATCTCAATACATATTATCAAACAAACCTTTCATAAGACAACTGATGACTTTAGGATTTGATACTCTTATCGTAACAGGTAAAACTTCAAGAAAGGGAATGCAATATTGTTTAAAAAGTTATACGCAATTAGGAGGTTTCTCATTAGAATAAATCATCATGTGGCATTCAGTTATAGACATTTACTCAATACATATCAGCAGACTATATGGCAGTTTGCATAATAAAGAACTTATTCAAGGATTAATAGCACAAACATTTACTATTGAGAGAAAAGATATTAGTAAATGGTACTCACCTCATAACAATATGCAGGAAACTCAAAGATTACACCTTGAACATAAGTTGCTTTTTACTAATGGAAAGATTGCGAGTTGTGACACAATAAGCTATCTAAATGGATTTCAATCAAGACTTTACACAAGAACATTTGAAGGCAGCAAAGTACATATTAAAGAATATATGCTTAAAGGATATATGAATCCACAGCCAGCTCCAACTCATGAAGGTTCTACTATTGAGAATATAACTCGTTATATTAAAGACACAGAAAAGGAAGGACAGTTAGCAGGCAGAACAATAGTATCTGATTGGGATGATAACGGTGTAAAGAAACAAGCTATCGTTAAATATAATCATTTAGGACATATAATCTTATATGACTCTTGGTGGAATGGCAAGAGAATAAAGAAAGAGTTTGAATATCAATACGACAATCATAATAATTGGGTAGAATGTAAAGAATATCATGATGGCAACTACGTGAACTTACATTTATGTCAATATAAGTACAAATGAGAGCGATTGAGAGAAAAGTTTACATATTACTAACTAAAGAACAATTTAATAATGAAAACTTTAAGATTAATTGGAACGACCTTATTAATGGTCATGTTGGCTGTAAACTTTACAGCATGTAGTGATGATGAAGATGAACAGACAATCATTGAACAAGCTAACCTTATAGGTAAATGGCAGACCACTTGGGAGAAGATTCACAAAGTGGAGAATGATAAGGAAGTAGTAACTTCTGATGAAGCATATACCAATGGTTTATGGGAGTTCAAAGCTGACGGTACTTGCACAGAAGGCTATGCGGACGGTGGATATACAGAAACAAGTCGTTGGTCTTTGAAAGACAATAAGCTGACTATCTCTTACGATGATGGTTATTCAGATGTCCTAACTGTTAATGAACTTACAGCTACTAAGTTGGTTCTCGCCTTTGAGGATTGGGATAATACGGATGACGGTGGTTTAGAGTTAGACGATATTACTACGACCACCTACAAGAAGATTAACTAATTGCCAAACTAATTTAAGGCAGGGCAGCATTTGAGGGAACTCTTATGCTGCTTCTCTTTTATAGAATGTTCCACAACACCCCATTCGCAAGAATATAACAACCAAAGCATTGCTATTAAAAGAGGAATGATTACCTTTGTCTTAAACTCATAATCAAACAAATTATGGAATACATCAACGAATTTCACAAAGAATGGATAGAACGCACTCGTCAATCAATAGCCTCTTGGAGCAAGCGACCTGCATCGCCAGAAGAAGTAAGGAAGCAGCAGGAGAAACTGAATCAACAGAGGGCTATAAGAGAAGACAAACAGAAGAACTGATAAAGTTTGCCAATGACAATGGTCTATGGATTGACTTATCACACCTCAATATTACTTATATGGATAGAGGTGGTGAGAATGAAGTGTTCCATGATGGTAATGTGTCTGTTGTAAAATTAAATAACTTTGAGTACGCTGGTGATGACTTGGAGAACTTTTTCATTCGCATTACTGTACATAACAAGTTTTTCAGTAATGTACCTTATCAGATGATTGGCTTCGCATATAACAGCGAGCAAAAATTCTGTGCAGTCCTCATACAACCTTATATATTAGCGGAACGAGAAGCTACGGAAGACGAAATAGCTGCTTATATGCAAGCACTTGGCTTTAAAATGGACTATTACGACGAATACCATAATTCGGATTATGAAGTGTTTGATGCAGTTCCCAATAATGTACTTTATGGCATAGACGGAGATTTATACTTCATTGACACGCAAATTAGATTACGGTCTTAACTCCATTTGGAGTACTCTCATCTAAAGGGTAACGCATAGGCATTTGCCCATGATGCAGCCCTTTTTGATAATTCGTTCTTTTATTTACTAACAAGGAGTTTACCCATTGCTATTATAGCATTGATTAATAACAGCTTGCAAATACTTACAGGGATGCTGTGTCGCTAATATAGCATATCGCCGCACAACTAAGTTTCTCAGATATTAAAAATATTATACCAAAGCCATATCTTTTTTATTGCCTGATATTTCTATTTTGCCTACCTTTTGTATTCGGGAAACATTTACACTGACTGGCAAGGAATAGAAACACGTCAAAAAAAATGGGAATTACATCTATCTATTGAGCTTACACTTGATCTGATTGCGTTAATTATAGGAATCATCCTTATTATACGTGCTAAAGACAATTATCCGAAATTATATTGGGGAATTATAGCAACCGGCATCGGCATTATGTTTTCATGGGAAAATATCGGATGGTTGACAATTGTCACAGACACTCCGGAATACAACTTCACAGAATTGCTCAACATAGAGAAAATGCTCAAATGGTATGCTTTAGCAAATATTGTAGCCCTGTTCCCTATCGCTTCTTTATCGCCGGGCTATCTGAACCATTTCAGGATATTTACTTTTCTGTTATTACCTATCATTACGATAACGGTAGGAATCAGTTATTTAGGTTTCAATGGGAATATCACCCCATCCACTCCATAGATGAAATTATTCCGAATATCCATCAAATAGATGTCAAGCTTAGGGCTTGCATATTCCTGTTATCCGTTTTACCCCACTCGTTCTTCTTATTTATCCGATGATGAATAACAAGACCTACCGCAGGATAAATAATAACATGTATCTATTCATCGGTTTTCTATTCGTATTTTTAGGGATATACATTTTGTTCACTCTAAATATCAATGAATTTGTTTTCAATCTGTTCGGCATTATGGCAATCGTTTTTACGGTCTTATTCTCCATACAATATTTACGTTATGAGAATCCGTTTTCGAACCATATAAACATGATTCATAATGCAAAGAATACGGAAAGCACTATAATGCTACAAGCTGGAAAGCCATCTCCTACTCTCCCGCTCTTCTCAACGATTGAAGCCTATCTTCAGGAACAGCATCCCTATACCGATCAACGGTATAATATAGAACTTTTAGCCAAGTCCAGAATCAACTGTGCCGTATCCCATTGCATAAGGGATATAAATTATCCATTTATCCCCAACATGCATTTTCTGAAGTGCCACCTGCCACCCTTCTATTACATCACTAAGACGTAAGGCATCGGGACAAGTACGCTCATAAGAATTATCAAACACCCGACCATCAATCAGACTTCCTTTGTAATGCACGGTAACAATACTCCGCGCACCCGGAGAAATCGTACCTTCACCAGTCTCCAAAACTTTGTAATAGATTCCACACGGCAACGCAAAAACACCTTCCTGAAATGACAGCTTTTTCAGAAATCGTCGATTGGCCTCTTTGTATTCTTTCTTTTTCCCCATAAACTATCTTATTAGAGTTCACAAAAATAAGTAGAATTGAGAAGAATCTATCATAAAAACAGTATATTTGTTTGTTGAACCATAAAAAACTTCTCGCTATGGGACAAACTAAGACCACACGTAGCATCACTGCTGCCGGACTATTCTTTCTGCTTTTTGATGATCGTGAGTTTTTCATCATGCACACGCACGCAGAAAGACATTATTCCTTCTGCCGAATACGCTCCATACGTCAATGCTTATACGGGAGGAGTGATTTCGCAGAACTCAACCATACGTATTGAACTGACACACGAGCAACCAATGGTAGACTTAAATAATGAGTTAAAGGAAAATCCATTTAGTTTTTCACCTTCACTGAAAGGAAAAACGTATTGGGTGAGTAACAATATCATTGAATTTGTGCCCGAAGAAGGGGCACTGAAGCCGGGGTCACTTTTATGAGTGTACGTTCCAACTTGGCAAATTCGTCGAAGTGGACAAGAAATTAAAGGAGTTCAACTTCTCCTTCCGGGTACAGGAACGCAATTTCACACTTTCCATAGAACCACTACCTATCACAGATGCCCAACCGGATGAAATAAATATCAAGGGGGAAATACGTTTCAGCGACATCGTAAAAAAGGAAGAGGTGGAAAAGATATTGACCGTCAAGGACGGATAACAAAAAGCTATCCGGTAGAAATTAACCAACAGATAATCTTACCCGATACCAATTCTGTATCAACCAGGTTCCAAGAGATACGGAGGATTACCAACTGACCATCACTGCCAATGGCAGTCCCGCACGTATCGATCAAACTCAAAGTGAAAGGTTCTGATACCAGCGAAAGATTGTTTCCGTTTCATGTCTGCCGAACGCATCGACGAACCGGAAAACGGAATTGAGATTGTTTTCTCCGCTCCTTTATCCACTACCCAGGACTTTAAAAGGATTGATTGAGATTCCGGAGCTTTCTTCTTCCGTTTTCCAGATCAAAGAAAATAGGGTATTCGTTTATTTCGAAGCCGGCAAAGCAAAGCAAACTGACGTTCAACATCCATGAAGGAGTCAAAGGCAGTCAAGGTAAAGCGTTGGGAACTTCTCATACGATCTCATTCAGCGAAGTGAGTCTGAAGCCACAAGTGGAGATGGCTACTTCCGCCGCTATCCTGCCCGATTCGAAAAGTCTGATCATTCCCTTCAGTGCCGTCAATCTATATGCGGTGGATTTGAGCGTGATCCGTATTTTCGAAAGCAACGTATTGATGTTCATGCAGAACAACTCGCTCTCCTCAGCCAATGAATTGCGACGTTCGGGACGACTGGTTTATAAGAAGACATTGTGGCTTGCGAAAGATACCTCAAAAGATATTCACCATTGGGGAGATTACTCGATAGACCTTGCCGGATTAATCCACCAGGAGCCGGGTGCCATTTACCGGGTCATCCTTTCGTTCCGTCAGGAATACTCCGCTTATCCTTGTGGAGGAGGCGAGAATCAGGATATGAAATTCGCTGACAATAATACGCCGGACGGTTTGATGAAAGTAAGTGGAAGTGCCTTGTCCGAAGAAGATGAAGCAATCTGGAATACCCCCGAAGCCTATTATTACTACAATGGCGGAACAATGGACTGGAGTGTAGTACCGATGGACGGAACGCGACAACCCCTGCCATCCGTCTTATTATATGGATTCAGATCGGGCAGCCGCCTGCAATGTTTTTGCTTCTAACCTGGGAATGATCGTAAAACGGAACTCTCTGAATAAACTGTGGATTGCCGTTAGTAATATTTTGGATACGAATCCGATAGCGAAAGCACAGGTAACAGCGTATAACTTCCAGTTACAACCCATAGGAAAAGGGGAAACGAATGGAGAAGGGTTTTGTTGAAATCAGTTCAAAAGGAACACCCTTCATCGTTGTGGCAGAAGCGGACAAGCAAAAGGCATATGTACGCGTGGTCGATGGCGAAGAGCAGTCGGTCAGCCGGTTCGATGTAGGAGGAAAAGACATTCAGAAAGGTCTGAAAGGATTTATATATGGCGAGAGAGGCGTATGGCGTCCGGGAGATACACTACATATCTCCTTCATGCTGGAAGACCGTGAGAAACGCATTCCGGACAAACATCCCGTAGCATTCGAGATCTACAATCCAAGAGGGCAGTTCTATACCAAAATGATCTCAACACAAGGAATGAACGGATTCTACACGTTCGATGTGCCGACACGCAGCAGATCCCACCGGATTATGGAATGCGTACGTTAAGTGGGAGGAACCACCTTCCACAAGAGTCTGCGCATCGAAACCATCAAGCCGAACCGTCTGAAGATTACACTAGCGCTACCAACGATTCTTCAATCAACAGACAAAAATGTCATATGCCCCGCTTACTTCTGCGTGGCTGACGGGAGCCACCGCATCGCGACTGAAAGCCAAGGTCGAAATGTCCTTATCAAAGGTGAATACGCAGTTCAAGAACTACGGGCAATACCTGTTTAACAATCCGGCAACGGACTTTCACAACCATCAAAACAGATATATTTGACGGCACACTTAATGCAGAAGGAAAAGCAAAAGTCACGCTGAAAGTTCCGGCAGCAACAAATGCACCGGGCATGCTGAATGCGACGCTCACCACCCGGGTATTCGAACCGGGAGGAGACGCAAGCATTTATACGCAAACTGTTCCCTTCTCACCGTTCACATCTTACGTAGGCATCAATCTGAATCAACCGAAAGGAAAGTATATCGAAACAGATAAAGACCACGTCTTTGACATCGTGACGGTCAATTCGATCAAGGACAGCCGGTGAACCGTTCCAATCTGGAATACAAGATATACCGCATCGGCTGGAGCTGGTGGTGGGAAAACAGCGGTGAATCTTTCGGCACCTACATCAACAACAGTTCCATTACTCCCGTAGCCAGTGGTAACCTGCAGACCACAGGAGGAAAACAACATTTAAATTCCGTGTCGATTATCCGTCATGGGGACGATATTTGGTTTACGTGAAAGATAAAGAGAGCGGACATGCCACTGGAGGTACGTCTATATTGACTGGCCGGACTGGCGCGGACGTTCGAGCAAGACTGACCCGAGCGGCATCAAGATGCTTGCTTTCTCACTGAACAAAGATTCTTATGAAATAGGAGAAACAGCCACAGCAATCATTCCCGCAGCAGCGGGAGGGCGTGCATTGGTATCCATCGAAAACGGTTCGTCCGTATTACGCCGGGAATGGATAGAAGTTTCCAACGAGGGAGACACGAAATATACATTCAAGATTACGCCGGAGATGACTCCGAATGTTTATTTGCATATCAGCCTGTTGCAGCCTCACGCGCAAACAGTCAATGACCTGCCTATCCGTATGTACGGCGTCGTTCCGGTATTCGTGACTAACAGTCAGACGATGTTGCAACCGCAGATCAAGATGCCGGAAGTGCTACGTCCGGAAACTAACTTTAATGTCACCGTCAGCGAGAAGAGTGGGAAGCCGATGACTTATACACATTAGCTATTGTAGACGACGGTTTGCTGGATCTTACCAATTTCAAAACGCCCGGACCCATGGAATGTTTCTATTCACGCGAAGCACTCGGCATCCGACATGGGATATGTATGATAATGTATTGGGAGCTTCCGCCGGAAGTTACAGTTCACTTTTCAGCGTTGGTGGAGACGCCACATTAAAACCTGCCGATGCAAAAGCAAACCGCTTCAAACCCGTAGTGAAGTTTATAGGGCCTTTCTATCTGGGAAAAGGTAAGAGCCAGACGCATACGCTGAAACTTCCGATGTATGTAGGTTCGGTACGTGCCATGGTGGTGGCAGGACAAGAGGGAGCGTACGGCAATGCGGAAAAGACTGCTTTTGTACGGACTCCGTTAATGATACTCTCCACCTTGCCCCGTGTGCTTAGTATTCAGGAAGAAATTACCGTTCCGGTAAATATATTTGCGATGGAGAACCAAGTGAAGAACGTGACCGTATCGCTTCAAACGTCCGGTGGCGGAGTACAGATAGAAGGTTCCCATCGCCAACAGTCGCTCACCTTCAACCGGCCCGGCGACCAACTTGTGTTCTTTACTTTAAAAACAGGTAGTAAAACAGGAAAGGCTACCATCCATCTGACAGCCAATGGCAACGGACAGCAGACTAAAGAAACCATCGAAATAGAAGTACGCAACCCGAATCCGGTGGTTACCTTACGCAGCAGCGAATGGATAGAAACGGGACAGAACAAAGAATTATCCTATCAGTTGGAAGTTTGTCTGCAAATAACCAGATAAAGCTGGAAGTATCACGCATACCTTCGGTTGATATCAGCCGCCGGTTCGACTTCTTATACAACTATCAGCATCACTGTACAGAACAGTTGACTTCAAAAGCACTGCCACTCCTGTTTATCGCTCAGTTCAAAACAATAGATACCCGGGAAGCAGAGAAGATAAAAGACAAATGTACAGGAAGCTATCCGTCAGATTTACGCCCGTCAACTCCCCAATGGCGGATTTGTATATTGGCCGGGAAATGCTGTTGCCGACGAATGGATCAGTTCTTATGCAGGAATGTTCCTGACACTGGCACAAGAAAAAGGATACGCCGTTCATTCGAATGTACTGAACAAGTGGAAGCGTTTCCAACGTGCCGCCGCACAGAATTGGCGGATGCCGCAGGATGCAAGCGGCTGGCAAATATGGCAGTCGGAATTGCAACAGGCCTTCCGCCTCTATACCCTTGCACTGGCCGGAGCACCGGAATACGGAGCCATGAACCGCATGAAGGAACAGGCAGGACTCTCCATTCAGGCCAAATGGAGACTGGCAGCCGCATACGCGCTGACCGGTAAGATGAAACCTGCCGGAGAATTAGTATACAACGCAGAAACGACCGTCATTCCTTACTCTTCCATGAATCTGATTTACGGTTCGTCCGACCGGGATGAAGCAATGATTCTGGAAACCTCATCCTGATGAAACGGGATCGGGATGCTTTGCAGCAGGCGAAAGTCGTTTCAAAGAATCTGTCACAAGAGGAGTGGTTCAGTACACAATCTACCGCTTTTGCTCTGATGGCAATGGGACGTCTGGCGGAGAATTATCCGGTACACTGGATTTCACATGGAGCTGGAACGACAAGCAACAACCCGCCGTGAAATCTGCTAAAGCCGTATTTGAGAAGGAGATAGCTACTTCTCCGAAATCGGGAACAGTCTCTGTGAAGAATCAAGGCAAGGGAGCACTTAGTGTAGACCTTATTACACGTACACAGTTGTTGAATGATACGTTGCCGGCTATTTCCGACAATCTTCGTATGAATATCAGGTAAGCAAGTATGGATGGTAAACCGATGTCTGTCAACGATATCCGGCAGGGAACGGACTTCACGGCTATTGCTTCGATATCCAACACAAGCGGGACCACCGATTACACCAATTGGCACTGACGCATATCATACCGTCCGGTTGGGAAATGTACAACGAAAGAATGACGGTTCCCGAAGCAGAGCCACAAGAGACAACCGACTCGTCCGGTAATGTGAGCGGCCAATATACTTATCAGGATATCCGCGACGATCGTGTATTGACTTATTTCAATCTGCGCCGGGGCGAAACAAAGGTGTTCACTGTCAGATTGCAAGCGACCTATGCTGGTAACTTTATTCTTCCTGCTGTTCAATGTGAAGCAATGTATGACGTCAATGTACAGGCACGCAGCAAAGCGGGAAGAACCACAGTCAGCCGCTAATGTAGATTCTGTGCATGGAACAAACTCGGTTCATGGGAGACAAGATATTGAATTTCTTCAAACATTTATCCGTCACTAAAAGAGTATTGCTCGGCATTATTACTCTTTTAGTGATAGGATACATCTTTTGCCTTCCCCGCCAACTGTTTCATGTACCCTACTCCACCGTTGTGACTGATCGAAACGAAGAATTACTGGGAGCACGTATCGCATCGGATGGTCAATGGCGGTTTCCTCCCCGAAAGACAACACCCGAAAAAATCAAGGAATGCCTCATTACCTTTGAAGACAAGAATTTCTATTATCATTGGGGAGTAACCCGTTATCCATCGGGAGAGCTACTTATCAGAATTTAAAAACAAACGTATCGTCAGCGGAGGCAGTACCCTCACAATGCAGACGATCCGCCTGGCCCGCAATGAGTCACGAACTTTCGGAGAGAAAGTGATTGAAATGATTCTTGCCACCCGGTTGGAGTTTCGTGCTTCAAAAAGAAGAAATCCTGTCGATGTATGTCTCTCATGCACCATTCGGAGGAAATGTAGTAGGATTGGATGCTGCTGCCTGGCGTTACTTCGGTCACTCTGCCGAAGATTTATCATGGGCGGAATCAGCCATGCTGGCCGTCCTGCCCAATGCCCCCGCCATGATTCATCTATCCAAAGGACGAAAAACACTACTTGCCAAACGCAACCGTCTCCTGAAACAGCTTCTTGATAAAGAGATTATCGACTCATCGACCTATGAACTGGCTGTCAGCGAACCGCTGCCCGACGAGCCGCATCCGTTTCCTCAAATAGCGCCGCATCTGGTCAGCCGATTCTATCAGGAAAGAAACGGCCGGTATTCCCGCACGACTATCAACAAAGGAATGCAGACTCATATAGAGGATTTGGCCGAACGCTGGAGCAATGAATTTAATCGGAGTGATATCCGTAACCTGGCTATTCTGGTGATTGACATTCCGAGCAATCAAGTGGTGGCATACTGCGGCAACGTCCATTTCGACCGGAAACAAGGAGGAAATCAAGTGGACGTCATTCAGGCTCCGAGAAGTACGGGCAGTATTCTCAAACCTTTCTTATATTACGCAATGTTACAAGAAGGAAGTATGTTGCCCGATATGCTATTGCCGGATGTGCCTGTCAATATCAACGGATTTACGCCACAGAATTTCAGTATGCAGTTCGAAGGAGCTGTTCCCGCTTCGGAAGCTCTCGCGCGTTCATTAAATATTCCCGCAGTCACGATGCTGCAAAGATACGGAGTCCCGAAGTTTCATAGCTTCCTGCAACAAATAGGATTCAAAACGATCAGTCGCCCATCCTCCCATTATGGGTTATCATTGATTTTAGGAGGAGCGGAAGCTACGTTATGGGACGTGACGAACGCCTATGCGCAAATGGGGCGAAGCCTTGTCACCGGACATTCGGTTCAGAAACTCCCGTTTCCTCCAAAGAAGCGGAAGCGAGAATAATAGTAGAAGAAGATACTAAAAAACAGGGCCGTACAGCACATAAAAGTATCTGGGATAAAGGTGCCGTGTGGCAGACATTCGATGCCTTGAAAGAAGTCAACCGTCCCGAAGAGATTGACTGGAAATCCATTCCTTCCATGCAGACCATTGCATGGAAGACCGGAACCAGCTACGGATTCCGTGATGCTTGGGCCGTTGGCGTAACTCCCCGCTATGCAGTAGGCGTATGGGTAGGAAATGCAACCGGAGAGGGAAACCCGGATTGGTCGGTGCACAAACGGCAGGTCCCGTATTATTCGATATATTCAATTATCCCCTTCATCGTCATGGTTCGAACGCCCGACAGGCGTTTTCGTTGATGCAGAAGTATGCCACCAGTCCGGGCACCTGAAAGGAAGATTTTGTGAAGATATAGATACATTGCTAGTTCTGCCCGCCGGACTGCGGACAGAAGCTTGCCCCTATCACCATCTTGTCACTTTATCAGCCGACGAAAGCCACCGCATCTATGAAAACTGTGCAAATACGGAACCTACCATTCAGAAATCATGGTTTGCCCTGCCGCCTGTATGGGAATGGTACTATAAGCAACACCATCCGGAGTATAAACCGCTTCCTCCTTTTAAAGCCGGATGCGGAGAAGATACTTTCCAAGCGATGCAATTTATATATCCTCCGATGAACGCACGCATCAAACTGCCCAAGCAACTGGATGGCAGTAAAGGTTTTATAACGGTGGAACTGGCACATAGCAATCCCAATGCCACTATCTTCTGGCACCTCGACGACACCTACCAAGCACAAACGCAGGATTTCCACAAGATCTCCCTGCAACCCGCCGCCGGTAAACATTCCCTGACAGCAGTAGACGGAGAGGGCAATACAGTTTCTACTACTTTCTTCGTCGAATAAACAGCTTATTTATTATCTTTGCGGCATGAAACAGTCATTGAAAGAAAACGGAGGGCTGCCGGCGTCTATCCTGTGGACGCTCGCCATTGTGGCAGGAGTCTCGGTAGCCAACATCTATTATATCCAACCGCTATTAAATATGATACGCCATGAACTTGGCATATCAGAATTCCGTACTAACCTGATTGCCATGGTCACACAAATAGGCTATGCAGCGGGACTCTTGTTTATCACTCCCTTAGGTGATTTGTATCAGCGGAAGAAGATTATCCTTGTCAATTTCATTGTCCTGATATTCTCCCTGCTGACGATTGCTTTGGCAGATAATATCCATGTGATACTCCTTGCTCGTTCTTTACGGGAGCCTGCTCTATGATTCCGCAGATATTCATTCCCATGGCCGCCCAGTTCTCACGTCCGGAGAACAAAGGCAGAATGTCGGGATCGTCCTATCGGGCTTGCTGACCGGAATCCTTGCTTCACGGGTGGTCAGCGGATTCGTCGGCGAACTGTTCGGGTGGCGCGAAATGTATTACATCGCCGCAGCCATGATGTTCGTCTGTGCGGTTGTCGTGCTCAAAGTCCTTCCCAACATTCAGACCAACTTCCGGGGCAAGTACGGCGACCTGATGAAATCCCTGCTGGCTTTGGTGAAAGAGTTTCCGCAGCTGCGTATTTATTCGATCCGGGCCGCACTGAATTTCGGTTCCCTCCTTGCCATGTGGTCCTGTCTGGCTTTTAAAATGGGACAAGCCCCGTTCTTCGCCAATAGCGACGTAATCGGTATGCTAGGACTTTGCGGAGTGGCCGGAGCATTGACTGCTTCTTTTGTGCGGAAGATACGTAAAACGGGTAGGCGTACGCCGCTTCAACTTCATCGGTTGCGGGCTGATCCTCTTGTCCTGGCTATTGTTCTTCGTCGGAGAAAACACTTACGCCGGAATCATTGCCGGCATCATCATGATTGACATAGGTATGCAATGTATCCAGCTTAGCAACCAAACAAGTATCTTCGAATTAGAATCCGCGCGCTTCGAACCGTATCAATACAGTTTTCATGACTACTTACTTTATTGGCGGCTCAATGGGAACATTTCTGGCGGGCAGCTTTTGGCAACTGTATGGTTGGCACGGAGTTATCGGTACCGGGTCGTTTTAACCGGAATTTCTTTATTAATTACGACTTTCTACAAGAAGTGAGTCAACAAAACGGAGCAGTAAACCGTTTAATACAAAAAAAGGGAAACATGAAGTACGGAGTTAACAAAGAAATCTTACTTATCACAGCAGGCACCGTCTGGATTATCGCCGGGCGGAAACATCCTGCGGATAGGAATCGTCACCTGGATGAACAACTCACACGACTGGATGTTTAAGATAGGGGAAGCCACTATCGTTTTCCTGTTATTCTTCGTACTGATTTTTTAAAAGACTCTACTATCAAGCATACCCGCCGGATTGAACAGAAGAAAGAAACCCGCAACTGTCCATTCTCTTTCTTCGATGTAAAAGGGTGGATTATCATGGGATTCATGATTTCTCTGGGAATTACTATACGTAGCTTCCATCTTCTGCCCGAAAGTTTCATTTCTGTTTTCTATACCGGATTATCCATTGCCCTCATCCTGACAGGGATACTTTTCATCCGCTATTGGTGGCTGAAACGTAAAACCATGCTCAACTAAAGGTTAGCTCTTTCTATATTCCAAGAAAATATAAACTTATAATAATTTTTATTGCCCTGCTCCCATAATGCAAAAGATTTCTATTCCTTTTTGTTGTATCTTTGCAGCCAAAAATAAATATCAGCCTAAACAACAAAAAAGGATTAGAGAATTTAGCATGAAAAATTTACCCTTCCCCACTCGTATCACTGATACCGATTATTGTACTTGTTCTATTATTATTCGCTAATATCCATACTTTCGGCAGCGACGCACTGAGTGGCGGCAGCCAAGTGTCACTGCTTACTACCACCGCAGTCTGTATCCTTATCGGCATGGCATTCTACAAAATTCCATGGAAAGACTACGAGCTGGCTATTACAAACAACGTAGCAGGAGTGACAACAGCTATCATCATCTTACTGATTATCGGCGCATTCAGCGGTATCTGGATGATTAGCGGTGTAGTGCCGACGCTAATTTATTACGGAATGCAAATTATCCACCCAAGTTTCTTCCTGACATCGGCCTGTATCATTTGCGCATTGATTTCAGTTATGACCGGAAGTTCGTGGACAACCATCGCCACTATCGGTATCGCCCTGATGGGCATCGGTAAGGCACAGGGATTTGAAGAAGGCTGGATTGCGGGAGCGATCATCTCCGGTGCCTATTTCGGCGACAAGGTATCTCCCTTGTCCGAAACGACCATATTGGCGGCATCCGTCACAGACACTCCCCTCTTCCGTCATATCCGCTACATGATGATAACTACGATGCCCTCACTGATCATTACACTGATTATATTTACCGTAGCGGGTCTCACATGATGCCAGCAATACCCAACATATCACGGAAGTGGCAGCTGCTCTGAACGAAAAGTTCCATATCACCCCGTGGCTTCTGATTATACCGATAGCCACGGGCATATTGATTGCACGGAAAGTGCCTTCCATCATTACCCTGTTTCTGTCCACTCTGCTGGCGGGCATTTTCGCTCTGATCTTCCAACCGGATTTGTTGCGGGAAATTTCGGGGGCTGCCGTTTCCAACTTCGACTCCTCTGTTTAAAGGACTGATGATGACCATCTACGGCAAGACAAGCCTGCAGACCGACAATGCCGTTCTGACAGATTTAATTGCCACCCGTGGTATGTCGGGCATGATGAATACAATCTGGCTGATCCTGTGTGCGATGTGCTTCGGCGGGAGCTATGACTGCAAGCGGTATGTTGGGAAGTATCACATCGCTCTTCGTACGCTTCATGAAGAAAACGGTCAGCGTCGTATCGGCGACAGTCTGCTCCGGCCTTTTTCTTAACCTGACAACTGCCGATCAATACATCAGCATTATCCTGACGGGGAATATGTTTCGCGATATTTATGCCAAGAAAGGGTATGAAAGTTGCCTACTAAGCCGTACCACGGAAGATGCAGTAACCATTACATCCGTATTGATTCCGTGGAATACCTGCGGAATGACACAGGCTACAATATTAAGTGTCCCCACGCTTGTATACCTCCCTTATTGCTTTTTCAACATTATCAGCCCTTTAATGAGTATCACCGTCGCAGCCATCGGATATAAAATTGCACGACGTTCGTGAACAATCTGGCACACACTTTGTTTTTGCAATAAACGAACAACGTATTAAACCTAAACAAAAAAAAGTTATGAAAAAGTTTATTGCATTAGTAGCATTAGTATTAGTGAGTGCGAGCACGATGATGTATGCACAAGAAAGTAACGCAGCCATCCGCCGCGCAGACAGAAAAGCAGAAAGAGACGCGGAAAGAGCTAAACTTCGCGCAGAAGAACAAGTACAGGACATGGCAGCTTACCAACAAGCCGTTCAGGCTTTGAAGAATAAACAGTTCGTTCTGGAAGCCAATCAGGTAATATTCCGTAATGGCATGAGCGCTTTCGTGACTTCCAACACCAACTTCGTTCTGATGAACGGAAACAGAGCTACCGTACAGACAGCTTTCAACACTCCTTACCCCGGTCCTAACGGTATCGGCGGTGTGACTGTAGATGGTAACTCTTCGGACATGAAGATGAATATCGATAAGAAAGGAAATGTGAACTGCTCATTCAGCGTACAGGGTATCGGCATCTCAGCTCAAGTATTTATTAATATGAGCAGTGGTAACAATACAGCTTCGGTTAGTATCAGCCCGAACTTCAATAACAATAACCTGACATTGAACGGTAACATCGTCCCACTGGATCAGTCAAACATCTTCAAAGGACGCGCCTGGTAATCCGAACACAAGAATATATCAGTAACTCCGCTACAAATCGCGCAAAATGCGTACATTTGTAGCGGAGTTTTTAATTCGAGTATTATGAGAGAATTTATCATTGCAGACAACCAGGATATCAGTAAGGCAGGAATGATGTTTCTGCTAAGCCGGCAAAAGGATGTATCTGTTCTTTTAGAAGCCGACAACAAGGCCGAGCTGATTCAGCAGCTGCGTCTGTATCCGCAAGCGGTGGTTATTCTGGATTATACTTTATTCGATTTCGCCGGAGCAGACGAACTGATTGTCCTGCAGGAAAGATTCAAGGAAGCCGACTGGATTCTATTTTCTGACGAACTGAGCCTGCACTTTCTCCGGCAAGTATTATTCAGCAGCATGGCTTTCGGAGTAGTCATGAAGACAACTCGAAAGAGGAGATCATGACCGCTATGCAATGTACTGCACGTAAACAGCGGTATATCTGCAATCATGTCAGCAACCTGCTGCTTTCGGGATCGGTCCCTTCTGCTCCCATCCCCGGCCAACCACAGAAGACCATTTGCTGACGCAGACGGAAAAGAATATCCTGAAAGAAATTGCACTAGGGAAAACAACGAAAGAGATTGCAGCGGAGAAAAATCTTAGCTTCCATACAATCAACAGCCATCGCAAAAATATCTTTCGCAAATTGGGGGTGAATAATGTGCACGAAGCGACTAAATATGCGATGAGGGCAGGGATTGTGGATTTGGCGGAATATTATATCTAAAAACAATCTACTTCACGGCGTCAATCCCTGCAAGAAGCTCTTCATCCGATTTCCCCACTCCCCACGCAAACTTCCGCAGCTTGATCATAAACGACTCCGAACTGACCGGGCGCAATGCCCTGCAACTTCTCGGAAGACAAGATACGGAACCGCTTCTCCCCTTCCTGTACAAGTTTTCCTTTGGTAAAGTCGGGAGTGTGCGAATCTTGAAAGTGATGCCTATCTCCTTTCCCGCTGACTTGCCAGGGATTATCAGTAATAAAGTGGAAATCATTGATCCGGAATTCATGCCCATACTGCGTCTCTACTCCATAATCCATGAGAGACATAGATGATATTTTCCTGCACATCCTTCTTTATCACAAACCAGGGACCGCCACTCAGTCCAAGACCTTTGCGCTGCCCGATCGTATGAAACCAATAACCGCGATGCGTGCCCAGTCTCTTTCCGGTCTCCAGTTCGATAATCATCCCTTCCTGTTCTCCCAAAAAGCGGCGCACGAAATCATTGTAGTTAATCTTTCCAGAAAGCAAATCCCCTGACTATCCTTTCTCCGGGCACTGGGCAGTCCTGTATTGCGTGCAATCTCGCGTACTTCATGTTTCATCAACCCTCCAACAGGAAACATGAGCTTGGATACTTGCAGGTAGTCAATTTGTGCAAGGAAATCTGTCTGGTCCTTTACAGGATCTTTCGCTGTCCCAAGCCAGGTCTTACCGTCCCGCTGGACGGTAGTGGCGTAATGTCCTGTCGCTGTATAGTCAAAATCCTTCCCTATACGCTGCTCAAAACAGCCAAATTTAATGAGCTTATTACACATCACGTCCGGGTTAGGCGTCAGTCCTTTTCTGATTTTATCAATCGCATAAGCAGCCACGTTCTCCCAGTACTCCTTATGCAAATCCACTACTTCCAACGACAAGCCGTACTTACGTGCAATAGCAGCAGACATTTCAATATCTTCCTCTGCCGAACAGTCCATATATTCCGTCCCGTCCATGCCGATCTTAATATAAAAAAGAGTGGGCTTATATCCTTGCTCACAAAGAAGGTGAACGACGACAGAGCTATCGACACCTCCGGATAATAATGCAGCTATATTCATCATAATTATTGAATAAATGCCAATGTATTATGATCATAATCATCGACAAATTAGCACACAGGCAAATTGTTTCATCAAATCTTTGTCAAAGTCAGGTTGTGGTCCATCAAAATCATTAACTCTATATCACTCTCTTCGATTCTAATATTCTCTCTCTATTATATTAATACCTGTCACCGATGTTGCAAAGATAAGGCGGGATTTGCTAACAGCCTATCACATATTGAAGGCATTTTTATACCATAAATGTGGTAGAGTA
>VOFE01000514.1_pt1 | contig 26106 bp, 44 predicted proteins | sample 5384071 | NCBI WGS metagenome assembly VOFE01 (sample SAMN12384724, study PRJNA508395) | human gut metagenome | isolation source: healthy gut D | host: Homo sapiens
CGTATACGTATGATACAATGAATCAGCTGGTGCGGGAAGACAACGCGTGGGCGAACAAGACGTATGTGTACAGCTATGACGCGGGCGGGAACCTGACGATGTGCCGGGAAGCCGCGTATACCACCGGCTCTATAGCGGAATATACAGGCGGTTCGACGTACAGCTACGCCACGGGAACGGAAGAAGACGGCGTTACCCCGGTATGGAAAGATCTGCTGACCAGCTACAATGGGAATACCATCACCTATGACGCCATCGGCAACCCGCTGAACTGGCCTGGGATCGCCAACCTTAGCTGGTCCAACGGCCGCCGCCTGACCAGTATGCGCAAGGGGGCGTCGGGAATCACGTATACCTACGATGATTCGGGCCTGCGGACGATGAAAAAGGTGGACAGCACCACCACGGTATATGACCGCGACGCGGCGGGGAATCTGGTACACGAAACCCGGAACAATGGAACCAACCATCTGTACTATTACTACGATGCTAATGGAAGCATCGGCTCCATCAGTTACAACGGGATCCGGTACGCTTTCCTGAAGAATCTCAGGGCGACGTGATTGCGATCCTCGATACCAACAGCAATGTGGTAGCCCGGTATACCTATGACGCCTGGGGTAAAATTCTCTCTATCACCGACGCCAGTGGCAATGCCATCACCAGCTCTCTTCACATTGCCAATGTCAACCCCATCCGGTATCGGGGTATTATTACGATACCGAAACAGGATGGTATTATCTCAACAGCCGCTACTATGATCCGCAGGTGAGACGGTTTATCAATGAAGATGCTATTATTGATATTAACCATCGTTTATCGGTACAAATCTTTTGCATACTGCAATAACAACCCGGTGATCTATAGTGACCCGACTGGATATATTAGTAGCATAGATATTTACGGGTCTCATCTTGTTCCCGGTACAAACATTAGCGGCCATAGTAAATATGATTTTAGTGCGGTTAACCCCAGACTTAATTTGATTTATTCTACTCCTGAAAAGCCAAAAAGTAGATCCCAATAGCCCTCCTGCTCACCCGAACTATGAACCACCAAAAAGGGAGGCGATCATAAAGTTAAAAATCCCAATGGTCAGGCAAAGGGCTGGCCTGCAAAAAGATGGGGAGTCTGGGTTCCAACACCTGGAATGCATGGAGGTGATGGCTGGACGGTACAATATCCCGATGGTAGTCATGAACATGCCTACCCTGGAGGTCATGTAAAGGAAAAGCAACAAAACAATCAGACCCATTGGGAGGTACAATAGCTATATTTGCAGGTGTTATTGCGGTTGGATATTTAATAGCTAATGATGCTACTGGTGTAGGAGCTGCTGATGATGGGTTGATTCCCGCTGCGGCAGGATGTGTGGTAGCAGGGAATCAACAAAATTCGGGGATATTATGTATGCGATTGTGGGGAAGGATGGTATGGTTATTAATGAATAAGGAACAAATATTGTATATTTTGAAAGATATAAATGGCAACTTACCAGTTTACATAGAAAATGTTCTCAATGATTCAAAAGAGGATCCTCATTTTTCTGCTGTATATGTGAATAATTTAATCAAATGCTACATTGATTTAATGATACAAATGGGGAAAAAGTTGCCGTATAGGGATGTAAAAAGTTTTATTTTGTTCAATGGATTTGACGAATCAGAATATGAATTTTTTTGAGAACAGTAGAAAAAAATGAATCTACATACTATATAGGCGAACAGTTCTAGACTACCTATGACCTGCTGGGGCGTCTGGTGGGTTCCCGTACCAACGGCAATAATACGGTGCGGGCGGAATACAGCTACGACAACTACAAACGGTGGACGGGCCAGACCAACTTTACCTCCGGCGGGGAGCACGCCTATGGTGTGGAGTATGGCCAGGACAACCTGGTGACGAAGTCCAATCAGGGGCGGTTCAGCGTCGGGTACACCTACGACAGCCTGAACCGCGTAACACAGGAAACACTGAATGTAGACGATGCGGCAAGCTACTATACGAGCTATGCCTACGCCAGCGGGGCCGTAAACAGCACCACCGGTCTGGTGAGCCAGATCACCTACCGGCGCCGGGTGGGAACTACGGAGACCCTGGCCTACACCTACGACAACGCTGGGAATATCACCACCATCCAGGAAAACGGTGTGCTGAAGGCGGCGTATACCTATGATCAGTTCGGCCAGCTGGTGCGGGAGGACAATGCCTGGGCGGATCGGACCTACCTGTACCATTATGACAACGGCGGGAACCTGGCGATGGTGCAGGAGTGCTATTACCGCACGGGCACGATGCACCAAACCGACCTGATTCAAAATATCAGCTATACCTATGGGGATGCCACGACAGACAGGACGCCCGCATGGAAAGATCTGCTGACCAGCTACAACGGGACGGCGATCACCTATGACGCCATCGGCAACCCGCTGAACTGGGGTACGAGTATTACCAATATGACCTGGAACAACGGGCGGCGTCTGACCTCCTTGAAAAACGGCGCGTCCGTAATACAATATGGATACGATGAATCGGGCCTGCGCACAAGGAAATATACCGGAACCTATACTGTTTACGACCGCGACGCGTCAGGCAACCTGGTACACGAAACCCGGAACAACGGAACCAATCACCTGTATTATTACTATGATGCTAATGGAAGCATCGGCTCCATCAGCTACAACGGAACACGGTACGCTTTCCGCAAGAACCTCCAGGGCGACGTGATTGCGATCCTCGACACCAACAGCAATGTGGTAGCCCGATATACCTACGACGCCTGGGGCAAGATTCTGTCCATCACCGACGGGAACGGCAACATTAACACGGCCTCCACCTTCATCGGCAACATCAACCCTATCCGGTATCGTGGATATTATTACGATACGGAGACGGGCTGGTATTACCTCAATTCCCGGTACTATGATCCCCAGGTTCGCCGTATGTTAAACTGTGACTACATATTAAATATTCACCAAGGTTTAAATGGTGCAAATGCGTTTGTTTATTGCGGAAACGATCCGATTAATCGATGCGATCCAAATGGAGCGGCATGGATATATAATGGCGTAGAATATAAATATGATGGTTCCATAGCTGATTTCCATCGTGCAGAAAACGGACTTTCACCGCTCGCATATCAGCTTGCAATAGATTCCGATATATATGATGATACTTATGATGATTTGTATGACCAAAATTATGATGACAGATTAAGATCATCTGATGCCAAAAAGCGGGAAAGAAGGCAAATTGATGATGCTTTTGGAAAAGACAGAGCAAAAAGAGAAGGGAAATCAAAAGATTTACATGATGAAAAAAAGGAAGGAAGGAGGAGGGAATGATAGAAATAGAGATTGGGATACATTAAATAGTGATTTTATCAAACCCATTATTGGAGCCGCTATGGTTGTTACTGGTGTTGTAGCTGTCGTTGTTTTAGTGGCCGACGATGCAACTGGTTTTGGTGTTGCTGATGATGTGTTAATACCAGGAGGCTTGGCATACATAAGCGAAGGGATTATACTTTTTTCCTCGGTAGTGTAGTGAGGTGTGTTATGGATAATAGAAGATTTAAAAAGGCTGAAGATTATTATCAAAGAGGTTGTTATACTGAAGCATTAAGTATATTTAGTGCCCTTAATCAAATTGATGAATCAAATGATTGTTTGAACTATATGGGTTGTTGCAATCTATATTTGGGAAATTATCAAATAGCAAAGTCTTTGTTGGAGTATCTTAGCCAAAAAAGCCGGATTGGGATAGGCCCATATTTAATCTTGGAAGAGTTTATTCAAAATTGGGTAATCAGGTTATGGCCCTAAATTGTTTTGAAAAGGCAATAAAAATAAACCCGGATAGTGAGGATGGATACTTTTATTTAGGTACCTATTACTTTCAGGCCAACGACTATAATACTGCAAAAAAATATTTTAAGAAGTCTTTAGAAATTAATTACAACCAATCTGAAACCCATCTTAATTTAGGCTCATGCTATTTTGTTGAAAAATTATATAAAAACGCTATTGATGAATTCCAAATATCAATCGATATCGATAACAACATAAATGCAATCTACAATATGGGATTGTCTCAATTTCTAATGCAAAATTACAGAAGTTCACTAAATATTTTTTAAAGCTATATAATCAATATCCTGAAAATATTGATTATATAATGGAAATTACACGCTGTTATTATAAATTAGGTGAGTTTGAAAATGCCATTAATTGGAATGATAAAATTCTTCGATTAAACCCCAACGATGAAAAGGCTCTGTTAGCTACAAAAAATTAAGGATAAGTTATGTGAAGAGTGAATCAAAAATTATCTAAGGTAAAAAGTCTAACTTAGATATTCAATCTCCCAACAAGACAGCTACGTGTACCAGACGGTGCCGGTGAACAAGGCGGACGTGTGCTTCAACGTGTACGGGACGGCAAGCGCACATTCCGTATCCACACTGCATGAGGACCGCGCCTTTTGGCTGGAGCTGGAAATCCGGTACGCGGACGGCCAGGGGAATGGCAGCACAAGGAGTTCAGCGATACATATTCGGGGAGCAGACGGTATCGTTTACCGCGAAGCCGCGGCGCACGGGCGTGATGGTCCGCGAGGTGGCGGTCACGGTGGTGTACCGGAATAACGGGAACGGCCTGGGCTTTGACCGGGCCATGCTGAATGTGGACATGACGGGGACCAGCTACAGCTACGACAGCGAGGGGAACCTGATCAGCGCATCGGACAACGCGGGCCGGAACCAGACCTATACCTACAGCAACGCCAATGAGCTGCTGGAAGCGGTGGACGCGAAAAACGAGCGGTATACCTATACCTATGCCCCGGACAACGAGCACCGGCTGCTGGCGGCCCGGTCGAATCAGCGGGGCAACGGCACGGTCTATTCCTACGACGATTACGGCAACGCCACCTGGTTCCGGACGGGGACGGTGAACGAGGATGGAACGCTGAATACTTCTATGCCGTTCATCGGGACCTCGCGGGGGTTCAATGAGGCGCGGAACTACGTCACCTATGAGCAGGACGCCCGGGGAAACCGGGTGACGTATACCCTGAACGACGCCAACGGCCAGGTGAGCAAGGTCACCTCCCCGCCCCCAACGGTGTGTCTGCTTCGACAGTGGAGACAACGTATACCTACAATGACCGCAACAGCTACCTGCTGGGCAGCGTGACCCGGGGGAATGTGAGCAACTACTATGGGTATGATTCCGTAAACCGCCTAACCTCGATCTACCATAACGGGTTCAACTACAACTTTACCTACGACCAGTGGGGCAACCGGCTGACAACCTCGATCCAGAACCGGCTGCTGTCGCAGAACGAGTATGAGGCGGCCAACGGGAATCTGCTGAAAACCACCTACGGCAACGGGGACTGGTGGAGCTATACCTATGACGATCTGGATCGGGTGACGGCCAAGACGTCGGAGAACGGGAACGCGGCGGCTTACGTCTACAACAACCAGGATCAGCTGGTACGCCTGACCGACTATCTGGCGGGCAATACGACGGAATATACCTATGACCTGCTGGGGCGTCTGGTGGGCTCCCGTACTAACGGGTACAATACCGTGCGGGCGGAATATAGCTACGACAACTACAACCGCTGGACGGGTCAGACCAACTTCACCTCCGGCGGGGAGCACGCCTATGGGGTCACCTATGGACAGGACAATCTGGTAACCCGGTCCAATCAGGGACGGTTCAGCATCGGGTATAGCTACGACAGCCTGAACCGCGTAACAAGGGAAACACTGAATGTAGACGATGCGGCAGGCTGCTATACGTCCTACTCCTATACTGCCGGGGCCCGTAAAGCACTACCGGTCTGGTGAGCCAGATCACCTACCAGCGTTATGGGGGAACCGCGGATGCCCTGGCATACACCTACGACAACGCCGGGAATATCGCCACGATCCAGGAAAACGGCGTGCTGAAGGCGAGTTACCGCTATGACCAGTTCGGCCAGCTGATACGGGAGGACAACGCCTGGGCGGATCGGACCTACCTGTACCATTATGACAACGGCGGGAACCTGACGATGGTGCAGGAGTGCTATTACCGCACCGGTACGATGCACCAAACCGACCTGATTCAAAATATCAGCTATACCTATGGGGATGCCACGACAGACGGGACGCCCGCATGGAAAGACCTGCTGACCAGCTTCAACGGGAATACCATCACCTATGACGCCATCGGGAACCCGCTGAATTGGGGTACGGATATCACCAATATGACCTGGAACAACGGCCAGAATCGACCTCCTTGAAAAACGGCGCGTCCGTGATACAATATGGTTACGATGAATCGGGCCTGCGCACAAGGAAGTATACGGGGACTTATACCGTTTTCGACCGTGACGCTTCGGGCAATCTGATACACGAGACCCGGAACAACGGAACCAACCATCTGTACTATTACTACGATGCTAATGGAAGCATCGGCTCCATCAGTTACAACGGGATCGGTACGCTTTCCGCAAGAACCTCCAGGGCGACGTGATTGCGATCCTCGATACCAACAGCAATGTGGTAGCCCGGTATACCCTATGACGCCCGGGGCAAAATCCTCTCCATCACCGACGCCAGTGGCAATGCCATCACCAGCTTTCTTCACATTGCCAATGTCAAGCCCCATCCGGTATCGGGGATACTACTACGACACGGAGACCGGGTGGTATTATCTCAATTCCGCTACTATGATCCGCAGGTGAGACGGTTTATCAATGCGGATTCGGAAATTTCGGGGTTAACGACCAGATTACAGGGAAAAATCTATTTGCCTATTGTTTTAATAATCCGGTGATGTTAACAGACGAAACGGGCAGTTGGCCGAGTTTAGGACAAGTTTTTACAGCAGTACTGGGGGTAGCAATTGTTGCGGTTGCAGTTGCCGCAGTCGTGACTGCTGGCCCCGTTTTGGCAGCATCTATAGCCGTAGGCTATACATCTGGTATGATTGCCGCCGGGGGAACAATAGCATGTGCTACTGTTGCGGCGGCGTGTGGTGGAAGTATCATAGCAGAAGCTACTACGGGGGTAAACCCAATTAAAAATGTCGTTGGAGAGGAGAATTTTAATGCTATAACCGCCATATCAACAGGGGTACTGTGATAGGTACTTCTACTATATCTTCTTATGTTGGTTCTTCCGGAGGTATTTCGTCATCAGGTGCTACGTCAAAAGACGTTTCACGGGGTTCAACAGGGAGAATAGAACCAGCTAACCTAACGGAGAAGCTTGCAATGGAACAGGTAAAGTCAAACCCTTCAGCAGGAAAAATATTAGAGATACAGATGAACGATCCTCGTTGGCCCGCATCCGAAGGCTGGGTTAAAATGCAACAAATTGTTCCTACATCGCGAGGAATATTAATATTCATTATGTTTATAATCAGACAATAAACATATTTGATGACTTTAAATTTAAACCATAGGAGGATAATATGTCAGATTATTTAACATTTTTAAAGATTTGGCAAGATGAATTTTTTTTTCAAATAAAAATCACGTGTTCATCTAAAATTATTACTGTTTCAAATGAAATATACTCTTCTAACCAATACATAGATGACTTATACAATAAATTAAAAATTTTCTTAATGAAAAAGTCACAGAAATTTTATGGGAAAATGGTACAAGAGGGAATCATTCAACAGCGTGTGTTTCTTTGCGCTTTCTGCATAAAAGATAAGTTAGGGCATATCCTTGTAGAGGTATTTATGGAACTAGATGATGGTGGGGATTACAGCAGTCACAATTGTTGCTTTTATCTCAATACAGAGATAGGTTTATTAGAAAGATTCTGTGAAAAGTTGCCCCTAACTTAAACAAGAATCATTAGGAATTAAAGTCATATTAAATGATGATGCCTAATATTTGCCTATCACCAAAGCTTTTGGTAGACAACAGTTTACCTTTTTACCGTAAGAGCAGTTGGAGGGATTTTCTCCAACTACTTTTTTCGCTAAAAGGGGAAAGTAGCCATATTTTGAATATTCACAAGGTTAATGCCTGGGCAGGTAAAACCTACCTGTACAGCTATGACGCGGGCGGGAACCTGACGATGTGCCGGGAAGCGGCGTATATCACCGGGGGCATAGCGGAATACACGGGAGGAACGGTCTACGGCTACGCCGCGGGGACGGAATCGGATGGCGTCACCCCGGTGTGGAAGGATCTGCTGACGAGCTACAACGGGACGGCGATTACCTACGATGAAATCGGGAACCCGCTGAACTGGCCTGGGATCGCCAACCTTAGCTGGTCAACGGCCACCGTCTGACGTATTTACAGAAGCGGACAAACATGATACATTATACCTATGATGAGTCCGGCCTACGGACAAGGAAGACCGTATCCGGGACGGTAACCAAGTTCGACCGGGACGCTTCGGGGAATTTGGTACATGAGACCCGGAACAACGGAACCAATCACCTGTATTATTACTATGATGCTAATGGAAGCATCGGCTCCATCAGCTATAACGGAACACGGTACGCTTTCCGCAAAAACCTCCAGGGGATGTCATCGCCATCCTGGATACCAATGGCAATGTGGTGGCGAAGTATACCTATGACGCCTGGGGGCAACATCCTGTCCATCACCGATGGGGACGGCAACGCCGTCACCAGTTCCCTCCACATCGCAAACGTCAATCCTATCCGGTACCGGGGATATTACTACGATACCGAGACGGGCTGGTACTACCTTAACTCCCGCTATTATGATCCCAGGTCAAACGGTTTATCAATGCGGACGGTCTTATTGGTGCCAATGGAGCTTTCACAGGATACAACATGTTTGCATATTGTAACAACAATCCTGTTATCATGAGTGATCCATCGGGGTGTATCTCTAGTATTGATATTTATGGTTCACCGTGTGCCTGGAGAAATCCAGATGAATCTGACGAAATATCAGGCCGGATTCCGTGAGGGTGATTATTATGTAGTTGATGGGGTTACTCATCAAAGGCCCATAGATCTGAATAAGCCAAATAATGGGGTTATAGAAGCGCAGACGATTCCAACAACTGATCCTTTTGGCGACACGAGGTCGAGTACAGGTACAAGCACGAGTACGAGTTCTGATAAGTATGCATCAGAGGTATTGTCGTTCGCTGCAGGTTGGGTTGGTATGCAGAAAACAGTAATAAGTGCTATACCTGCTGGTTTAACGGGAGCACAGGCGGCTGGGCTATCAGCATATGGTTACGCTGTATCTACTCCTCTTGCTATTGCATCGCATTGGAATAATCCTCATTTAACCAGTGAAAATAAATGGGCATTAACCGGATTGGAAGTAGGTTATGCTTTTACGGGTATTGCATTTTCCTATGCAGCCGCTAATATTTGGAATCCGTCAGGTTGGGTTGCTGCTGTAATAGGAGCAGGGGGATAATGTATACACTAGGGTCTTCACATCTTATATCAAGAAAAGTTGACCAGTACGTTTTCGAAAACAAATATTTTTACGGGATATAAGGGGAAAGTATATGGGCAAAAATAAATATAGAGGTATGATTATAATTACTTTAATTATATCATTATTTGATCAAAATTTTTGCTGCCATCAACAAACAACAAATTTTTCGTAATGTTTCTCCATATTCATATGGAACCATTTAAGGGACACCTAGATATATGCTGCAACTTAGTGTCGTGTTTTACTACAAATAGCAGTAATTGTTTCTACGGTTATATATTATAATAACTTAAAAAAACCAGAAGATCTTTTCCCATAACTACTAAAGATTATACTCCCAATTTTAATAGAGGTAGTAATCTTTATTATCATTCTATATTTTTGTATCAAAGTATAGTTCTTATTTAAGACTAATGGAAGGTAGTTAAAGTCTTGCATACATTTACTATATTATGCCATAGCCTTATATTCCATTGGAGGGTTATGCGTATTAAGGTTATTGGATAGTTTACAATCTTTTTTGTTAAAAATTTATTTACGTTCATCCATACGAAGACAGAATACAATATCAGCGGCAACTATGTAACCTCGAAACGGACGCCCGGGAAACCGGGTGACGTATACCTGAACGACGCCAACGGCCTGGTGAGCAAGGTCACCTCCCCTCCCCCCACCGGCGTGTCTGCTTCGACAGTGGAGACAACGTATACTTACAACGACCGCAACAGCTACCTGCTGGACAGCGTGACCCGGGGAATGTGAGCAATTACTATGGCTACAACACCCAACCAGCTGACCTCGATCTATCACAACGGGTTCAATTACAACTTTACCTACGACCAGTGGGGCAACCGGCTGACAACCTCGATCCAGAACCGGCTGCTGTCGCAGAACGAGTATGAGGCGGCCAACGGGAATCTGCTGAAAACCACCTACGGCAACGGGGACTGGTGGAGCTATACCTATGACGATCTGGATCGGGTGACGGCCAAGACGTCGGAAAAAAGGAACGCGGCGGCTTACGTCTACAACAACCAGGATCAGCTGGTACGCCTGACCGACTACCTGTCCGGGAACACGACGGAGTATACCTATGACCTGCTGGGGCGTCTGGTGGGCTCCCGTACCAACGGGTACAATACCGTGCGGGCGGAATACAGCTACGACAACTACAACCGGTGGACGGCCAGACCAACTTCACCGCGGGGGCTCCCATGCCTATGGGGTCACCTATGGCCAGGACAACCTGGTGACGAAGTCCAACCAAGGGCGGTTCAGCGTGTAGTATAGCTACGACAGCCTGAACCGCGTGACGCAGGAAACACTGAATGTAGATAACGTGGCGGGGTATTATACGAGCTATTCCTACGTCAGTGGGGCCCGTAAAGCACCACCGGTCTGGTGAGCAGTATCACGTACCAGCGTTTGGGGGAACCGCGGACGCCCTGGCATACACCTACGACAACGCCGGGAATATCGCCACGATCTCGGAAAACGGCGTGTTGAAGGCGAGCTATCGCTATGACCAGTTCGGCCAGCTGGTGCGGGAGGACAATGCCTGGGCGGGCAAAACGTATATCTATGTTTACGACGCCGGAGGGAATCTGACCCAGTGCCGGGAGGCCGCGTATACCACCGGAGGCATAGCGGCCTATACGGGAGGGAGCACCTACAGCTACGCCACGGGGACGGAAGAAGACGGCGTTACCCCGGTATGGAAGGACCTGCTGACCAGCTACAATGGGAACACCATCACCTATGACGCCATCGGCAACCCGCTGAACTTGAGTGCGAGTATCACCAATATGACCTGGAACAACGGGCGGCGTCTGACCTCCTTGAAAAACGGCGCGTCCGTGATACAATATGGTTACGATGAATCGGGCCTGCGGACAAGGAAATATACCGGAACCTATACTGTTTACGATCGGGATGCCTCAGGGAATCTGGTACACGAAACCCGGAACAACGGAACCAACCATCTATACTATTACTATGATGCTAATGGGGTCTATCAGCTCCATCAGCTACAATGGGATGCGGTACGCCTTCCGGAAGAACCTCCAGGGGGATGTCATCGCCATCCTGGATACCAATGGCAATGTGGTGGCGAAGTATACCTATGACGCCTGGGGTAAAATCCTCTCCATCACCGACGCCAGTGGCAATGCCATCACCAGCTCTCTTCACATTGCCAATGTCAACCCCATCCGGTATCGTGGATATTACTACGATACCGAGACGGGCTGGTATTATCTCAATTCCCGGTATTATGATCCCCAGGTAAGACGGTTTATCAATGCGGATGAGATAATAGATAATAGAGATAAAAACACAAAATCTCTTTTCATACTGTGCCAACAATCCTGTAAATCGTATTGATGTTGGCGGAATGTTCTGGAAAGAATTATGGGAGGGAGCAAAAAATGTTGTAAGTGGAGTGATTCATGCGGGTAACAATATAGCTGTTGCCATTGGAATAGATACTGCGGCAATTGGTGGCTTTTAAACATGTCAAAGACGATAGTGGCGTTTACCATGCCAGTTTTGATTGTTGCAGCAGTATTTTGGATACAACGATATGTATGATTTCTTTTTGATTTGGGCACCAGTTGTGAGAACGCAAAGTTTTCTTTTCTTATAACGGAACGCAGTATATTCTTTGGGCATGGAAAGGCGACTACATTAATCTGGGAGCCGGAGCAGAAATGGGCATATATTATGGTGGTGAACCCCACTGGCTCGTGGACAAAAATTTAGCACAACCTATGGCAATGTGGTTAAGCTGTGACGGAAAAACATTATATCTTATACAAATGGAGGAGACCAGTGGTGGTGCACAGGCTTTAATCCAAATTATCTTAACAAAAGCGCTTCGAGTTTGACGGCTACGTTCCGTATACGATTCAACGATCCGGGTATGTATAATGCGTTTTATAAACAACATAAAAACAGTCCTGGATGGAGTTTTGTTGGGCAGTGGAGCACAGGGGTTTTACATTTTAAGTAAGAGGTACAGTATGAAGAGAATTGGTGTTTTACTAATATTCATTTTATTAATATTATCATCGTGCACAGGGGGAGAGACTGGCTTGAGCAGATTACATGATACCGATGGACAAACTGCAGACAAAAGATTAGAGCAATTATTAACTGCAATAGAAGGCAAAGATAAACTCACAATCAAATCGATGTTTTCTAAAAAAAGTTTTGATCGAAGTGGATGATTTTGATGAAACTGTAAATTCGTTATTCGTGTTTTTTGACGGTCAAGTACAGGAAAAGGGGAAAAGTTATCCTGCAGTATATGAAAAGAAAGAAGCTGGAATCCATACAAAGAAATTACTATGGTGGAATTACGTCCAAACGGACAAATTCAAATATGTGTTCATTTTTATAGAGCATATTGAGAACACGGAAGACCCTGATATTCTTGGATTATATACCTTGCGTGTAATAAAAGAAGAGGATGAAGATACGTTATTTACGAGTTATGATGATGTAGAAATTCCAGGAATCTTTGTTCCGTGAAGACTCGACAAAGTAGAGCCGTGTCTAAGCGACACAGACGCATATCTAACGCTCGGCTTGATCTGTAAAAACAGAGGTGAAACTGCTATAAAATCTATGTTTCCAAAGGGTTTCAGGGTCTCCCCTGAGTATATGCGTTTGTGGTATCACAAAGGCGATGCTTGCTGGTACAGGACAGGTACATCTAACGTTTGTAAACATTTTGTGAACATTAAAACCGAGGGGGCTGCATTTTGACCGTTTTTGACCGTGACGCTTCGGGAAATTTGGTACACGAGAGCCGGAACAACGGAACCAACCATCTGTACTATTACTACGATGCTAATGGAAGCATCAGTTCCATCAGATACATCGGAACACGGTACGCCTTCCGGAAGAATCTCCAGGGGATGTCATCGCCATCCTGGATACCAGCGGCAACGTGGTGGCCCGGTATACCTACGACGCCTGGGGCAAGGTGCTGTCCATCACTGATGGGAACGGCAACGCCGTCACCAGCTCCACCCACATCGCTAATATCAACCCTATCCGGTATCGGGGGTATTACTACGACACCGAGACAGGCTGGTATTACCTCAATTCCCGATATTACGACCCGGTTGTCAAACGTTGGATTAATTCGGATGGGGTAAATTTGTTAAGTTATGGATTGGAGAACTCAACTCAATACAACATGTTTGCCTATTGTTTCAATAATCCTATTATATACTATGACCCAACAGGGGAATTTCCTATGATGATTGGGATTACTGGTTTAGCAGTCGTAACATATACAGCTATTGCTGTAAGGGATGGCATGAACAATAAGGAAAGTAATTCGGCTGCACAACAAAGTTTTAGTGGTGGCTATATATACGACCAGCGCCAAGTTGATCAATTCAAAATGGGAAGAGCCGGTGCGGCGTGGAATGGTTGCGGATGGATTGCCGCATATAACGCTATGATTATGTTAGGTAAACCGCAGCCGCTAAACAGACGTTATCAGTTATTTTGATAATGCTTGGGGAAATATAGCATTAGGAGCATTTGGAACAAATCCATTAGCAATGGCAGACTATTTCTCTTCACAGGGATTTTCTGGAAGGTATAGTGCAATACCAGGGTGTATGCCATCCAATATAGAAGTCGTTGCACAGACCGCATCTGCCTGTGTCGTGCTCTATGCGCATAGTCAAGGAGCGCATTATGCGGCATTAAAGTGGAACGGTAAATCTTATGATGTCTATAATGATTGGGGAGGACCGTTTTCGTCTATAGTCGACTATATGAGTGAGGTTGGAGGAACTTTTATAACGATTTGGTGTATAGATTAGAGGGTTGTAGAGTGAGAAGAATATGCATTTTAATATTCTTTATGTCTATTTTATCAATATGCACCGCATGTGTGAACTTTTTTCCCAATAACAATTACAGGGGTTTTAGAAAGTGAAACACCAAAATGCGCATTGTTATGGCAGATGATCCGGGTAAGTTTGGAAATGATGGGGAACTTACACAAGATGATGGTTCTATTATTAAAATAGTGTTTGCTGCCAGCCATGGAGATTTCTGCTATTTATGAGTTTAATGAGGATGGGCAATATGGAACATATGGCACGATATTATACAAAGGCAAAATGTAGACAGAAAGGTGATACAGTAATATTAAAAGTGGATGATGACACGGAGATAGTATTAACTAAAGTTAGCGATCTTTCTACACAAGATGCGGAGACTTCTTAATGTGCCGAAATACCCGTTTGAGCTATTTACAATACTTGCCCAGCAAATTTTCGAACAACCTTTGCACTTTTTCCTGTAAGCCTCCACACAATGGTAATCTCCTTCTGCTTGTGACTGTCCACGACTTCCAAGCTACCGATTTCGATTTGTTCAATCATCTTGTTGAGAACCAGAGGCACGAGTTCCTGTACATCCAAACATTCTAGGACGGCCTGTTTGAACCGTTCCAACTGCTTGGTGGTATCGGTCTTGACCGGGAGGTTGACGTTGATTTGCGCCAGCCTCCCGGCTAGCACTGTCTGTTCCTGCTGGATATCCGGTAGTTTCGGTCATATATAGCACCACCGGGCTGGTGTCGGGCATCTATTTCCTCAAGGGCTCCTACACGGACGAGGGATACCTGATCTACACCTACGACAACGCCGGGAATATCGCCACCATCCAGGAAAACGGTGTGCTGAAGGCGGCGTATACCTATGATCAGTTCGGCCAGCTGGTGCGGGAGGATAACGCCTGGGCGGATCGGACCTACCTGTACCATTATGACAACGGCGGGAACCTGACGATGGTGCAGGAGTGCTATTACCGCACGGGCACGATGCACCAAACCGACCTGATTCAAAATATCAGCTATACCTATGGGGATGCCACGACAGACGGGACGCCCGCATGGAAAGATCTGCTGACCAGCTACAATGGGAACACCATCACCTATGACGCTATCGGCAACCCGCTGAACTGGGGTACGAGTATTACCAATATGACCCGGAACAACGGGCGGCGTCTGACCTCCTTGAAAAACGGTGCGTCCGTGATACAATATGGTTACGATGAATCGGGCCTGCGGACAAGGAAATATACCGGAACACTGTTTACGACCGGGATGCCTCAGGCAACCTGGTACACGAAACCCGGAACAATGGAACCAACCATCTGGTATACTATTACTATCATGATGCAAATGGAAGCATCGGCTCCATCAGCTACAACGGCGATACGGTATGCCTTCCGGAAGAACCTCCAGGGGGATGTCATTGCAATCTTGGATACTAATGGTAATGTGGTGGCGAAGTATACCTATGACGCTTGGGGTAAAAATCCTCTCCATCACCGACGCCAGTGGCAATACCATCACCAGCTCTCTTCACATTGCCAATGTCAACCCCATCCGGTATCGGGGGATACTACTACGACACCGAGACGGGCTGGTATTATCTCAATTCCCGGTATTATGATCCCCAGGTCAAACGGTTTATCAATGCGGATGGTGTTGTTGATAACAGGGGAATCAATACACAAAATCTCTTTTGCGTATTGTGGGAATAATCCTATAGCTAGAGTAGATTCTAGTGGGACCACTTGGACATTAAATGGTGTTACATATAATTATGATGGGACTATTGCCGATTTTCACAGAATGGAACAGGGATTATCGCCTTTGGCCTATGAAATAGCAGTACAACAAGAAAAAGCTGCATATGCTGCAACGGTTTATGCTGAATCTGCTGCATACAGTATTGAGAGCAAAGAGGCTGTTGCCCATGTAATCAATAATCGTGTCGGAACGCCAACTGTTAATGGAAAGGGTACTGAAATACCATTATGGATGTCGTGTCTGAGCCAGCACAGTTTAGTTCATATGAGAATGTTTGGTATAATGAGGCTTTGACTTATTATACTACAGGCATGGTTGAAAACGAATATGATAGGCGAGTGTTAAAAGAATGTATGGAAGTGGTCATACCGATTTATGAAGGAGAAGCTACTGATATTACAGAGGGCTGTACATATTTTTATAGCCCTATAAGTATGAATCCTCCGGGAAGTCAACCGTCATGGGTTAGTGGAAAGACAGAGGTGGTAATTAATGGTGTCAATCCAAAATATTTTAGATTCTACAAATAAAAAAATATATAGGGACTTTTGTGGCTGGATTAAGTATAATTTCCTTTTATTAACAGGCTGTAAGCAAAATTTGGAATCGACGGAATCTAATAATAGTCAAAAATTTAGAGAATTCCTCAATAAATATTTCTGTCGATGATCAAGAAATTCCCCCATGATGATAAACATTATTATAAAATCTATACTGGTGAAAGTGTGGAGGATAGGTGGTACTACTACTATGATTTATTTGATGAATTTGGGAATATAATTAAGCACGAATGCACCTTTATGGACGAGCCCAATATTTCACTGATATCAGATAGCGTTGTGAAAGTATCAGTACAATCTGGAACGGGGAGATCAACACAATGGACATATTATTATAATGTAAAAGACAGTTTATTTTCTCCTGTATTTTACTATACATTAAATGAAAGAGCTAATTTAGTAGCCTATTTTGACGGACAAAAATTATTATTCGTGATGTATTTGACGATAAAAAATATTATAAGGAAATAGAATTACAAAAAGATCTATCAAAACTACAGATCCGATAGAAAACGCTATTTTTCTACTGATTTAAAGCAGATAACGGTGTTTTATGTATCGGGTCCCGATTTCCAACAAACAAGTGAAATAATAAATTTATAAAGCTTTTTTCAAAAATTGTTATAGGCTACAGCTAAAAAAAGCTTGAAATAAGAAAAGTGCAGTACGGTTTAAACCATATTTTTTCTCTTCCCTCCTTGAAAAGGATGCTGAAAACAAGGCTCCTGATAAAATGGGAGTTTTGTTGTACTCCTATATGGAAAATTCAATTTCTATGCCCAAAATGTTTTAGACGGTATTATCTACAGCTATGCTGCGGGGACGGAATCGGATGGCGTCACCCCGGTGTGGAAGGACCTGCTGACCAGCTACAATGGGAACACCATCACCTATGACGCCATCGGCAACCCGCTGAACTGGCCTGGGATCGCCAACCTTAGCTGGTCCAACGGCCGCCGCCTGACCAGTATGCGCAAAGGGGGCGTCGGGAATCACGTATACCTACGATGATTCGGGCCTGCGGACGATGAAAAGGTGGACAGCACCACCACGGTATATGACTGCGACGCGGCGGGGAATCTGGTACACGAGACCCGGAACAACGGAACCAACCATCTATACTATTACTACGATGCTAATGGAAGCATCAGTTCCATCAGTTACAACGGGATCCGGTACGCTTTCCGGAAGAACCTCCAGGGCGACGTCATCGCTATCCTCATCCTCGATACCAACAGCAACGTGGTGGCCCGGTATACCTACGACGCCTGGGGCAAGATTCTGTCCATCACTGACGGGAACGGCAACGCCGTCACCAGCTCCCTCCACATTGCCAACGTCAATCCTATCCGGTATCGGGGATATTACTACGACACGGAGACAGGCTGGTATTACCTCAATTCCCAGTATTATGATCCCAGTGTCAGAAGGTTTATCAATGCAGACAAGATAATAGGGGCAAATGGGCCTATTACTGGGTGTAATCTCTTTGCTTATTGTAATAACAACCCCGTTAGATTCGATGATCCATTAGGGGCCTATATCAACGACACAACACATATTAGCCATCGTAATCCAGGCGGCGGTTATGGAATAGGCGGAAAGAAATATGAAGACGGTTTTAATCCAGAGGAATATACTGCATACACTGACGAACATAGTGTAGTTTATGCTATTGTATTGGGAAGCATAACCGTGTCTTTAAAAAATGGGTATACTGCGCGTATTGAGAATGGACATGTAGATGGTGATCAAAGACATGTGCATATATTGAAAGATAGAACAGAAGTCGCGAACCAAAATGAAGATGGTACCACACACCATAAAAATAAAAATAAATCCAATGAACCCAATAGAAAAACTAAAGAGAAGTTAAAGGAATTGACTGGTTGGGATTGGGACGCAAATGCAAATAAGCAAAATATTGTGGAACTCCCTACAGGAAAAGATTTTTATGAACAATATCCATTCTTTGTTACCCCAGCACCAGGTACGGTTCCTTATGGGCTTTTTAGTACTTCCCCTGGTTATCTACCGGCACCTGCGGTTGTGATACCATAAAAGAAAGGACAAAATACCGCCATTGGAACGCGGTTACTAAATATGATCGCGTTCCAATGTAACAATTTTAATAATTACGATTTGGAGGTTGATTTTTTATAAAGTATTTTACATATGATTTATGTGAAAAGTTAGCATCTTTAAAAACACCCGGTTATAAGGAATTTGAACGTCAATGGCAAACAAATGCAAAAAGATATTGGAATTTGTTTGAGAATTATAAAAATATCCTACCAAAGAAAGTGTTTGAATTTTTTTAAAACAGGCCAATTGTCTGATTCTTTGTTACAATCTGTTGTTTTTAGGCAGGAGAAAAAACGAAACAAAATAGAATTGATGTTGCCGTTAGTTTTATTTCCTATTATGATGACAAAAGTCGATCAATTTTTATAAAAATGTTGTAGGCTATAGTTATAAACAAAAGAAGCCCAAATACAAATAAAGGAAAGTGCACTATATATTCTATATAATGAATTATTAAAAGATGGTAATGAATGGACGCATAATATATTATTATCGAATGGTGATGAAGTATTTATACGGTTTGAATCTATAGTATTATCCAATTTAAATTTTTGAATTAAAAATTTACAGATTGCGTTTTCATTTATTGCCAATTAATCGCCCTGTATATCTAGCATAATACTTTTTGCAATATTAGATGTTGAATTGGCCAGGCGTCACAAACCTTTCCTGGACGAACAGCCGCCGCCTGACTGGTATGCGCAAGGGGATATCGAGTATCACGTATACCTACGATGATTCGGGCCTGCGGACGATGAAAAGGTGGACAGCACCACCACGGTATATGACCGCGACGCGGCGGGGAATCTGGTACACGAAACCCGGAACAACGGAACCAACCATCTGTACTATTACTATGATGCTAATGGGTCTATCGGCTCCATCAGCTACAATGGAGTGCGGTATGCCTTCCGGAAGAACCTCCAGGGGGATGTCATTGCAATCTTGGATACCAATGGCAATGTGGTGGCGAAGTATACCTATGACGCTTGGGGTAAAATCCTCTCCATCACCGACGCCAGTGGCAATGCCATCACCAGCTCTCTTCACATTGCCAATGTCAACCCCATCCGGTATCGTGGATATTACTACGACACCGAAACAGGATGGTATTATCTCAATTCCGCTATTATGACCCGCAGGTCAGACGGTTTATCAATGCGGATGGGATTATTGGTGCTAATGGAGCTTTCACAGGATACAACATGTTTGCATATTGTAACAACAATCCTGTAAATTGGATTGATAACTCTGGTCATGTAATGACGGATTATTATAGACTTTCATCTCGTGTGCCCGGCGGCTATCCTGAATATGGAGTCCCCAAATATGAAAATACCTCTGCTGTTTTAGGAGTGGGAAGTGGCTCCACTTATATTATCCTCCAAATACCTCTAACATTAGAAGTAGTGACATATATGGAATTCAATCTGTCGAAAGGACAGATCCCTGTACCCCTGTTATAACGGTTAAGCCCGAAAAGTCATGGGAGGAAAAGGAGCAGTTTGTACAATCTGTATATGAAATAGCACAATATCGCGAGCCTGTTACTGGTATTCCAGCCGCTTTAATGACGGCCCAGGCTTGCCATGAATCCGGTTATGGAACGAGTCTTATGGCTGTAAATAATAATAACTTATTTGGATTTGTAGGATATTCATATGATAATTATCGACTCTCCATCTCAGCTTTATGAGCGTACTTTAACTCAAAACAGCCGTTACCAACATTTGCAAGGAAAAATCATTGGATGAGTGGGTAAATGGTATTGGTCCAGCGGGCTATTGTAACGAGGTGGGCTATGCTGACCATCTGTGGAATATGATAAACCTATGGGATTTAGCATAAGAGGTGATTTCTATATGAAATATAAAATTTTCATTTTAAGCACTATTGTCGTGCTATCGTGTTGCTGTCTGTCTTGCAGTACTAGTTATTCAGAGCCACCAAAACCTGCCACCATAGCTACTACTGCCACTACCACCACAACCACTACTGTCATAACCACTGCTACTGCTACAGCTAAGGTGATTAATGAAGAACAGGCTATTGAAATAGTCCGAAAAAAAGTCTCCAATTATGTAGATGGGAGTATTTTCGAAATTAACGGAACACAGACAGATGAAAAAATAATGCGAAGTATTTTGTCGTACATGTCTATTCGCTAGGTTCAACCATGCAAGGCTTGGATACTAGCGGTAATCCAACTGGTACTTATCAACAGACATTCACATACGGTTGGTTTTATGTGGATATAGCCAATGGGGACGTTTATGTTGAGGACACATATAAAGATGAAGATGGAAATTTAAAACTTTACTTGAAACCCTTTTAATTGCCTCATACGGCTGTATTAAAGAACTCTAAATACCCATTGGGCATACGAACATTTAAGGGGCGGATCTTTAAGCGACTGGTTCAATGGTATTGGTACCGCAGGTTATGACAATGAGGTTCCATACTCACAATTATTGTGGAACTGAATCATGGGATTTGATATAGGAGATAAAACCATGAAAAACAGATTCTTTTGGCTTTCGGTATATTGATTATATTTGCGGGCACTGGTTGTAATTCGGATTTAGAGGAAATTGCTCTGACGGATAAAGCTACAACTACTACAAGCACTATAAACGCTACAAAAATTACAAAGGGGGATGCGGTCAGAATTGAAATGCAACGCGATAGGCAATGATGGAGGCAATAGAAAAATAGAATTAGATGGCGATTCGAAAGAAATAGACGGAAGATACTATTATCTAGTATGCTTTTTACACAGATGTCATTCACTTATACGTATGGTTGGTATTATGTTGATCAAGAAGAAGAAATAATATATGTAGAGGATATTGCCTCAGAAGACAAAATTTTATTAATCCCTTTACGAAGAAGCATATAACGGATAAACACGAGTAAAAAGAAACAAGGCCACGTTTTCTTTGTGAAGCAGGACCTTGTTTTTTGCTATGCTACATTCCGAAGTGATTTTTACTACACCGCCATATTTTCTGACTACTCCCCCATTGTCCCCAAAAAAACTGATTCAAAAGATTGATACCATAACCCCACAAAATTGAAGAAAGAACACCAATGAACTCTTTACGCTTGCGAAAGAAGGTACGATAGCTGTAGTAGAGTGTCCAATGCCAAAAACGAAACGTATCTGTACAACTACGACTCGACGAATGGCCGCCTTCTGACTTCTTTACAAAAAGCGGACCAACATGATATCATATTCATATGATGAAATGGGCTTGCGGATAAGAAAAGGCACTAATACAAACAGGACATATTTTGATCGTGATGCCTCAGGAAATCTGGTGCATGAATTCCGGGATTATTCGGGTTATTTAGGTGAAGATTCTCATTTGTATTATTACTACGATGCCAATGGCAACATCGGTTCTATCAGCTACAACGGAATCCGGTACGCTTTCCGCAAGAACCTCCAGGGCGACGTGATTGCGATCCTCGACACTAACAGCAATGTGGTGGCGCGGTATACCTACGATGCCTGGGGCAACATACTGTCCATCACCGACGCCAGTGGCAACGCCATCACCAGCTCCACCCACATCGCTAATATTAATCCTATCCGGTACCGGGGCTACTACTACGACACGGAGACGGGCTGGTATTATCTCAATTCCCGCTACTATGATCCGCAGGTGAGACGGTTTATCAATGCGGATGGGATTGTGGGCGCGAATGGGGCTTTCATCGGCATGAATCTGTTTGCATATTGTAACAATAATCCGGTTTTATATAATAATCCAAGTGGTTTGGTAGTAGGTACAGATATGTATCGTTATAGCAGCCGGATTCCTGGTGGAACTTATGACCCCATCGAAGATATATACATCGCCAAATATGATCGGTACTACAATCCGACGGAATCTGCAAAATACGCCCCCGTTTCTCAACCTGCTTATAAAACTTCTGATAGCGGCGTACAGTTTATTGCCGATTACGAAACGTTCTCTTCGGTTCCGACGGATGATGGATATGGACAATTAGCTATTGGATATGGTCATAATGTTTATCCCGGGCATTCTTTTTACCAGTTTGACTGAAGTAGAGGCTTTTAACTTATTAAAATCCGATCTAAAAGAATTTGAAACTATAATTAATAAATATAGCTATAACTACGGGTATGCTTGGGATCAGAACCAATATGATGCGTTTGTTAGTTTAGCTTATAATTCAGAAAGTCATTTTCAAGGAGTAATGGATGATATAGCGAACGGAATCGACCCCTATTATGCGTTTGGCAAGATTATTCGTTCAGCAGGGAAAAAGAGTTTAGGTTATATCGGAGACGAATGGATGAGGCCGATATGTTTTGGCATGGTACATATAATAGAACATACAGAAATTGGTAGGTGTTTTACATGAAAAGATTTCTAATTTGTTTGATATCCATCACAACGCTGATGATTATTTTTGGCGGTTGCCATAATAATTCTCAGCCTCCTAGCGTAGATCCTAGCCATACATCTCAAGAAGTGTCTGATTCTACAACTACAATATCAACAACTGCTACCGCAAATAATGACACAAATCAGTATGAATCTTTTGATCTTTATGGCCTAAGCAGTACAACTAGTGCTACCCCTTTTGCTATAGCTATGTCTCAAAATCCTATAGACCCGCAGTGGGAGGAGCAGTTCTGTAATGCGGGTTCTACTGAAGAGCTTTGTAAGGTTGAATTGAGATTTATTGATATATGGAAAAGGGAATTAGCTCATTCTATTGAATGTCTGAAGGAGGTACTTACGGAAGAACAGGGTCAAGAATTAGAAAAGTTGCAAACTGATTGGGAGACTTTTTACACTAAATCAGTTGGAATTTGAGAAGGATATAGTTAATTCATATAATAGTGTGGGGACTTCATTTAGGTTTACGTACCTTTCAGAAATACGCAAACAATATCGAGTAAGAACATTCCGCATAAAATATATTCATTATCTTATTGAATGCAATGATGTTTTAAAAGAAAGCGATCATTATATATCCTTTCAATTTTTTCAGCTAAATATTTACAACCGAATTTTGTAACAGTCCTACAAAAGGGTTCAGGGATATCCCTGACAAGCGCCGTGGTATCACAACGGCGATGCTTGCTGGTAGATAGCATGTTTTTGCGCCTATGTTAAACATATTTGTTTGTACCCTGTGTTTTTGCCTCCTTTACCGCGAGAGTAACAGTTGGAGGGGGCTCTCCCTCCGAAGAAGGAGGCAAATATGCGTAAGGTAAAACCCGTTGTTCACAAGAGCTAAAAGGGAGCGAAAAACCCGTAGATGTTTTTTGCGGCAGTGTTTCTGTCAAATGCTGCTCCGTCACCTATCCCAACACTTAGGCCATATGTTGATGATCCAAGAGCAGCTGCCGGTAACGGATTAAGTGGTGATTGGTATATGGAATGGGATGGACAATTTGGCGAGTATCCCTATGCAATCAACCCATATTCAAAATGATTGGAGGGCTATCCTTGAGATTGGTGGTGTATATATGCAAAGGCATAAAATGGATATGTATTGGATATATGATATTGATGTTATGCATTCTTGTCTTTCAACAAGTAGGATTAATTAGTATATTGGACAACACCATACGTATTTTGCATTGGATAATGCTTATAGTATGGTTTGTTGGCATAATTTCTAAATTTATATTAACAAAATTAGATAAACTAGAATAACAATCGGTCAAAGCCATCACTTCAGTGATGGCTTTGATTTGTAATTAGCGATAGATATCATTTATTCACCAGTAAAGGTCACCTACGACGCCATCGGGAACCCGCTGAATTTGGGGACAGATATCACCAATATGCAGTGGAATAACGGCCGCCGTCTGACGTATTTACAGAAGCGGACAAGCATGATACAGTATACCTATAATGAGTCCGGCCTGCGGATAAGGAAGACCGTATCCGGGACGGTAACCAAGTTCGACCGGGACGCTTCGGGCAATCTGGTACACGAGACCCGGAACAACGGAACCAACCACCTGTACTATTACTATGATGCTAATGGAAGCATCGGCTCCATCAGCTATAACGGAACACGGTACGCCTTCCGCAAGAACCTCCAGGGCGACGTGATTGCGATCCTCGATACCAACAGCAACGTGGTGGCCCGGTATACCTACGACGCCTGGGGCAAGGTGCTGTCCATCACCGACGGGAACGGCAATGCCATCACTAGCTCTCTCCACATTGCCAACATCAACCCTATCCGGTACCGAGGGTATTATTACGATACCGAAACAGAATGGTATTATTTAAAAAACGCGTTATTATGACCCACAAGTAAAACGCTTTTTAAATAGTGATATGATTGCAGGAGATGTCGGTACTTTAGGATACAATCTCTTTAACTACTGTAAAAATAATCCGGTAAATAGGACTGATGCAGAAGGAAATTACTCGATGTCTTGGTGGGCCAATGAGCAAACAATCCATATGCCACAAAGGCAGCTCCGGAGGCGGCTATCGCCCTGAATATGGTGGAGCGCCTCCTGAAGAAACCTGTGTTACACCTCCGGCTGTACTTGATCCAGAGCCTTTTACTGGGGAACATGATCGCTATACTTTGGAGAGCAGTCAAACTTATACACAATATATTAGTTCAACCGAAGCTGCTGATATAGCCAGTGAATCTGCGGGTATGCAAGCAATCAGTGACTATATTACATCTATTCCTATAACTGCTGTAACATCGATAGTATTTAGTGAATTTGTTGGCCCTGGAAAAGCAATTGGTATGGCTACATCACTAGTTGAAGGAGGTACCACGTATTCACAAGCATATAATAGTAATATACATTGATAGTGGTACTTACCATAGGGTAGTAGCTATTTATGCAAATGACACACAGGTGAAAAATTGGTGCTAACGAAGACATTTAGCGATTATTCGTTCGTATCTACATGAAGGATGGGGTGTCAGTGGTTATGATCCTTCGAAATCAATAGAGGATTATGGGAGAATTACTGCATACTTTACAAATTGAGGGGAATAATTATGGAAATATCTTTTTAAAAAGTCTTTATTTAAGTAATGTTCTTTTTCAGTTCCTTTATAACAAGTTTTTAAGCGCTATATAAAAAACATCCAGAATTAGAAAGTGTTCATGCTGCAATTAATGAGATGAACTCAACCCAAAAAATTAGAAAGTACGTAGAAATAATTAACACCATAATATTTGTGATTTTGAGCGCTATGATATCTATTATTTATCAAATATATGGAATGCTCCATTCCGTTTCAGCACTATTATTTCTCTTTTCATTTTATCTTTTGTTGGCTATAATTTATTTTTATAAATATCCCTATAGTATCTTTGATAGTTTGTAGATGCTTTTCTCCTCTTTTACT
>VOFE01000161.1_pt1 | contig 26001 bp, 56 predicted proteins | sample 5384071 | NCBI WGS metagenome assembly VOFE01 (sample SAMN12384724, study PRJNA508395) | human gut metagenome | isolation source: healthy gut D | host: Homo sapiens
GCACTCCCCAGCAGCTTCCGGCATCCGGCCGGACAGCAGCACCGGACGGTTCATGTTCTCCGGCGTATCGGCCTGCGGGTCGGCAGGCAGCTGATACAGCCGCGCCACCGTGGTCTGGTCGTCCCCTGTCCAGTGGCCTTCCACGTCCTGATACTTCACCGCCTGCACGGCGTCCACCCCGTCCACAGCGGCAATGGCGTCGATATCGCTCTGACTAAGGCCAAGGGTGGACAGCACCCGCAGGTCGAACACATTCTGCTGCACATAATACTTCTGGGCAGCGGTGCGCATATCGGGGGCAATGCACATCAGGCCGGTGAGCATCATCACCCCCAGCGCCACGATGCCAAACAGGGACACCACCCGGCTGATGCTGCTTTTCATCTCGCGCAGGATATTTTTGCGGTAACTTTTCTGCACAGTACTCACCACTCGATCTGTTCCACCGGCACCGGGTGCTCGTTGACCTGATTGGACACGATGCGGCCGCTGCGCACCTGAATGATGCGGTCAGCCATACCGGTCAGTGCCGTGTTGTGGGTAATAACAATGACGGTGCGTCCGGTCTTGCGGCAGGTATCCTGCAAAAGGCCCAGCACCTGCTTGCCGGTGCGGTAGTCCAGCGCACCGGTGGGCTCGTCACAGAGCAGCAGCTTGGGGTTTTTGGCCAGTGCGCGGGCAATGGACACCCGCTGCTGCTCGCCGCCGGAAAGCTGCGCCGGGAAGTTGTTCAGCCGCTCGCCCAGCCCCACGCTGCGCAAGGTCTCGGCGGGGTCCAGCGGGTCGCGGCAGATCTCACTGGCAAGCTCCACGTTTTCCAGCGCGGTCAGGTTTTGCACCAGGTTGTAGAACTGGAACACAAAGCCCACATCATACCGGCGGTAGGTGGTCAGCTCCCGGGCGGAAAAGCGGCTCACGTTGCGGCCGTCCAGCCAGACGTTGCCCTCGTCGGGTATAATGGCGATGAGCTTTCATCTACAATGAAAAGCTTCCTTTCGGGGCTCAGCCCTGCCTGCGGCGCTTCAGCCGTTACAACCTCAAAGCTGGAAAGAGCGATCTTATGAACAGGAGGAACTCCATGAAATATATTCTCGTCATCGGCGACGGCATGGCCGACAATCCCGTGCCGGAGCTGAATGGAAAAACGCCGCTTCAGGCGGCAGCCATCCCCACCATCGATGCGCTGGCGGCCCGCGGCGGCGCTGTGGGCCATGTGGTCAACTGCCCAAAGCCGCTGCCCGCCGGCAGCGAGACGGCCATCCCTCTCTATTTTCGGCTGTGACCCACTGCGCTATTTTACCGGGCGTTCGCCCATGGAGGCAGCGGCCTCCGGCCTGCAGCTGGCGCCGGGTGACGTAGCCTATCGATGCAACCTGGTTGCGCTGGAGGACGGCGATGGGCCCTATGAGGAAAAGAAAATCCTCTCCCACAGTGCGGGCAGCATAGAAGGGGAAGCCGCGCTGCAGGCGGTGGAGATTTTGAGCGCGACCCGTCCTTCCGCGCTGCCCTGGAGCGCGCCCGCATGGTGATCCACCGTTTCCCGGCCTTCCGGCAGATCGCCGTACAGTCCGGCGCGGATATTCGGGGAATCCGGCTCATTCCGCCTCACGACCATCTCGGTGAGGCGCTGGGGCCTTGGTTGCCCAGCGGCTGCGGCAACGCCGCCGTGCTGGACGAGCTGATGCGCATCGCACATCAGGTGCTGGACCACCATCCGTTTAATGAGGAGCGGCGCAGAAACGGAAATTGCCCGCCAACGGCATCTGGCTCTGGGCCGAGGGTACGGCGGCGGAACTGCCCGGCTTCGCAAAGCAATACGGCCACACCGGCGGAGTGATTTCCGCTGTGCCGCTGTGCCATGGGATAGGGGTGCTGCGGGGCCTGAGGATGATTGAGGTGGAGGGTGCCACCGGCGAGGCTCGACACCAACTTTGAGGGGCAAGCTTCAGGCGAATACTGGCAGGCCGTGGAGCAGACCGTGGGCGACGCCCCGTCCACCCTGCGTCTGATCCTGCCGGAGGCCAACCTGAAGGCCCCCAATGTGGACGAGTACATCGCCGACATCAACGCCTCCATGGATAAGTACCTGGCTGACGGCGTGTTCCAGGTGCTGCCCGAGTCCCTGGTGTATATCGAGCGCCAGCAGTCCGACGGCCGCATCCGTCACGGCCTCATCGGCATGGTGGACCTGGACGCCTACGACTTCACCCCCGGCTCCGGCGCCCTGATCCGCGCCACCGAGGGCACCGTGCTGGACCGCATCCCGCCCCGGGCCCGGGTGCGCCGCAACGCCCCCATCGAGCTGCCCCATGTGATGCTGCTGATCGACGACCCCGAAAAGACCGTCATCGAGCCTCTGACCGCCGCCTCCGGCGAGATGGACAAGCTGTATGACTTCGACCTGATGCAGAACGGCGGCCACATCCGCGGCTACAAGCTCACCGACCGCCAGGTAAACGCCGTGGCCGACGCCCTGGAGGGCCTCACCACCGACGAGGCCATGCAGAAGAAGTACGGCGTCTCCGGCGTGGCTCCCCTGCTGTTCGCCGTGGGCGACGGCAACCACTCCCTGGCCACCGCCAAGGCCTGCTACGAGGAGCAGAAGAAGGGCAAGACCCCCCAGGAGTACCTGGCCCTGCCCTCCCGCTTCGCCCTGGTGGAGGTGGTGAACAACCACGACGACGCCCTGCAGTTGGCAGGGGCTGGATTACGGTTCCGGAGCCGAAGATGCAGCTCGCCGTCGGTACGCTGCAGACTTTCCTGGACGCTGCCTATGTTGAGCGGCATGGCGGCGAGGTGGACTATATCCACGGCGACGACGTCACGGACGAGCTGGGGGCCCGGCCGGGCAACATGGTTTTAAACTGCCCGCCATGGGCAAGGAGCAGCTGTTCAAGACCGTCATGGCCGACGGCGTGCTGCCCCGCAAGACCTTCTCCATGGGCCATGCCCAGGATAAGCGCTATTATGTTGAAGCGCGCAAAATCAGATAATTCACGGGAAAAGCGGCACGGCGTGGGGAATCGCCTGATACCGGGACCTGAGAAAAGAAATGGCAGGACAAAAAACAGTCCTGCCATTTCTTTGTTAAGCCTAAAGACAATAAAAAATCCCCAACGGAAACTTTTTCCGTTGGGGGATTGAAAGGTTAAAACTTGTAAAAAGAGAGGTTGTCTCTGTCGATGTACAGATCTACCGGCAGTCACTGGGGGTTAAGCCGGCTTCTTTTTCCCAAGGAAGAAGATGACGCCGCAGGAACCGCTGAAGGCCAGTATCAGCAGCAGGCTCCAGAGGAGGCAGGTCTCCGCTGCCGGTTTCAGGGTTGGAAGGATCCTCCGGGGTGCTGCTTACTCCGCCGTCGGCTACTGTATAGTTTACGGTAGGTACAGGGAAAGTCTCCTGGCCTTTTTCACCGTCTGTGCTGGTGTAATCCAGAACAGCGCTTTTCGTTGGTAGGAACCGTATAAGTGCCGGGCTTAGTCTCTTTTCAGACAGCTTCAGGGTGTAAGTGAGTGAAATGGGCGCCGGAAACAACCGGGGCGTCAATAGCCCAGGCAAGGGTTTCCTGTCCGCTTTCATTCTTTGTATAGGTCACGGTATAGCGATCCTCGCCGTTTGTAAATACAACGGTGCCGGCGGTTTCATCCACCGTGCCGTTCAAAACCGTATCTCCCACGGACATGCTCAGGGAAGAAAGGCCGTCAAGTCGAAGCTGTCGCCAATTACATCGGTGACAACACCGCTCTGAATGGTGTAGAGTATGCGGCTCTTGACCTGGTCGAACATGCCTGTGGTGTCTGCTGGAACCATGCCGGAAACGCCGCCGATGGTGCGCAGAGACTGCTGATAAAGCTTGGTGCCCACGGGTATACGTCCTCATACCGGGAGTCTGCATAGGCATAGCATTGGTAGCCTGCATTTACGGCGTTCTGCCAGGCTTTCCGGTCATGTAAATTGCGGCATCGCGCAGCAGGTATAGGGGCTGCCCAAGGCAATGTAGGGAGCGCCCTCCTGGTATGCACCGTAGGGCTGCTGATAATCTGCGATGACCTTTTCCAGTGCAGTGGCATTGTCAACCATCCATTTACTGGCGTTGGCGTACGGGCGGCATCGTTGCCGATGGGATAAAATTCGCACACAGAGGGGAAGACCAGATTTTGGAAATATTATCCGGGTTTACCTCGTTGAAAACAGTGGTAGGGGTATCGCCCCACATATAGGTGACGCCGTCCGTAACCAGCACCAGATGCTTGCTGTTGCTGTCAACGGAAGTGTCGGCGGCCAACATATCGATGCCTGCCCGCAAGCCGGCGTCAATGTTGGTGCCGCTCCTCAGCTGGTTTTGAAAGATGGTTTCAACCTGAGGTGTAGCTATCGGCGTTCAAGTTGGTCAGCGGCAGGACAAAGCCCTCGTTGTTAGCGACTTTGTTAAATTCGACTACGCCGACCTTGATGCGGTTTCGCCGACCCGTGTCATCAGCTCCTCCAGCATGTCGAGCGCGGCATCTTTGACCTCCACACTGGTGGATTTGTCAAGTACAAAGACTACGTCGGAGATTGTCATTTCAGAACCGGCGCCAATATCCAAAAGTAACATCCGTCCGGTCGTCTTTCAGTTCCGTCGCCGTTTTATCAATGGCGACACTGCGATTTGTTTCCGCTGCCAGTACAGCTGTGTTCAGCGACAGCACCATGACAGTGGACAGCAGCAACGCTGCCAGTTTTTCAGTGTTCTTTTCGTTTCATACTTTTCACCTTCCGCAATTTGATGTTTATAATGAATAGAAATACCGACAGAATACCGTAATTAAAAGTATAATATATTCGGCGATATATTATAACATCTGTAATTTGTTTTTGACCCATCTATAAAGGCGGTTGAAACAACAGAATTTCAGCCGGTATGGCTTATTTCTGCCTTATTCGCCCCGCAAAGCCTTAATATTCTCTACGGTCATATCCCAATACAGGGATGGTTTTTAGCTGGTTATTGTGGTCCATCCATTTATCCGCATCGGTTACATCCGAAGTATCTGCGGTCCAGACTGCCGTGTTTTCCAAATAATCATTAAAGGTCGCAATCATAACAATGGTGGGTTTCTCGTTTTGTAAAACAGTATCCCAGCAGCTCTGATAAAAATCGCCCTGTTTTCTGGCGACATACGGCGGGATTTCCCTTGTATAATGCCCCCAGCCCGGCGATACCACTTCTACTTCCGGATGCAGCGCTGTTCCGCTCGGATAAATATTCCAACCGTAGGTGCCGCTTCGGACGTCCTGTGCATATCTGACTGAGAATTTCTTCCCGTACGTACTGGTTTCTTTATATGCTTCCCATGCCGCTGTATTTCCGGGAATATCTCCCCAATAAACAAGCAACGGCTTTCCGTTTAAATGGTAGTAGTTGTCCGGTCCGCCATATACCGGGTTATGATAAAAGGAATTGTATACATCCTCCGCCTCTTTTTCCATACAAACGGCAATAGGGTCGTCCAAATAAACGTCTTTATGAGCACCTGCGGCAATCGCATATCGTATTTTCCAGGAATGATTTTCATTCCATACCTTTACCCGTTTTGCGACCGCCCGTGCGTTCTCAACGAACAGATTCATTTCGGCGCGATAACCTCCCAAACCGCCCGGCGTCAGTTCGAAAAGAATAAAGTCTATTTTTGCCTCTGCAATCTGCTGTAGATGAAAGTCGATTACATCAGCATCCGTTGCATTATAGGTGCGAAAATCATCCGGTTTTTCGGAACACAGCGGACGATATTCACAGGGGACATATCCCATCCCGCCTACCTTTGTCCAACTGTCACCGTAATAGGTGCAATACCAGATGCCGACATCGGACGAACCCGCTCCGTTACCGTTTGTTGCTTTTTGCATATAAGTCACCTTCCCTTCCCCTATAAAGTTTTTTTCATCAGCAAATCGGATGATTTTTTATTCTCCTATTTGCTTTTGATATGCTTCCTCAGAAAAGCTATGGTAAATTTTGTGCATTCTTCATATAGTCCCCAATTCCCGATTTGAATTTTCGACCGTAATATTTCATTTTTATACTGTATTGCACAATGCAAAACTCATACTTAAAACAATAACTTGTTAGCTCTCATTATATTCTAATTTTATATTTTTCAAGTGCTTTTTAAATTATTTTTTGTTTGAATTTTAATGATAAATGTGTAAAAAATTCACAAAATTATATAAATGGATTTACAGCGGGCAAATTTGTCAAGGCGCCGTCTTGTTTCTTTGGAAACCTCGGACCAAACAGGGCGGGACAAAATAAAAATGGTTCCGGGCTGCGGCTTGTTATACGGTAGCATACAGCGCCGCCATTCACCGGCCTTGATTCATCTTTAGGAAAAGGCGGCCGGCGACTCGGCCGGAAAGACGGAAACGCATTGAATAGGCCTTTATTGACAGATTTCTGAGATTATTATATGATAAATTTCAGAACAAATAAAAAGGAGCGCTATACCATGCATATGAACACCAAAAAACTGACCGGGATCGCCGCGTGCGTGGCCCTGATGGCTGTCTGCTCGTGGATTTCCATCCCCTTTGTCATTCCTTTACCCTGCAGACCTTTGCAGTTTTTGTAACCATCGGCCTGCTGGGCGGCCGTTCAGCGACCGTTGCCATCGGTATTTATATTCTGATGGGCGCGATTGGCCTGCCGGTGTTTGCCGGTTTCAGCGGCGGTGTGGGCATCCTGCTCGGCAACACCGGCGGCTATATTATCGGCTTTTTGTTCTCTGCGCTGACCATGTGGCTGACGGAGCCCATCTGGAAGAAAAACACGGGGCGCTTTATGCTGTTTGAGGGCCTGGGGATGCTGGTGTGTTACTTTTTCGGCACGCTGTGGTTCACGTTCCTCTATACATCCAACGTGGGCTTCGGCGGGTTTATCAGCGTTATGAGCATGTGTGTGGTGCCTTTTATTATTCCGGATGCCGCCAAGCTGGTGTTGGCCGCGGTTATCAGCCGGCGCGTGGCAAAGCTGCTGAAGCTGGACCGTGAGCATGCACTGTAATCGGCACGTGCGCGATGCGGTATGAGATCAGGCCGCACCACGGCCTGTGCAGCCTTTTCTTTGCGGGCAAAGGGCTACAGCGACGGCTTTGTGAGGCATATGGCGGACGTTTTGACACAGCTGGAGCAAAAACCCGGTTATCCGGCTGGCGGAAGGTACGGACGAGTTGTGCAGCCGTTGCCCGAATAACCGGGCGGGCGTGTGTACGGATAAGGACAAGGTGCCCGATTACGACCGGCGGGTATTGGCGCTCTGCGGGCTTCGTGCCGGCGAGGAGCTTCCCTGGTTGGATTTTAGCGCAAGGGTGCGGGCAAGGATTGTGTCCGCAGGCCGGCGGCACGCTGTGTGCGGCGATTGCCAATGGAGCAGCCTGTGCGACGCGGTGGCGGCAAGGCGCGGGCTTGTGCCGGAGAACCCTGAAAACCGGGAATAGACTTGAAGATCCCAGGCTGTCTGAAACAACCTGGGGTCTTATTTATTATACCCAAAACTGCGCCGAGGCCCAGGGTCTGTGTTTTTCAATCAAAGCCCGGATGGCCGGTATCCTTTTCTAAATAATATAGGGCCTTTTTAAGCTGCCGGGCGTTGCCTTGCGAAAGTGCTGCTTTTCAAAACAACGCGTGCGCACGGGGAGGCTTACTTATGCCCTCCATATCGCCGTTTCAACGGAAGATTAACGGCATCCGGCGGGCTTTTCTGAATTAAAATGAGCGGAGGCTGGGACTGGATATAGATGAAAAATACCGGACAGGAAAGCCTGCACCGGTATGTGGCGATATTATTTTAATTCCGCCTTGCGAATAAGCAGGTAGGAAAAGTTGAAAAAGAGATAGGCCAGAATGACGAAGGTAAGAAGCGGGGCCCAGAACTGGACGGTAACACCGCTGCCAAATCCGAGCAGCGCGGCGAAGAACTTTGCGATTTGCTGTAAGACGTCAGCGGGGATAACGTTAAGAGCGAGAATTGGGAACAGGATAAAAAACAGAATTCCCAGCGTGATGAGCAGAAGAACAAAAAGCGTCTTGCCAATACGGTTTTTCAGTACTGCCGCAGCGTAGGAAATGCTGCAGAAAAAAGATAGGCGAGCAGCAGCCACAGCCAGTTCATAAAAACGCTATGCCCGGCGCCGTAAAGCGTGGTAAAGAGGGAAGAGTAGCTGTCACTCATACTCAGCAGCATGGACATGAGTGTGTCAAATACGCTCATGAACAGAGAAACAAGGACAAATGTGCAGAGCGTACTGGCGTAGATGCGCCGGCGGGTAAAGCCGTTTTGCAGAAAGTATTTGAAATCCTCGCCGAAGCTCAGGCTGCCGAAGAAGCACAGGTAGATAAAGCAGCTGAATTCCGCACCGCTGGAGTTCACAGTCCGTTGCCGACAATACTGGCGAGAATGACGCCGAACAGCATAAGGCCGTAGAGAATGCCGTAGAAGATGCACAGCGATTTTACGGTGGAACGGCATTGGTAGCGTATCATAGCGTTAAGCTTCATGGGAAGAGTCCCCTTTTCGGTGAGTTTTACAAAGAGCTTCTGCAGGTTCATGGTGGAGATGTGCAGGCCGGCGTGGAGCTTTTCCTCCCGGACCTCGCCCATGAGGTAGGCAATTTTCATGCCGCCCAGCAGGTCGCAGCCAAACATCTGCTCTCCGGCGCAGTAGGCGTCCACGTCTGCCTGGCTGCCGGCGATGCTGTAGCCTGTGGCCATCAGGTGCTCTACAGAATCCTGCAATAAAATGCGGCCCCGGTCGATGATGACTACTTCCTCAATCAGGTTGGCGACCTCCTCAATGAGATGGGTGGCAATGATGGTGGTGCGGCTTTTCCTGGTAGCTTTCCAGCAGCAGCCTGTAAAAAGAGCTCGCGGTGGTTGGCGTCGAGCCCCAGTACGGCTCGTCGAAAATGACATAGGGGACGTCGAGGCAGAGGGCAATAATCAGCTTGAAAATGGATTTATAGCCAGTGGAAAGAGCACGGATCTTTTTTTTTGTTGACGTTCAGCTCGTAGGCTTCGGCCAATTTATGGGCTTTTTTCAAGTCGAAACAGCCGTAAAAACTGCCGGTCCATTTAAAAATATCCTTTACCCGCATGTTTGACGGGTAAAGGTCGGCCTCGCTCATGCAGTAGAGCTTTTCCTGTACCCGCTCGTTCTCGCGCGCCGGCTCGCCGTCGATGGTAACACAGCCGTCCGTAGCAAATATCCGGTTGGCAATAATATTGATAAGCGTGGATTTTCCTGCGCCGTTGCGCCAACAGGCCGTAGATCCTGCCGGCTTCAAAGCGGAAGGAAACGTCCTCCAGCGCAAGGGTGTCGCGGTAACGCTTGGTCACATTACTGATCTGAATCGCGTCCATCTTCATACCCTCTTTCAATCAATTGAATAATTTGCTCTTTGGTCATCTGCAACTTATTGGCCTCGCTGATAAGCGCGGCGATGTATTGGTCGTAAAACTGGTTTTTGCGCTTGGTGCGGATTTTTCCACTGCGCCGGCTTTTTACAAACATACCCAGGCCTCTTTTCTTATAGATAATATCCTCGTCAACAAGCATGTTCATCCCCTTGAGCACGGTGTGGGGGTTGATGTTGAATAAAACGGAGATTTCATTGGTGGAGGGGATTTGCTGCTCCTCCTGAAACACACCGGTAAAAATGGAATCTTCCAGCTGCTCGGCGATTTGTATGAAGATCGGCTTTTCACTGCTGGGGTTAATCTTCATTCGGCAGAGACCTCCTTTCTTAATTAGTTAGTTACATAAGTAGCTAACTAGCGTAGGTATAGTTTAACAGAAGTCTGCGGCGCTGTCAATCCCTATTTTTATTTTTCGGACGAAGTGCCTGCAGTTTGCTCTTTGCTCTATGAGAGGCGCCCGCGCAGAGCGGTTTTTATGCAGTGTAAATGATTAGAACCATGAAAGAATATATATTAGGATAGATGAGTTTAGTAAAGAACCGCTATGGCTGCAAGCAGGCCGGCTGTGGGCCGGTTCAAAAGAATCCGTGACATTTGCTCACTGTTATGCTAAGCTAAAGGCGCACAGAAATGCCGGGCGAATAAAGGCGGTACCGGAAATGGGCAGAGGGGCTACGGTCTGTAAATCCGCATTCTGTCATCGACGAAGGCCAGGAATAAAAGCAGCGCCCGCGTTAGACCCGGGCATGAGAAAAGGATGTAAGCTTCTAAGGAAAGGTGAGGGAAAAAGATGGCGTTCGATTACAAAAAAGGAATATAAGGAGTTTTACCTGCCGCCCAAAAAGCCCGCGCTGGTAGAAGTTCCTGCAATGCATTTTTGCGGCGGTGCAGGGCAAAGGCGACCCAAATGAAGAGGGCGGCGCATATCAGGAAGCCCTGGGTTTACTGTATGGCGTGGCGTTTACGATTAAGATGAGCAAGCTGGGCAATCGCGTCAATGAGGGCTACTTCGACTATGTAGTGCCGCCTCTGGAAGGGCTTTGGCATCAGCCGGGTGTTACCGGCATTGATTATGCGCACAAAGGAAAATTTTGAATGGGTGTCCATGATCCGTCTGCCGGATTTTGTCACGCCTGAGGTGTTTGACTGGGCGGTGCGCGAGGCGGCGAAAGAAAAAGAAAAAGGATTTTTTCTGCCGTGGAATACTTTACCTATGAGGAGGGCCTCTGTGTACAGTGTATGCACTTGGGCTCCTATGACAACGAGCCCGCCACCATTGCCGCTATGGATCGGTTCGTCGTGGAAAACGGCTGTGCGCTTGACCTGAACGGTTGCCGCCGCCACCATGAAATCTACCTCAGTGACCCTAGGCGCTGCGCTCCCGAACGGCTGAAAACAGTGATCCGTCATCCGGTTAAAAGGGTCTGATTGTCCAGCTCCTCCCGTGTGGTCGGCAGCCTTTGAATCGTATTTTACAATTTGAATGACACCCCATGCCAGGTGAAAAATAAGCCCTCCGGGAATAAACCGGAGGGCTTATTTGGCCTATAGAACGGGCGTCTTACGCGATAAAAGTTTTTTACAGGGTGAGCATGGGCTTGAAAAGGAAATATATGGAAGAAAAATTATGCCCGTTCAGTAAGAATTATTGGAAGCTTCTGGAAAAAGCATAATATAAATGTATAAATATTGATATTCGACAAATCCTGAATAGTGTCAAAAATTGGGCGTTAACCCTGATATTTACAGGGGTTTATGCAGCTTGCTGTCAGAAAATAGTATATTCTTACAGTGTTTTCAGAAGTAAACAGAGTTGTAACGATTGTAACAAGTTTGTAACCGTTGATTTTCTTGCATTTTGCACAGAAGACAAGCGTGCATCCTTAAAAAAAGGGGGTAAATTGGAATTTTTAGGTTTATTTTTCTTAAAAAGAAACAATAAAATGTCGCATTTATAAAAATGCAAAATAAGACCTGGCAAAGCAATTTGACGATTGGAGAAAAAGTGAATATAATAACCATCGTCAGCAAAACCCAATCCATTGCGCACGTGCTATTGCAGAACTTTGCTATTGCAGAACGGGAAGCCGAAGGCCCGGTTTTCCGATTGGTGCGTCAATCAAAGAAAAAGGTGAAGCGATTATGAAGAGCACAAAAGAATTTTCATTGTGCAACGCAATGAAAAACAATATGAGCAGGACCTGGCAGAAAACACTGGCAGTTCTGGTGGCCATGGTGGTGTTTACCGTCAGTCCGGTTATCACCGTTATGGCCGCAGCCCGGCAGGTAAACATCACCGTGGACGGCGAGACGAGCTCCAGCATGATTACGATGGCCTGCGAAAGCGAGGCCGATGCCCGCGCCATTTTGGCGCAGAACAGCTATGAGGTTTCGGCCGAGGACCTGGTTTCCTTTGGTGAGGACGGGTCCGCTGTTTTCATCCGGGTGCGCAGCGCCCTCTCCCACGGTTTCAGCCGACGGCAGAGGTTCGGGTTACGGTGCATTATGGCGACACGGTCGCTGAGGCGCTGGGCGATGCGGGGGTATCTCTGACGGAGTTTGATACGGTTACGCCCGGAAGGACCAATATCCTCACCGGCAACGAGACCATCGCCGTCAAACGCCATCATGATGTCACGGTGCTGTTCGACGGTACGCAGAAAACCGTGGTGGCGCCGGACGGAACGGTAGCCGATGCCCTGAAAGCCGCGGGGTCACCCTGGGCGAGGAGGATATCGTTACCCCTGCAGTAGATGTCAATTGGTCAACATGCAGGTAACGGTGCAGCGTGTTTCCTATCAGGAGGTCACCACCACCGAGACGGTGGCGTATGAAACCAAGTGAAAAAGAGGACTCCAGCCTGACCAAGGGCGTCACAAAGGTGGAGACCGAGGGGCCAGGAGGGCGTGCGTACCATCGTTACCCGTGAAAAATGGGTGGACGGTGTGTGCGTGGAAACGGAGGAGCTCAGCAATGAAGTGACCCAGGAGCCGATCGCCGAGGTAGTGCGCGTGGGGACAAAAGCCGCGCGTGGCGGGCCAGGCGGTGGTCGGCGGCAACGGTACGCTGATTGACCAGAACGGCAACCCGGTCTCCTACAGCAAAGTCATTACCGGAAAATGCTCCGCCTATACGGGCGGCGGCTATTGCTCAACGGGCGTCCCGGCTGCTTTCGGCCGTGTCGCCGTCAACCCCAACGTCATTCCCTATGGCACAAAACTCTACATCTGTTCCCCGGACGGGCGCATCGTCTACGGCTATGCCGTGGCTGCTGTACCGGCGGGGCCTGTATGAAGGCACGATTGTATGCGACCTGTATTACGATACCCTGAGCGAATGCGCGCAAATCGGTGTGCGCAATATGAATATTTATATTCTGGGGTAAGCGGCGCAGTTAAGCGGCGCAGCAGGTCCAACCGTTCCGGTAAGGCGGGTAAGCTGACATTCCCGATGCCGTAGGGTTCATCAAAGAGCATATTTTCCTGTGCGGAACGGGCAGGAATCCTAAAACGCTGAAGCGAACGGGCTTCGGCGCTCTTTTTACTACCAGTATCCCCGGCTAGAGCCGGGAGTCCGTGTGAAAGGATTTTCCCTCCGACAACAGGCGTGGGGCTGTAATAGCAGTCGCTGAATCCCATAGGCTGCTGAGGGAACGGCGTTCGGCTGGTTACAGGAATGAGATTTAAGGCGACGGCAGGAGAGATCGGGTCCGTTCAAGCTTTTGTACCGCTGTTGTTCGCCGGTAAGCGCGCTTACAGTGCCTAGCCGACCGCCCTTTGCGGACGAGCTTTTAAAGCGGACGGTGTTACGCATAAAGGCCGGGATTCGTCAGAAAAAGGAAAATTATTGAAAATAGGACTTGCCAAAGCAGAACATATGTGTTATTATAAATTCGAAAAAGAACAAATGAACGATATTAGCAGAACAAGAGAACGGGTTGCTTGAATCTTTGTTTGAACAGGCGTTCCGGAAACCGGCAGTATACGGTAAGGATAAAAGGACAGGCGCGTGCACAGAAACAGCCGGAACAAAACGGAAAACAACCGGTTGCTTTTGACAGATCAATCAATTGGGGGAATTTTTATGAATATCTTAATGTGTGGCAATTTTAGCGGGCGTTACGGTACTGGCGGTACACTACCGCCCCAGAAAGGGCGAGGGCAGGGCTCTGTGCGGTTTGTCGGTATTCCAGGCTGCCGTTATTTTGCTGGGCGGCAACGGCGCGCCGGTTTACCTGCTGTTCCAAGCCGCTCTGGCTGCTGTCGTGCTGGGCTGTGGGCTGATCGTATTGCATCGGGAGCGTGTGCGCGCGGCGGTTCAGGCTCGCCGCCGGGCAAAGGGTCGCTGAATCATGCGCCGCAAAGGTGTCTGCACGCCGGAAAGAGGGCTACGCCCATTCTGAATTCTGCGCTTAAAAATCAGCGTTTGCTTGACAGTCATAGGCTGCTTGACGTATACTACACACATATTCTTGGGTACAATAACATTGTGGACGGGCGACCGTACGCGGTGAAATTTAGAGAGATATGGTGGCGTCAAAATGGACTATGTATTTGCGGGCTTATGGCTGGTGGTCGGACTTCTGCTGATCTTCCGTTTCGGACGGGAGAACAAGGTGTTTACCTGTTGGGCGCGTTTTTTCTGATTCTGGCCGGCTGGTGGATGGCGGACATCCTGCTTCCGGTCGACCTGTTTGCCGGGGTTTGGGCATGGGTACTGCGCGCGCTGGCGCTGTGCGCACTGGCTGCGGCCTGCGTGACCTATTACCGGGAGATGAAACGAAACAAGGCGAAAAACCAGCAGCAGGGGGCGCTGGAGGGTGACCTGGAGGACTGGGGCGCACAAACGCCAGCTGCCGGGGATGAGAAGGACGGACGCGACGAATGATGGAGTCGGCCGCCGTTGTGGCGGAAAAAGTAATCGTCCTTTTTATCATGATCGCCGTGGGATACGGCTGTGCCAGGGCGGGCGCGCTGAAGGAAGAGGAACGCTGCAGCTTACCAATATCCTGTTTTATGTGGTAACGCCGTGCTTGATTGTGAATTCACTGCAAAATACAATGGGGATTGTGGACCTGGGCCAGTTGCTTTTGGCAGGCGGCCTTTCTTTTTTGTCTCTATGGGCCTGGCGATTGTGCTGTGCTTGTTTTTGTTTCGCGGGGCGGAGGAAAAGAAAAAAGCGCATCATGCGTTTTTGTACCATCTATTCCAACTGCGGCTTTATGGGGCTTCCTCTGGCACAGGCGATTTTGGGCGACATCGGCGCGGCGTATGCATCGGTGTTTGTGGTAGCGTATAATATATTAGTTTGGACCCACGGTGTGGCGATGCTGGGGCCCGAAGCATGAACCTGAAAAAGGCGCTGCTGAACCCCGGACTGATTGGGCTGGCAGTAGGTTTGCCGTTGTTCATGTTGGGCATCCGCCTTCCCGCAGTATTGGAGACGCCGGTGAGCGCGCTGGCCTCTGTCAATACGCCCCTGGCTATGCTGGTCATTGGCGGCTATATCGCTAAGGTGCGCTGGCGGGAGCTGGTCTCCGGCCTGGATGTCTATAAGGTTTGCTTCTGGCGTCTGTTGGCGATTCCGGCTTTGTTTTTTCTGCTGCTGTTGCTCGTCCGGCCCGAGCGTATGGTGGCCACCACCGTGCTCATTCTGGCGGCGGCCCCCTGCGGCGCCAACGCGGTCCTGTTCGCGGTAATGTTCCAAGGGGACACGGAGATGGCCAGTAAGTCGGTGGCAATGAGCACGCTGCTCTCTGTGCTGACAATGCCGTTGTTCGCGGTGCTGGGGCAATGGCTTTAGTTGCCGCGCTGCCGCGCATGGTTTGATATGCCGTTAAAAAAGACCAGTGGAAACGCTGGCCTTTTTTATGACGTGGTATGGTCTGAATGATTTTCGGGACCAAACCGGTACCGGCGCATAGAATGGAATGCGGGGCAATATTGCCGGATCCGCTTTATTATAGATAGCCCGCACCGCGGCTCTTTGAGGAAAGAGCGACGGCGCGGGCGTTTTTACAATTGAAAACACGGGGGAAACTGTTATAATAAAACCATTGCCCGTGGCCCTTCCGGCGGGTGGGGAGGCAAGCCGTGGGAGCGGATAAAGCAAGGGGGATAAAACCATGAAAATAGCGCCTTCGATGCTGGCGTCGGATTTTGCGAATTTTGGGCCGGAAACCCGGCGGATGGAACAGGGAGGGGCCGATTATACCCACTTGGATATTATGGACGGTTTGTTTGTGCCGAACCTGTCCTTTGGTCTTCCGGTGGTCAAGGCGGCCCGTTCCTATGCGGAAACGCCGTTTGATGTGCATCTGATGATTCAGGAGCCGGCGAAATATGTGCAGCGCTTTGCCGAGGCAGGCGCGGACTGGATTTCCTTTCACCTGGAGGCCGACGGGGACCCTGCCCGTACGGCGGAACTGATTCGGGCCTGCGGTGTGCATCCGGCCTTGGCCGTCAAGCCCGCGACGCCGGTAGAGCGTGTGTACCCCTATCTCGATTTGGTCGATATGGTGCTAATTATGACGGTGGAGCCGGGCTTCGGCGGCCAGAGCTTTATGGCGGATATGATGGATAAGGTCCGCCAGCTGCGCAGCAGGCTGGCGGCGGAGGATAGAGCCGTGCTGATTGAAATTGACGGCGGCGTCAATGAGGAAACCGTTGCCCAGGCTGCTGCCGCGGGTGTGGATATTTGCGTGGCGGGGACGGGCGTATTCAAGGCTGCGGATGCCGGCGAGGCAATCCGGGCGCTGAAGACAGTCGCCGCCCAATATGAGGGACAGGCTCCCGGAAGAAGGAAGGCTGAGCTTATGCGGGGCTTGTACTTGCTGGGCCACTGGATGGACGGCATTGTCGTGGACCCCAGAAAAAAACGGGCCCGGGGCGGCATCAGGCCCTTTTCAGCACCGGAGACGGTAACCCTGCCGCTTCCAGGGAATTGAGGAGTCCACGCACTGTAGGGTATCGCCTGGCGACAGCGTCAGGCGGGCGCAGGAGCTGGCGTGTCTGCCCGCCGGCAATATCGTCCGTGCCCCTGGCGGGGTTGTGCGGGAATTACGCCGGCTGCCGGGTGAGCAGGCGACGCTGTGTGTGGTGATAGAGCCCGCAGCGGCCGACCATTCCGGCCATACAGGCGGTGAGCCGGGGAAGAAGCTGCGCTGGGACGAGGACCGCGCACTGGAGTTGGTGGCTGCTGCCGGTATTGTGGATGAGCTCGACGGCCGCCCACTGACGGATAAACTGGCGGAGAAGGCCGATGTGCTGGTGGTGTGCTGTGTGAGTGACAGTGTCCAGGAAGGGCCCGGGAGGCGGTTGCCGCGGGTATGGCGCAGGATGTGGAGGCCGGTATCCGTTTGGCGCAGGAGTTGACGAGGATTCCCCGCTGCATGATGTTTGCCGGGGAGCGAGCGTTGAAGAAGGCTTATGCAGAGTCGGAGCTTGCGTTGGAATGGACTTTTGCCCGCAGGCGTTATCCGGCGTGTACGCTGCTGCGCCAGCAGTTTGACCGGGAGGAAAGGACCTGTGTGCTGATGGGGGTACAGGCGGTGGCTGCGCTGGGCCGTGTCCGGCGTGGGTTATCCCAGCTGACCACGGTGGTGGAGTTCCGGTGATGCCGTTGAGCGCCCGTCCTTTTGGAGGTGCCGGTGGGCTCGGATGCCCGTCTGTGCTGCGGGCTTGCGGCTGGAGCGGCTCAGGAAGCATTTATCTGGGGGATTGCGTCCGGGGACGCCTATGGGACCGTGCCGAGCCTGTCACACAGACGACCCGCTGCATCTCGGTTTTCCCGCAGGCTGTCAAGCCGGGGTACCCCATCTGCATCGGCTGCGGGCGTTGTGAAAAGGCCTGCCCGGTGGGGTGCGCCCCTGGGTGGTCTGTCAGCCCTCACAGGATACACAAGGCGCTTGCTCGGCTGTGCAGGGCGGGGCGCTGTGTTGGTTGCGGCGCTTGCTCGGCGGCCTGTCCGGCGGCATTGGACCCATTCGCGGCGGTGCAGGCGGCAGCTGCCGCAGATCAGCCAGGAGCGGAAGGGGGCTGAGGAGAATGAAGACAGTGGGGCCAAGAATTCCTTACCTGAAAAAGGAGGCCACCGTGGCTTCCATGATGGGCAACGTTCTGCTTGTTCAGGCGGCCCTGCTGGCGGTATCCGCCGCTTATTGCGGGCTGCGCCCGCTCCTGCTGTGCCTGGTGACCATAGCGGTTTGCTTTGCCGCGGAATGTGTGTGCAATGTGATTGGCAGGCGTGGTTTTTTTTTTCCCCAGGAAGCCAGTTGTTGTGTGACGGCAGTGACCATATGCCTGCTGCTTCCTCCTTCTGCGCCGTATTGGTTGCCGTTGACAGCGGGACTGTTTGCCGTCCTTGCGGCGAAGGCGCCTTTGGCGGCCTGGGGCGTACACTCTTTAACCCCGCTGCCGCAGGCGTGGCGTTTGTTACGGTTTGTAGCCCCGACAAGGTTTTTCAATATATCGCTTGGTGCCGCCGGGCGGTTACCCGCTATTTGAGGATGTGCACGGCGCGGCGCTACAGTCGCCTTCCGCAATGATGGCTGCAGGCCTGAAGCCGTCGCTGCCGCCGCTCGAGCTGCTGTGGGGTCATGTTCCCGGTCCGATGGGGACCACGGCGGCGTTGGTGCTGATTGCCGGAGCAGTTTTCCTCTGTTCCGCCGCCGCATCATCAACTGGGAGACGCCTGTCTCCATGTTGCTGGTGTCGACCCTTTATGCGGCGCTGTTTCCACGCATTGCGTGCAGCCCGCTGACCTCTGTGAGTTATGAGTTGTTGACCGGCTCTTTATTATATTGCAGCATCTTTTATGGCGACAGACCCGGTTACTTCCCCGCGCACCAAGGGCGGGCGTTGGATTTGGGGCCAGCGCCGGTGTTTTGCTCATGCTCATGCGTATGTTTGGCGCTTATGAACAGAGCGCCTGCTTTCGCCGTACTGCTGGCCAACGCGCTGGTTCCCTGTCTGGACCGGCTGGTGTGCTCCGGCGGAAAGCGGGCTGGTTCGCTTTACAAACGGCAAAAAAAGTTGGAGGAGTTAAAAGGATGGAAAGAAACAGCAAATTGACGCCCAGAGAGCTGGTCAGGGAGACCTTGAGTTTCGCAATACCGGCAGCCGGGTGCCGCGTCAGCAGTGGACGTTGCCCTGGGCCACGGACCACTACGGCGATGCCGTCGCACAGATTGACCGCGACTTCCCGCCCGACATCATTACAGCCCCAGTTAGCTGGAAAAATACCCGCCGGTGCAGGGGAATCCCTACGAGGTGGGGACCTTCGTTGATGAATGGGGCTGCATGTTCAATAATATGACGAAGGGTATTATCGGCGAGGTCAAGCAGCCGCTCGTTACCCAGGAGGATTGGAGCGACGCCGACAGGGTGCATATTCCCGAGGAGCCCTTAGTTTCGATGTAAACGAGGTCAATGCGTTTTGCTGCCGTAGTACGGACCGCTTTGTGCTGGCCGGCTGCTGCCCGCGCCCCGTTTGAGCAGCTGCAGTTCATCCGCACCACGGAGGAGTTGTATATGGACCTGATGGACCCGCCGCCGAAAGATGCTGGAGTTCATCGCTAAATGCATGGTTTTACTGCCGCCTATGTGGAAAAATGGGCGCAGACGGATGGGACGGCATCCAGTTCATCGACGATTGGGGCTCGCAGAAGAGCCTGCTGGATCAACCCGCGCATCTGGGATGAGATCTTCCGCCCGATGTACCAGGACTATATCGATATCGCGAAAAAAATATGGCAAAAAGACCTTTATGCACTCCGACGGCTATACGCTGGACCTGTTCCCGCGCCTAGTTGATATGGGACTGGGATGCCATCAACCTCACAGGATTTTCTGCATGGTGGGATAAGCTGGCGCCCTTCCGGGGCAAGATCACCTTCTGGGGTGAGATTGACCGCCAGCATATGCTGCCGGAGGGAACCTGGCGGATATCGACGCGGCTGTCGAGGAGGTCTACAGTAGCTGTGGGCCAACGGCGGCTGCATTGCTCAATGTGAATTCAGCGCGGGGCCAAGGTGGAAAACGTCTACCGTGTCTATGAAAAATGGGTAAGCCTGCGCGAGGAGGACCCGCCGCCGGGAAGTAACGCAACAGACAAAGGGAGGATGTGTATGGAAAACGCCGGAAGGGGAGCCGGAAGAGACGCAGAACACCCGGACGCAGAGCTTGGCAGATTTTCGGGCATCGGATTCTTTCTGAAAACCCGCTGCTGATTGCACTGCTGGGACTTTATCCGGTGGTGGCGGCCTGCCAACGTTTAAAATGCTCTGAGCTTTCCGTGCTGCTGGCGGCTTTGGTGCCGCCCCGGGGCAGTCCTGTTCTGCTGTGGGCGGTAAAATCCCGCTGTGGGCTGCGTCCGGCTGCGGTGTTGGCCTGCAGTGCGGTGCTGTACCCTGCCCGCCGCCGGGGCTGATGGATGATCTTTCCAGGCTCTGTCAAAAGGAGCGACATATTTGCCCCTGATGGTGTGCAATTCCATGATGCTCTCCCGTTCTCACAGAGTATGCGTCCCGGGCATAGCGGCCGCAGGTGGCGGCGGATGCCGCAGGATGCGCCGTGGGCTACTGTCTGATGATGTGCCTGACTGCCGCGATACGCGAGTTTATCCGTTTGGGCGGCGTATGGAACAGCAGGGCGCATCCTTTTTCGGCGTGACGGGAAAAAGCACGCTGGCGCCGTTTTTCGGTTTTTCTGCTGGTGGGCTTTTTGGCGGCGCTGGCACAGCATATCAACCTGCGTCGTGAAAGAGCGCGCCGAGCGCGTTCGCCGCCGGCAAGTCCCGGAAGGAGGAGGCCTGCCATGAACTGGATGGAGATCCCGCTGTTCGCCTTTGTGGCGCTGGGTGCTGAAAATGTCCCTCTTTACCGGGTTGGAGCCGCGCCATGGGGCGGCCGCTCCCGCCGTCCCGGACTGACGCTGGTATGCGCTGTTTGTCACCCTGTTCGGCGCGGTGGTAATGGAGTTTTCCGTACTGATCAACCCGCTGCTGGGGCTCCGCACCGCTGCCGGATCTTTTTCGTCCGATAGTCTTTGCTCTGCTCTGCGCCTTTATGCGCAGCAGCAGCGCTACTGCGGCGGTTCCGGCCCTCCTTTTACAGAAAGGTTTCGCCGGTGCTGTCTCCTGCAGCCATCATGCCAGTTCGCTGCCGTTCTATCAGAGGAGTCTGACGGCGGGGCCGCTGGTTTCCGCGCTGGGGACCGGGCTTAGCTTTCTGGTTGCCTCGGTGGTCCTGCGGGGCTGCTTGCCAACAGCCGCCGCAGCGGCAGTACCGGAAGCGTTCGGGGATGCCGTTTATGCTGCTGGCCATCGGCCTGATCTCCCTCTGGGTTTTCGGGGTATATGAGTACCCGGAGGCGGAAGATTTTAAATAAAAAATGACATTTTCCGCAGGAAGTGGTGAACTATAGGTGCCAAAAGAAAGCCAACGGGCTTTCGGGTGGAGAAATTATAAATGGGCAACCTCAGTCAGTTTGTCCGGACCGGGAATTTTTCTGCTGGAGCGGTCCCGCCGTTTGTACGCAGCTGCCAGAACGGTCTGCCGGGAACCTTTGCCGGATTAGACCTATTTTATAAATTAGGAGTGGTTTGACTTGAAAAAAAAGCGTCTGATTTTTAGTATGTTCGCCTGCTTGATGCTGGCGCTAAGCCTTGCGGCCTGCGCCCGCACGCCGGTTACTGCCGAGGCTTTCAAAAGCGCGGCAGAGGAATCCGGCTACAGTCGAGATAAAGCCGGTTCCGCAGCGGGGGCACGGGGATCAGGACCTATTACGTCTGCACAAACAGCGGAACGACAGGCCTTTTACCTGGGGTTTGACAGCAAGGGAAGATTTCCTATAGCTTTTATAACACCGTTAAGGAAGGAATCGCCGGCAACGACCCCTCTGTGCAGACGGTGGTGGAGTCCGACAGCTACTGCCGCTATGTGTGCTCGGTGGGCGATTACGGTCCACACCCTGGTGCGCATAGACAGCACCTTTGTTTATACTACCGGTTCTTCCGAGAATAAGGGGAGCTGGACGATCTTTTAAAGAAAATCAATTATTGAGACAGCCTCTAGTGGGTGAAGTAAAGGACCAATACATGAAAGCAATCAAAAAACAGCGCATTTTTTTCCGCAATGCGGATTATCAAAAATTTGAGGTTAAAACCAACCGTAATAAACGGCATCGGTATGGCGAGTTTTTTGTGGAGGGTGTGCGCAACCTCAATGAGGCTGCTGCTTGCGGCTGGGAATTCGCCGCCTTCCTCTACTCGTTTGAGCGTCCGCTTTCCGGCTGGGCACAGGATATGCTGAAAAAAGTGCCCTGTGCGCTGCACTATGAGCTGCCAGACGAACTGATGGATGCGCTCAGCGGAAAATCGGACACCTCAGAGCTGATTGCGGTGGTGCGTATGCGCCAGCGGGCCGGAGGCCTTCCGGCTCAGCGATACGCCGCTATTGGCCTTGTTTGACCGCCCCTCGAACCGGGGCAACCTGGGGACGCTCATCCGCTCCTGTGACGGCCTGGGGGTAGAGGCCTGGTATTGACCGGGCACGGCGTGGACCCCTATGACCCGGATGTGATTGTCTCGACGATGGGCTCGTTTTTCCGTTCCTACTGTGCCCATTGCGGAGAACGGGCCGTGCTCCGCTGGATTGAGTGTCTGCGGGCGCAGTATCCGGGCTTTCAGGTGGTGGGCACCACATCCCCACCGGGAGAAAAATATCGACGAGCTGGAACTTTGCCGCCCGACGCTTTTCATGATTGGAAATGAGACGGAGGGTCTTTCCAGCCGCTTGCGCGACGCGTGCGACGTACTCGCCACCATCCCTATGGCGGCGGACTCGTTTGCCTCTTCGTTTAATGTGGCGTGCGCCTCCACCGTGCTGTTTTATGAGGCGGACCGCCAGCGCGGCTTCCGCCGGTCGGAGAAGTTCGCACGGTAAAATAAAAACAGAAAAAAGCATCGGGTGTGGCCCGATGCTTTCTGTTGATTCAGTATGAGAAAGTCCCGGTTTTACCGGGGATAAAAAACTTTGACAAAACGAGTTTAGCATATTGCCCGCCCGATAAGAACAATGTTAGCTGTAATTCCATTCAAAGGGCTTGCAAAGGTTTAGGGGCGAGTGCAAAAGCTATTGAAAAGCGACAATGTGAGGAATATCTCATAAACAAAGAAAGAGGTGTTTCTATGTTAAAAAAATTTCAGGGCTGTGAAACTGGGAAATATAAAAAATAGGTTTACAATTATCTTGAAATCAGATATAACTTGTTACAATTCCCTCTTTCGTGCATAGGGTCTAGAATCGTCAGTTAGGCCTACCAGGTAATCAACGCTGGTTTTATAAAAAACGGCCAATTGAATGACAATTTCTAACGGGTAGTTTAAAACCCCGATCTCGTATTGGGAATAAGTGTTTTGTTTAACATTCAAATAGGAGGCGATTTCTTTTTGTGTAATGCCCTGATCAATACGAAGATTCCGAATTCTTTCAAATTTAAGTTTTTCAGTTCTCGTCTATATCACCAATTTATATTGTAGGTATCTGAATTAAAGATAATCGGTTTTATCTTTAATTCAGATATGACGACTACACTACCCTGGCGTTAAGAGGGATATCAGTGCAAAATTAAAATGATTTTGGAAAAACTACAATAAAAGGCGCCCTTAAAATTTTAGCGAAGCACACTACTCGCAGGACGTTGATTGGCTGAAGAAAATGAGTTTTCGTTCCCTGTGAGCCCCGGCCTGGCGCTTCGGGAGCCGAAGGCGCAGTAGAGACCCACAGGCTCTCGGTAAAACGGCTCGAACAGCCCCGCCTTTCCCTCCTCAAAACGCACAGAAAGATGCTGCAAAATTTTGGCAGTTATATTGACGGCTTTCTCCCGTATAGACAAGCTTTTCCTGCGGATAATAGTAGCGTCTATCCATTTTATCAATCAATAAAAAGGCGGGGCGCTGCGCGCTTCGTTTGTATAGTTCGGGAGGAATCAACAAGTGAAAGCTACAGGAATTGTTAGAAGAATCGACGACTTGGGCCGCGTGGTCATTCCGAAGGAAATTCGCCGCACCCTGCGTATTCGCGAGGGAGACCCCTTGGAAATTTTTACAGATGCGCAGGGCGGCGTCATTTTTAAAAAATACTCGCCGGTGGGCGAGCTGTCCAACTTTGCCGCGCAGTATGCCGAGGTGCTGGGGAAAATCTCCGGATTGCCCGCTTATCTGTGACCGCGACCATGTGGTGGCTGCCGCGGGCGTTTCGCGCAAGGAATTTTTTGGAGCGCCGCGTCACCCCGGAGATGGAGGATGCCATGCAGAGTCGCCGCAGCTTTATCAGCAACGGCCGCAGCAGCTTCATCCCTGTGGAGGCGTGGACCGTGCCGCTGCCATTGTTTACCCCATCATCGCATCCAGCGATGTGACCGGTGCAGTGGTGATGCTGCAAGCTGAAAACGCCGCTGCACCCGGGAGTCGGAGACAAAAACTTGCACAGACCGCGGCGGTGTTTTGGGCCGTCAGTTGGAGGAATAATAGAAAACAGCCCTAAAGCAGGCTTTAGCAAGGGATTTTCCTGGAAAATGCTTGCATTTTGGGTGCCGGTGTGCTATACTACATGTAGAATAGTATGGAGGATGAAAGAGTGGGGCAACCCCCGCTCTTTTGTTTGTATTAAGAGGTGAAATCAACTTGGCGGGAAAGAAAAAGGCGGTAATACCGTGGAAGCCGTGTGGCGTTTGGCGGAGCCCATCGCCCAAAGCCTGGGGCTGTCCCTGTGGGATGTACGCTTTGAAAAGAGGGCGTACAGTGGTTTCTGCGGATATTTGTAGATAAACCGGAGGGCATCGATATCGATGACTGTGTGGAGATGAGCCGGGCGATTAACGACCCTCGACGAGCTGGACCCGATTGACTGCGCCTACTGCATGGAGGTGTGCTCCCCGGGACTGGGCCGCGAGCTGGTGCGTCCGGCACATTTTAAGGCTTACCTGGGCAGCCCGGTGCAGGTGCGCACTATCCGTCCGCTTGCGGACGGCCGCAGGGAATTTACGGCGGTGCTCAAGAGTTATGAGGACGGCGTGCTGACCCTGCTGGACGGCGGGAATGAGACGGCGCTGGCGCAGAATACCCTGTCAGAGTGCGCCTGGCGGATGATGATTTTGTGGGAGGTTTTGAGGAAGATGAGTAACGAAATTTTTGATGCCCTGTCCCTGCTGGAAAAGGTAGCGCGGCATACCGGTCGATTTTATGATGGATAAAATCAAAGAAGGCGATTTTGACCGCCTGCAAAAACAGCTACGGCAATGACGACGCCACCATTGATGTCAATCCGGACACCGGCGCCTTTGAGGTGCGGCTGAAGATGGTTGCCGTGGACGATGTTTACGAGCCCGGCCGTGAGATTGTGCTGGAAAAGGCGCGGGAGATTGACCCCACCGTCGGCGTGGGCGACGATGGTCTATGTGACGCTGAATACCAAGAAGTTTGGGCGGCATCGCGGCCCAGACGGCGCGCAATATCATCCGCCAGGGCATCCGCGATGGGGAACGCGGCCAGATGATGCAGGAGTTTCAGAGCAAGCACCAGGAACTGGTGAGCGCCCTGGTAGAGCGCATAGACCCGCGCACCGGCGCCGCGACATTGCGCATTGGCAAGGCGGAGGCGGTGCTGCCCAAGTCCGAACAGGTGGGCGACAGGTCATCCGTGAGGGCGACCATATCAAGGTCTATGTTGTGGATGTGCGTGAGACGGAGAAGGGCCCCCGCGCCATGATCTCCCGCACACACCCCGATTTGGTCAAGCGCCTGTTTGAGACCGAGGTGCCCGAAATCTACGACGGCACCGTAGAGATTAAATCCGTTTCGCGTGAAGCGGGTTCCCGTACCAAGCTGGCGGTGCTCAGCCACAACCCGGATGTAGACGCTAGTCGGCGCCTAAGCATCGGAACGCGCGGCGCGCGGGTCTCCACGGCATTGTGGAGGGCTCGGCGGCGAAGATCGATATTGTGGAATACGACGATAGACCCTGGGGCAAAATTTATCGCTGCGGCGCTGTCCCGGCAACGGTGCTTTCTGTCACCGTGGCGGAGGACGGCTCGCACAGCTGCCGTGTGACCGTGCCGGACGGCCAGCTCAGCCTGGCGATTGGTACCGCGGCCAAATGTGCGGCTGGCGGCAAAGCTGACGGGTTGGAAGATTGACATCAAGCCCGAGAGCGGCTTCAGAATTTGGCGAGCCTCAAGGCCGCGCCGGAACCTGGGCCCGGATGCGGCTGAGGCAAAGAAGCGGCGGCCACGCCGGCAGCGGAATAACCGGCGCTCAAAAGCCCGCGCAACGGGGCGGCCCGTGCCGCCATATGGAGGAAAGGTGGTTGCGTTGTTATGCGTCTAAGAAAATACCCATGCGTATGTGTACGGGATGCGGAGAAGGTCAAATGGAAACCGAAAAAAGAGCTGGTCCGTGGTGAAGCCCCTGAGGAGGAGATTTCGCTGGATTTGACCGGGAAAAAGCCGGGCCGCGGGGCTTAGTGTCTGCCCGTAATGCGGAGTGCCTG
>VOFE01000217.1_pt1 | contig 26001 bp, 26 predicted proteins | sample 5384071 | NCBI WGS metagenome assembly VOFE01 (sample SAMN12384724, study PRJNA508395) | human gut metagenome | isolation source: healthy gut D | host: Homo sapiens
AGAAGCTGCAGCTGTTCTGGAAAGCCAGGGGCAGCATACCGCAATCTTTCTATTGACTTTTAAGGCACAGTTATTAGGTTGTTTCAATACATCTCACAGGTTATTCCGTATTATTGGATACTTTTTTGATGTACTATTTCAGGATAAATAACCCTTTTATTCTTCTGCAAAAAGCTTCTGCTTCCGCTGTATCATCTCATCAATCCTTGCGATATACTGCGCTACATCCTTGACATTCTCGGCACGTTCAATCCGGTGCGTGCCATCCGGATTCGGCTCTGTCCAGACACGTTTTGTCGAAGCTCCCGCTCCGCACGCCACGATGGTCTGTTTCTCTTCCATTATCAGCACATTGTACACGCCTGCCATGCCTTCTTTTGCATAGCCGACGTTCTCAAGATTGCCCGCCATGCCTTTCTGCCGGTACAGATAATATGGAAAAAGCCCCATCTGCGCCGCACAGTCCGCAACCAGATCCATGTGCTCCTGCGTGTTGATGATCTTGTAATCCTTATAATCTTCCTTGAACATATTCAGCCGCGCTGCCCGCTTGAGTGCCAGCGAATGTACGGTCAGATTGTCCGGTGCAAGCTCTGCCACCTGCTCCATCGTCCGGCGCACATCGTCCAGTGTCTCTTCTGGAAGTCCCATGATCAGATCCATGTTGATATTGTCAAACCCGAGTTCTCTTGCCATGTGAAAACTCTCCACCGTCTGCTCCACCGTGTGATGTCTGCCGATCAGCTTTAATGTCTCCTGCTTCATGGTCTGCGGATTGATCGAGATGCGCGAAATTCCATGCTGTCTCAACACCTTCAGCTTTTCGTATGTAATGCTGTCCGGTCTTCCCGCTTCCACCGTGAATTCCAGGCAGTCTGATAAATCAAAACTGCATTTAATTTTCCGAATCAGTCTGTCCAGCTGATAAGGTTCTAACGTCGTCGGTGTACCACCACCGATGTAGATGGAATTTAAATGTCTGCCCGCAAACTTCACCGCCGCAAACTCAATCTCCCGCTCCAGCGCATCCAGGTAGGAATCCACACGCTTCGCCCACGATGCAATCGGATAGGAGGTAAACGAGCAATACAGACAGGTCGTCGGACAGAACGGTATCCCGATATACAGGCTGTACCCGTTGTCATAATCGATCTTGGAAAGCAGGGAGAGCTCCCTCTCTGCAATGTCTGTCGCAAGGCAGATCTTCTCATCCGACGCAAAATAAGTCTGCTTCATATACGTATAGATCTCGTCCCGGCTTTTTCCCTCTTCGAGCAGCTTCATCGGAATCTTGGTCGGCCGGATTCCCGTGAGCGTTCCCCACGGCAGATACTGACCGGTCGCATCCGACAGAAGCGCATACAGATTCTGTTTCAGCCGGTTCTTCGTCTCCGGGCGGTCTAAAGGATCGACTGCAAAGGTACGCTCCACCGCAGGCGCCATCTCTCCCTGCTGCCAACGCAGCGTTATCGCATCGTCCGTGTACTCCACATGCATGCGGGATGTCACCGGCTCGTCCTCCTTCTTTTCCGCGGATATCCGACATATTCCGACGGACGAATGATATCAGACATGCTTCCGCCCGGAAAATCGGTACGTCCTACCGATGTGCAAAACAGTGTATCTCCGGAAAATACCACATTCTCGTATGGAAAATAGTAACAGCATCCCCCGGTGTATGTCCCGGTGTGCAGTACCCGGATATGAAATCCTGCCAGATCCAGTTCCTGCTCATCCTTTAAATATATGTCCGCATGGAACACGTGGTGTTCCCCTGTCATGTGGCATAAATTCATCTCTTCATTTTCCAGCGTTTCTTTTTCCGTCTCATAGGCATAGACCGGAATCGAAAATTCTTTTGCCAGATCTGCTGCTCCGGTTGCATGATCAAAATGTCCATGTGTCAGCAGAATTGCCACCGGTGTACATCCTTCCTGACGCACACGCTCCGCCAGCTGCTTGGGACTGTAGCCCGGATCAATAATGATCAGTTCTTTTGTCTCATCATTGATTGCAAAATAGCAGTTCGTCTGCACCGGCCCTACCACATAGTGATTTATTTTTAATTTTGCCATTCTCTTCCTCCTGTCGGCGCAACCTTAGCCGGTCGTCCGCTCCACATCCATCACGCTCTCAATCTGTCGGATCTTTTCCACAATTTTTGTGATCTGTCCCCTGCCTTTTGTCTGGAAGGCCACATCAATTGTTGCGATCCCCTGCTTGCTGGTCTTCGAGTGAATCCCGGAAATATTGATCTCCGCCTCTGTAAATACTTTGGTAATATCCACAAGAAGTCCGGAACGGTCGTGACAGAAAATCTTGATTTCCGCATGATACTCGCCAAACTGTTCTTTGTCTGCACCCTCCTGCCACTCAGCTTCAATCAGGCGCACACGCTCCATATCGGACAAATGCAGAATATTGACACAGTCGGTACGGTGGATCGACACACCACGTCCGCGGGTGACAAATCCCACAATCTCATCTCCCGGAACCGGGCTGCAGCACTTGGAGAAATGAACAGCGACATCGTAAAGTCCCTTGACCACAATTCCGCTCTTGGAATGCTTTGGCATATCCTCCTGCTTATTCTCCCCAACAGCCGCAAGCACTTCCTGATCTGTCAACGTAATCGGATGATCCTTGCGGTATTCATCGTACATACGGTTTACAATCTGGCTTTCTTTCAATCCTCCGTGTCCCACGGTTGCCAGACAGGAATTCCAGTCATGGAACCCGTATTTGCGGATAATCTTTCCCTGATATTCCGGCTTATTGATTTCTCCGAAATTGATTCCCTTTGCCTTGGCATAATTGTTAATCAGTTCCTTGCCGTGCAGAATATTTTCTTCTTTTAATTCGCTGCGGAACCACTGATTGATCTTGTTCTTGGCCTGTGTGCTCTTGACAATGGAAAGCCAGTCACGGCTCGGTCCCTTGGAGTTCTGGGAAGTGATGATCTCAATCCGGTCACCGTTCTGGATGACATAGTCAATCGGTACCAGCTTGCCATTGACTTTGGCACCTACCATCTTATTTCCCACAGCAGAGTGAATGCTGTACGCAAAATCAATCGGCGTCGACCCGTTCGGCAGGTTCTTGACATCGCCGGTCGGTGTAAAGCAGAATACCGTGTCCGAAAAAAGATCCAGATCACTCTTTAAAAGGCTCATGAACTCCTTATTATCAGACATGTCGCGCTGCCACTCCAAGATCTGGCGCAGCCAGCTTAATTTTTCTTCTTCGGTTACGGTCGTGGAAGTGGTTACCCCATTGTTACTTCCTTGTACTTCCAGTGCGCGGCTATACCGTATTCCGCTGTCCGGTGCATCTCATAGGTACGGATCTGGATCTCAAACGGCTGTCCGGTCGGTCCGATCAGTGTCGTATGCAAAGACTGATACATATTCGGTTTTGGCATGGCAATATAGTCTTTGAAACGGCCCGGAATCGGTTTATATTTTTCGTGCATGATACCCAGAGCCGCATAACAGTCTTTTACGGTATCCACAATGATACGGATGGCAAACAGATCATAAATCTGATCAATGGTCTTGTTCTGATTCACCATCTTTTTATAAATGGAGAAAAAATGCTTGGCACGTCCGGAAATCTCCGCTTTGATGCCAGCCTCTTCAATTTCCCTGCGCACATCGACAACCAGTCCCTGTACATAGGCATCCCGCACATTTTTGCGCAGTGCCTCCTCCTTGATCTCATCCGCCGTCATGACCGTGTCCTCAAGCACATCATGAAGCAGACCTGCCGCGATCGTCTCCTTGTCAAGCTCCAGCTCCGCTAAAATGATCGCCACGCACAGCGGATGCACAATATACGGCTCACCAGATTTGCGCGTCTGTCCCTCATGCGCGTCCCGCGCCACATGATACGCCTTTTCAATAAGAGAAATGTCTGCGGAAGGGTGATATTTGCGCACACTGGCGATCAGCTCATGATACAAATCCTCCGGACTCTCAAACTCCTTCATTGGCTTGATACTGCGGTCCTCTTCCTTTACCAGTTTTTCCAAATGCTCACGCTCAAGTTCTTTTTCTTTCTGAGAGTAATCTGCCATGTGCCTCACCCACTTCATCCATGATAATTTTTATTTCAATATTATATTTTATTTCCTAATAAAATGCAACTTTGTATTTTCTCATCTGTTTTCCATCTATCTGCACCGTTTCACAATAATGAAAGCCCAGTTTTTGCGCCAGATGCTCCGATACCACGTTTCCCTCCTCGATCAGACAGCTGACCGACGGCAGCATGAGTTCCTCTTTTACATAGGTAAGAATCGCATTACATACCTCCGTCGCATAGCCCTGCCTCTGCCACGTCACACCGATGGCATAACCGAGCTCCAGCTCTCCGCCCAGCTCCTCCCGGTGTTCCACGCCGGCGCGCCCGATCAGCTCTCCGCTGTTCCTGTCGCACACGATCCACATGCCGTATCCGTAGAACCGGTACATCTGCTCGATATACGCCTGCTGATATTCCCGCTCCTCCTCATACGGATACAGCGGCTCCATGTAGTCCGTCATTCCTTTCCCGGCATACAGTTCAAACAGTGCATCTAAGTATTCCATGGAGAATTCCTTCACGATGCAGCGCGGCGTTTTTAAGATGATCCACGGAATATGATGATGTCTCTCATAAACGTGCTGTAAAAAAGATCCGTCGATCTCCTCCATCCCTTCCGCATACATATCCGCCGGAGGCGTCACTTCCATCTCCTCGGCGGTCTCTTCTCTCTGCGTTCTTCCATCCTCCGGCATCAAATAGCAAAGCGCAGCCATCCCGATCCGCTGTGCCTCGCTTAGTTCCTTCGCATCTTCCGAGACCAAAATTGCCTTTTCCGCAAGCGCCCCTTCCTGAATGTGTTCCTTCGCGCAGTCCCATTCCAAAACGTTCCGCCCACATTCCCGCTCTGTTCTCAGATTCTCCAGCAGCATGTCACGCTCTGTCTTTGGCAGCTTTCCAATTAAAATATATTCTAAATTTAACATTCTTCCTCTTCCCAGAAAATTTCATCCAGCGTTTTGTCCAGCTCCCTGCATATCGCAATGCACAGCCGGATTGTGGGATTATAATCTCCCTTCTCGATGGCATTGATCGTCTGTCTCGACACTCCCACCTTCTCGGCGAGCGCCTGCTGGGACAGATCCTTTGCCGCGCGCGCCGCTTTTAACCTGAGATTTTTCATTCAGCTTTTTCCTCCGACAGATCCCGCTTCTCCCGGCTTCTTTTTATAAAAAAAACAATTTCAAAGGCAATAAACATCACTGCAAACACCAGATTCACCGCGCCAAATCCCAGTTTTCCGTCCGCAAACAGCGTTCCGATTCGCTGGTTATTTTCCGCGATTCCAAGATTGCACAGTGCCAGCACTCCAAACATCAGATGTACACTCCACGGCTTCTGGTTCAGGTTCATATAAGCATCGTTCCAGATACAATATACGCCGAACACAAGCAGTGCCAGACCAATTCCCAGATAATTTCCCATCGTATAGTCGCACCAGGACGGCCTCCTTCATATACAATGCTCCATATACCAGTTCATACAACAGCAGCGTCAAAAACCGTACCGGCAGGCGCGGTCGCGCGTCTGATACTGCCGCTCATCATAGTCAGCCTCCTTGCGTCCCCGTTTCTTCACCCAGCAGATAATTCCTACCGCCGCCAGCCCTGCCACAATGCCAAGCAGATATGCCACATTTTCTTTCATCTTCCAATCCTCCTGTTCCGTTTCCTGTCACACAGTCCCTGATGATTCCCTGATTTCTTCTTTTATGGTAGCATCTGCTTTACAATATGTCAAATATATATTACATTCCTCCCCATGCATCTGTAATTCCGTCATGCATCCACTGATTCTGCTCCTCCGCATAATCCTGTACCAGAAGATACTGATACTGGCTTACGGTTTTTAATGCGTCATAGACGTAGCGCAGCGGAATCCAGGAGCGGTTGCCGTCCGGGTCCGCCGGATCTCCGAGAAACACCCGGTCGGACGACGCATCGTAAAGACTGATCGACACATAATGTCCTCCCGTCTTCTTCCAGTAGGTATCGTCGTCCCTGCTGGAAATCAGAACCACCGCCATCTGCGACGCCGCAATCTCCTGCTGAAACTCCTCATAGCTTTCCGGCTTTGTGTTTAACGTACAGTCAAAGCCGCTTTTTCGCAATGTGACCTTCATATCCGCCCAACCGATTGCTCCGATCTTCCGCGACGGCGCGTAGCCAGACACCTGTCTCGCATATTCGTACATATCCCACGGCGAACAGGTATGTTCCGTGAGTGTGCAGTAAATATTTGCCATACAGCACAGACCGCATCCGAAATTGCCAAAATAATTGCCCCTGACATACTGGTTCGACCATTCGCCCGACCATGCCCGTCTTTCTGCCCAGGACTTCGGTCCCTGCAGAAATGTGTAGACTCCCTGCTCCGGATGTGCCGCCTCCTCTGCCGCGCGTGCTGCCGCATCTGCGAAAATCTCATGGTTGTCCACCAGAATTTCCATCTCATTTGTGCGAAATTCTGCAAGAATTCCTGCATAAAGTGGTGTCTGCACCTGACCGTCGGTTCCCGTCTCCTTATATTTCTGCCCGCCATGGCGCATTTTCCACTCAGATCCGTCATTTTTCCCAGAGACAGCCGCACTGCAAAATAACGCCACACATAATATCAGTGCAATCATTCCCTGCATAAGTTCCTTTTGTTTATTCTTGATTATATTTTTCATATTCATTTGCAATTTTTCCTTCAAAATAGCATTCCTGAATCTACCTAATGTTACCCTCTTCCTGCCTGCAGGGCAAGACTTTTTCGGAAATTCCATCGTTTCTCTTTACGAATCCGCTCTTTTTCGCTACAATAGTGCCGTAGAGGCGGCGGATGACTGCTGTCACAGCAGGCTGCTTCTTATTTCACCCGCCCGCATACAGGGCAGAAAGAGGTATACTATGTCAAACCCAATCGTTACTATCGAGATGGAAAATGGCGATATCATGAAGGCAGAGCTCTATCCTGAGATCGCACCAAATACGGTAAACAATTTTATCAGCCTGATCCAGAAAGGCTACTATGACGGACTGATCTTCCACCGCGTCATCAACGGCTTTATGATTCAGGGCGGCTGTCCGGACGGAACCGGCATGGGCGGCCCGGGCTACGATATCAAGGGCGAATTTTCCCAGAACGGTTTCAAAAATGACTTAAAGCACACAGAGGGCGTTCTTTCCATGGCAAGAGCCATGCATCCGGATTCCGCCGGAAGCCAGTTCTTCATCATGCATAAGACTTCCCCGCATCTGGACGGCGCATACGCTGCATTCGGCAAGATCACTGAGGGCATGGACGTAGTCAACAAGATCGCAGAGACTGCAACCGACTATAGCGACCGCCCACTCGCTCCGCAGGTCATGAAAAAAGTGACTGTCGAAACGTTCGGTGTGGAGTATCCGGAACCAGAGAAGTGCTAATGCAATTCTCCGAAATGCTAAAGAAAACGGTCTGCCAACTAACGCAGTCTGTGCTGGAAGAAACGTTATTATTGTAGAGACAGGCACATTACGGTTCTGAATGAAAATTAGCTTGAACATTCGGAATCAAAAAATGCAGGATTTCTAACCAGCATTTTTGCATCTGCGATGATCCGTGTCTTTCCAAGTTTGGAGCACTCCACGGTGGGTCATGTCCGCACTCCGTGAGACAATTTGTAGGACTTTTGTGCAGCACTTACCTGTGCTCCCGAAAAAACATAACCGCGCGAAGCCGATGTCTGAGCTGCTATCTGCTGTAATTTCAATAGCAGATAGCAGCGAGTTCTGTTCGCGCGGTTTAATAATGTCTATGAGGGAGCACAGTTAGTGCTGCCAGAAAGTCCACCCATTGTCTCTGGTGTGTCGGACATGCGCCCACTAGGTGTCCAAACGTGGAAGAGACACGGAATCAGATGCAAAATCTGTCTGGAAGAAATCCACACATTTTTCTCCACCGAATGGTTCAGGCTTATTTTCATTCCAGAACCTGTCAGTGCTTTTTAACCTCCATATAATAACACTTACTCCAGCACGGTCTGCCCTATCCGGCAGACCGTTTTTTGTGCATATTTATTTTACCGGAATCAGCTTCTCCTTGCCTCCGACATACGGACGCAGTGCTGCCGGAACATTGACGCTTCCGTCTGCGTTGAGGTTGTTCTCTAAGAACGCGATCAGCATTCTAGGCGGCGCAACCACCGTGTTGTTCAAGGTATGTGCAAAATACTTGCTGCCATCCTTGCCCTTCACACGGATCTTTAATCTTCTCGCCTGTGCATCGCCGAGGTTTGAGCAGCTTCCAACCTCGAAATACTTCTTCTGTCTCGGAGACCATGCCTCAACATCGCAGGACTTCACTTTCAGATCTGCCAGATCGCCGGAGCAGCACTCCAGGGTACGAACCGGGATATCCAGACTTCTGAACAGGTCAACCGTGTTCTGCCACAGTTTATCGTACCACATCTTGGACTCTTCCGGCTTGCAAACTACGATCATCTCCTGCTTCTCAAACTGGTGAATACGATAAACACCGCGCTCCTCGATGCCGTGTGCGCCTTTCTCCTTGCGGAAGCATGGAGAGTAGGATGTCAGTGTATATGGCAGCTTCTCCTCATCGTTGATTGTATCGATGAACTTACCGATCATGGAATGCTCGGAGGTACCGATCAGATAAAGATCCTCGCCCTCGATCTTGTACATCATGGCATCCATCTCATCAAAACTCATAACGCCCGTCACAACATTGCTGCGGATCATAAACGGCGGCACCACGTAGGTAAAACCGCGGTCGATCATGAAATCTCTCGCATAGGAGAGCACTGCGGAGTGTACACGCGCAATATCGCCCATCAGATAATAAAATCCGTTTCCTGCCACCTTGCCTGCAGCATCCAGATCAATGCCGTTAAAACGCTCCATAATCTCGGTGTGATACGGGATCTCAAAATCCGGAACAACCGGCTCGCCAAACTTCTCGATCTCCACATTGCAGGAATCATCCTTGCCGATCGGTACGGACGGATCAATGATGTTCGGGATCGTCATCATGATCTTGGTGACTTTCTCCTGAAGTTCCTTTTCTTTTTCCTCTAATTCTGCCAGACGGGCAGCTCCCTCTGCAACCTGTGTCTTGACAGCCTCAGCCTCGTCCTTTTTGCCCTGACCCATCAGTTTACCGATCTCTTTGGACAGCTGGTTTCTCTTTGCTCGAAGATCGTCTGCTTCCTGCTGTGTCTTGCGCGCCTCGGCATCGAGTTCAATTACCTCGTCCACAAGCGGAAGCTTGTGATCCTGGAATTTGTTCTTAATGTTCTGCTTTACAACCTCCGGGTTCTCTCTCAAAAACTTCAGATCGATCATGTCATTTCCTCCTAAATTCTTCTGTTCTATCCGCACAGGAACAAAAAAACCTTTCGCCCCTGTGTCAAATGTCCCCGCCATCTCTGACCGGGCACCACTTGCACATGGGACGAAAGGTTCTGCTTCCGCGTTGCCACCCATCTTGCCACAGGCATGTTCCTGCGACCTCTCAAACGTATGTTAAAGGATACGACCCTCGCAGCTTTCACTGCCGGCTCCAAAAGTGGAAAGATTCTATCCTGCACCGGTTCGCACCACCCACCGGCTCTCTGTCGCAGTCTTCAAACCGCAGCTTTCTTCATCGCCAATTCTTCCGCTATTATATAATGATTATCCGCAAAATGCAAGGTTAATATGCAGATTCGCCCGATCCGCGCCCAGTCCGCATCGAATCCCCTGTATTTTCCGCACTTTGTCCTTTATCTATTGCGCGGCGTCCTCCGCAATCCACGCTGCCAGCGTCTTCGCGCGCTGTGCCCAAGTATGCTTCTGCTCCACAATCGCTCTGCCGCGCCGCACAATCTCATTCCTCCCGGAATCATTTTGCAATAAATCCTTCACTTTTTCCGGAAGAGCGTCCATATCCTGCAGTGCAACATAGCAGACCCCCTCACCCTCATGAAGTTCCTCTTCCAGATAGCGGCTCGGGTCGGTCACACATACCGCTCCATTTAAGATGGAATTAAACACTCTGTCATGCGCTCCGTCCTTAAACCACGGCATCACATTCAAAGACACCTTCGCATCCGCCAGCATCCCAAGGCAGGTAACAGAATCCGTCTGCGGATGCAGCTTCAAGCACTCCGGTTGTCTCACATCCTCCAGTTCCTCCCAGCCTTTTCCGACCACATGTACCGGAATTCCCGCATTGACGAGCGTGCGCACCGCCTTTCCCCGCCAGTAATTGCGCACATACAGATCAATGAAAATCATCTTATGCAACGCAATCCGCAGCTGGTCATTGGGCTCTTTCCCCATCTCCCGCTCGCAGTGGGCAAGCGCCACTTCCTCCACTGTGCACGCCGGATGTTCTAACAGATCGTCTATGATCCCCCGGTAAAACGCCGCGTACTCCTCATTGATCCAGTTGATATAGGGTTCAAAAAAGGAAAGCTTTGTGTAATTTCCGGTCAAGATCACGTCATAGCAGGGCGCCGCCTGCTCTGCTGCGCCCTGCGCTCCAGCTTCTCCCGTCTCAACTGCGGCGCCCTGTGCCCCCGCTTTTCCCGTCTTAGCTTCGTCTTCTCCCTGCCGCAATCCGGTTCCCGCAAGCGGCAGAAAGCCACGCGACACATACTCCGGATAAAACTCTTCAAAATATGCCTTCTGTCTCCGGTCTATACTGATATGCCGGTATTTTTCCGGCAGATCTTTTAACCTGTCATCATAAAAGTACGGATGGTCGGCGGCAATATTATAACAGGGAATGTGGTAGGTATCCCAGAGATAACCGATCCCCTCGCGGTACACGCCGGCCTCCTTTTCCAGTCCCTGAAAATTGAAGGTCACAAGCACTGTCTCGCGCGGTCTGATAAACTTGCGCAGCTTTCCAGCGCTGCTCTCCTCCTGTTTCAGATCATAGAAAAATACTGCGTATCCCAGTTTTTGAAACTCCCCTGCCATCTGATGGGAGAAGTAGGATAGTGTCTCCACTCCGCCCTCCATCATGACAATTCTTTTTATCATGCCAGCTCCTTTCTGTCCGCAGCGCTGTCATTATTTTTTTGCTTACTCATGCCGCAGCGCATCGATCGGGTTTAAATTCGCCGCCTTGTAGGACGGGAACACACCGAATACAATTCCGATGACCATAGAAAACGCCACCGCTCCCACGGCTGCCGGAACACTGATCGCCACCGGCGTCGTCGTCACATACGAGATCACCTGCGCCAGAATAATGCCGACCAGCACGCCGATGAGACCGCCCAGGCTGGTGAGCACCGCCGCCTCCGTCAGAAACTGTCCCAGGATCCGGGACTTGCGTGCCCCGATCGCCTTTTTCAGACCGATCTCCTGCGTCCGCTCCGTCACCGATACCAGCATGATGTTCATGACGCCGATACCGCCGACAATCAATGAAATGCCGGCAATCCAGATCAGCATGGTGTTGGTGGAGCTGCTAAGTTCCTGAATCTGCTGTGCCTGCTCCATCAGATCTTTTGCCTTATACTGGATCGTCGTATCCGACACCGACAGATACCCGTTTAGCAGATCCGCTCCCGCTTTTCCGGCGCTGGTCATATCATCCGTACTCTCCACGCGCAGCACCACATTCTGCGGCTCGTCGTACTGATAGATGATCGGCCAGGTCGTCGCCGGCACATACACAGAGCCGGCGGAATCCTGCGCGTAGGTATAATAGTCATCAATCGAGTTGATGACCGGTTCAAACTTTTTCGCCTTTGTCACAATTCCCACCACAACATACGGCTCCTGCTGAATCTCAATCGTCTCCCCGACAGCTTCCTCTCCCTGGAACAGTGCGTCCGCCGAATCCTCATCCAGAATCGCGACCTTGTGATACTGGTCAAAATCCTGCTGCGTGAACCCGCGCCCTTCCTTCATAATATAATTGCAGGTGTCAAAATAAGCCGTGTCAACGCCCTTGACATAACCACCGGAAAGCCCGGTATTCAGATGATAGACTCCGTTGTAATCCTGCCGGCTCAGATAGCGCGACACATTTTCCACATGCGGGATCTCCTTGAGCTGTTCAACCACCTCATCCGCCACAAGCGGCACGCCCTCAGGTATGCCGTTGTACTCCATCTCATATTCCCACTCTCCCTGATACAGGGAAATCTCGACGGTATTCTCACCGGCTCCGACCAGGTTCTGCTTGATCTGCTCATTTGTTCCCTTAATTGTAGATACAATTGCAATAATAGCTGCAATACCGATAATAATACCCAGCATCGTCAGGAAGGAACGCATCTTGTGAGCCCAGATTCCGCGGAAAGACAATCTTATATTTTCAAACATCTCCGTTCCTCCTTTAATAATTGGATGACTCGTCCGTGACGGCAGCGCCCTCCACCGCATTTTTCCCGTACGGGAATGCGATGCGGTCGTCCTCCGTCAGCCCGGACTTGATCTCTACCGCAGATCCGTAGACCGTTCTTCCGGTCACTACATACTGTTTTTTCAGCCGGTTATTCTCATCTGCAATCATGCAGTACGACTTTCCATCCTCCGACCTCACATACGCTTTTTCTATAAAAATGCCGCCGCCATCCGACTGATTGGTCGATATGGACAGATCTACCGCCTCCCCGTTGCGGAGCGCGGAGCTGTCCTCGATATAAGCCGTGTACTCATAGTAGGAGACATTGGGATTTCCTTCGCCCCATGAGTTACCCGAAACCGGATAATCCGATATTTCCGTGATTGTGGCATCGAACGTCATACCGCTCTCCCAGGAATTGGCACTCACCACGGTTCCCACCGGCACATCATCCAGCAGCAGCTCGCTGATCGTCCCCTTCACATAGAGCCCGTCATCTCCGGTTACCACCAGAAACGCCTGCCCCTGCTCGGGCTTCTCGTCCGGGTCGCCGACCGTCTTCACGACGCCGTCCACCTCCGCGTAGACCACACCGTCCGTCGCGCTTTTCTCCATGGACTCGAGCGCCAGCTGTTCCTGTCTGCGCTGGATATCGAGCGTCTTTAATTTTTCTTCAATGTCAGCCGCCTCCTGATAGAGTTCCTCGGAAGTATATCCCTTTGGTACCTCCCAGTCCGCCATAAAATCCTCGTACGCCTGCATGTACTCATCCGCAAGGGAAGTCGGTATGTATTCTTTTCCCGAAAACAGATACCACATGCGGCTCTCATCGTAATCCGCCGGAAAATCGCTGCCGTTTAACTCGACGGTATTCGGGGACACTGTATCATCCGTAACCGGCGTCTGCCGCCCGGTCGCTTCATCGGTGTCAAGCACCATCTTACCGTCCGCATCCTTCTTGCAGACGATCACGCGCACATGTTTTCCGCTGCCCCCCTCCGCGGTAGGACGGATGGCATTGAAAAAGCCGCCATAGGCGTATGCATTCTGATTGACATAATAAATATACGGTTCTTCCGCCGTTCCCGCCGGATACACCAGTTCCCCCGCCGCATTGGTCGTCACATTGTAGGGAATGGAGGTTGCTGTCAGATAGTTGTAGATTCTGCCATCGTTCTTATCCGTCTCTGTCAGGCGGTTTTCCTCGTCCATGTGCTGATACCAGGCAAGCTGCTCCTCGTTCAGCTTCGGCGGATCTTTCTTCACCGGCGTCTGCGTCTTTAACATCTCATACTTGTATTTTTGTCTCTCGATGTTATTCTCGATCGTGCTGATATCGAGTTTTTTGCGTTCAATCTCTATCTGGAGTTCCGCTGTGTCATAGGCGAGCAGCGGATCTCCCTTTTGCACTTCATCCCCCTTCTCCACATAGACCTCCTTAATCATCCTGGAATCATCCAGATAGATCTCCTGTGAGGAATCGTTCGTGACGGTGCCGTAACTTGTCTCCGTGTCTCCCCAGTATCCCCAGTTGAGGCTGGAAACCGGCTGCACTTCCGCGACAAGCTTTTTATCCTGATAGGACTTATACCCGTATACGCCGCCCACCGCAGCCGAGAGGGCGACCGCAATACCTGCGATGACCGCAATCACTTTCTTAATCTTCATGATACTGCTCCGTCCTCCTCCCCCTCATAGATCTCACCGTCGATGATCCGGATAATCCGCTTGGCTTTCGCCGCGATCTTGGGATCATGCGTAATCATGACAATAGTAACGCCCTCTTCGTTCAAGCTGTCAAAAAGCTCCATGATCTGCTCGCCGGATTTGGAGTCCAGGGCTCCTGTCGGCTCATCCGCCAGCAGAATCTTAGGATGGTTGACCATCGCGCGGGCGATGGCGACACGCTGCTTCTGTCCGCCGGAAAGCTGTGTCGGCCTGAAATTGACACGATCCCCGAGTCCTACTCTCTCGAGCGCTTTCGTCGCGCGGTCCCGTCTCTCCTTTTTGCGCACTCCGGCATAGCTGAGCGGAAGCGCCACATTTTCCACGGCACTCTCCCGCGGCATCAGCTGAAAGCTCTGAAATACGAACCCGATACTTTTTAAGCGGAGATCCGAGAGCTCCCTGTCTTTTAATTTGAGCACGTTCTCCCCTGCCAGCTCGTAAGTACCGCTCGTCGGGCGGTCGAGACACCCGATAATATTCATCAGTGTGGTCTTACCGGAACCGGACGGTCCCATAATGGCGACATACTCTCCTTCCTCGACCGTCAGCGATACATCCTTTAACACCGGCACAACCAGCTTCTCCTGCTGATAGTCTTTGTAGATATTCTGCAGATTCAGTATCATTCTGCCACCTCCGCCTCTGTCCCTTCTCCGGCATCCATGCTGTCATACATTTCATCCGGCAGTTCTGTATCATAGACGCTGTCCAACACATCATAGAGCAGTTCCGTATCATAGACACCCTCTGTATCGTACAGATTCTCGTCCGCCGGCTGATTGTAAAGCGGAGAAGAATAATCCACTTCCGCCTCGTCGGTCACAGTCGTCACACCCTCATAGAGACCAGCCATCGGCCAGGCAATGTAATCGTCCTCGGCAAGCCCTGATACGATCTCATACTCGTCCATATCCGCATCGTACTCTCCCAGCTCAATATAGTGCTTCTCCAGACGGTTTTTCTCATTAGCCGCCCACACGTACGGAGTATCTTCGTCCTGCACGATGTAGGAGCCGTACAGCCACAGACCTTCCTTCACTTCCTCCTGTCCCTGATCCAGCTCGATGTACACATGCTGCCCCAGGATCAGTCCGTCCACCGAGTCGAGATCCACATAGAACGGATACTTGGACGCTGACTGCGTGTCTCCAGCCGAAGAGGTGCTGTAATAACCGTTGTCATTCCCCTGCTGCGGACTCTCAGTGTCGATTTTCCCGATCGTTCCGCTCCACGTCTTCGTACTGTCCACACGCGAACGGATCACAACCTCCTGCCCCTCGGAAAGCATCCAGACATTCTGCTCATCGATGCTTCCCTTGATCCGGTACTCTCCAGTCTGTAAGATCGTCATAAACGGCGCGCTGTTCCCGTTGCTGTCCACGCCTTTCTCATTGATCTCCTTGACCACTCCCGCCACCTTGCTCACAACGGAAGAACTGCTGACCTGTTTCTGCTCCTTGGAGATCTCAAGCTTCTTGCTCTCCATATCGAACTGCTTCTGTGCGATGGAGTTCTGGATATTCTGGATCTGCGTGGTGTAATCGTAACGTTCCGATTCTTCCACCTTCTCCATCTCTTTCGTCAGTGTGTCGATCTGTTTGTTGTAATTATCTATCTCATTCTGAATGCCTTCCAGTTCCAGCTTCGCCTGCTCAATCTTCATGGTAAGATCACTGGTGTCGTAAGTGACCAGGGTCTGTCCCTCCTCGACCTCATCGCCTGCCTCCACCTTGATCTCGCTGATCGTCCGGGAAGAATCCACATTCACCTCATATGAATCCTGCGTCTCCACCACACCGTTATACCGGTTGGAAACACCTGTATACTGATTCATAATGCGGGATACCTTCTCCACATAGACCTTGTCCTCTGAAGTTCCGTCATCAAAGATCGGTATCATCTGCCTGATATCATCCCGGAAATAGTAACCGGTTCCTCCCAGAACAGCAGCCACTGCTGCCACACCGATCAGAATTCCAACGCTCTTTTTGCCCATAGCTCCTCCTCTGCCCCAGACGGGTTGCTTTCTTTTCCTTATTCTATCATCTTTTCAGACCCGATACATAGTGTTTAATTCTTAATAATTTTTGTAGAGTAGAACATTAAAAAAGCCTCCGCGCATATTGAACACTCACAATATGCACGGAAGCCTAGTCTACACACTTTGAAAGATTTTATTTTAACGGATACTTTGCGGTGAGCTCCGCCACAATCGCTCTGGCGCGATCTGCCGCCGGCTCTCCCTCCTTGATCATCATGGCAATCGCCTCCGCAATCTGATCCATATCCCCGGTATTGAATCCGCGGGATGTCACCGCCGGCGTACCGAGACGCACACCACTCGTCACGAACGGAGACTTCGGATCGTTCGAATCGTATTTTTATTGCAGGTGATATTTACGGAATCCAGAAGCTTCTCCACCGCTTTTCCGGTCTGGTCAAAATTCGTCAGGTCGACAAGCATCAGGTGATTGTCGGTGCCTCCCGATACGATCCTGATACCGCGGTTCATCAGTCCCTTGCACAGCGCCTGCGCATTGTCGATGATGTTCTGCTGGTACACCTTAAACTCCGGCTGCAGCGCTTCCCGGAATTTCTTAAAGTCAATGGTACGTGCATATGCAGATGCACCTGCAATAATCATCTTTGGCTTGCATTCCAGTGCAATCTCTCTTACTTTATCATAGTCAATAAATCCCTCATCGTTGACTCCATAAGGTACCACATGGAAATACGTACCGGAAAAATTCACCGGTGAACCGTGTGTCAGATGTCCGCCGTGATCGAGATTCATTCCCATAATGGTATCACCCGGCTTTAAAATAGCAAACTGTACTGCCATGTTTGCCTGTGCACCGGAATGCGGCTGTACATTGACGTACTCACAGCCAAACAGTTTCTTTGCGCGCTCTCTTGCCAGTTCCTCAACTACATCGACGCACTGGCATCCGCCGTAATAACGCTTTCCCGGATACCCTTCTGCATATTTGTTGGTCAGAATACTTCCCATTGCAGACATAACCGCCGGGCTCACCCAGTTTTCCGATGCGATCAGCTCAATGTGGCTGTTTTGTCTGTCAAACTCTGCAGTGATCTGTGCAATTTCAGGATCTACTGCATGTATATCTTCCAGTGTGTACATAATATTCTCCTTTTCAACTCTTTTTCCCCATTATACCGAATTCTTCGGTGCAATGCAACCATTCCACTCCTTAGAAAACAAACGGGAGCTGCCGTGCAGCTCCTGTTTTTAATATTTATTTCTTTTTGTCTTTGCTACTGCTGGTTTTAACAATTTGTCCCTTGCCAAGATGCAGTTTCATGACATACCATAATGCAGCTGCAATAAAGATGGAAGAATACGTACCACTGATCAGTCCAATCATAAGCGGTAATGCAAACTCACGGATGGAAGATACTCCGAGGATAAACAGCAGCAATACCATGATGATGGTTGTAATGGAGGTATTCAGTGAACGGGAAAGTGTCTGTGTCAGAGACCGGTTTGCCACCTCTGCCAGTGTTTCCGGTGTCTGTTTCTTCATTCCCTGCATGTTCTCACGGATACGGTCAAAGATAACAATGGTAGCATTGATGGAATAACCGACAATTGTAAGTATGCAGGCAATAAATGTATTACCTACAGAAATACGGATCAATGCATAACCTGTCAGCATAACAAGTACATCGTGTACCAGTGCAATAATCGCACTTCCGGCGAAACGGATGTCCTTGAAACGGAACCAGATATAAAACAGCATGAAAATACATGCAACGATCAGTGCCTTGACCGCATTGGAACGCATCTCATTACTGATGGTAGAACCAATACTCTGGCTCTCGATTGTGGATTCATCCACACCAAACTTGTCCACAAGCATCTGATTTACTTCTTCACGTTCGCTCAAGCTCAGTGTCTTTGTCTTGATTGTCACAACATTGCTGCCGGATACGGTACTTGCCTGGATCGCATTATCATTAATAACCTTTGCGACTTCCGGTACAATCTTGTCCTCTACCTGTTCAACGGTATAATCCTTACCAAAATCTGCGGAGATGGATGTACCACCCTTAAATTCCAGACTGAAATTCAAAGATCCCTTTCCGGCTGCTCCGTAACCGATCATTCCAACAAATCCGGCTACGATCACAACGAGGGAAAGGATAAAACATACCCAGCGATGCTTCATGAAATCGATGGTCTTATGTTCTTTTGCACGTCCGTATAATTTCTCGTTTCTGCATCCAACCGCATAAAATGCCAGATTTAACAGTCTCGAAATGACAAGTGCAGTGAACATGGAAACAATCAGGGAGATAATCAGTGTATATGCAAATCCCTTAACAGTTCCGGAACCAAGCCACATCAGTACCAGCGCTGCAATAAAGGTGGTCACGTTACCGTCAATGATGGCTGACATTGCCTTTTTGTAACCTGTTTTGATGGAAGTCAGTACAGACTTGCCGGCTGCAATCTCTTCACGGATACGTGAGATAATAATAACGTTCGCATCCACCGCCATACCGATACCAAGGATAATACCCGCGATACCCGGAAGTGTCAGCGTAATTTCAAACAGATAAATCAGCGCTACCGTTACGGTTGTATAAATGGCAAGACCAATGGATGCAACCACACCGGATAAGCTGTAATTTAAGATCATGAAAAGCATCACAAGGATCAAACCGATGATGGCTGCCTTGACACTGGAAGAACGTGCTTTTCCACCCAGCTGTGCCCCTGCTACGGAAGATTCCATCTCTTCGAGCTTTAAGTTGATCGCACCTACACGGATAAATGTTGCAAGCTGTTCCGCTTCATCATAATCAGACATACCGTTGATGACACAGCTTCCGTCTTTGATTGCGCTCTCTACTTTCGGTACACTGATGAAATGATCATCATAGTAAATACCGATAGATTCTCTCGGAAGAAGCTGCCTTTGTGGTTGCCTCTCCAAAGACATCTGCTGCTTTTTTCTTTAATGTCAGCTGAACAACCGGCTCCTTGGTACTGGTAGAGGAAGACTGGTTATACGCTGCATTGGCAGACTTTACATCATTACCGTCCATGATTACAGAACCATTGTCAACCAGATTCTGAATGTCATAATTCAGTTTGTATTCCCCTGTGGAACTGTCATAACTGTAGTTTTCATTACCGTCCGAATCTTTCTGTACGATAAAATACAGCGATCCCGGGCTTCCCAGATCCTCAAGTACGGCATTTGCATCATAGACACCAGGAATTTCTACCGTAATACGGTCATCGCCGACCGGATATACCGCATATTCGGTACTGTAACTCCAGGCACGCTCTTCAAGCTTTGCTACCGTATCATTGATATCTTTCTTGGATGGATTCTTATCCTTGATCCGGTAAGTAATGGACACACCACCGGAAAGATCAAGACCAAGTTTAATACCTTCGGCTTCCGTCTTGTTGTCAGTTTTTTTCTGACTTGTGCTTGTCGCAGACATAATCGTGCTCGTGTAATATCCCAGTCCGATCAGACAGGCCAGGATAATCGCGATTATAGCGACGCCCTTGCTTTTTTTCATGTTTGCTTCCTTCCTATTCCTTTAATTTTCCGCTTCCGCAGCTTTTATCATGATTGCGCATTCAATACGTTTCTTCTGGAGTTCACATCCCAGATCATAGGCATCTGTGATGGTTCCGTGGAAATTGTACGAATTTGCAGCACATCCCCCACTACAGTAAAATCTGGCAAAGCATTTACGGCACTTTTCTTTTGCATAGACATTGCAGCATTTAAACTCGTCCTGCAGATTCGTGTTTTTCACGCCATCCCAGACATTTCCCATCAGAAAATCTTCATTTCCGACGAACTGGTGGCACGGATAGAAATCGCCCCACGGTGTTACCGCAAGGTACTCGGTTCCGGAACCACATCCGGACAGACGCTTGTACACACAAGGTCCACCTTCCAGATCAATCATGAAATGGAAGAAGTTGAAAGAATTTCCTTCTCTGTTACGGCGAACCATCTCCGCTGCCAGTTTATCATATTCTTCAAAGAGAACCGGAAGATCCTCTTCCTGCAGTGCATATTCATCGGTCGGCTGTGCGACAACCGGCTCCACAGAAATCTGCTTGAATCCCAGATCTGCCAGATGCAGCACATCCTTGGAAAAATCGGTGTTGAAATGGGTATAGGTACCGCGGACATAATAACGCTCCTGATTCCGGCTCTCTGCAAGTTTCTGGAACTTCGGAACGATCAGGTCATAGCTTCCCGCCCCCTTCCGGAACGGACGCATACGGTCATTCACTTCTTTTCTTCCATCGATACTTAAAACCACATTGTCCATTTCACGGTTGGCAAATTCCATGATATCGTCATTTAAAAGTACGCCGTTAGTTGTTAAGGTAAAACGGAAATGCTTGTCATGCAGTTTTTCCTGCTCTCTTCCGTAAGCTACTAACTGTTTTACTACCTCAAAATTCATGAGTGGCTCTCCTCCGAAGAAATCCACTTCAAGATTTTTCCGGTTTCCGGAGTTTGCAATCAGGAAATCAAGTGCCTGTTTTCCTGTCTCATATGACATCAGCGCTCTTCTTCCATGATATTCGCCCTCTTCCGCAAAACAGTAGCGGCATGCCAGATTGCAGTCATGTGCAATATGTAAACACAATGCCTTTACTACCGTCGGGCGCTTCTTAAAATCAAAAATCTTCTGTTCGTAAGCATCTTCCGTAAACAGGTCTCCCTGCTCCTTTAACTGCTCTGTTTCTTCGATTGCTTCTGCAATCTCCTGTTCCGGATACCGGGCTTGTAACTGGGCAATGATCTCTTCCCTGGAGTGATCTTCAAATAATGCGATCACATCATAAGTCACATCATCCACCACATGAATGGCACCGGAGTTTACGTCTAATACAATATCATAGCCGTTGTTCTTATACTGATGAACCACTATAATATTTCCTCTCTTTCCTAAACATAATAAAACCGCGCGCTACGCACGCGGCTTTATTATGCCTTATTTTTCTTACCTTAGCGTTCGGGCTGTGTAAGTAATCACTCCGTGATTACTTACACTTCTCGCAGGTCTGGTTTCCTACTGTACAGGATGTCTTACATGCAGACTGGCAGGATGTCTGGCACTCGCCACATCCACCTTTCTTGATTGTGTTCTGTAACTTTCTTGTATTTAATGTCTTTACATGCTTCATGAGAATCTCTCCTTTGTCTGTTTTTTTGGATTTCCCGTCTATCTGTATTATTATAGCACAGTGGTCACCATAAGGAAAGTCTTTTTTATAGTCACACAACCCTTACTTCTTTTTCCACTGCACGCTTCCCAGCAGTGCCGCTGCCGTACACAAAATCAGAATCGTCAGGTTTTCTCCCTCCAGCGCAATCCAGTGCTGTTCCTGCATGCAGGAACAGACATACAGAATCCCGAAAAAAAAGCCTCCCAGCATAACTGCGCAAAAAGGTATGGCACCACATTTACATGCGCGCAGGATTTTTCCACCGATGAGACCGGAAAGCGCATACCATGCCGTAATTCCCACCCGGATCAGTTCCACCGACAATCTCATGGAATAGGAAATCCCGCACCATAACAGAAAAGCGCCGCGGAGAGCAGACATGTGCCTATAAAGCAGCCTGCAAACTTTGCGACGTTTCTTCCTGTTTTATTATTTATTTGTTCCTGCCCATTCTCCACACATACTTCTCCGGAAATTGTCCTCCTTAGAGTTTATGGGAAATACGGCTCTTTTATTCCATTTTACAGTTCGCAGTTGTTAACCGTTCTCGGGAAAGGAATGACGTCACGGATGTTGGACATACCGGTCAGATACATAACACAGCGCTCGAATCCGAGTCCGAATCCCGCATGTCTGGCTGATCCGTATTTGCGCAGATCCAGATAAAACTTGTAATCTTCCTCTTTCAGCCCCATGTCCTGAATACGTGCCAGAAGTTTATCATAATCGTCCTCTCTCTGGCTTCCGCCGATGATCTCTCCGATTCCCGGAACAAGGCAGTCTACTGCTGCAACTGTCTTTCCGTCTTCATTGAGTTTCATGTAAAATGCCTTGATTTCCTTCGGATAATCGGTTACAAATACCGGTCTCTTATAAATCTGTTCGGTCAGATAACGCTCATGCTCTGTCTGTAAGTCACAGCCCCAGGATACCTTATAATCAAACTTGTCATTGTGTTTTGACAATATCTTAATTGCTTCTGTGTAGGTCACCCGTGCAAAATCATTGTTTACTACGTTCTCCAGACGATCCAGCAGTCCTTTGTCCACAAAATTATTGAAAAATGCCATTTCTTCCGGTGCATGTTCAATCACATAATTGATCACATACTTTAACATGCTTTCCGCAAGCATCATATCATCTTCGAGATCTGCGAATGCGATCTCCGGCTCAATCATCCAGAACTCAGCCGCATGTCTGGTTGTGTTTGAATTTTCCGCACGGAAAGTCGGTCCAAACGTATAAATATTTTTAAATGCCATCGCATAGGTTTCTCCGTTTAACTGACCGGATACGGTAAGATTGGTAGGTTTTCCAAAGAAATCCTTAGTATAATCCACGGTTTTATCCTGTTTTTTCGGCACATCTTTTAAATCAAGCGTTGTTACCTGGAACATTTCGCCTGCACCCTCGCAGTCACTTCCTGTGATGAGCGGAGTGTGCACATAAACGAAATCTCTCTCCTGGAAAAACTTGTGAATCGCATATGCACTCAGGGAACGTACACGGAAAACTGCCTCAAACGTATTGGTTCTGGGACGCAGATGTGCAATGGTACGCAGATATTCAAAGCTGTGACGCTTCTTCTGCAGCGGGTAATCCGGTGTGGAAGCCCCTTCCACGGTTACCTCTGCTGCCTGGATCTCAAACGGCTGTTTTGCTTCCGGCGTAGGCACCAGCTGTCCTTTTACAATGACTGCTGCTCCGACATTAATCTTGCAGACCTCCTCATAATTCTCCAGACCATCTCCATATACAACCTGCAGCGGTTCAAAAAAGGTACCGTCATTTACAACCAGGAATCCAAAATTTTTAGAATCCCGGTTACTTCTTACCCATCCGCCGATTGTTACCTGCTGATTTTCATATCTGATCGTATTTTTGAAAATCTCTCTGACATTTACTAATTCCATACTGTCCCTCCGTTAAAAATCTAATCTATCCCTTAGTTGTTTTTATTGAACCCTTTAGTTTTCCGATGACTCTGTCGTCTGTGTATCCGGTTCTACGGTAATATTGGCTTTCTCCACAACATACGAAATCGCCTGATTGACCACATACAGCTGACGAAGTGTTTTCTTTCCATCCTCTTTATTTCCACCACCATAATATTTATATACCGCATTTTCATCTGCCATCTGGCTGTTGCCTGAACTTACCAGATAATCTACAAATGACTTAAAATCATCATCACTGATTGTAATATTTTTCTTTTTCCGCAATCCGTCCAAAGATAAATTCAATTTTGATCTGCTTGATCATCAGTTCTTTCCACTGTTTTTTCATATCATCCACGGTGGTATTGTTATTCTTTGCATACTGTTCCAGAGTCTGTGTATCATTGCAGTTGTCTGCTTCAAATTCATGCTGATATTCCTGCAAACGCGCATCCAGATACTCATCCGGAATTGTCACTTTACATTTATCCAGCAGATCATCTTCAACTGCGCTGATACTTGCCTGAGACTTGGAATTTGCGGCCTGCTTTTCGAGTACCTGCCGTACATATGCAACCAGATCCTTTTTCGTGGTGATCTTCTGCTCGGTAAATGCATCTGCTACCATGTCATCGGTCAGCGTGTCCATGGTAACCGGCTTATAAATTCCCTTGATTTTGAATTTAAACGTTGTTTTCTTTCCCGCCAGATCCGAAGACTGGTAATTCTCCGGGAATGTCACATCCGAACTTACTTCTTCCCCGACTTTTGCGCCGACAAGCCCATCACTGAATCCATCAATATAATTTGTCTTCTGTGTGGCATCACAGTTGTTCGCCACATCAATCATTGTGTCTGTCGCAGAACCGCCATCAAATGCATCCCCGTCGAGATATCCGGTATAATCCACCTTGACATAATCATTCTTTTGAACCGTATCACGGTCTTTTACCTCAACTCCGGTGATTCCGTAATATGAAAGCAGTGACATCAGATTCTGCTCCACCTGATCATCTGTCACATCATAATTTCGGAGATTGTAACATCAATCCCTTTATAATCTGCAAGTTTCGTCACAAGTTTTGACAGATCCAGCTTCATCTGTGCGCTGTGCGTGTCCGTCAAACACTTCACTTGCCGTCTCCTGTGTTCCCTGCTGGGTACTTGCTTTTTTATCACTGTCTGTACCACATGCCCCCATGGATAATAGCATCGTCATGCACAAAAAAAAGTATAACCACTCTTTTCTTCATAATGTCCCAAATCCTTCTTTCTTTCCTTTTACAACTAATTAAACATACCATAAATCCATAGAAAATACAAACAGTAAACGTTGATTTTTACAGAAATCTTTGCTACAATAAATTTTAGTATATAGAGGAGGAAATCCACGATGAAACCAATAGGAATCGTATTATTAGTGATTGCCATTATTCTGGTAGCCGCTATGATTGTCCTGTACTTTCTCGGAAAGAAAGCACAGAAGAAAAAAGAAGAACAGGATGAGCAGATGAAAGCCGCTGCGCAGACAGTGACGATGCTGATCATCGACAAAAACGAATGAAAATGAAAGATGCCGGCCTTCCTTCACAGGTAATGGAACAGGCAAACAAACTCATGCAGCGCGCCAAACTTCCAATCGTAAAAGCCAAAGTCGGACCAAGAGTCATGACACTGATCGCAGACGGCAGCTATTTAAAATGCAGGGTATTTCAGATTTTGAAATCCCTGCATTTTTTGATTGAATATTCATGGTAATCTTGCAGTCCGCCATGTGCTCATAATTCACTTCCAGCGCATAATCCACTTTTACGGACAGATTGTGTTCCGTCTCCTCCACCTGCACTTTCGTGGCGTCAATTCCGATCAGCAGATTCCCGTACGGCGTATAATAATAGGTGACATTTTTCTTGTCCTTTTCAAACATCATATGTACATTCGTCTCACCACGCTTCGTGATATCAAGTACCTCATCCCCGAGCTTGATGATATTTTTGGTGGTACCCGCCGTATCCTCCGCCACCTCGTCATACAGAATATAATGCCTGCCGTTCTTCTTATAATAAGAACCGGAGGTAATCACCTCTACCGGTTCACTGTTTTCTCCCCCAGCAAACTGAAGACCGCTGATGGAGATCAATACATCTTTTGTCATCGTTACACTCCCTTTTATCTCAACTCATATTACCGGCTTTTGGCGGAATAATCAAGCCTATTCTTTCAGGTCATCCAAAAATGTCAGATAGCGGCAGCGCACCTTATAATTTCCCTCCTCAAGCACCGCCCGGTATTCCTCCTTGGACAACACTTTTTTCAGTTCCTCCCCGGCGCTCTCATCCACGACTTCATACATACTTCCCTCAAAGCACATATTCGGGTACATGACGCACCACCAGTTATGACCTTCGCCCTCTCCGATCACAACCCGCAGCGCCTCATATTTCCCCGCCGGGAAGGTGAATTTTCCATATGTTTTGGACGGAAATTCCGTCTCCTCTATCGCGGCATGCACCTCGTACCCATATCCGGCTTCCCGCACCACCGCCTGCGCCGTCTCCGCAATCTCGGGCAGGTGCGCCTCCACCACCTGCTCGCACGCCTCTCTGTCCTGCACATCCGAAAGCAGCTCTGCCATCCGGCTTCCCACGGCATCACGCACCGCAAGCTTTAAATTCTGAT
>VOFE01000444.1_pt1 | contig 26001 bp, 31 predicted proteins | sample 5384071 | NCBI WGS metagenome assembly VOFE01 (sample SAMN12384724, study PRJNA508395) | human gut metagenome | isolation source: healthy gut D | host: Homo sapiens
TTAAGTGAAGAGTGAAGAACCAGAGTGAAAAATCCAAATGCACAGTGGTGATAAGAAGCAGCAAGGCTATTGACTTTAACTCCTTTAACTACTCTAACTCCTTTAACTACTCTAACTCCTTTAACTACTAAAGAATAATGCATTTGTCTTTTTCGCTGCGCCCAAGGATATTTCTCCTTAACTTCTTGCCTCCTACAAAATAATTTCAAAAGAATTTATAACATAACAGACATGGGAAATCCAAAAGCATTTTTGACTATACACCGCAAGGAAGCGGGACACAGGCCGGTACACGACCGTATACATGACTTTGGCGAGGTGGAGCAGACGCTCAACTCTAACGACCGCCGCATGCAGGCATCGCGCTGTATGGACTGCGGAGTGCCCTTCTGCCATTGGGCTTGTCCGTTGGGCAACAAACCGCCGGAGTGGAACGACGCTCTGTATAAAGGCGACTGGGAGCTGGCTTACAGGCTGCTCAACTCTACCAACGACTTTCCTGAGTTCACAGGGCGCATCTGTCCGGCTCTCTGCGAGAAGGCTTGTGTGCTCAATCTTGTGGAGCATGAGCCTACAACCAACCGCGAAAATGAGGCTGCCATAACCGAACACGCCTTTGAGGAGAACTACGTTCGCATACATCATCCTGAGCGCAACGGCAAGAAGGTGGCCGTGATAGGAGCCGGACCTGCCGGACTCGTGGCTGCCAACCGCCTTAACCTGAAGGGCTATATGGTTACGGTGTTCGACAAGAACGAGGATGCCGGCGGACTGTTGCGCTACGGCATACCTAACTTTAAGCTCAACAAGGCCGTGATAGACCGCCGCATAGACGTGCTGATGCAGGAGGGAATAACCTTTAAATATAATCAGGACATCGAAATATCTGAACAAATAATATCGGTTATTTTTAACTATAAGTAGCGGGAGACGGACCTTGAGATGAGGTTTGCCTCCCCTTTTTCGTTCCAGTACTCTGCTTATGGTTTTGGGACTTTGGCATCGAAGGTGAAAAACATCAGATAGTCGCCATCGCCATTCATCACCACCTCGTTGTCCAAAGCCTCGTTGAGTCCGCCCTGCCACCATTCCTTATAGGGATAAGGCTTCCATTTGAGTCCCTCGGCAGAAAGCCTCGTACAGCCAAAGTTGAAGATACTCACCTGTTGCCGCGCAAAGGTCTCGAAAGACTGAAGACCTGAAGCTGGAACAAAATATCCGGTGTCGGTAATCATCGTCGTCGAGCCCCCCACTCTCGCATATATCGCATGATCAGCGAGATGTTGCAGAGCGTATGGTCTTCTCGCTTGCCCGTGCATCCCAAGTAGGCAATGCGCCTCATTCCTTGCTTCATACAAAATCGCGTGGCCTTCGTCTGATCGTTGTCATCCTGTTCGTCCACCAAATGCACCAAGTCGGCATAGCGTCTCTTGAAGTCATCAGGCAGCGAATCGCCATCTCCCACAATAGCATCAGGTGTCCCGCCGTGCAGAATGTAATGCTTACCTGCACCATCGCAGCACACAGGTATTTGGCATGCTGCAGTATCGACAGCGCCACAGCATGAGAGGGATAATCTCCATCGCATAGGACCACAGCATCGAAACTGGAAACTGCAGTAACAAGAGGCAATTTATCTTTCTTCATTTTCCGATTCTTTTAATTTCTATGACACAAGTCTTATGTTTCTGTAGCACAAGTCTTATGTTTCCTGTTACACATTTTTTTATTCAGTTGAAGTCTTTTTGATTTCAGTTGCAAAAGTACAATTTTTCCTCATAAACAAACATGCCTGTCCCCCGTTTTTCAGCCATTTTTTCTATATTTGCTCACTAGTGTCCCGTTTAAACGAGACGACATCTATTTAATTTATTTATAATCAATTAGTTATTCATTTAAAATCGTGTATTCGATTTGATTTTGTATCTTTGCACGCAACTAAAAAAGAAGCGTGCGATGAACAACGGAAAAACAATATTCTCTCAAATCATGTCAAATATCCCAGAACGAGAATTCAAGGCTTGTGTTGACCGATACAAGGGCAATTACAGATCAAGGAACTTTACATGCAAGGATCAGTTTCTTGTGATGAGCTATGCTCAGCTAACTAATCGTGGTAGCCTGAGAGATATTGAAAATTGTCTAACGGCATTGTCAAGCAGACTGTATCATTGCGGTATCAGCTATGCTGTTCCTCGTAACACACTTGCCAAGGCTAATGAGAAAAGAGACTGATGAATCTATGCCGATTTCGCTCAAGTTCTTGTCAAGAAGGTTCGCCCTCTCTATGCAAAGGATGACTTTCGCCTTGATCTTGATAACATGGTTTATGCTTTTGATAGCAGTACCATCAGCCTTTGTCTTAAGCTTTGCCCTTGGGCTAAGTTTCGCAAGCATAAAGGAGGTATCAAGATGCTACTACCAACAATGTCTATCGATTTCTCACAAACAACATGGAGTACGAAGCGCTTACAATCTCAGAACTTTATAGGGAAAGATGGAATGTGGAGCTTTTCTTCAAATGGATCAAGCAACACTTGCGCATCAAATTCTTCTATGGAACATCTGAGAATGCTATCTATCTCCAGATTTGGATTGCCGTTTGTACATACCTTCTATTGGCTCTAACCAAAAGAAGATGCACATGAATCAATCTTTACACACAATTTCAAAGAACGTTGGGTTGTTCCTTACGGATAACCCCCAATTAATGAATTATTTAACAAGACTGTTCCCGAGAAAGAGTCAACCGATTACTATATGCCGAGCCTATTCAGACCGGAAGATTTCTAAACGGGACAGCAGTGATATTTGCTATATTTGTGCCACTTGGCGTAATGGCGCAAGTGGCGCAAAATGGTCGGTCGTTCATCTCAAGGATGTGTTCAGATAAGATTTCTCCAGTATTAAGCGACCGTTTCTTTGGATTGTAAGGATGATAACACATGTATCCTTAAATTAGCAGATGCAGCAGCCATTGACTTCGGATATTTCTATAATGATAATTCTATACGAGAAAACAGAGAATATGCTTCTAATATTTTTAGGGTTCGCAATGCTCAAGGAAAAATTGGTTATACCTATGATGTTGCGATCTCAGGAGGAACACAAAATATTACGATTAAATAATAAAACATATGAATAAGAAGGAAATTGTATTTTTTGCTGGTTGTATCATATTAGGTATGGTTATATCAGTTATATTATCAAAGACAAGTATTAGAGATAAAACACATGAATTTAAGTGTGTTAGCATACAAGATTATGAGGGTGGAGATTATTCTCCTGAGCATTATTACATGAAGGAAGAACTAAAATCATTTATTTTTAATACACCCCATCGTCGCATGTGTGTGCAACATCCAGAAACAGTTTATAAGATAGCGAGTAGCTTGTTATCTTCGAAATATGGCCCTCAATATATTGATAGTAAAAAGCCTTTTAAAATTAGCTTATTAAGTGGTAGAGTCTGGAAGGTGATGCCCAAAGACTCTATGGCTGTAGTTTATATTCAAAAATAGATTCTCGAATATTAAAATAGAACGGTATGACAACACAAAATAAAAAATTAAAGTATTTGTTGTTAGGTGTGATAGGCATTTTGTTGGGATTTATTGTAACTTGTGTGTTTCTCTCATATTCTGCAAAATACAATCAAAGGGTTGTTCCTTTTATTTATATTAGAGGTGATAGTGAACCTCTTCTTTTTTAAAAGCTATGCCGACTCCTGTATTTGCCCGATGAAACAGTATTGCGAATGCCTCATGGAGTAATTGACACTCCAAAATTGGCTGCAGAAATAGGAAGTGCTGTCCTTATGGATATTTATGGGAAAAAAGAAATGAGTACGGAATACCCTTTTTGGGTAGGGATAAATTGAAAAATGCTTCCATACTGCGAAAGTACGGAAGCATTTGTATGGGGGAAAAGACAAAATAGTCTTTCAAATTTTTGAAGTTTTACTCAACAGTGAAAGTAGTAACCTTCATGCCGTTTTTGTGTTTTCGTGATTAGGGTCGCCAATAACAATGCCATATTCACCTGGGGTAAGATCTTCCAATACAATGTAATATGAACTTTCGCCATATTTCTTAGCCTTGTAGTCCACACTTGAAAGGTTATTACTCTCTGATTTAGAAAGTGTACCAGCTTCAGCGAGTTGGTATCTACGCTCTTTTCCTTTAACCTCAAATTTAAAAATTGAGATAAAAGAGTTTGGATCAGTCTTATTGTCGGCAGCCTTAACGATAAGACGTGTTGTTGAGCCGCCGACTGCTTTACTCGTAGACTTAACCCTTTAAGAGTCAGTCTCGATTTCACCTTGCCGATACCTGTCAAATAAAGACTTGCTCCAGCCTTTGTTTTCACGGTTCCATTCTCACGTGACAACTTTACACCTTGATTGTTAGAGGTCAAGAGTAAAGTCTCTTCTGCGAACTCCGGTTCTTCTACTGTTACATTCTGCGCAATGCCTCCTGTAATAGTAAAGAATGCCACAATTAATGTCAAAAATAGTTTTTTCATACCTTTGTTTTTTAGTTTTTTTGCAAAGATACAATAATATCTTCGCACTCCCCCAGATAGTTAAATATGGTTAATAACGTGATTTTTAGAAGAAATATCCTCCTGACTGCTTTTTATTTTTATATCCATGGTCTTCAAAGAGTTTGGCTGTTTCTGAGTTTTTCCATTCAGCGAATACGTTGCCTTTGGCTAAACGTATGCTGTTCACGATGTCGATAATGCTTGGTATCGGATATTCACCGATGCGGAGGATGGAGAACTCGATGGCAGAGATGCGCTGATACATCCGTTTGTATTGAGCGGTGTTGAGAGTCATATCCCACTTGTTGAGAGCGTTGGCGGTGCGAAGCATGTCCATGAGTTCCGGACTGAAGAACCCGTTTCGAGGCGGTGCTCAATGGCGAGCAACTTGGCACGAGTGTCCTGGTATCGCAGCCAGATATGGTCAGCGAAGCCCAGTTGGTGCACGATGTCGAGTGTGGGAAACATCGTGGCTGCGAAGTAATTGAACTGCTCCGATGCAGTCCAATGGTGAGCATCCGGAAGCAAGGTGAGGATAACGGCAAGGGCATCGTCGCGCTGCTTTTCGAGAGACAGAAGAAGTCTCTCGATGCGCTCCTTAGATGCCGGTATCACATTCTGATTACTGACAATGCCGAAACCGTTAGGCGTAAGGATAAGGTCGAGCTGTGGCACAGCGTGCAGCATTGCCTCTGCAGCCGTGATGATACGGCAGTAATGCAGGAGCGGAGTGCTGTCAGAGTACGTGCGGATGCGACTCATCGTGTCGGACGATACGAAAGTGGCGGTAAGCCATTGCTCCGCCTGTAAAAGGTGATACTGTATTTTGTCGAAAAGAGATAGTTCACCAGCTACCGCTTTAAGCGTGTTGGGAACATACTTCTTCAGAGTGTCGTTGTCATTTATCAGATTGCTCATTGTCTTTGGATTTATTGAGTGAAACTTGCTTTGCATCCTTATTCTCATCGAGCGTGGTGAGCTGGATGAATGGGCAGTCCGGCTTGACCGCAGTCCACTTGTTGAAACGGATGATCAGACGGTGAACGGAAAAGAGGAGGTCGTGGTAAGGCTTTTGCAGAGCTTGGGCGATGGTGTAAAGCTCTCGCTTGTCGCTACCAGAGTTATTGGTCTGCGACTTGCCTGGCACCGAGCCGACGAGGTTGGAATGGACTCGCATGGTGAAGCACATCATATTGATGGCTTCGACAATGTCCGTAGCCCAGTCGCCACCTTCTTTGTCCGTCTCAATCTTGTTGATGACCACATCATGCTGCTCCTCACCATTGGGTGAAACATAGAACGTAGAGAAAAGCACCTTTCCACAGGAAAAGTCATCACGTACAACTATGCAACTTGCCCACTGCGATGGGCAAGTCTACCCATAACGTTGGGCAACTTTGCTCATCCTTATGGGCAAAGTTGCCCAACGCAGTGGGCTGACTCTGATAAAGCCTTCCGCTAACTTCTGATAAAGCCTTCCGTGAAAAGGTGTGGCTATACTTTAATGAAGAAAATAACTCGGTTGAGGGACAAAGGCAAAAAAATAGGCTTACACCTTTCGGTATAAGCCTATCATGTTCTCTTGCTTATTATTTTTATTCCTCACCATTGTCCTCGTCCTCAGTATTCTCAGGAATCTCAAGCAATGGCAACTGTCTGTTGATAGCTGCATTGAATGAGATGATGGTCTCACTGCGTGACAAGCCCAATGGCTGCAACTTGTCGTGGATAATCTCCAACAAGTGGTGGTTGTTGCTGGCATAAATCTTGATAAACATATCCATGCCGCCTGTCGTATAATGACATTCCACTACCTCAGGAATCTTCCTCAGCTCGTCTACAACGTGGTCGAACTGCTCTGGATTCTTAAGATACAGACCTACATAAGCACATGTCTCATAACCAATCTTCTCGGGATCGATGATGAACTGAGAGCCCTTTGATGATGCCAAGATTTGTCAACTTGGCCACTCTCTGATGGATGGCAGCACCGCTCACATTGCATGCTCGTGCCACTTCAAGGAATGGGATGCGTGCATCTTGTGATATCAGTTTCAATATCTGCCTGTCCAGGTAATCTAATAACTGCTTTGCCATAAATTAAGTTTTATTTGGGTGCAAAGATAGTACATTAATTTAAGAAACGCAACTTTTTGCGCATAAATAATTATAAATTAATATTATTTACTCTTTTTCTACGGCAGAATAGTTAACACGAAGCACTTTTGCCTGTCGTAAAGCCTGCTTGACATCCATCACTACACCCATGGGAACCTGACGGTCGGCGCGGATGGAAACTGTCATCTGCCGCTGGTCTTCAGCCGACATACGACGCTTCTCTGCCAACACATAGTCCATCACCTCGGCAGGTGTGGCGAGCTTATCATTGAGCTGAACGCAAACTCCACTTGAATCGGTCTCTACATTCGAGACTCCCCGGCAAGGACTGTACTGGTTTGCCTATATAGATGTAAGACACAGCCGACTTCTTGGTCAGTCGGGTGAGCTGCTTGCCTTGTGGGGCGCGATAGTCAACCTTGAGCGTTACCGGCGCATGTGGGTGACGATCATAAAGAAAAACAATACCGTGAATATCAAGTCGGGCAACGAGGAAGTGTTGAGTCCCGGCATCTCGTGCTCACGACGTCCGAACATGCTCATGATTCGCCCCCTTTCTTCTCTTCGGCATCAGCACTCACACTCTTGTCCTGGAAGGTGCGGGCATGAGCATACGACTCGGTTATGCGCTGCGGACACAGGTTGCGAACCCTATCCTTCTGGGCTTTCGACAACAGGGCAAAAGTCTTGCCATATTGCTTGCGGGCATATTCGTCACGCAACTGCGAATAGGCCATCATCAACTGATTCTGTACCTGGAAATAAAGATCATAGCTTGCCTCGCGGTCACTCTCGATTGAGATAAGATGACGGCTGCCCAAACGATGCACTAATTTCACCACCTCACCCTGCAGTCGGTCAACCGGGAAAGGCTTGTCGTTCAGGAGCAACAGATGGTCGGCTGTGACGTGAAGTTCAAGGAGTGTAGCCTTGTCGACAACCGAAACCTGCTGTTGGTGCTGTGGCTCTGGAGCTGGCAACTGGCGCAGCAAGCCCCTTGTCCACATCCATCGATGTGGTGACAAGGAAGAATATCAACAGCATAAAAGAAATGTCGGCTGTAGATGTGGTATTCAGTCCCGGTACTCCATGTGGTTTACGCAGACGCTTCATTTCTTTCGTTCTTTACGCACATAACGGGTTACGCCAAAAGAGCACTACGCCTATGGCTGCTATCAGCAATATGACTGAGGCGAGGACAAACATATCACTCAGTTTCAGCCAGAACCAGTCGTTGTAGTCATTGCCGTTGACCAACATTGGAGTGGAAGAACCTACGGCGAAGCCTATGACGAGCAAACCAAAAGTTGAAAACCATGTGATGCGGGCTATCTTGCGGGCAGGCACACCATTGACCACAGCGTCCTGACGACTGCCCGAACGATGGCTTCGCCATGCCGAGAAGCCTATCATGCATAATGCCAACAGAAGGACTAACACCATAAGCACGATGAGCACATCGGTGAAAAGAGGGGCATTGAAGTCGGGGTTCTCGTCGAATGGCAGGTCGTAGCCCACCAGATAGAACAAGGCGAAAACCACCGCCGACACTCCTACCAGAATGTACAACAGTCGCTGCGAGAGCCTTTCGGTTCCCCAGCTCTTAAGATGCTTGATTTTCATGCTTATACTTGGCTATTATGTCCATCAAGGTGATGGACGATTCTTCCATCTGACTCGTTATGTGCTCTATCTTTGAAAGTATGTAATTGTAGAACACCTGCAGAATGAGGGCTACGATGATACCGAAGATGGTAGTGATAAGCGCCACCTTCATTCCCGAAGCCACAATGGTAGGACTGATGTCGCCTGCCATCTGTATCTGCTCAAAAGCCATGACCATACCGATAACCGTTCCCAGGAATCCGAGCGAAGGAGCCATGGCTATGAACAGCGTTATCCACGAGCAGCCTTTCGAGAGGTTGGCTGCCTGTACCGTGCCGTAACTGGCAACCGAACGCTCCACATTCTCCAGACTGTCATCTACATGCATCAGTCCCTGATAACAGATTGAAGCCACCGGTCCGCGTGTGTTGCGGCACAAGTCCTTGGCTTCCTCCACCTTTCCTTCTGCCATGCGGCTGTCGATGTCGAGCATGAGCTGCTTGGCATTGATTTCTGAAAGACTGAGATAAAGTATGCGCTCTATGCAGAACGCCAAACCAACCACCAGGGCAATGGCCACCAACGACATAAAGCCGGCATTGCCTTCTACAAACTTGGTCTTAAGAACTTGATGAATTCCCATTGATTCTTCCTGCGCCATCAATGGCATAGAAGAAGCAACAAAGGTGAATGTCAATATTGCCAAACGTGCAATAAAAGGATTTTTTCTTCATATATACCTTATATTATATATGTATATGCGGAAAGAGGGGATTCGAACCCCCGATTCCCTTTAGGGGAATACACGCTTTCCAGGCGTGCCTCTTCAGCCACTCGAGCACCTTTCCTTTTGTCTGCGAGCACCTTGACGGGCTTCGGTGTGCAAAAGTATCGCTTTTCGGGCAAATAAGCAAAAAAAGGCTTCCTATTTTATATTTCTTTAACTGACTCTACTTTTGCCACACCAACTTTGCAGCACTGCCTACAGTCCTTTCACCACCTCGCAGCCAAAGATACGGCTTACATTGGCATTGGTGGCTGCCGCCAATTCGTTCTCGCTCACCTGATAGGCTGCTGCCAGGGTGCGCATCACGTCGACAACATAGGCACTCTCGTTACGCTTTCCTCTATGTGGAACTGGTGCCATATAGGGACTGTCGGTCTCAAGTACAAGGCGATGAAGCGGAACCACAGCAGGAAGGTCTTCGCGCAGATGACTGCTCTTGAAAGTGGAGACACCGCCTACTCCCAACACGAAACGGTCGAAAGACAGCAATTCCTCAGCCTCGCGCTGATTGCCCGTGAAACAATGAAAGACGCCTCCCGGCAACTCTTTCTCGTAAGAGCGCAAGAGATGAACCATCTCGTTCTGCGCCTTGCGACAATGTATCATGAGGGGAAGACGGGTTTCCACCGACCACTTCACCTGTTCCTCGAAAGCCTGCAACTGTTCGTGCTCAAACTCACGGCTCCAGTAATAGTCAAGCCCCACCTCGCCTATAGCAATGAAGTCGGAAACTGTTGTGTTGATTTGCACGCGATGCTCATCGAGGATTTGACGCAGCTCGGCAAGCTGTTCTTTCCAGTCGGCCTTCACCTCCTCTGGATGGAGTCCTATCATGGGATAGGCGTAACCGGGATATTGATGACTGAGGCTGAGCACAGCCTTCGTAGTCTTCACGTCTATAGCTGGCAGGAACACCTTGCCCACTCCTGCTTCGCGGGCACGGGCAAAAGCCTCAGCTCTGTCTTCGTCGAACTCCTCGGCATCGAGATGCGTATGTGTGTCGATAATCTTTATCATTTTTTATTTGCGGTCTTCTCGCTGTTCGATTATTTTTTTAGTCTTCTCGCTGTTCGATTAATATTTGCGCTTCATCATGCGCTGGGCATACTTCTGCAGTTCTTCCTTACGCTCTGCCGGAACCTGGACTGCATCTAAGTATTTCTTGCTCTGCTCAAAGTAGTAGGCTATCTTGGCTTGCGCCATCTTGTCGATACCGATCTCATTATACAGACGTGTTACGGCAGCGATTTTCTCCTCGCGGTCGAAAGACTTGGCATTGACCCACTTCTCCAACTCCTGTCGCTGTGCCTCATTGGCATGACTGAACGCATTGATGAGCATGAATGTTTTCTTGTTGGAGGTGATGTCGCCGCCTATCTTCTTGCCGAAGACCTTAGGGTCGCCATAAACGTCGAGATAGTCGTCCTGCAGCTGGAAGGCCAGACCTATCTGCTCGCCAAACTTATACAGATTATCAGCATCCTCGGCAGGGGCATCAGCCAGGATGGCTCCTATCTTGAGCGCACAAGCCAACAGGACGCTTGTCTTCAGTCGAATCATCTCGATGTATTCCTCTTCGCGCACATCGTCACGGGTCTCGAACTCCATGTCGTACTGCTGTCCCTCGCCAATCTCGAGCGCCGTAGTGGTAAAGAGGCGAAGAACATCTGCCAGATGACGGCTGTCACATTGTGCCATTCGCTCATACGCCAGCACCAGCATACTGTCGCCAGACAGGATGGCAGTATTGGCATCCCATTTCTTGTGCACCGTCTCATGACCACGGCGCAAATCAGCCTGATCCATCAGGTCGTCGTGCAGGAGTGTGTAGTTATGATAGGTTTCCAAAGCGATGGCATTCATCAGGATTTTATCAGTATCTTCCTTGTAAAGATTGTAGCCCAGAAGCATCAATACGGGGCGAATGCGCTTGCCACCCATCGACAAGACATAGCGGATAGGTTCGTAAAGCGACTTCGAGTACGCTCGTAGGGAAGCGCATCTAAAAAGGCATTCACCTGAGTCAGTAGTTCGTCGGCTGTCTTCATAATTGTTCGTTTTTTATAATGGTTGAGTGATTATTTCTATCAATGTTGAGTGATTATTTCTATCAGAGTATTATAAAGGGATACTTGAGCATAATAAAGAAATGCAGGGTCAGAGCTGGAAGACGACAGGCACTGCCACCATCGTGCGACACACCTTGTTGTGGTCCATACCAGGTTTCCACTTAGGCATCATCTTCATTACGCGCAGAGCCTCCCTGTCGAGCAAGGGGTCTACCGAAGTGCTCACCTTCACGTCAGACACCGTTCCGTCTTTATTGACAATAAACGAAACCACCACCATGCCTTGTATCTTGCGCTGCTGAGCCTGACGCGGATATTTCAGATTCTTGGTAAGCCACTGCATGTATGCCGACCAGCCTCCGGGAAAGACGGGAATCTGCTGAACCACGGTAAAATTGATAGGAGCCTCGGGCTGTGCCGATGTGTTTGTGTTGTCGACTGGCGTTTCGGGAGCAGCTTCCTTCACATTGGCGCCATCCACGGCTCCTTCTCCGTCTCCTATCACAAGTTTGCTGGTTGTAGTGCTGATTTTCTGCGCTGCTGGTTCTGCTTTCTGTTCTGCCTTCACCTCTTGTGTAATGGCCTTGGATGCAGGCTTCGAGGCAGCCTCTGCCGAAACCATGTCCTTGGAGTCTGGAGGCAGCGAGAGCTCAAGTCCTGCGACAGGTCTTCTATATCGTTCGACAAGTCATAATCGTCGGGCTGACTCGTATACTGCAGGCCTACGAAGATAAAGGAAAGGGTAAGCAACAGCCCAAGCAAGAAAAATGTTACCCGCTTGTCCTCCAACTGTGCACTATGAGATTTCTTGATTTCCAATTCCTTATTCCTTTATTCTACTAAACTTTATTCGTTTCTTTCAAAAACGACGCCATGATGCGGTGTGAACTTTTTGCAGAATCGCTTCCATATAGAGCATGGCTTCTTATCGCATGCAAAAGTAGCCTTTTTAAAGGTAATAGCCAAATTTATTCTTCCTTTTTTTTTTTTTTTTTTTTTGTATTGTCCATGAATTGGACATACTTTACATAAACAGACGGCATCACTACAATAAAAAAGAAAAATGGAGTTATTCTTTTTGTATTGTCTTCGATTTGCATTATCTTTGCAGAAGAATAAAATAATAGGAATGAGAAAACTTCTTCTTTCTATCCTTTTGGCACTGTCGGCAACTATGGCTGTTGCACAGGAAAGCCAAACGGGATACAACTTTCTTCGCCTGCCGGCAAGTGCGCACGCTGCAGCTTTAGGTGGCGACAACATCACCCCTCATCGAGGATGATGAAGCCCTCATTTTCCATAATCCAGCTCTGCTCTCATCGGTAAGCGACAAGACCATCAACTTGGGATATATGAACTATATGTCGGGGAGTCAACGCTGCTTCGGCAGCCTTCAACCGCATAGTGAAGGACAAGGCTTCATGGGCTGTATCGGCACAATATGTTGACTATGGAAAGATGAAACAGGTGGACGAGAACAATGTACAGATGGGCGAGTTCTCTGCCAAAGACATTGCTGTGGCTGGCTATTTCTCCTATATGTTGGGCAAGAACTTTGTCGGCGGAATCACTGCCAAGTTCATCACCTCTTATATCGGCGACTACAACTCAATAGGAATGGGCGTTGACCTGGGAATTAACTATTACGACCCTGATCATGAATGGTCGATTTCTGCCGTCGCCAAGAACTTGGGCGGACAGTTGAAAGCCTACGATGAGGAATACGACAAAATGCCTATCGACCTGCAGATGGGTGTGAGCAAGCAGTTCCCCAACATGCCTTTCCGCCTCTCCCTGACACTTGTCAACCTGAACAACTGGGATGTCAACTTCAAAGAACACCTTGCGGGAGGCGTCGAGATTCTGCTTTCCAACATTTGGATTGGCGCAGGCTACAATTTCAGACGGGCCAGCGAGATGAAGATACAAAGCTCCAACGACTCCTCAAGCAGTCATGGAGCTGGACTCTCTTTAGGCGCCGGCCTCAACCTGGAGCGTTTCCATCTCAACTTGGCTTATGGCAAATATCACGTCAGCAGCAACAGCCTGCTTGTCAATTTGGCTTACAGCCTCTGACACGTTCCGACAACTATTCTCTATCAAGTAAATATCACAAAAACAACATACACAGATTTATGAAGAAAATTACAATAGCCATTGATGGTTTTTCGTCATGTGGCAAAAGCACTATGGCCAAGGACCGGCCAAGGAAATAGGTTACATTTATGTTGACACAGGGGCCATGTACCGTTCGGTCACTCTCATGCGTTGCGCCACGAGCTGTTCGATGCAGACAATCAGGTGAAAGTAGATATGTTGGAGAAAGAAATGACCAATATCCACATCAGTTTCAAGTTCAACAACGAGACTGGTCGTCCCGACTGTTATCTCAACGGCGAACTCGTAGAGAAAGAAATACGCTCTTTGGAAGTTTCCAACCATGTAAGTCCTATCGCCGCCGTCCCATTTGTTCGCCAGGCTCTCGTTGCTCAGCAGAAACTGATGGGAAAGGCGAAAGGCATCGTGATGGATGGCCGCGACATTGGAACTACAGTATTCCCTGATGCCGAGTTGAAGATCTTTGTAACTGCCGACTCCAAGGTAAGAGCGCAGCGCAGATACGACGAACTGAAGCAGAAAGGTATGCCTGCCGACTTCGACGACATTCTGAAAAAATGTAGAGGAAAGAGATTATATCGACACACATCGTGAGGTTTCTCCACTCAAGAAAGCCGACGATGCCATCACTCTTGACAACAGCCACATGACCATTGCCGAGCAGAAAGAATGGCTCATGAAGCAATATCAGAAGGCAGCTGGTTGTTGATAAAGACAGTAACGACTCAGCACCTCCATTAGCCACAAGCAATTACTTTAATAGTCAAGTTTAATACTGCTGAGTCCACTTGAAAAAGTCGAAAATCGTATTTTTTGTCTTTGCAACTTATTGATAATCAAGAGTAGGTTTTCGTAAAATTGGCTTTTTCAAGTGGGCTTCACTACTCAAGAAACTTCAGTAATACTATACAAATTGTTTTCTGTTAGTTATAAATCTATGTTCTAAACTTTAGAACATAAGTTCGATACTTTAGAACATAAGTTCGATACTTTAGAACATAAGTTCGATACTTTAGAACACAAGTTCGATACTTTAGAACTCAAGTTCGATACTTTAGAACATAAGTTCTATAGTTTAGAACATAGAATTTTATAGGCTAAAAGAACATTTATATAGTATAAGAGTAAGATTCTTTGTGGTTTGACGATTTTAGCTGACCCTCTTAGCGTTGTTTTTAACATGGTTGACTCGGTTGTTACTTATTTTATTTCACTAGTGTCCCGTTTAAACGAGACGACATCTATTTAATTTATTTATAATCAATTAGTTATTCATTTAAAATCGTGTATTCGATTTGATTTTGTATCTTTGCACGCAACTAAAAAGAAGCGTGCGATGAACAACGGAAAAACAATATTCTCTCAAATCATGTCAAATATCCCAGAACGAGAATTCAAGGCTTGTGTTGACCGATACAAGGGCAATTACAGATCAAGGAACTTTACATGCAAGGATCAGTTTCTTGTGATGAGCTATGCTCAGCTAACTAATCGTGGTAGCCTGAGAGATATTGAAAATTGTCTAACGGCATTGTCAAGCAGACTGTATCATTGCGGTATCAGCTATGCTGTTCCTCGTAACACACTTGCCAAGGCTAATGAGAAAAGAGACTGATGAATCTATGCCGATTTCGCTCAAGTTCTTGTCAAGAAGGTTCGCCCTCTCTATGCAAAGGATGACTTTCGCCTTGATCTTGATAACATGGTTTATGCTTTTGATAGCAGTACCATCAGCCTTTGTCTTAAGCTTTGCCCTTGGGCTAAGTTTCGCAAGCATAAAGGAGGTATCAAGATGCTACTACCAACAATGTCTATCGATTTCTCACAAACAACATGGAGTACGAAGCGCTTACAATCTCAGAACTTTATAGGGAAAGATGGAATGTGGAGCTTTTCTTCAAATGGATCAAGCAACACTTGCGCATCAAATTCTTCTATGGAACATCTGAGAATGCTATCTATCTCCAGATTTGGATTGCCGTTTGTACATACCTTCTATTGGCTCTAACCAAAAAGAAGATGCACATGAATCAATCTTTACACACAATTTCAAAGAACGTTGGGTTGTTCCTTACGGATAACCCCAATTAATGAATTATTTAACAAGACTGTTCCCGAGAAAGAGTCAACCGATTACTATATGCCGAGCCTATTCAGACCGGAAGATTTCTAAACGGGACAGCAGTGATTTTATTTATCATTTACGTTGACTTACTTCATTTTAATTATATTCATAGTTGACGACTTATGCTGAGTAGTTACTAAAGGAGATTAAAGTGTAAAAAATATCTTAAATGAAAAGCTTTCAGCGAAACATTGTGCCGTTTCACGGAAAATAATTTGGTCAAAATGTACCTTTTCTGTACATTTGCATGTAGAGATTAGAATATCAGAACAAGGTAGTAATGATATAGATTATAAATTTTGAGTTAATTACTGTTTTTTGAAGGTGGTGGGTCCTCGTGAGAAGACGTACCACCTGTTTTGTTTATATTAACTTCTTCCCCATTCACGAACTTATTACAGATGGTTCAAGATAAACTCACGGCATTCTTCCATCAGCCATTTGGGAGTACTGGTAGCGCCACAAATTCCCACTGTGTTTACATCCTTGAGCCAGTCGAGGTTGATTTCATTGGCACTTTCTATCTGATAACTGTTGGGGTTCACGCGATGACATTCCTTGAAGAGCACCTTGCCGTTGGAACTCTTGCGTCCGCTCACAAAAAGCACGAGGTCGTGCTTGGAAGCAAAGCTGGCTATATTAGGCATACGATTGGCCACCTGTCGGCAGATGGTATCAAAACTCTTGAAAGTGGCGCCTCTACAATATGCTCCTGACAATACTCTATGATACGATGAAACTCGTCGAGACTCTTAGTCGTCTGGGAATAGAGATAGATATCGCGAGAGAAATCCAGTTTCTCCACATCCTGGAATTTCTCAATCACGATGGCCTTGCTGGCAGTCTGCCCCACCAGTCCCAACACCTCTGCGTGTCCATTCTTGCCAAAGATGACTATCTGCGCATCCAGATTGCTGGTATACTGCCGCTTGATACGTTTCTGCAACTGCAACACCACAGGACAGGTGGCGTCAATGATGTCTATATGGTTTTGCTCGGCCAGGGCATAAGTCTCAGGCGGCTCACCATGAGCACGCAACAACACCTTGACATGATGCAGCTTCTCCATATCCTCGTGGTTGATGGTGATTAGCCCGGCATGATGCAGTCGTTCCACCTCCATTCCGTTGTGTACGATATCACCTAAGCAATACAGTTGTCCACCTTTTTCGAGTTCTTCCTCAGCCTTCTTGATGGCAGTGGTCACACCAAAGCAGAATCCACTGCCATTATCTATTTCTATTTGCACGGTTCTTTCTTTTTTTTAAACAGAACTTGTTACTTTTTGCGTTTTTACTTATCTGTTCCTATTTACCTGTTCTTAATAGACTTGTTTCTCTCACTTCACCTTTACCTTTACCACCACCTTGGCATTATCAGGATCGTTGGTTATCATGAGCACACGAGGATTCTTCGAACGCGACTTCTTCAGTTCGGATGCGACAGCAGTCACCTTGAGTTTAACCGTCTCTCCAGCTGAATCTTCGACTTTTTGAGCGACACCTGAAGTCCCATGGGTAAACATCTGCATACTTCTTATCTCGAGCACCGATTTGCCTCCATTGGTGATGAGGATTTCGCCCTTCACCTTTTTCTTGGTGCCGAAGTTACCAAGGTCGAGTGTGGTGGTAGATAGTTTTACCTTAGGCGCCTGTGCCAAGTCTTCGGCTGTCAACTTCTCGAAGTTTGGTAAAAGAACTGCCGACACACTGATTTCCTTCTCGGGTGCCACCTTGTCACCAAGATGCGAGCCAAGATAGATGGAAGTCTGATTCAGTCCCAAGTCGCGCAACTTGCGTGAGTCCAACATAACTGTGATCACACCACTGTGGCGTGGCGCCAACTTGGAAGGCGACACCTGTGCGGTGAGATAGGGAGGCAAGTGCAGCACTACAGGCTGCAGCACCTCGTCGGTAGGATTCATGATGTGGATGCGCTGCACGGGGCGGTCGCCTCGGTTGATGTCATCAAACTCCAGGTCCTGTATGTCGGTTTTCAACTTGCCCAACTGATAGGCGTAATTGCCAGCAAAGTCGACCACTCTGTCCACCACCTTTCCACGCATAGTAAGCACGAAAGGCTGTTCGTCGGCATTGCTGAAGAGTCCAATCTGCTTGATGAACGTGCCCATTTGCTTGGCATCGAATGTTGCCCTGACCATAAACGAATCGCCCGGTGCTATGTCTCGCTCAGGAAACTCCACCTCTGTGCATCCGCAACTCTTGCGCACCTGGCTGATGCGCAAAGCCTTGTTGCCGGCGTTCTTCAAAGGGGAATTCTGCCGTTACGGGATTTTCTGAACAACACCTGTCCACAGTCGATTGTCTCCTGCTGCGTGGTTATTTTCTGCGCCGATGCCGAAACCGCCAACAGCGATACCAGCATCCATATACTCATTCTTTTCATCTGTTCACTTTGTATTTATCAGTTCGTATATTCTGTTTCTTATTCTACTTTCGGAATTCTAAGATTCAGGGAGTTAAGACATCACTCCTTCACATTCAGCCTATAAGCCTCTGCCCTTCCGCCAAACTCAGGACTGTAGGCACACTGCGCCGCACAGGTGCCTGCCTGATATTCGCCTTTGCGGTCGATGTAATACTCCATCTCCACCACGTGCCTTCCTTTTGATAAACGGCCAAAGTAGAGATTTGTTGTATAATCCTTGGGTGCCACATAGCAACCCATGCTCCACTGATAGCCGCTCAACTGAGTGACGGGCTCCAAGCAGGCAGCGCGCTTATCCACCACTTGCACGAAGTCGTAGTCGCGGTCAGCTGTAATAGCAAGCACTACTTTTACCTTGTCGCCCACCTTCACGTTCTTGGCGTTCACCACCTTTCTCACCACCTTGATGCCTGCCTCTGAGGCGGCTATCTCGGCAGAGGACTGCACAAACTGGGCGTATACAGCGCCCCAACTGGTGCCTTCGTTCTTCTTGTCAATCGTCAGCGTGTGTGGTGCGCCCAGCTTCGAGGTCTTCACATAGCCCAGTCCTGCCGTAGCCTGAGGCAACTGCAGTGGTTTGCCGTCTATACGGATAGTGGCATTGTCTGCCGACTTCTGCAGCAGTATTTCCTTACCATTGAGGAAGGCATAAACCGCATCCACCGTGTTGACTGGAGTATCCCAAGCCTGGGTGCGCTTCGACTGCAACAACCACAGCTTCATCTCGTCGATAGCTTGCTGAACGGTCAGATTCTCTGCGGCAAATGCCTTTCCAGCCTTTGTACCCAGCATCTCCGTTGCCTCGATAGCGGCCACCTGTGTAGGAATCTTATAGTCGCGCCAGCTATAGTAAGCATTGCGTGTGTCGAAGTATCTTCCCATTCCCGGTCTGCTTACCGAATACTCGGCTATGCTCTGCAGATAGTCGGCAGCCTTAGCCTGCTGTCCATTGCTTGCCAGCACCACGGCAGCTCTTGCCTTGCCATAGATGGTGAACTCACCGGTACGCTCTGCCATATTCTGCAGCAGATAAGTCGCTGCCGGATCAAGTTTGCGTCCGTCGAGCGAGAGAATATATAAATAATGTATAGCCAGTTCGCTCGGGCGCACATTTCTCTTCTTCTCCGCCTCTTTCTTCATGTCCTTCACTTCTGCAGCAGCCTTTCGCTGCAGATAGCGCAAACAGCAGTCAGCATGTCTTTGGTCTCCTGCTGTACACCCACCATACGGTTCAGCCTAACCATCATCTCAGCCACCTCGGTAGTCATGTATCTGCTGCCTTCCATGCCTTTCCACCAGGCGAAGGAGCCGTCGGCAAGCTGAAGCTTACGCAATTTTGCCACCTCGTCAGTCAGCCGGTTCTGACACAGCGACTCGTCCAGATATTCGATCAATAGTCTTTTCTGCTCGCTCTCCCTGTCGGCATCCATCACCCAAGGTGTCTCGTTGAGCACCAGTTCGCGCAGTTCCTGATTCTTCTCCAGAACACTCTGCAGTGAAGTGCCAGCCTCGTCAGCCTTGCCACCCTTGGCTGCTCTTGCGCTTTCAGCCGAGGCTGCTCCCTGCTTCCACAACTTCACTACCTGTGCGATGACAGGACTCTGCTTCATGATGTGGCGGGCGATGCTGTTGCTGTAGATAGCCGACATCAGCGAGACGGCATTGTCGTCTTTTGCCTTGCTGAGCGATGGCAGCGCCTGAATCATCAGCCAACTTGGATTGTTGCTGTACTCGATAGTCACCTTGGCGCGTTCTGCCTGTGCAGCCTGTTTGCCTTCCTTGTCGGCAAAAAGAGCGAAGTGAGGTCGAAGTGCTTCTCTCCTTTCTCGGTCAGTGTGATGGGCAGGGTGCGTGTTACGAGCTCGCTGTTGCCTAATACGGGCAGATAGTGCTGCTCGCCGTCACTATAGCCACGACCGGCTGCCACCACCTTATTTATATATATACCTTCTTTCAACCCCTGCACGTCAAACATCAGCGATGTCGATCCGTTGGCTTCAGGTTGTATTTCTGAGTCTGTTGCCACACCACCTTGTTGGTTTCGGGGTCAAGGATCTGCATACGAGCATTGCCGTTCACCTTCCTGTCTGAGTTGTTGAACACTCTGACAGCCACCACAGCCTTGTCGCCTTCGCGCAGGAAGCGTGGCATATTGGGCTGCACCATCACCGTCTTTTGTGCCACAGCCTCGGCATCTATGACGCCATGACACATCTCTCTATTATGAGCCAGTCCCACAAATCTCCAAGTTGTGATGCTCTCTGGCAGGGTGAAACGTATGGCCACATTACCCTCATCGTCGGTCTGCAGGGCTGGATAGAAGAAAGCCGTCTCGTTCAAGTTCTCGCGTGTCTGCACCTGGTCGAGCATTTCTTCAGTCTTTGCCGCCTCAGGCGCAGAGCAGCCCACAGCGATTCCTCCGTCAGCCACATCCTCTGCAGCGCTCTCGGTAAGTCCCGACAGCTGTTTGGCGTTAGCATATCTGGCTCCTCTGATGTGCATCACTCTACTTTCCTCCTTCACCAATTCATCGCGTTTGATGACGGGGGCTGTTGCCTTTGCACTCTCCACCGTTCTGTCTTCCATGGCACCTTTGGCAAAGAAGAACACCTTCTTGCCATAGAACACGCTTTGGAAGTAGAGCGGATTAAAGCTGTCGGCCTGCAGTTCGTTCTCCTGATAATACTTGGTGGGGAAGTTGCTGCCGAAGCCCGCATAGCGGCTTCTCACGGCGAGATTGTTCTTCCAGTAGCAACTGGGCAGCGACTGATAGAAGCCTAAGTTCATCTGCCATGTAAGCCTCTGCAACGGGTCGAGCGACTTGTCGTAGAGCACACTCATCAACTGCGCCTTGGCTGGTTTTCCGTCGGGCGTAGTGATGCGCAGTGTCCATTCCTCCTTCTGTCCTGGTGTAAGCCGGTTGCGGAAAGTTTTCCACTCGATGTTCAGCTTCTTCTCGGGCATGGGGCGTGCGATGTTCATGGTGCGTGAGTAGCATTTCCCGTCCTTTATAAAGGCGTAGTTGAGCACGATGCCCGAGGCATATTCTGGTCGGTAGGTGAAGGGCAAGGTGACGATGCTGTCGCCCAGTTCCCATGCACCTTTCTCGATCAGCTTGTTGCCGGCGATGATCGAGTAGACGATGTGCACACCGTTGGCCGATGACCCAACCTGCAGATAGACAGGCTTGCCGTCGGTGCGGAAGCTCGTGGCAGTCTGATAGCTCCAGTGCATGGTCTCCTCCATCGGCCCTGGTGTCCTTCATACTAAAGAGGGCGAACTTATGCTGCAGACTGTCCTGTCCGCACACAGCCTCCACCATGTGCATGCCCGATGCCAAATGTTGCAGTTGCACAGGCTCATTGGCCTCAGCATCAAGCCACTCGCCCCCATCTATGCGATACTTCAGCGAGTGGGCAATCTTTATTCCAGCACTGTTGAGGTAGGCAAAGGTCACCTGTTTCAGACTGTCTGTCTCCATGCGTTTCGGTAGGTCGACAGCAAAGGCGGTGGGTTTCGTGCCGAGAGGCAGACTCATCTCGCCTTCATGACTCTCGCCGCTGATGTCGGTGACGATGGCAGACACGTCGAAGTGGAAGAATCTCGCCACTCGCATAAAATCGTCAGCGCCATTGCTGTCGGCGCCAGTCAACTTAGCCTCTAATGGTATTTCCACATCAAAGCTTCCATCCTCACGGGTCACAGCCTCTCCTGTCATCACCTGTCGGTCGGCTGAACGTGAGCCCCACCACCACAGCTGATTGCGCCTTGTCACAGTGTATTCCACCTTGGCTCCCTGAACAGGTAGGCCTGCATAGGTCTTAGCTGTAGCTTTCACCACCACGGTGTCGCCCCATGTATATCGTTCGTTCACCTCCGGAAAGTTAATTTCAAAGGTGGGTCGCTTGTATTCTTCAACACGGAAGTAGCATCCATCGCCCATGGCTCTTACACTATACTGTCCAGTCAGTCCGCCTTGTGGCAACACGAAGTCGGCGGCAGCCATTCCGTAATCGTCCGTCGTGACAGTCTTCTCTGCCACCACCTTCCAGCTGGCATCATACAATTCCATCTTCACCTCCTTGCCCTTCTCGAAGGCCTTGGCATCAGTCCCTCGCTCATTGATGGCGAGGATGGCAGCGGCATGCACCGTCTGTCGGGACGATAGATGGCTCGGTCGGTATATAGATTGACGATGGTCTTGTTGTTTTTCTGCTCATAGTAGCGTGTACGCGAGAGATAGATGTCTCGTGCTGGACAGTATTTGTCGGTCGTGGTAGAAAGCAGCACGCTTCCGTCTACGTTCTTGAAATATGCCTCACCCTCGGCGTCGCTGGTAAGCCTGGCATGCACGATACGCTTATGCTTCTTGGTTTTGAAGTCGTAGTAGTCGTCTCTGTAGAGTTCTATCCTTGCACCGGCAATGGGCTGTCCACTCGTGGCACTAACCACTACATAGCGGTGCCTGTCATCGGGCAGCTGCTGTATCATCACAGCCAGGTCGCTCACATAGAAGAGTCGTCGGGCTGGCGTCACACGGGTTATCGGCCGTCACCTCCATGAGATAGGCGCCTATGGGCAGCGCAGGCAACAGGATGGAATCTTTCACCTCCTCGTAGTCTGGATGACCATAAAACTGTCTGCTGTATTCTTTCTCGTGCAGCTCCGAAGTCTTGGTTTTCAGCCACTTGTAAGTTTTATCATCCTGCACGTCATATTCGTTGTCGGCAGTGATATCGAGGCGCGACAGCTTCACCTTCATGTTTTGCAGGTTGCGCACGCTGAGATGAACCCACTGCTTCTGTCTGGGCGCAACACCTGCTGCAGGTCCTCGATGTCAAACATAGGTTCGGTGAGTCGTTTCTGTGCATTTCTCAACACGTTCATCCTCGACCATCCTCCCCATCGGCTCAGGGCATAGTTGATATAATTGAGCTTGTCAGCCGGTTTGGTGTCGGTGGCTTCCTCCATGAATCGATAGTGCTCCACCGCCAGTTCTCCCGCCTCGGGAATGTCTTGATATACATGGATGAGCGAGTCGATGGCATTGAGATACTTCGATTTTTTCACCTCTCTCACGTCGTCCTGACGATATTTCTGAATCACCTCAAAGGCACACAGACAGGCTGCACCTCTGTTGCCCACCTTATTATAATAGGTGTACATCTTCAGATAAGCCTCCTTGCTGTCGGCCTCGAAACCTATAAGATGGAGTAAATCGTTGCCAAACGACGATCCGTCGAGTCCCTTCATGGTGAGGGGCGCATACTCGGTCGAGGTGTGGTGTGCAAGCTGTTCGGGCTGTGCCAGCGCCTTCATGAAATATTCCTGCGCCTTCGCCTTGTTCACGCGGTAATGGCTTGTCTGTTCTCCCTCGTCGGACAAGGAGATGTCGTAGACATTCTCCTCATAGAGTTTTCCCAATACTGCATTCCACACAGCCTTGAGCACAGGATCTGCAGCCTGTTGCTCCTGCTTCTTCATACGCTGGATGGCAGGAGCCAGCGAATCGGTGGAAATAGATTTCCACAGCATCGCCTGTCTCATCTCGGCAGCCAGCAGTTGTCCGTAGTCTTTCGACGCGGAAGCCTTGGCGCTTATTTTTTTCATCACACCGATCTCGCTCTTCGGAAGGTCTTTCTGCCTGTAGGCATCAGCCTGCTTCAAAGGTTGTCGTAAGTCTGAGCCATCGTTTGTATCACGGCAAACAGGGCAATGACAAGTGCTAAAATGTTTTTTTTCATAAGCCAAGTGTATGAAATGTTAACAATCCGTTTGATTTCAAACCTAATCTATTGCAAAATACAAAAATATCAGTTATCTAACTTTACAACTTAAACTTTTTACTAACTTTGCATCAAAATCATGCAAATAATCTAAAAAATAGCATTCTGTTTCTCGTTAAGAACTCAGTTCTACGTAATAAATAAGTAAAAACCAATAAAAATACTACAAAGACAATGGCAGAGAAAAAGTATGGTCATTTCGATGACGACAATCGCGAGTACGTAATTACCGATCCACAGACCCCATGGCCTTGGATCAACTATTTGGGAAACGAGGATTTCTTCTCGCTCATCTCCAATACAGCAGGCGGCTATTCCTTCTACAAGGACGCAAAATTCCGGCGTATCACCCGCTACCGATACAATGGTGTGCCTATGGACAATGGCGGCCGCTATTTCTATATCAAGGACGGCGACACCGTGTGGAATCGGATGGAAGCCCTGCAAGACCCCACTCGACAGCTACGAGTGCCGTCACGGTATGAACTATACCCGCATTACGGGAAGCAAGAACGGTGTGGAGGCAAGTGTGCTCTTCTTTGTTCCGCTTCACACCGGGCTGAGGTACAGAAGATGACGCTCAAGAATCAGTCGCAGGAGACGAAGACCCTCAAGGTGTTCTCCTTTGCCGAATGGTGCCTGTGGAATGCAGCCACCGATATGGAGAACTTCCAGCGCAACTTCTCCACCGGCGAGGTAGAGGTGGAAGGCTCCACCATCTATCACAAGACCGAGTATCGTGAGCGTCGCAACCACTACGCCTTCTATACCGTCAATACAGAAATCCAGGGATATGACACCGACCGCGAGAGCTTCATCGGACTCTACAACGAGTTCTCTGAGCCACAGGCTGTGACAGAGGGCAAACCACGCAACAGCTTTGCCCACGGCTGGAGCCCTATCGCGTCGCATTATATCGAGGTGACACTGCAGCCAGGCGAGAGCCGCGATCTCATCTTCCTCTTAGGCTATGTGGAGAACGAACAGGACAAGAAGTTCGTCGCCAAGAAGGTCATCAATAAGGAGAAGGCTCATCTGCTTATCCAGCAGTTTAACACTACTGAGAAGGTGGACGCTGCCTTCGCAGAACTCAACCAGTACTGGGACAACCTGCTGAACATCTTCACCATAAAGAGCGGCAACGACAAGTTAGACCGCATGGTGAACATCTGGAACCAGTATCAGTGCATGATCACTTTCTGCATGTCGCGCTCGGCAAGTTTCTTCGAGAGCGGCATCGGTCGTGGCATGGGCTTCCGCGACTCAACCAGGACCTCGTGGGCTTTGTGCATCAGATTCCCACCCGTGCACGGCAGCGCATCATCGACATTGCCAGCACCCAGTTCCCAGACGGCGGCTGCTATCATCAGTATCAGCCACTCACCAAGCGCGGCAACAACGACATCGGTGGCGGATTCAACGATGATCCATGCTGGCTCATCTTCGGAACCGTGGCTTACATCAAGGAGACGAGCGACTTCTCCATCCTCTCCGAGCAGGTGCCTTTCGACAACCAGCCGGGCAGCGAGGTAAGTCTCTTCGAGCACTTGAAGATTTCGATGAACCATGTCATCAACAACCTCGGTCCTCACAAGTTGCCACTCATCGGACGTGCCGACTGGAACGACTGCCTCAACCTCAACTGCTTCTCGTGGGATCCTAACGAGAGTTTCCAGACAACAGAGAACAAGGGAGAAGGCTCCAAGGCAGAGAGCCTGATGATAGCAGGACTCTTCGTCGTTACAGGCAAGGACTATGTGGCGCTCTGCAAGCAGCTCGCCAAGGAAGCCGCAAACAGCAGTGAAGGCACTATCGCTGGTCTCGCCGAGAATGATACGGCGGTCATTCGAGATATGAACCCATAAGCGTTGGATAACCTGCGTACTGCAATTTCTATCATTGCTGATAGCCATTTTCAAAATAGGACTGTCTGCAATATCCAATACCCCAACATATCCCTGTTGCCCCACATATAGGCTTGGTATTTATCTATACCACACTTTATCAAGTTGGCAATTCTCGTTTTCACCCTCTTCCACGACTTCCATATACACATGCGTATTCGTCTGCGCAGCCATTTGTCCGTTTCAAGGAGCAGTTGCTTCATATTTGCAAGATGATAGTACCCCACCCATCCTCGTATGTATTCCTCTAGCTTTTGCTTCCTTTCATATCCCCATCCATTGCTCCGATTCGTAACTCCTTGAGTTTGGCTTTCATCTTGGCTTTGGATTGGGTGTACCGTGAGTTGGCATTTGCCTTTGGATACATAGAAGGAGTAGCCTAGGTATTTCACACCACGCACATACGAGACGACCGTCTTTTCCTTGTTCACCTTGAGGTATAGTTACCTTCTATGAATTGGTGATGGACTCCTTTACACGCATGGCCGCTCGCTTG
>VOFE01000747.1_pt1 | contig 26001 bp, 39 predicted proteins | sample 5384071 | NCBI WGS metagenome assembly VOFE01 (sample SAMN12384724, study PRJNA508395) | human gut metagenome | isolation source: healthy gut D | host: Homo sapiens
TGGATAGCGCATTAATTGTATTAAAAAGAAAGCCAGCAAAAATGGCATTTAAAGAGAGAAAAAAATATGAAACTTTTGTAATGAAATGGGTTAACAAAGAGTATGAAAAACTGTTTACAAAAAATCAATTTAATAAAGCTTTAAAATATGCGAGAATATATGATATAAACAATATTAGTTTCGAACAATTTGTATCGCTATTTAATAGTTATAAAATATTTAACGGCTAAAAACAATAGGCCACATGCAACTGTAAATGTTTAGTTATAGGTAGGGTAGCATTAGTTAAAATGCTATTCTGCCTTTTAAAAGTATGGTATACATTCCTGAGAGAGATTGGATATGTTCCCGTATACCGATAGTGGATGCCGCTGCCCACCGCACCGCCGAATGCCGCGCGAGGGGTGAAGGCGCATTCGAAGATCAACCGAACGACTCGCCGATGAACGCCCAGTTGCAAACGAGATATAGGCGCAGCCCAAGATGTACGCGATGCCCATGATGGGCACGAACTTTCGCAGATGTTGGAGATGGTCCCAAGCCGCCCATGATGATGAGCAGGGCGCTACCGCACACGATTGCGGCGACGATCCAGGGCTCCACGCCGAAGTTCGCCTGCGCAACCGAGGTGATGGCGCTGGTCTGCACGGCCGATCCAACTCGAAGATGGTGAGGCACGCCATGACGGCGAACCAGATGGCCATGAACTTCGCCCACCACGGCACGGTGCCGTCGGGACGCTTCAGGCGCTGCTCCCACACACGCATGGCGCCGCCCATCATGTGGCCCTGGCGATCCTTTACGCGGTACTTCATTGCCGCGTAGACCTCGGTGTACTTCGTTGCCATGCCCAGGATGCCGGTAAGCCACATCCACAGCACCGCGCCGGGGCCGCCGGAGAGCACTGCCGTGCCACGCCGACGATGGAGCCCGTTCAGCGTGGAGGCAAGCGAGGTGGCCATGGCGCCGAAGTTGCTGACGTCGCCCCTGAGCGCCGTTGTCCTTCGTGATGGAAAGCTTGAGGGCCAAGGGCAGTTTGCGCTGGATGCCCTTGGTGCGGATGGTGGTGTAGATATGGCAGCCCAGCAGCAAGATGATCATAGGCGGCCCCAAACGGCGGCGTCTATGCTGTCGAGCACTTCGATGTAGTTCATGCAAACCTCGTAGCCTTAAAGATGAATCCCTTCAGGGACGCGAACGGCTTATTATAGAGCCGCCCGCCCCAGGCGGCTAAAGTCTCGGCGAAAAAGCGTATTGCGCAGCGCTTTGCAGGAAAGCAAGCCTCCGACAACGGCTTCCTATAACCGTTCGCCATATGTTGGCCCCCAAAACGCGGAAAACACCCATAGCCCAAACGGTTGCGAAGCCATGGCGGCGCAGCTAAACTAGGTGCCATTGAATTCTGTTTCAGGGCGAGGTGAAAATCCTCACTGGCGGTAACCGGATACGCGCGGCGGCAAGCCGCAGCCAAGCCGGAAGTCCGCGACCCTGTGCGTCAAGCGGCGGCAAGCTGCATGCACGCAAGGGTGACCTGGTGCAACCTCCAGGACCAACGGTCAAAGTCCGGATGGAAGAGGCAGAGTTCGCGAAACGCACCGCGGCACAGCATTGCCGGGCGGGAAGCTGTTGAGCGAATACAAGCCCGTATGGAAGGAATTCATGCGGGCTTGTTCTCTTTTCGCGAAGCTTGAGAGCAAAACCCGTGGGAAGAAGGCTTCGCGGGAAGAAGGACCGACCATGTCTCAGGCAACCGCCGCAAAACGCAACCATGAAGAACACGAACCGCTGGTCTACGCGCCAGCTGGTCACCATGGCCCTTATGTGCGCCATCGCCGCGCTGCTGTCGTTCGTGCAGATCCCCATCCTGCCCGCAGCGCCGTTTCTGACCTACGACCCCTCGCTCATGCCCGCCATGGTGCGGCTTCGCCTTCGGCCCGGGCGCCGGCTTCGCCGTGGGCGCCGTCGCCGCCATCATCCACAGCCTGATGCTCGGCGAATGGGTCGGCGGCCATGAACATCTGCGCCACGCTGTTCTTCGTAGTGCCCGCCGCCGCCATCTACGCCCGTAAGCACACGTTCGCCGGCGCCATCATCGGCCTGCTGGTCGGCTGCGTGATCGCCACCGCCGGCGCCGTCGCCGCGAACCTGACGATCGGCGTGTGGTTCTGGTACGGCAGCGCCGATGTCATCATGCCGCTCATCCTGCCCGCAGTGCTCCCGTTCAACCTGATCAAGACCGTGCTGAACAGCGCGCTGACCCTGCTGGTGTACAAGGCCGTCTCCAACCTGATCACCCCGAAGAAGGACCAGGTCCAGGGCCGCTAGGCACCCGCGTTTCAAAACCGTGCCGCCCCAGCGCGGCACGGTCCCGCCGGCAAGCAGGAGCGCCCCGCTTGCCGGCGGGACCGTATAACGGGGATGCGGAAATCGGCGCGGTAGCCCCCTTTCGCAGAAAGAGCGCCCGAAGCCGGGCGAAGGGCTGCAGCCCGGATTGACGCGCCGGTCTACTGGGGCTACCCCGCTTGAGGCTCGCTCCGACTCCGGTTCGCATCTCGCAAAACGCAACGCAATTCGCCGGTTCATGAAAGGATCGTAAAGCGAACCATGATAGATGTTCAAAACATCCGCTTCACCTACGACGGCGCGAACTTCGCCCTTGACGGCGTGAGCCTGCACGTGCGCAAGGGCGAATTCCTGTGCATCTTAGGCGGCAACGGCAGCGGCAAGTCGACGCTGGCCAAGCATCTGAACGCCCTGCTAATCCCCGACGAGGGCACCGTGAAAGTGCAGGACATGCCCACCGCGGACGCCGACTGCACGTACCGCATCCGCGAGACGGTGGGCATGGTGTTCCAAAATCCTGACGATCAGCTGGTTGCCTCGCTTGTGGAAGACGACGTGGCCTTCGGTCCCGAGAACCTGGGCATCCCCACCGATGAACTGCGCGAACGCGTGACGCAGGCGCTTGACGGGCGTGGGGCTTTCAGGCTTCGAACGCCATGAGACGCATGCCCTGTCCGGTGGACAGAAGCAGCGCGTGGCCATCGCCGGCGTGCTGGGTTACGAACCCTGCGATACTCGTGCTCGACGAGGCTTCCGCCATGCTAGACCCTCGCGGCCGAGCAGGCCTTATGCGCGTATGCCATGAGCTGCACGATCGCGGGATGACCATCGTGATGATCACGCATTATATGGAGGAGGCGGCGCAGGCCGACCGCGCGTGGTGCTGGAGCACGGGCATGGCGCTCGAAGGCACGCCCGATGAGGTGCTCGTTCAGGCGCGTGCGCTGGCGCATCTGAACCTTGACGTGCCGTTCGCAGCCCGCTTGTCGCTGGATTTGCGCGATGGCGGCATGACCGTGCAACCCACCGTGGATGCAGGGAAGCTGGCGCGCGAGGTCCTGGCGCTCGGCAAGGCCGCCAGCATATGCGCCACCGCCGACGCGAACGCGGCAGCGCCCGATGCGGCCGACGCCGACGACGTCGACTTCCCACCTGCGAGGGCAACGCCGACGCCCCGGCGCTCATCGAGTTCCAAGACCTCAGCTTCACCTACGACGCGGCAGAGGCGAAACGTCAACGCAAGCGCAAGCAGGCCCTGCCGCCCGCCAGGCGAAATGGGGCAACAGCCCCGACAGCTGTGGGCCGTGCGCGACGTCTCGCTTCAGGTGCGCCGCGGCGAGTTCCTCGGCGTTGCCGGGCATACCGGCAGCGGCAAATCGACGCTCATCCAGCACATGAACGGCCTATTGAAGCCCACCTCGGGGCGCGTGCTCATCGACGGCACCGACACCGCCTCGAAGGGCGCCGAGTCGAAGGTGCGCGGATCGATCGGCGTGGTGTTCCAGTATCCGGAGCACCAGCTGTTCGCCGAAACCGTATACAAGGACGTCGCCTTCGGGCCGCGCAACCTGGGACTTTCAGGCGAAGAGGTTGATGCGCTCGTGCGCAGCTCGCTCGATCGCGTGGGGCTTTCCTTCGACGAGCTGGCCGAGAAGAGCCCGTTCGAGCTTTCAGGCGGCCAGCAGCGCCGCGTGGCGTTCGCCGGCGTGCTGGCCATGGACCCGCAGGTGCTCGTGCTCGATGAGCCGGCGGCAGGCCTTGACCCCGCCAGCAAGCGCTCGTTTCTAGAGATGATTTCCCGTCTGCATGACCAGGGCCTCACCGTGGTCATGGTGTCGCACTGCATGGACGACCTTGCCGCCATGTGCGACCGCGTGGCTGTCATGAACGAAGGCCGCCTGCTGGGTATCGGCGCACCCGAGCGCCTGTTCCTGCACGCGCGCAAGCTCAAGGAAGTGGGCCTGGGAACCACCGAGCCGCAGGCGTTCGCGGAAGCGCTGCGCGCAGGCGGATGGCCCCTTGAGCAAGAGAAACTGTATACGGAGAAGGAGCTGGCAGGTATGATCGCTGCCGCCTGCGGCGCGGGCAGCAGCGGAACGATGCCGCCTGCGGCGCGGGCCGCGGCGACACCGGCGGCCCGCCCCTTCCCCGGCCGGCTCTGAAGGCCGGGTGATCGAATGAACCCGGGCTTTCCTTCGGCAGCTACGTTTCCGGCACCAGCTGCGTGCATCGGCTCGACCCGCGCACGAAGCTCATAGCGGGCTGCGCGTTCATCGTGGTGCTGCTGTGCGCGAAAAACCGCGGCGGCCCTGGCGGTATGCGCAGCGTTCACGGCGCTTTGCTATGCGCTGGCGCAGATCCCGCCGAGCAAGGCGGCGCGGTCGTTGGCGCCGCTTATGGCAATCGTGATCATCGTGGCGGTGCTGAACCTGTTCGTGACGCAAGGAGGCCAGGTGCTCGTTGACTGGGGCATCCTGCGCATCAGCGAGGCGGGCGTGCAAACCTGCCTGTTCATGGGCGCGCGCCTGACCATCATGATGCTGGGAATGAGCCTGATCACCCTGACCACCATGACGATCGACCTGACCGAAGCGTTCGAATGGGTGCTCAAGCCCTCGCCCGCTTCGGCGTGCCCGCCCACGAGCTGGGAATGATCATGGGCATCGCGCTGCGCTTCATGCCGCAGTTCGCCAACGAGCTTGCCGTCGTCTACCACGCTCAGGTCAGCCGCGGCGCCCGTCTGTCGAACAGCCCCGCGCGCGGCGTGCGCATGCTCACTTCGCTCATGGTGCCCTTGTTCACCAGCGTGTTCCGTCACGCCGAAACGCTTTCGGCCGCCATGGACGCACGTTGCTACCACGGCGGCGAAGGACGCACGCACCTGCATCCGCTTCGCTTCGCCCCGCGCGACGGGCGCTGCCACCGCATTCATGGCCGTTTTGGCCGGCTGCGTCGCAGCCATCGGCTACTTGCTATAACCAACCGGTTCCAAGACTAGAGGATCACATGACCGGCAACGAGACCATCCTGCAATATCTGACGAACGTCCCTGCGTGGTACCTGGCCACCAGCGTGAACGACCAGCCCCACGTGCGCCCGTTCAGCTTCGCCGCCGAGCAGGACGGCAAGATCTGGTTCGTCACCGCCACCACCAAGGACGTGTGGGAGGAGCTGCAGCAGAACCAGAAGTTCGAGGCATCCAGCTGGTGGCCCGGCCATGGCTGGCTGATCCTTCGCGGTAAGGCCGGTCTTGAGGACAGGGCGAACGCCGACATGCGCTACGCCGGCTACGCGCACCTGTGCAGCCTAGGCGAAAGCTACGACGGCCCTGACGACCCCACGCTGGTGTTCTTCAGCGTCGAGGAGCCGAGGCATGGATCTGCAACCACGAAGAGTGGAAGCCGATCGAGCTGTAGCGGTACCTGCATATAACGAAAACAGGAAAGGGCACGGCTGCGAGCCGTACCCTTCCCTTTGCATATCATTTAACGAATCGATAGCGCTTATTCAAAGTCGTACAGGTCCTGGCAGCCTGCTTGAAGTCCTCGTAGACTTCCTGGGCGATAGCCTGATCCTCGACCAACTCGAACGCGGCGGGCTGGCCGTCCTCGTCAAGCTCGGTTACCTCAAGCGGGATGATCTCGCCCGAGCTGCAAGCCGGGCTATCCTCGGTGACCGGGAAGAAGAAGCCGTAGCGACGACCCTCGTGCAGAATCAAACCAAGGAACTCAAGGTCGATCTGATCGCCATTCTCGTCTTGGAACGTGAGGGTGATACCCTCCTCGGTGGGCGGGCAGAAATTCGGGGCGCTTCCTTCGCGCATGGCAACTCCTTCAAACATGGCCGACATTGCTTGCAGCCGATTCTCCATAGCCTGCGTGCATGGATTCACGCGATTTTTCTCAGCGTATCACAATAGGTTGCGATGCGCTCGATGACCTCCCGCAATCTATCCGACTGCTATACTACTAGACAGCGAAACAACGGCGCGAACCCCTGCTTGCGAAGAGCATTATCGCAGGACAAACGCCATTCAGGTACCCTGTGCAAGGAGGATCGAACATGTTCCCGATGATGGATCCCGACAAGATGAAGCCCATGGAAGAAGACGAGGCCGTGAAGAAGATGGCCAGCATCGGCGCGATCATGGAAGGCGCCGGCGATAGCTTCAGCGAGGACGACATGAGGCTGTTCCGCGATGCGTTCATGGGCACCAACGCCCTTGAGGAGCAGATGGAAGCGCTTATCTCCCGCTACAACGGCCTTAGCGAGGATGAAGAGGAAGAAGACGAGGACGACGGCGAAATTCGCCTGAGCGATTTGGACTTCGGCTTCTAATCTCGACGAGCCGACACACGCCTTCGGACGCTTGCCTTCGGACGCTTGCCAGTCCGATCGAATCAAGCCCGGCTCCTGACCGCAAAACGCGATCAGGAGCCGGGCTTTTTGCATGAAAAGAAATCTCATGCGCACCAGCGTTTAAGCGCGGGTTCCGAGACGCCTGATGCCACCGATGAGGCGCAAACCCGTACAGCGCGAGTGCGGCGCTTCTCCATTCTGACCCGCGTCGCATTCGCGCAAAACCGCCGAGGTGCCCTGATGTGAAGCACCAGGAGCCAAGCGCCGGCAAACAATCCCAAATAGCAAAACGGGCCGCTCGTTCCCGAGCGGCCCGAATCAGCTATCTAACGTTAGCCTTGAACCTTCTTACGCTTCTTCTTGGGAGCGGTTTTGCGCTTCTTAGCGGGCTTGCTCGCAGCCTGCTGGCCCCTGCGATGCGGCGGAGGTCGCAGCAGGCACCGCGGCGGGTGCGTCCTGGCCGGCATCGCCCTGGCTGGCAGCATCCGCAGCGGCCGCGCCGGCGGCAGCGGTAGCAGCGGCCGCCTGCGGCAGACGGTTCAGGAACCAACGCTGGATGTCCGTGCCGTATTTCTTCTGCAGCTTCGCGAACTTCGGCTCGCGGGTCTTCCACATCACGTAAATGGGCGTTGCGATGGCGTAGGACGAGTAGCAGCCGCACACCAGGCCCACGGTCATGGCCAGGGCGGTCGCGCAGCGTCTCGCCGCCGAAGATGAGCATGGCCGCAACCGGGATAAGCGAGGTGATGGACGTGTTGAGCGAGCGCACCAGGACCTCGTTGACCGAATGGTTCGCCATGGTGGCGAACGCACTTCGGCGAATCGCCCTTCATGTTGTCGTTGATGCGGTGGAACACGACCACCGTGTCGTACAGCGAGTACCCCAGGATGGTGAGCAGCGCGGCGATGGTGTTCGGCGTGACCTCGCGACCCACGAGCACGTAGACCCCGAGCACGATGACCAGGTCGTGCAGCAAGGCGATAACTGCCGACACGCCCATCTTCGGATCGCGGAAGCGCACCGAGATGTAGGCGATGATGAGCAGCAGCGACACGAAGAACGCGATGCAGGAGCTTTGAATGACGCTGGCGCCCCAGTCCGGGCCGATGGTGGTCACCTCGAAGCTTTCCGTATCCCAACCGAACTGGTCGGCAACCTTGTTGGCCGCCGCGGCGGCGCTTTCAGCCGACGTATCGGTGGTGCGCACGAGGAAGCCCGCCTGGCCATCGGAGTCGGTGGTCTGCACCACGGCGTCGGGCTCACCGGCATCGGCGAAGGCGGAGCGCACCTGCTCGGTGGTCACGTCGTTGCCGCCCTGATGGAACGTCACCGACGTGCCGCCGACGAACTCGATGCCGAAGTTCACGCCGCGCACGCCCACCAGCGCCACGACCAACACGATTGCCACAGCCGCAATGGACAGGAACACCTTGCGGTAACCCAGCAGGTTGATGTCGAGCTTGATGAAGCGGCCGCGCACGTCATGACGCGAGGAAGCGGGCTTGTCGCCCTGGAAGTACGGGGCGGCCTCCTTGCAGTCCTTCACACCCCCCAGAAGCCGGGGTGCTTGGCGATGCACTTCGGCGCCAGCAGGCGGATGATGGGCGCCTTGAACAGCAGCATCATGACGATGTCGCAGATGATGCCGAGCGCCAGCGTCAGGCCGAAGCCCCTTGACCGAGGCGCTTGCCAGAAGAACAGCGTGAGCGCCGAGACCATGGTGACCAGGTCGGCGTCGATGGACGGAGGATGCCGTGGCGCACGCCGGTGACGGACGCGGCGCGCACGCTGCGGCCCATGCGGATCTCCTCGCGGAAGCGCTCCATGGTGAGGATGGACGAGTCGGCCGCCATGCCGATGGTCAGCACGATGCCCGCGATGCCGGCCATGGACAGGCTGAACAGCCCGAAGTGCGAAAGCAGCGCCAGAATGCCCAGATACAACACGGCGAACACGCCCATGGCTGCCGCGGTGATCAGGCCTCAGGCCCTGGTAGAACACCAGCAAGTACAGCATGACCAGCGCAAGGCCGATGGCCGCCACCAGCACACCGGAGGTCAGCGCGTCCTGACCCAGCGTCGGCCGACCACCTGGGACTGCGCGTACTGAAGCTCACGGGCAGCGAGCCGGACTCGAGCACCGTCTCCATGGAGGAGGCGGCTTCCTTGTCGTAACCGCCGGTGATGGACACCTCGCCGTTGGGGATTTCGGACTGCACGGCCGGGGCGGACTGCACCTCGCCGTCCAGGATGATGACGATCTTGCCCTTGGTGCTGGCCAGGTCCTTCGTGGCATCGGCAAACGCCTTCGTGCCCTCGGAATCAAGGGAGACGTTGACCGAGTAATCGGTGCCTGTCTCGGAGGCGCGGCCGATGTCGACCTTCGTGATGTTGCTGCCGGTGATCAGCGGCGTGTACGTGCCCTCCTCCACCGTCAGATGCTCGGTCTTGCCCGAAGGCAGCTTGTTGCCGAAGTCGTCGGTGATGGTGCCGCTGGAACCGTACCGCCCGTTCTCGATCTTGGTCTTGACGTCCTCATCGGTGAACGAATCCAGGCGCGCGAACTCCAGCTTGCCGGTTTTGCCGATGGTGGACAGCGCCGTCTCCGTATCGGAAAGGCCGGGGGATCTGCACGAGGATCTGGTCGGAGCCCTGCAGCTGCACCACGGCCTCGGAGGCGCCGAGCGCGTTGACGCGCTGCTCGATGATGGCGCGCGACTTCTCCATGTCTTCGGAAGTCACCGCGTCGCCGTCGGTGCTTTTCGCCGACAGCACCACCGACAGGCCGCCTTGGATGTCCAGGCCCTGGTTGATCTTGTCCTGCGGAGGGTGAACATGAAGATGGACCCCCAGCACCAAGACGGTGGTCAGCACCAACAGCCATACGTTGCGGCGGTTGGCGTTGCCACCCTTCTTCTTGGTCTTGGCGTTTTGCGCTTTCGCCATGCGAGCTTCTCCTAGCCTTGCAAACCATAGGACGGCCCTGCCGGCCGTCCCTTTACGTGGCGGCTGCGATTGCCGCCATATAAACCCTAACTTACTTATTGTCCCACAATCGAGGAGAATGCAGAAAGCATCAAGGAGCGGGAATCCGCTCGAGTCCTATATTAGTAATCCTTCGCCGCCGGGCTGTTCATCCATTCCTCGTAGAACTGCTCATACTCGCCCGCCAGCACGGCCTCGCGGGCGCGGCGCATGAGATCGAGCAGGAAGTGCAGGTTGTGCACCGATAGCAGGATGGCGCCGAGCATCTCGTTCTGCTTCACCAAGTGGCGCAGATAGGCCGCGTGTAGTTCTGGCACGTCGGGCAGGTGCAGCTATGGTCGAGCGGCGTGAAGTCGCGGGCGTACTTGGCGTTGCGCATGTTTATGCGGCCGGCGCTGGAGAACGCCGTACCCATGCGGCCCGTGCGCGTGGGCAGCACGCAGTCGAACATGTCGATGCCCACGCGCACCGCGCGCACGAGCGTGGTAGGGTTGCCGACGCCCATGAGGTAGCGCGGCCGGTCCTCCGGGCAGGCGCGGGCCACCTGGCCCAGCGTCTCGAACATGACCTCGTGGTCCTCGCCCACCGAGTAGCCGCCGATGCCGTAGCCGCCGAAGCGCCGCCCGCCCGCGGCCAGGCACTCCTCCTCGATCTCGCGCAGGCGGCGGATGGATTCCAGCCGCAGGTCCAGCTCCATGCCGCCCTGCACGATGCCGAACAGCGTCTGGTCGGGGCGGCAGCGGCGGGCCCAATTCGCCGACAGATCGACGGCGTTGGCCACGAAGCTTGCGCTCGGCCGGGCGGCGTGCACTGGTCGAGCTGCATGGCGATGTCGGCGCCGATCTGTTCTTGGATGTGCATGTTGGACTCGGGCGTCCAGCGCACATAGCTTCCGTCGTAGATGCTGCGGAAGGTCGTCGGCGTCGAGCTTGAGCGTGTCGGCCAGGGAGAACACCTGAAGCCGCCCGAGTCGGTGAGCATGGGGCCGTCGTAGTTCATAAACTTGTGCACGCCGCCGGCCTCTTCCACCAAGTCGGCGCCGGGGCGCATGGACAGGTGGTAGGTGTTCGCAAGCACCACCTGGCTGTTCAGCTGGTGAAGCTGATCGACCGTGATGCCCTTGACCGTGGCCGACGTGCCGACGGGCATGAACATGGGAGTATGGAAGGTGCCGTGCGCGGTTTCGTACGAAAGCGCGCGGGCGCCGCTGGTGGCCTCGATGGTGCAGTCGAACAGGGCCATGGGCTAATCCTCCATCCCGTTGATGACGAAATCGGTGCCGCCGGAGCGACCCGCCTCCTCGAGCGTTTTCGCGCCGCCGGCCTGGCCGTCGGCGATGCCGTTTGCCGCAAGCACGCGCTCACGCGCCGCCGCCGGCACGATGGCGTCGCTGATGCCTGCGCCGGATCGGCGCATTCGGGGAAGAGCCTCCCACCCAGTCCGCGAACTTCTCCATAGACCCGTGGCGCACGCTGAACACTTCGAAACCGACGGGGTCGATCAGGAAATCGGTGACCAGGAAGCCCTCGCAGCCAAGCTGGCATGCGGCCAGGTCCTCCTTGGTGTTGTTGCCGACCATGAGCACATCACGGCCTTCAACGCCCGCAGCGGCAAGGTTCTCCCGCATAGTAGTCGGGCTTAGGCTTGACGGCGGTGGAGTTCTCGAACGTGGTGATGCGCGAGAACACCGCCGGGTCGATGCCGGCCCAGCGCAAAGCGCCACTCCACGGCGCGGCGAGGGAACATCGGCATGGTGGCAAGCACCAGCGGATAGCCCTTGGCGACAAGCGCCTCGATGGCGCGCGGCAGCGGGATTCGGCTTCACGTCGGCGCCCAGTTCGCCGAACTCGTTCTCGTAGAAGTCGCCGATGGCGGCCTGCAGCGTGTCTGCCGTGACACCCTCGGGCATATCGATGCAGGCCAGGAACTCGAGCCAGAACGACTCGGCGTTCGCATGGCCGGAATCATTGGCGGCCATGGCGGTGATGCCGCGCTTCATGCCGGCCATGAACTGGTCGGGGCGATGCCCATGCGCGCAACGTAGCCGCCAAGGGCGCGGAAGTAGCTCTTCATGAACACGTCGACGTCCATGGGAAGCAGCGTGCCGTCAAGATCGAAGAAGACGGCACGGAAGGTTCGTTTCTCCATATATCATGCCTTTCTGCAGATTGCCGCAGGTGGGGATAGTTTTTCTGCGTTGTAGTATAGGGGAAGCGCCGCGCCGGCGGCGAAATGCCCATCGAAAAAAAGGAGTTCGCAAATGAAGTTGTTGCTGCATGCGTGCTGCGGGCCGTCTTTCGCTCGAGCCGACGCGCCTGTTGAAGGCCGCGGGGCACGACATCACCATTTACTATGCGAACTCGAACATCCATCCCGCCGAGGAATACGAGCACCGGCTGGCAACGCTGCGCCTGGGCCGCGGATGCGGGATTCGAAGTGCTGAAGGCCCGTACGACCCGGCAACGTGGGGAAGCGTGCGCGGGCGCATCGGGGACGCCGCGATCGCCGAGATTGAGCAGGCACGGGCGAAGGCTGGCGTGGAAGGCGAGTGCGAGGTCGAGCCGGGAGCCCTGACGACACCACCAGCAACCGGTGTAAGGCGGTTACCGATACAGAGAAGGAAGCCTTTTCGGATGCCTCAACGCCAACGGCAATGGCGATAACGGCCGACGGTTGCGCCGACGAAGTTGCTCCCGATAGCCGGTCTATGTCGGTCAACGACACGAATAGCGAGGAGGCTTCCTCGCTAACCCCTTTCTGCAAGCTCTACGAGCGGCGCCGCACCTCGTGCCGCCGTACTGTCGGTCGACCCCTGCACGCAGGGAGGCGCGTTGCCGCGCCTGCTACCGCCTTCGCCTTGAGGAAACCGCACGGGTAGCCGCGGAACGAGGCTTCGAGGGCATCGGCACCACGCTGTCGGTGAGCCCCTACCAATATACGCAGGTCATCCGCGAGGAAGTGGAGCGCGCAGCGGCACAAGCCGGGGTCGCGTCCGTGTTCGAGGACTTCCGCCCCTACTACGACGAAGCCACGCGCGAAAGCCGCGAGCTGGGAATGTACCGGCAGAACTTCTGCGGCTGCCGCATCAGCGATCTGGAAGCAGCCGCCGAGCGCGCCGAGCGCAAGGAGCAGCGCGCCGCCGCAAAGCCGCCGAACGTGCGGCCCACGCCGACGAGCGCGCAGCCGAGGAAGCGCACGCGCGGCCCACAAAGCCGAACGAGCAGCCTACGACAAAAAGCAGGCACGCAAGCGCGCTATCCTAAAAGCCCTGCGCGAACAGGGGAAATAGCAGCTACTCCATTAACTCGACGGATACGCCCGCTCTCGCTGGCGCATTGCACCCGCAAACGCAAAACGGCGAGCAAAGGGCTTGCGTCTATATCCCAAAGCAAGGAACCCGGCGCCCTCACTCGGTTTCCGCATCGCGCTTCACCACGAGCAAATAAGAATGCCTTCCGTTTCTCGTTGCCCGAGAAACGGAAGGCATTCGATCAAACCCCCATAACATAACCCTTTGTGTACGACACGGATTTTGGGAACCGCAAAACCCTTTCGCCGGCCGCTTCCCTATTAAGCGGATGCTAGCGGATGAACATGGCGTCGCCGAACGACAGCATGCGGTAGCGCTCCTCGATGGCATGCTGATAGGCGTTCATGATGTTCTCGCGGGTGCTGAACGCGCTGACCAGCATCATGAGCGTGCTGCGCGGCACGTGGAAGTTCGTGACGAGGGCGTCCACCACATGGAACGTGCTGCCCGGCAGCAGGTACAGGCTGGTGGCATCGCGATCACGAGCGGTGATGGCGCCGGCGCCGTTGTCCGCCGACGGATCCCAGGCGCTTTCCAGGCTGCGCACGCTGGTGGTACCCACGGCGATCACGCGGCCGCCATTGGCATGCGTGCGATTGATGGCGTCGACCGTCTTCTGCGGCACGGTGTAGAACTCGGTGTGCATCTTATGGGCTAGCGGGTCCTCCTCGTCTACGATGCGGAACGTGTCCAGGCCCACCTCGAGCTCGACGGTTTCCCAATCGATGCCCTTATCGCGCAGGCGCTCGATGAGCTCGGGCGTGAAGTGCAGGCCGGCCGTGGGGCGGCGGCCGAGCTCTCGCGACGGGAATACACCGTTTGATACAGTTCCTCATCGCCGGCGTAGTGCTTGATGGCTAAGGCGGCAGCGGCGTATGCCCCACCGCGTGAAGCGCCTCGTCAAGCGAGGGGTACGTGGTGGTCAGGCGCGCCACGCGCTCACCGCGCTGGGCGCCCTCGGCCCAGTCGACGATCTCGGCGGACAGCGCAACATTGCCTTCGCCATCCGTGAAATCCACCACCGCGCCGCTGCGGGCTTCAAACGCTTGCCCGGGCGCACGAGCACCTCCCAGATGGCCTGCTGGTTTCGCCAGGCACAGGCTGACCGGGGATATGGGGCACGTCCGCATACGGCTGCGCCTTCGAGCCCACAAGCTGGCGAAGCAGGAACACCTCGGACTGCCCGCCCGTGCCGCGCTTCGCGCCAAGCAGGCGCGCCGGCAAACGCGCGTTTCGTTGGCAACCAGCAGATCGCCGGGCTCAAGGTAGTCGATGATGTCGCGGAAGATGCGGTCCTCGATCGCGCCGGTTTCGCGGTCCATGACCAGCATGCGGCACGCATCGCGCACCGCCGCCGGCTCCTGCGCGATGAGCTCCTGGGAAGATCGTAATCGAAACCGCTCGTTTTCATCGAGATGCTCCTTGTCGCACGCCCGGCAAGTTACGCCGGGCATATAAAAGGCCGCGCCGCGCGCAGCCGAATAGCTTTCGAACAGGCAGATTATACGCCAGCCAGATGGTTTTTCGCGCATGTGCGAAAAGTCCGCATGCGCCGCTCAGCAAACGGGCCGCGATTCGCTCTAAAGGAAGAAGCCGCTGCGCACCGCGCATCCTAAAATAGCAACACGGGAGCCGTTCTACCTCCCACCCAACGCCGACACCGCCACCGTTGCGACGCAAATAGCGCGGGGCGAAACCGGTTTCCCGGATTCGCCCCGTGAAGTTCGTTAACGATGCCGAAAAGCAAAGGCCCCATTTGCGGAACGGGGCCTGTTTTAAGCTTCTGACCTGGGATTTTATACGTTGAACTTGAAATGCATGATGTCGCCGTCCTGCACCACGTACTCCTTGCCTTCCTGACGCAGCTTGCCGGCGTTGCGGCAACCCAGCTCGCCACCCAGCTCCACGTAGTCGGAATACGAAGCGGTTTCCGCCTTGATGAAGCCGCGCTCGAAATCGCAGTGGATGACGCCGGCGGCCTGGGGGGCCTTCGCGCCCACCGGGATGGTCCAGGCGCGAGTCTCGGTCTCGCCGCTCGTGAAGTAGCTCTGCAGCCCCAGCAGCTTGTAGGCGCTGCGCACCAGGCGCGCTAAGCCGGACTCCTCAAGCGCCCATGGCTTCCAGGTACTCGCGCGCCTCGGCCGGGTCCAACTCGGCCAGGTCGGCCTCCACCTTGGCGGAGATGGGCACCGGCGCGCAGCCGTCGATCTCGGGCAGGTCGGCGTCCACGGCGTCCTCGTCCACGTTCGCGATGTAGAGCATCGGCTTCATGGTGAGCAGATGCAGGTCGTAGATGGCAGCCTGCTCGTCCTCGTCCAGGTTCAGCGTGCGGGCGCGGTGGCCTTCGTTGAGGCCCTCGAGCACCTTCTTCGCAACCTCGAGCTTCTTCACACCGGCCTTGTCGCGCTTCGCTTCCTTCTCCAGACGCGGATGGCCTTGTCAAGCGTGCCCATGTCGGCCAAGATCAGCTCGGTCTTGATGGTTTCAACGTCCGAGCTGGGGTTCACGCGGCCATCGACGTGCACGACGTCGGGGTCGCCGAAGAAGCGCACGACCTCGCAGATGGCGTCGGTCTCGCGGATGTTCGCGAGGAACTGGTTGCCCAGGCCTCCCCCTGGCTCGCTCCGGCCACCAAACCGGCGATGTCCACGAACTCCACCGTGGCGGGCACGATCTTCGCCGGATGGTCGATTTCGGCCAGCGCCTGCAGGCGGTCGTCGGGCACCGGCACGATGCCCACGTTGGGCTCGATGGTGGCGAACGGGTAGTTGGCCGCGAGGCCGCCCTTGTTCGTGAGGGCCGTGAACAGCGTGGATTTGCCCACGTTGGGCAGACCCACGATACCGATGGATAGCGACATGCTGAAACTTCCTTAACTAGTGAATACACTCGGCTCTTCATGATACCGCAAACAACGCCCCAGCGCGATGCCCCGCCGAATGCAGTGCGAGTTAAGTTTTCGGGAGCAGAGCCGCATTGGGCTCCTTTAGGGCCGGCCGCGATGCGGGGAAGAGAACGCCTGGGTTAATCGTTTTTCAATGATAACATGAGCCTAGCTCCTTCGAGATAGGGATATCATCACGGACTCCCCAGCGGCTGCGCCCGATGCGGCGGCTCCCAGCCCCTTCCCGACGTCTCGGGCATGCGTCTGCCCCGCTTTCTCCACAACCGACGCGGCCGCATTCGCCTGCTTTTCTGTGAACCACAGGGATGCGGCCGGCGCGACGAGCGGCCGTCCTGTTGCCAGCGCGCACCTGATGAGGCATATCGCCTCCGCGCCCCTGCGCGACCACGACCTGCCCTGGCCTTTGAGCCTTGCGGCGCCGATGGGCGTTGGTGCCCTCGATCGTTCCGAGCTCGTGCGCGGGCGGGCGGATTTGATGCGTGGTTCGCCGCATAGGCGGCAAGCTCGGGCTATCTTCCCTCGGGCCCCTCCGGCGCCTTTTCGCGGCGGCGACCAGGGCCTCGAAGGCCCCGAGGTCCTCCGTTTTGACGAGTTCCGCGTAGAAACACTCGGCTCGGCGTCCGCAACCCTTTCCATGATGATAGAATCTGCCATTGTGAGAACCTTTCTATTTTTTGGCTTCGACACCCATAGGATATCGAAAGGTTCTCTTCCTGTATCTAGCGCAGGTTCTTGAATGTCTCCCCGATTAAATTAACCGCACCTCTGATGCCTGGGATTGGACACGCAAGTTTGATAGTGTTTGCGCTCCGCGCCTTACTCGCGCGGCTGAAAGGCATTTACTAAATTTACGCTACCTGAGCTGTTTGCAGCTCGGTACCCTGAAGGCGATCGTCCGAAGGTTGCCGCGAAAGCGGCGGAGAATTTGCTCGGGTTGCGATATCCACGGAGAGTGCAATGTCCGATATGTTTTTATCGGTAGCGACAAGAAGCTGGGCGGCGCGCCCCATACGGCATTGGCGGCGGTATGCCATCGGCGCAATCCCGAACGCCTTCGTGAATTTTTCCTGAAAGCGGATATGCCCATACATGACGCTTCTGCCACATCCGCCACTGCGACGTTCTGCTCGAGATTCGATCCGAGAAGCCTCATGCCCCTTTCAAGAGATTCGATAGTACTTCTTTGTAGATAGTCTTCTGCTCGCGGGGCAAGACAAGGGGTCGCGTTGACAAGAGAGATGAGTTCGAGCGCTTTGAGACGCAGCCGCATCAGCGGTTCCCTGTTCGTCGATATCCCAAAACGATTCGAGAAGAGCCTTCATTGAGGGTCGGGCGCATAGATCTTACAGCCGCTCGACCCTGTGAGCCGCTGCGCGAGGGCATCGAAGTCGAAGGAGAGGAGGCGGGGAGAGAGCCTCCGCCCCTCCGACCGGCTGATTCTGATGGTAAATCCTGTGTACAGCGGCGCGGGAAACCTCATGGAGCGCTTTCTAATCCGCTCGTCATGCACGGCAAGCTCACCGTCTCCGAGGCGGATGCCATCGTCAAGTTGGAACCGACCGCGCAAGCACCAGTCAATCTGGAGCTCGAGCGGCTCGATGTCGTCCCATGACGCGGTGCCTTGGGGGATGCTGTTGAACGGGAAACGCCGTTGAAGAGCTCGAACACATCAATGGCGCCCCGCCTCGCTGCCGTCCATGCGCAGATGGTATCGAATGGACGCCCCGTCCGCTCTGACGCGCGCAGCTTGTCGGCGTTTCTCTTTGCGAGTATGTCGAATACTGTCATGGGCTCCCTCCTTTTTGTCGCGAAGAAGGAGTCTTGCTGATTGACGGATCATCTTCTCCTGCATGGTATTCCGACCGGAAGAAGGACGCTAGCCGACTGATGCCGCTTTCTTTCGAGCGGGTAAGCCTCCGTGATTCTCCCCTGTCCATTACGGCGACGTGCGTGCAGCACGATAGCGCGAACTCCGGATCGTGCGTGATGACGACCTGCGTGACGCCTCGTTCACGCACGCGGCAGATGCCTTCGGCGACCTGTCGCATGTGGAAGAGGTCAGAGACCGCTCGTCGGCTCGTCGTAAACGACGAGCGCCCGGTTGGTGGCAAGCGCTTGGGCGATGGCGACGCGCTGGCGCTGCCCACCCGAAAGCGACAGCGGGTGATCTTCGGCGAACAGGTCGAGGTCGAGGTCGCGCAGGATGTCGAGCCCGCGTTGCTGCCTGTCGGGTCCCTCCATGCCGAGCACCACCTCGTCGAGCACGCTTTCCGAGAAGAGCTGGTGGCCGCATCCTGCATGACCATGAAGCATTTTTCGCCTGCGCGCACGCTTTCCCAGGCGGGCCCCTTCTAAGGTCACGGTTCCGTCGCATCGGTTGAGGCCGCATACGGCCTCGGCGAAGGTGGACTTTCCAGCACCACATGCGCCGACAAGCGCCGTGATGCTTCCGACGGGAAACTCGAGGCTGGCGATTTCGAGGGTTTTCTCGAGGACTCCGTTTTTCCGGCAGTGTGCCGTCAGGTTCTCGAGGGCGCACCACGTTTTCTCCGAGCGTCGTCTTTTGCGCATAGGGCATCGCTGGAACGCCACAGCAACCGCCGTTTCGGAAGGCGTCGTCGACGCTTCGCGCGCGCAGCCCGAGCCGTATGCGCTCGGCATCGTCGAGACGCGCGAACTCGTCAGCCGTCCATCGGCGCGCGAGGCGGCCGTTGTCGAGGTAGAGCACGTAATCCGCGATCCCTTCAAGGTAGTGGATCCGATGCTCTGCCACGAGTACGGCGGTCCCCGCGGCCTTCCAGCGCGAAATTGCCATAGCGCGAAGCTGCGCGATTGCCTCGAAGTCGAGGTTAGACGACGGCTCGTCCAGCACGACGAGCGCGGGAGACGAAGCCGCGGCGCTTGCGCACGCCACGCGCTGCTTCTGACCGCCCGAGAGAGAAAAAGAGGCTTTCGTCGATCAGGGATGTTAGATTGAACTCCTTTGCCGAAGCGTCCACCCGCCGTTCGATATCGGCGGGTTCGGAATCCCAGGTTCTCGCATCCGAAGGCGACTTCCCCCGAACATCGACGTTGTAGAACTGAGTCTTAGGATTTTGAAAGACGCTGCCGACGAATCGTGCGGTCTCCCAGAGCTCCGCATGCGCGACGTCGAGGCCGCATACGCGAACGGTGCCGATTTCGTCCTTCGTAGAAATGCGGCGCGAGGCCATTCGCGAGGCGCGTGACGGTGGTCTTGCCGCAGCCGGACGGCCCGCACAGCAACGCAACCTCGCCTTTCCCCAGCGAAATGGGATATTCCCTCGACACCTGTCTCCGGAGTGTCCCCCGCATAGGGAAAACGACGCTTCGCTCATGAAAAGGACGGGGGATTCGGTCTTTGTTTTATTTTACCATGCGATCGCCTCCGGGAATGCGAGGCTCAAGGCGAGCGCCGCCGTTGCGACAAGTGACACGGCGATAACTACAGCGTCGACCAATGCGGCCCGACGCTGCCGGTGTTCGTTCTGGCCAAGGCGCGCCGAGTCCTCGCGCCAAGGCGGCCGCGGACAGATCCTCTCCGATGGAGACGGCGCAGCTCATGAGTGGACGAGGCGTTTTCCACATAGGAAGCCCCGCGGGAGATTGGGGTGATGTTTCGCATCCGCATGGCAGCGTTGATCGCCCGCGCTTCCTGGCCAAGCGCGGGAAAGAACCTGAACAGCACCGACATCGGAATGACAATCCAGTCGGGAATGCGCATGCGCCCCATTGCCGCCATGAACTCGGATACCGTCGTCGTGGCGAATACGAAATATGCGCGAGTGCAAGGGTGGGCACGAAGCGGAGACTACAGTCGCCGTCGCAACGGTAATAGCGTTCGCTATACCTTCAAGCGTGGGCGCGGCGAACGCAGCGAGCGCGTAGGACCCGAGATACGCCGCGAAAGATGAGCCCTGCCGCATGCATGCGCCCTGATATCGCGAAAGCAGGCCGAACGGAAACAGCAGCATCGCCGTGCGCACGGCGAACATCGCGCCTGTTTCCCGAGCAGGAGTACTGTTGAGACTGCGAACAGCATCACCATCTTTGTGCGCGGGTCGAGCCGCACCGACCGCTCTCCTGCCTTTGACCGAAGCAGCTCCATTATCTATCCTTCCGCGGCATCTCTACGCGATGCCCCGCGCGCACGAAATGTTTCTTCAAGATGGCGCGCCCGATGAAGCCACCGATGATTCCTGCTGCGAAACATGCTACGAGCAGAACCGGATACACCTCCGGCTGCAGATAGGTCATGAGCTCATTCACGTAGGCGTCGCCGTATTGGCGCGCACGGTGGGGAGGTACGTGTCTGCAGTGATGAGAAACGGCAGGAAGTTGCCGATAATCCAGCAACTGAACACGCCGTGCGACAGGATGGCACGCAATGCCGACGCGTAGCTTCCCGATTTCCAGATGAGGTCTGCGATGAGCCCGAAGACGAGACCTGTTGCGATAGAGAAGTAGCCCATGCCGGTGATGAACATGATGATGCCGGTGAGCAGGCCAAGTATCGTTATCATTCCGAACTTGCGTGCGCGCGTGAGAAAAGCATGTACGGTATTCCTGCGATGAGCGGAATGATTCCGCAAATGGCTGCCATGAGGATGGGGATGAATCCCAGACACGCTACCGCGAACACGACGACGAAGTATATCGCTGTGAAGATGCCTACGTTGATGAGGTCTTTTCCTGTTAGTCTCCCTCCCGTTTTCGACGTGGAAGCGGATGCGTTCCAAGTGGTTTTCATGTGCGAATCCTTTTTCCCGTGCGGCTCTTCAGCCGTCGCGCCTTCTATGAAGTTAGCCATATACAACAACAATCCATTTTGGCGAATACGCACAGAGCTGCAACTCCAAATAGCCGCGCGTGCTCTAAAGGCCGCACGTCCTGCAGGACGGAAAGGTTCGATTTACGACCGCCCGGGCGAGACCCCTGGAGCGCGGCGGTATGCCCAGCAGCTCGTCCGCGAGGGCCCGTCTGCGCCCGAACTCGTCGCGGAAGACGGTCCGACGAACGCGATCCCGCCCACCAGCGTGACCAGCGTGCGAACGGCGCGCTCGTGCACGCCCAGCCCCTGGGCATGTTGCCGACGAGCTCCGCGTCGAACCGCTCAATGCAGCGGCGCAAGACGCCCGCGGCGATCTTTCGCATGGCCGCGGCGACCAGAGCCTCGGAAGGCCCCGGAGGTCCTCCGTTTTGACGAGTTCCGCGCAGAAACACTCCGGTTGCGGCGTCCGCAACCCTTTTCCATGATGATAGAATCTGCCATTGCGAGAACCTTTCTATTTTTGGCTTCGACACCCATAGGATATCGAAAGGTTTCTTCCTGTATCTAGCGCAGGTTCTTGAATGTCTCCCCGATTAAATTAACTCGCACCCTAATGCACGCCCAAACCGCCCAGAGCAACCCTTGCAACAAAGTTACGTCACAATGCGGCGCAAACGATTGCGCCGCCGCGCGTTTGCCGATACCATCATTAGATGGAAACCAAAGGCACCGCGCGCACGGGCGCTGCGGGCCATCACAGCGAGAGGGGTTTCTCATGAGCAAGTACGAAGGAACGCAAACCGAGAAGAATCTGCAGGCCGCCTTCGCCGGCGAGTCGCAGGCAACGAACAAGTACACCTATTTCGCGTCGGTGGCGAAGAAGGAAGGCTTCGAACAGATCGCCGAGATCTTCCGCAAAAACGTCGGCAAACGAGCAGTACCACGCCAAGATGTGGCTGCGCGAGCCTTGAGGGCATCGGCTCCACGGCGGAGAACCTCGAAGACGCCGCAAACGGCGAGAACTTCGAGTGGACGGACATGTATGAGGGCTTCGCCAAAACCGCCGAGGAGGAGGGCTTCCCCGAGCTTGCCGAGAAGTTCCGCCAGGTCGGCGCCATCGAGAAGCATCACGAGAGCGCTATCGCGCGCTGCTGCACAATGTCGAAACCGCCCAGGTATTCGAAAAGAGCGAGGTCAAGGTCTGGGAATGCCGCAACTGCGGCCACATCGTGGTAGGCACCAAGGCCCCCAACGTTTGCCCCGTCTGCAATCATCCGCAGGCATACTTCGAGATCAACGCCGAGAACTACTAAGACGCGCCCGCTTATGCGACGACAAGAAGAGCCGCCCATAAGGGCGGCTCTTCTTGCAACATCGGCATCAGTCCGAACCGGGAAAACTACCACCGGAAGAACGGCAAGCACGGCATATACAGCCGTTCTCGAGACACTTAGGATCCGCGAAGGATAAGTTGCACGAGGCTGTCCGTCCCGGCACAATCTCACCGAACGCATAACGGGGAAAGCAGGGAGCTCCTGCTTTCCCGTTATCGTTTGCATCGCCATACAGCTGACGACTAGTCGACGTCGATCTTGCAGACCCAGCCGTGCTTGTCTTCCAGGTTGCCATCCTGGATGCCGGTGAGGGTCCGCGCAGCTGCTTCATGACCGGGCCGATCTCGGTGCAGCCAGCCGGGAAGACGACCTCCTGGTCGGCACCGTTGACCTTGTTGTCGATCTGGCCGACCGGGCTGATGACGGCCGCAGTGCCGCACAGGCCGCACTCGACGAACTCGCCGCCGGCAACCTCTTCCCGTGACATAGCGCTCGTCGACGGTCATGCCCAGGTCCTGGGCAACCTGCACCCAAGCTGCGACGGGTGATGGAGGGTAGGATGGAGTCGGTATGGGACTTCGGAACCACCAGCGTGCCGTCCTCCTTCACGAACAGCACGTTCGCGCCGCCGGTCTCCTCGATGTAGGTGCGACTTTGCGAATCCAGGTAGATGTTCTCAGCGTAGCCGCTGCGATGCGCCTCCATGGTCGGGCGCAGCGACATGGCATAGTTCAAACCGGCCTTGATGTTGCCGGTGCCGTGCGGCGCAGCGCGGTCGTACTCGGACACGCGAAGCTTGATCGGCTTCAAGCCGCCCTTGAAGTACGGGCCAACGGGCGTGACCAGGATGCGGAACGTGTACTCGGGAGCCGGAGCCACGCCGATGACCTCGCCGGAGCCGATCATGAACGGGCGCACGTACAGCGTAGCGCCGGAACCAAACGGCGGCACCCACGCAGCATTCGCCTTCACAACTTCCTTAACGGCCTCGACGAAGCGATCCTTCGGAAAGCCCGGCATCTCAAGACGCTCAGCGGAATCGAACATGCGGCTTGCATTCATGTCCGGACGGAAGCAAACGATGGAACCCTCTTCGGTGGTGTAAGCCTTCAGACCTCGAACACTTCCTGGCAATAATGGAAAATGCCGGCGCACTCGGAAAGATGCAGGTCATGGTCGGTGGTCAAACCGCCCTCGTCCCACTCGCCATCCTTCCAATGAGCTTCGTAGCTGTAGTCGGTCTGATGGTAGCCGAAATCAAGGCTGCCCCAGTCAAGATCCTTCTTCTCGACCATCGTGATGCTCCTTCGTGAAAGGGCGTTGCGCGCCCAACGCAAATAACGCTTGCCGAATACCTTACACCCAAAACAGAGGAAATGGGGAACATCCGGCCCTACGGCAGGCCGAAAGGACGCAAACCGCGTAGGAATTTACCTGTTCGAAACAATCAGCGACCAGGTCTTCTCGGCAAGCGCAGACTGCATTGAAAACGCTGCAGTCAGGCCAACGGAGAAGAACACCCTCTTAAGCAAAGGGTCGCCGACCAACGTCGACGACCCTTCAACAGATACCCTATCCATCTTGCGACGCTTGATACGCCACCATCACATGGTTCACGAACCGCTAATCGCAACCAAAAAAAGAAGTTTCTCTCTACATGCTGAACAAACCGAACTGCGCAGCAACATAAGCAACCAAGATAACCACCAGCAGCACAGGCGCGATGAACTTCACCATGACGGTGAACATCTTCTCCGCCTTGAACGGACCGGAGGATTTCACCTCGTCGATGATCGCCTTAGGCTTGATGATCCAGCCGACGAATACGCATGCCATCAAAGCGGCAATCGGCATCATCACGGAGTTGGAGATGAAGTCCAGGAAGTCCAGAATAGTGCTGCCCGGCCCCAGCGGCTCAATGAACGCCAACTGGCAGTAACCCATGTTCACGATCATGGCCATCACGAAGATGAACGCCATGGAAACGATGAGCGCCTTTTTACGCGTGATGTGCGCGGAGTCCTGAACGATGGACACGCAGGTTTCGGTGAGCGATGGAGCTGGTCAATGCCGCGAACACCACGAGCAGGAAGAACAGGAAGCCCATGATCGAGGCAATGCCGCCCATCTGATCAAACACAGTGGGCAAGATCACGAACATCAAGCGACGGGCGGACTTCGAGGCAACAGCCTCGGCAGAGCCCATTGCCACGAACGCTGCAGGCACGATCATCAAACCAGCCAGGAAGGCATAGCCGGTATCGAAGAGCTCGATACGGCGCACGGACTGCTCAAGGTTGTCGGACTTCTGCATGTAGGAGCCATACGTGATCATAATGCCCATGGCCAGCGACAGGCTGTAGAACATCTGACCGTGCGGCAATGACCAGCCAACGCTGAACTTGCTGAAGTCAGGCGTCAGGTAGTATGCCAAGCCATCAATTGCACCGGGAGCGTGAGCTCATAAATGCAAACACCGGCCGTCATAACCAGCAGCACTGGCATAAGAATGCGATTTGCACGCTCGATGCCGTTCTTCACGCCCAGCGCCACAATAGCGAACACAATCAGCAGGAAGGCAATAGCCCAGATGAAGCTCTCGCCGCCACCGCCGATGAAGTTGGTAAAGTACGTGCCGCCATCGGCAAGCGCCGCAGAGCCATCCATAAGGTAGGCACCAGCATACAGGACCCAACCACCGATGATACAGTAATACGGAACGATGATGAACGGAATCGCGGAAGTAAAGATGCCAATGAAGGCGTATTTCTTCCCGAATGATTTAAAGGCAAAGCGCACTCTGCCCAGTTTTGCGACCAAGCGCCGCCTCAAGCATCATCAACGTAAAGCCGAACGTGACAACCAATACCACGTAGGTGATAAGGAAACACCGCCGCCATACTTCGCAGCCAGGTACGGGAAACGCCAAAAGATTTCCCAATCCGATAGCCGAAGCCGCAGCAGCCAAAATAAACGCCCACTTGCTCTGACCAAGACGCACGTGCGCCCCTGAATTAGCAGACATGACAATCTCCCCATCTTTACGATGCGCGACCCTGCGAACATGCCGTAAACGGTCCAGATCTGTTTACGATTCCAAGCTAGAAAGGGCTTGCCGTAAAGCAGATTCACCTACCGTCTTCGGCAGGTCCGCATCAGACCTTACAGGCACCGAACGTACGGAGCCAATATCAACGACTCGCACAATCCCCGACACCCGCATTGCGCCAATGAACTGTATATAGCTTTGAGATTATAGTCCCACATAAGCGCTTTCAGTGACCAACAAAAATCTGAATCGGGAAGCGGCGCATAACGAAAGAAAGCCGGCCTCCGACCAACCCACCGCGCAGAGAAAGCCATCGGAAGCACCAGGACTGATTACACGGAGCGCATACAGCGCAGAACCGAGCAGGCGCGCAGCGCCCGAACGAAGGGACCGCCCGGCAGGGACGCCCCTCCGGGCAGGCCCCCGGCACCGCGATCGGCGGATGTCGCGCATGCGCCGCCGTCGGCCGAGCCCCCGGGACGCGGAAAGGCGCCTTCATCAGGCGTGCCCCCAAAACGCGGAAAAGCCCGCAGGGGGACCTCCCCGCGATGGCCTCTCTCGGCGCACGCCGATCGGAAGCGAAGCGCCTCGGAGAGGCCGCGACGCCCTGCCCTCCGGCGCAGCCTCGCGCTGCAGTACTCTCGGCGAAGGCGGGCTTAACTGCCGGGTTCAGGATGGGACCGGATGGGATCCCCGCCTCTGTGGTCGCGCTCGCGGGGGCGCCCCCGCGGCTCAGGTATTCGAGCCTGCCAGGTCCCCTTGCCGGGGCGACCCTGGCGGCCGCATGGCGGGCACGGAGAAGACGGCGCATCGCGCTCGGTGCTTGTCATCGAGGATGCGAAGAGCTCGGCCGATTAGTACCGCTCGCCTGAGCCCCTCGCGGGGCTTGCAGCTGCGGCCTATCGACCAGGTGTTCTGCCTGGGCCC